>Ga0070696_100001801_pt1 | contig 14060 bp, 15 predicted proteins | sample KBSK1253metaG_FD_65474 | JGI IMG/M metagenome (GOLD analysis project Ga0070696, IMG submission 65474) | Corn, switchgrass and miscanthus rhizosphere microbial communities from Kellogg Biological Station, Michigan, USA - KBS K1-25-3 metaG | ecosystem: Host-associated > Plants > Roots >... | reverse complement strand
CTCACCTCTTACCTGTCACCTCTCACGTCTCACTTCTCACCTCTCAATGCCTTGGGGGCTCTGCTTTGCTGACTCTCGGGATCGTCAAACCGGATGCCGTAGGCTCCGGAACTACCGGCAAGATCATCGCCCACCTCGAGCAGGCCGGCTTCAGCCTGCGCGCTGCTCGACTGGTTCGGCTGAGCCATGCCGAAGCAAGCGCCTTCTACGCGGTTCACCGCGGCCGGCCGTTCTATTCGGGACTGGTCGAATTCATGACCAGCGGACCCTGCTTGCCTATGGCATTGGAACGGGATGATGCGGTCAATTATCTCCGAACTGTCATCGGAGCCACCGACCCTGCCGAGGCTGCGCCGGGAACGATTCGGAAGCTGTACGCCGAATCGAAGGGCAAGAACGCCATTCACGCCTCTGACAGCCCGGAGAACGCCGCACAAGAGGTGGGATTTTTCTTTAGCGAGGGAGAGCTCGCCGGGCTGTGGGGATAGAGCGTGAAAGGTGAAATCACGTCCTTCTGGCTTGACCCAAGTTATTGTCGCGACTAGTTTAAGCGGCTATGCTGCGAGTCGACATCCGGGAGCTCCAGCGGGGGCCAGTCCGGACCAACGGCGAGCTCGCACCCGACGATTCGGCGTTTGCCGGGCTGGACCTCGCGTTGGTTGGACCGGTGGCTGTGAGGGGGCGGTTGCAGGCCACCGGAGACGGGGAGTACCTCTGGCGCGGCCACGTCCATGCCGTGGTCCGGGGTGACTGCCGTCGGTGCCTGGCCGAGGTGCTGAGCGAGGTCGATGTCGATGTGGACGCGGCGGTCTTCAGCACCGACCCGGACGCGGCCGACGATCCCGATTACTACCCTCTTCCCGAACGGGCCAAGGCGGTAGATCTCGCTGATGTGGTGCGGGAGGAGCTGGCACTAGCGGTTCAGGGCCATCTTCTCTTGTGTCGTGAAGAATGTCCCGGCCTCTGTCCCAGATGCGGGGCCGATCTAAACGCGGGGCCCTGCGGCTGTTCCCCCGCCGAACCTGTTTGAGGACATCATGGCCGTTCCCAAGCGTCGCATGTCAAAGTCCAGAAAGCGTCTCCGCCGGGGTCATCATTCGGCAGCCGGACCACTCACCCAAGCCTGTCCCCGATGCGGCTCGCCCAAGCTCTCGCATCGGGTCTGCGATTCCTGCGGTTACTATGGGGGCAAGAAGCGGGTCGAGGTCGAGGACGCCTGAGCGTGATCCGCGTCGCGGTGGACGCGATGGGTGGCGACAGTGCGCCGCAGGCGGAGATCGCAGGCGTCCTGCAGGCGTTGAGCAGTCTGCCCAACGACTTCATCATTCAACTGGTCGGGCGGTCCGATAGTATCGAGGCTGAGCTGACCAGACATGTAGGGACCGACCGCAGCCGCCTCGAGGTTCACGAGGCGGCTGATGTTATTGGTATGAACGAGAAGCCGCTCACCGCCGTGCGGCGCAAGCCGCAATCCAGCATTGTGGTGGGTCTCGGGCTCCAGAAGGCGGGCCGGTCCGATGCCTTCGTTTCGGCCGGCAATACTGGAGCCACACTGGCGGCCTCCACCGTGCTGCTTGGCTTGCACGACGGGGTCGAGCGGGCGACGGTTGCGACGCCCTTTCCCACCGGCTCCGACCCGGTGCTGGTGCTCGACGCCGGAGCCAACCTCGACTGTTCCCCTCGTGAATTGGTGGGCTTCGCCTACCTCGGCACCATCTATATGCGGGACCTCCTCGGCCGGTCGAATCCGAGCGTCGGGCTCCTCAACATCGGCGAGGAAGAGGAGAAGGGGACGGCTGCGGTGCGCGAAGCGCACCAACTGCTCAAGCAGGCGCCTCGACTCAACTACGCCGGCAATATCGAGGGCCGGGACATTCTGCCCGGACCCGAGCGGCGGATCCCGGTGGACGTGGTGGTGTGCGACGGGTTCGTCGGCAATGTGGTGCTCAAGTTTTATGAGGCAGCCGCCCGGGTATTCGTCGGCCTGATGAGGGACCGAGCACCCGATGTGTTCGAACGCCCACCGGTCCAGGAGCTGGCCCGGGTGCTGGATTATTCCGAGTACGGCGGTGCACCGCTGCTCGGTGTGCGGGGTGTCTCCATCATCTGTCATGGCGCCTCCACCCCCAACGCCATCAAGAATGCCATCCGGGTGGCGGTCCAGGCGGTCAAGGCGGGCCTCAACCAGCATATTGCCGCGGAATTCTCCCTGCACGAAGCGGCTGCTGGGTCATGAGCTCGCGGCCTTTCGCTGAAGTGGCGAGCGTCGGCGTCGCTGTTCCGCCCCACGTGATGACCAATCACGATCTCAGCCGCACGCTCGATACCTCCGACCAGTGGATCGTCGAGCGTACCGGCATTCGCGAGCGCCGCATCGCAGGCCCGGAGCAGTCGGTCGCGTCACTCGGGCAAGAGGCCAGCGAAAAGGCGCTCGCGCAGGCGGGCGTCACCGCGGCCGACATCGACGCCATCGTATTGGCCACTGCCAGCCCGGACCGGCTGCTCCCCTCCACCGCATGTGACCTCCAGGCTCTGATCGGAGCGCACAACGCGGCGGCGTTTGACATCGGCGCGGCGTGTCCCGGATACATCTACGGCCTGACCGTGGCCGAAGGACTGATCGCCAGCGGTCAGAGTGAGACGGTGCTCGTGGTGGGAGCAGAGAAGCTTTCCACTATCACCGACTTTCAGGATCGCTCCACGGCGATCCTCTTCGGCGATGGCGCCGGGGCCTCTGTGGTACGGCGGACCTCGGGAGACGGGAGGGGAATCCTTTCCACCTTCATCAAGTCGGACGGCCGGCTCGCGCCCCTGTTGTACCGCCCCGGTGGTGGCGCGGCCGATCCCATCAGTGAGAAGGTGGTCTGTGAACGGTCGCACTACATGAAGATGGCCGGCCGGGAGGTCTTCAAGGCAGCGGTGCTCGCCATGGCCGATGCCTGCGATCAGGCGCTGCGACAGGCTGGGATCACTGCTGAGGAGATCGACCTCCTCGTCCCCCATCAGGCCAATTTGCGGATCATCGAGGCCACTGCCAAGCACGCCGGTGTGCCGATGTCAAAGGTCATGGTGAACCTCGATCGCTTCGGCAACACTTCCTCCGCGTCCATTCCGCTGGCCCTCGACCAGGCATTGAGCGAGGGGCGAATCCAGCGTGGCTCGCTCCTGCTGCTGGTGGCTTTTGGCGCGGGATTCACCTGGGGGAGCGCCGTCGTCCGGTGGTGATCGTTCTCATGTGTCCCGGCCAGGGGTCGCAACGGGTCGGGATGGGGAAGGATCTGGCCGACCGGTTTCCCGCCGCCCGGGCCACCTTTGCCGCCATCGACGAGGCGCTGGGTGTCGAGCTCTCGCGCATCATCTGGCAGGGGCCGGAGGAAGAGCTCACCCTCACCCACAACGCCCAGCCTGCCATTCTCGCCCACTCCGCGGCAGTGCTTGCCATCATCGGCGACCGACTGACCGATGTCCGCGCGGCGGCGGGGCATAGCCTGGGGGAATACAGTGCCCACGTTGCCGCGGGCACTTTGACCGCGACCGATGCGGCACGGCTGGTCCGGCGGCGGGGCGAGCTCATGTTCGCCGCGGGGCAGCGCCGGCCCGGCAGCATGGCCGCGGTTCTCGGTCTTCCCACTGCCGATGTGGAGGCGGCGTGCAACGAGGCTTCCCGGGAAGGTGGGATCGCAGTCGCGGCCAATCTCAACGCCCCCGATCAGACCGTGATTTCGGGCGACCCCGCGGCGATCCAACGGGCCGGCGAAAACTGCAAGGCGCGCGGCGCCAAGCGGGTCGTTCCGCTCAAGGTAAGTGGGGCGTTTCACTCCCCGCTCATGGTCCCGGCGGTCGACGGACTGCATGACGCCCTCTCGGGGGCTGTCTTCGTCGATCCCCGGTTCCCGGTCATCGCCAACGCCAGCGGCGAACCGGTTCGCACCGGGACCGACGCCAAGCGGTTGCTGGTTGATCAGCTCACCGCACCACTCCGGTGGGTGGCATGCATGCAGAGTGCGGAGGTGCTTGCCCCGGAGGCGACCTTCGTCGAGGTCGGACCGGGCGCGGTCTTGAGCGGGCTGCTGAAGCGGATTCTGCCCCACGCCAGATCGATGACCCTGGGAACGGCGGATGAGGTGGAGAGGTTCTTAAATGCGTGAACGGGAAACGGTAAACCGTGAACGGGTCAGGCCCACCTGCCGCTCCCGTTCACTGTTCACCGTTTACCGTTTACCGAGGTTTAGATGGTAGCGATCGACCTAACCGGACAAACCGCCTTCGTCACCGGCAGCACCCGCGGGATCGGGCTTGCCATCGCGCGTGGCCTGTACGACGCAGGCGCTCGCGTGGCGATCGTGGGACGGGATTTGACGCGGGCACAAGCGGTAGCGTCTGAGCTGGGTGAGAAGGCCTTAGGCATAAGCTGCGACGTCGCTCGGGCCGATCAAGTCGAGGCGGCGATTGGCACGGCGGAGGCTGGCCTCGGCCCGATCGACGTCTTAGTGAACAATGCCGGTATCACCCGTGACAATATTCTGCTCCGGCTATCGGAGTCGGACTGGGATGCCGTGCTCGATGCCAATCTCAAGGGCGCGTTTCACACTACCCGCGCGGTGATTAAAGGCATGATGAAGCGGCGCTCCGGGCGGATCATCAGCATCACCAGTGTGGTTGGCCTCACCGGCAACAAGGGGCAGGCCAACTACGCCGCGAGCAAGGCCGGTCTCATCGGATTCACCAAGTCGGTTGCGCGGGAGTATGCCAGCCGGGGAATTCTGGTGAACTGCATCGCCCCGGGATTCATCGATACCGAGATGACCAGCGCCTTGCCCGATGCCGCGCGGGCCTCATTATTAGAGGACATTGCGCTCGGCCGGCTGGGACGGCCGGAGGACATTGCCGGAGCCGTTTTGTTCCTCGCCTCGAATCTGGCGGGTTACATCACCGGACAAGTGCTGGTGGTCGATGGCGGGATGGTCATGTGATGGAACTCCTGAATCCCCAACTGAGGACGACATGAGCAACGTCGAAGAGAAGGTCAAGGACATCATCGTCGAGGAGCTTGGCGTCGAGCGGGAGAAGCTGACCAACGAAGCCAGCTTCATGGAGGACCTCGGCGCCGACAGCCTGGACACGGTGGAGCTCGTCATGGCGTTCGAGAAGGAGTTCGACATCGACATCCCGGATGAGGACGCGGAAAAGTTGCGGACCGTCGGCGACGCGATGAATTATCTCCACGAGAAGATCGGGAAATAGCTTGTCGCGCCGTGTTGTGGTCACCGGACTCGGCCTGGTGACTCCGGTGGGCACAGATGTAGCCTCGACTTGGAACGGACTGTTGGCCGGCACTCCGGGTGCCGCGCCGATCACCAAGTTCGATCCGCAGAAGCTCTCGGTTCGCTTCGCTTGCGAAGTCAAGGGCTTCGAGCCGCTGCAGTACATGGAGCGCAAGGAGGCCAAGCGCTACGATCTGTTCGCGCAGCTTGCCCTCGGCGCCGCGCACCAGGCGGTCACTCAAGCCGGCCTCGAGGGCCGCTTCCCCGACTCCGATCGCACCGGCGTGGTCATCGGAACCGGCATCGGCGGCATGCAGACGTACGAAGACAACTGCATGCTCTATCTCACCAAGGGTCCCGACCGGGTCTCTCCCTTCTTCGTACCGATGTTCATCCCGGACATCGCCGCCGGGTTGGTGTCCATCCGCTACGGCCTCAAGGGCCCTAACTTTGCCACCGTCTCGGCCTGCGCTTCTTCGGCCCACGCGATCGGCGAATCCTACAATCTGATCCGCCATGGTATTGCCGACGCGATGGTGACCGGCGGAGCGGAAGCTGCCATCACCGGGCTCACCGTCGCCGCCTTCGCCAACATGAAGGCGCTCTCCACCCGCAACGACTCACCAGCCACCGCAAGCCGCCCATTCGACCTCGAGCGGGATGGGTTCGTCCTGGGCGATGGCGGGGCGGTTGTCGTCCTGGAGAGCCTGGAACACGCCGAGAGAAGGGGCGCGCGGATTCTGGGCGAGGTACTCGGGTACGGGCTGAGCGCCGATGCGTACCATATCACCTCTCCCGCGGAGCACGGCGAAGGTGCCCAGCGGGCCATGCGCGCGTGCCTGGAGGACGGCCGGATCGATCCCAAGGATGTGGGTTATATCAATGCGCACGGAACCTCTACTCCCCAGGGCGACGTGGCCGAAACCGAGGCGGTGAAGGCGGTCTTCGGCGAGCAGGCCCGCCATCTGGTCTTCGGATCCACCAAGTCCATGACCGGGCATTTGCTGGGTGCAGCCGGCGCCCTCGAATTCGGCGTCTGCCTGCTGGTCGCGACCTGTGGGGTCATCCCTCCTACCATCAATCAATTCACGCCTGACCCCGAGTGCGATCTCGATTGCGCACCCAATCAGAAGGTCGAGCGCCGGGTGGATATCGCCCTCTCCAACTCGTTCGGCTTCGGCGGGCACAACGTGACGCTGGCTGTGCGGCGCTGGGAGGCGTAGGCCGCTCCGGCGGAGCGAAAACCGATGCCAGTCGCGCTGGAAAAGGCACGAACCATCGGGATCGTGCTGCTCGCCACGATAGTCGGCGCAGGGGCCCTCTATCTGGCCCGCAGCTTCTTCGTGCCGATCATGCTCTCCATCCTGTTCGCCGTCCTCCTCCGCCCGGTGGTGCGCTGGTTCGAATCGGTCCGGGTCCCGACTCCAGTCGGGGCTTTGCTCGTGCTCGTCATCGTTCTCGGGGTTCTAGTCGCGGGAGGGGCAGCACTTGCAACACCGGCACGCGAGTGGGTCGCCGAGGCCCCCCGGCACGTAAAGGACGCTGAAGCTCGTCTCCGTCTGCTCCGGAAACCAGTCCAGCAGATCACTCAGGCGGCAGAGCGGATGGAGGGGGCGGTCAGTGGCGGGGGCGGGGGCAAGGGCGGCGAGCAGAGCGCCCCTGGCACCCCGAGCTCGTCCTCCGAGGCCCCCAAAGCAATGGCTACCGCCTTCGGAACCACCGCCGCCTTGGTGGGAGCATTGGTGGAGGTGCTTCTACTCACGTTCCTGCTACTCGCCTCGGGCGACCTCTTCCTGCAGAAGCTGCTCCACGTCTTCCCCGGTGAGCGCTCGGCGGCCCTCAAAGTCACCCGGGACGTGGAAGACGCCGTCTCCCGCTACATGATAGCAAATGCCGTAATCAATCTGGGGCAGGGACTGGTCGTCGCCATCGCGATGGCCGTGATCGGGCTCCCCAGTCCACCACTCTGGGGCGTACTCACCTTCTTCTGTGAATTCGTGCCCTATCTTGGGGCAGCCCTCATGCTTTTTCTCCTGTCGGTGGCCGGTCTTGCCACCTTCCAGGGCATTGGACATGCTGCGCTCGCTCCGCTCGCATATCTGCTCATCACCACCCTGCAAAACAATCTGGTGAGCCCCCTGGCATACGGTCGGCATCTTCGGCTCAACCCGGTGGCGGTCCTCGTGGGGGTCATGTTCTGGTGGTTCCTCTGGGGTATTCCCGGTGCGTTCCTGGCAGTACCTCTCGTCGCAACGGCCAAGATCCTGGGTGACCACGTCCGCGGCCTCTCGGCGATGGGGGAGTTTCTCGCCGGCTGACCGTTACCGTTCCCTGGCCCGTCCAGCGTCGCAGGGTGTAGATTACCGAGCAACGTTACTCATGACGCGCTAAGGAGATACGATGCCCGGCGAGCTTGACCCCGCGCGCCTCCAAGACCCAGCGCTTCGGCCTATCGGCGAGAAGGTGGCAGATGGCCAGCGCCTCACCCCCGGCGACGGGCTCACTCTGTATCAGACCTCAGACCTTCTCGGCCTGGGCGAGCTGGCCGACTTCGCCAATCGGCGCCGCAACGGCGACCGGGTGTTCTTCTCCGCCAACCAGCACATCAATCCGACCAATGTGTGCGTCCTGCGGAACACCTGTGTGTTCTGCTCCTTTGCCCGGATGCCCAAAGAGGATGGCGCCTATACCCGATCGTTGGAAGAGGTGTATCACGAAGCCGAGCAGGCCCACGGAATGCCCACCCGCGAGTTCCACATCGTGGGCGGCCTGCACCCCAAGCTCCGGCTGAGTTACTACACCGACATGATCCGAGGGCTGAAGGAGCGTCATCCGCAGGTCCACATCAAGGCGCTCACGGCCGTGGAGATCGCCCACCTGGCCCGGATCGAAAAGTTGTCAGAGCGCGAGGTGTTGCTCGCGATGAAGGAGGCAGGCCTTACCAGTCTTCCGGGCGGTGGTGCCGAGGTGTTCAGCACCGCGGTCCGAGCCACCATCGCCGAGCGGAAGCTGACGGGAGAGGAGTGGCTGCGAGTGCACCGGGTGGCGCACGAGCTGGGGATTCCGACCAACTGCACCATGCTGTATGGCCACGTGGAGACGGCAGAAGATCGGATCGCTCACCTGGGCGCGTTGCGCGCCCTGCAGGATGAGACCAACGGTTTCCTCACCTATATCCCGCTGGCCTACCATCCCGACCACAACGAGCTCGGCGAAGAGCTCGGCCGGGTCGGCACTGCCACCACCGGGTTCGAGGATCTGAAGAACATCGCGGTCGGCCGTCTTTTCCTGGACAACATTCCGCACATGAAGACCCACTGGCCCATGGTCACGCCGTTCCTCTCCCAGATCGCACTGAGTTTCGGGTGCGATGACGTGGAGGGTACCGTGGTTTACGAGCGGATTTACCATGAGGCCGGCGCCCACACCCAGATGCACATGCCGTATCTCGAATTGGTCCGCCTGATTCGGGGAGCGGGGAAGCGGCCGGTGGAGCGCGATAGCCTGTATCGTTCGGTTCGGGAGCAGTTCGACGATCCACCACCGGAGCCGTCGCTTCGCCGCGGCGCCGGCCTTCCCGTGGTGCACGCCGCATGAGACTCGGACGGATTCCCTGGATCAACTGTTACCCGGTTTACGGCGCGATCGATCGCGGGTTGGTGAATGTGCCGGCGCAGCTGGTGACCGGCACGGCGTCGGAGCTGAACGATCTACTGGCCGCAGGCGAGCTGCAGGTGAGCGTGGTCTCGGCGGTCGAGTACGCCCGCAATGCGGCTGCGTATCACCTGCTGCCCGATCTCGCCATCACCTGCGATGGACCGGTGCACAGCGTCGCGCTGTTCTCCCGCCGACCCGTCACCGAGCTCGACGGCGGCACTGTGCTGCTGACCGCCTCTTCCCGTACCTCCGTGCTGCTCCTCGATCTCCTGTTCCGTCATCGTTGGCAAGTGCGCCCTCATTACGCGACGGCCCGGGCGGAGGCCCCTGACCTTGGTGCACTGGCAGGATTGCCGCACGATGCCGTGCTGGTCATCGGGGACGCGGCACTCTTGTTGGCGGCGCAGTCGGCGTATCCCGTGAGGATCGACCTGGGCACGGAGTGGAAGACCTGGACCGGCCTGCCGTTCGTGTTTGCTGTTTGGGCCGCTCGACGGGAGACCAATCCTGGACCGGTCCGGACCGTTCACCAGCGGCTGCTCGAATCCCGGGCCTGGGGCCTGGCTCATCTCCCCGAGCTTGCCGGTGCGGCGGCGCAGAATACCGGTGTGCCCGAGCCGGCGTGCCGGGAATATTTGGATGGCCTGGACTACGCGCTCTCGTACCGCCACCTCGCCGGCCTGACGGATTTCTTCCGCCGCCTGGCCCAGGATGGCCTGGTGCCGGACGGGTCGCTGTCGTTCATCTCGGCCGCGTAGGGTACAGAATGTAGAGTCGTTAGTCTTTGGTCTCTGGTCTGGGCAAGCGGAGGCCTGGGGTTCAGAACTAAAGACTAAAGACCATAGACATCCTAAAGTGATGTGAGCATGGAGCCTATCTCTCGCACTTCGAGTGAATTCTTAAGCTTCCTCGAGCTCTATCAACGGGCTGACCTGCTGGAGCTGGGGCGGCTCGCCGACCGGGAGCGCTGGCGGCAGCATCCCGAGGAGATGGTCACCTACATCATCGATCGGAACATCAACTACACCAATGTCTGTGTCGCCGACTGCCAATTCTGCGCCTTCTATCGCCGGCCGAAGCACCGCGAGGGATACGTCCTCAGCTTCGAGGAGATCGGTGCCAAGATCGACGAGTGCAAGGCCATCGGCGGGGTGCAGATCCTGCTGCAAGGCGGACACAATCCGTACATCCCGTTCGAGTGGTATCTCGACTTGATGCGCTACATCAAGCGCCACCATCCGATTCACATTCACGGATTCTCTCCCAGTGAAGTGGTCTTCTTCAGCGAGCGCTTCGGCCTTTCGGTGAGCGAGGTGATCCGCGAGCTCCGGAGTGCCGGCCTCGATAGCATACCCGGCGGGGGCGGAGAGATCCTGGTCGACGAAGTTCGCGCGCGGGTCGCAAAGAAGAAAGCCCAAACAGAGGAGTGGCTCGGCGTGCAGGAGGAGGCTCACCGGCAAGGAATGAAGACGTCGGTGACCATGATGTACGGTCTGGGTGAGAGCGATGCCGATCGGATCGAGCACCTCTTTCGGGTACGCGAGCTCCAGGCCCGTACCGGAGGCTTCACCGCATTCATCTGCTGGCCGCTGCAGCCTGAAGGCACGCCGGGGATGTCGCACTATGAGAAGACCGATGCTGTGACTTATCTGCGGACCCTCGCCATCGCCCGCATTGTGCTGGACAACGTTCCCAACCTGCAGTCGTCCTGGGTCACAATGGGCCACAAGGTCGGGCAGGTCGCGCTGCGATTCGGCGCCAACGATTATGGCAGCCTGATGATGGAGGAGAACGTCGTTTCCGCCGCGGGCACGACCTATCGCACCACCGTGGATGAGATCGAGCGGCTCATTCGGGATGCTGGCTACCAGCCGCGTCGGCGCCGGCAGGACTACTCCGTCATTCAGGAACCGGCGGCTGCGTGACCCGGGTGGGGATCGGCTACGACTCCCATCGCTTCGAGTCGGGCCGCCCGCTTGTGCTTGGAGGTCTGCCGATTCCTCACTCGCAAGGTCTGGCCGGCCACTCAGATGCCGATGCCGTGGCGCATGCCCTGACTGACGCGATCCTGGGTGCCGCGGGCGCCGGCAACATTGGGCAACTCTTCCCCGACACCGATCCCCAGTGGAAAGACGCCGACTCGATGGAGCTCCTGCGCACCGCGCACGAGCTGGTACGGGGTCGGGGATACACCCTGGTGCAGGCGGATCTGACGATCATCGCTGAGCAGCCGAAGCTGGCACCCCACCTGACCCCCATGGCCGCCGCCCTTGCCGAGCGGGTCGGCCTGCCGGCCGGGGCTATCAATGTCAAGGCCAAAACCAATGAGGGGATGGGCTGCATTGGACGGGGAGAGGGCATCGCGGTGATCGCCATCGCGGCACTGGAGGCCCGCTGATCGAGTCCCTGCTGGCGTGGGTCTCCCAGCTCCCGCCCGTCGCTGTATACGCCGTACTCGCCTTGCTGGCAGCAACCGAGAACGTGATCCCGCCGGTGCCGTCAGACGCGGCGGTCGCCCTGGGCGCATTCTTGTCCAACCGCGGCGTCACGACACCGGTCGCGGTCTTCCTGGTCACCTGGATCGCCAACCTGATGGGTGCTGCAGCCGTGTACTTAGCGGCCCGGCGCTATGGACGCCGTCTCTTCGCCACTCCGACTGGCCGGCGTCTCCTGGCGCCTCGGGCGCTCTCCGTCATCGAGCGCGAGTACCTCCGCTTCGGCATCGTCGGCATCTTCCTGAGTCGGTTCCTGCCCGGCATCCGCGCCGTGGTGCCGCCGTTTGCCGGCTTGGTTCAGCTCACCCCTATGCGAACTCTGTTGCCCATGGGCATTGCCTCGGCACTCTGGTACGGAAGCATCACTGCCCTGGGTTCACTAATTGGAGCGGAATGGGGTCGCATCACCACAATTCTCGCGGGGATCAACCGCACCCTAGGGATCGTGGCGGGCCTCATCCTGGTTGCCGCGCTCGTCGCGTGGTGGATCCGGAGGCGGCGCCGCGGACGTGAGCGGGTGTGGCACGCCACTCGGGACGCGCTCGATCCGGCGACGCCTTCGTTTCTCGCCGGCACCGAAGTCGCCGAGGGGTCTGCCCGCCAGGCGGCCGCCTTGCTGGTGCTGGAGCTGGCCTATGCCGATCCAGTGCTGACAACCGAAGATCGTAAGGCGGTGGCCGACCATCTGCGTGCCCGATGGGGCCTCCAGGGCGGCAATGCTCCGCCCACTCCCGCTCCGGAGCACGAGCGGCGCACCCGGTTTGCCGACTATGCCAGCCGCTTGCGGGAAGACTTCGGTCGGGGCCAGCGGCTCGAGCTGGTCGAGCGAATGTGGACTGCGGCATTCAGCGACGGGACGATCGGTGCGCAGGAGGAGCGGCTCATGCACCTCGCGGCCGAGCTGCTCGGGATCGGCTCCAGCGATCTCACTGCCGTGCGCCAGCGGCTTCCGCTCCAAGAACCATTGTGACCGCCGCCGCCCTGCGGGACCAGATCGACCACAGCTTCCGCTTGGAAGAATTTCGCGACTACCTCTCGCTCGAGTCAGGCCGCAGCGGCAACACGGTCGAGGCTTACATCCGCGATCTCCGGCGTCTCGCCGACTTCGCGACCTCTCGTGGCGTCCGCGAACCGGGCCGGATCACCCGTCCCTTGCTGCGCGACCTCGTGTACCTGCTCAAGGACTTGGGCCTGAGCGCGGCCACCATTCGGCGGCAGGTCTCCGCGGTTCGCACCTACTTCGGCTTCTTGCTTGGGGAAGGGCTGATTCAGAATGATCCCAGTGATCGCATGGAGACGCCGCGGCGCGGCCGAGTACTGCCGGAGACGCTCTCGGTTCGCGACATCGAAGCCCTGCTCTCCGCGCCCAACGTGGAAGAGACACTGGCCTGGCGGGATCGGGCCCTGCTGGAGCTGGGCTATGGCGCGGGCCTCCGAGTGTCCGAGCTCTGCGGGTTGGGGCTCACCGACCTTCTCCTGACCGAGAACCTGGTGCGGGTGTTCGGCAAGGGAGCCAAGGAGCGACTGGTGCCGATCGGACGCAGTGTCATCGGAGCGGTATCGGTTTACCTGCACACGGTGCGCCCCGAGCTGGACCGCGGCAAGAGCGGAGGACGGTTGCTGCTGAATGCCAGGGGCGAGCCGTTGTCTCGGGTCGGAGCGTGGGGCGTCGTGCGGCGAGCGGCGCAACGTGCCGGAATCCGAAAGCGGGTCACCCCTCACACGTTGCGCCACAGCTTCGCGACCCACCTGCTGGAGGGTGGCGCCGATCTCCGCGCGGTACAGGAGATGCTTGGCCACGCCGATCTCTCCACCACCCAGATCTATACCCATGTGGACCGAGAGTACCTCCGTTCGGTACACAAGCAGTTCCACCCACGAGCGTGAGCGTGGCCCCGCGCCAGGCAGCGCCGCATGTTGGCCTGACTCTGCTGCTCTGCTCCCTCGGCTGCACCCGATACCAGGCACAGCCGCTCGACCTGACTGCCCATCCCGCCGAGTATCGGGCCCGACAGCTGAATGATCCGGCCGTCCTGCGCCTGATCGGCGAGTTTGCGGGAGCGGTGTCGGATTCCGGCTGGACCGACCGTCAGCTGGCGCTCGCCGCCCTTCACTTCCGCCCTGAGCTTCCCCGGGCGCGAGCCGAATGGCGGGCTGCTGGTGCGGGCGAGATCTCGGCTGGTGCCCGTCCCCAGCCGGGGGCTCAGGCTGATGTCGAACGTGCCGTGTCCGGATCTGAAGGAGCATCGCCCTGGGTGGTTTCGCTGGGGGGCCTGTATTCGCTCGAGTTCGGCGGCAAACGGGGTGCGCGGCTGCTCCAGGCGCGAGCTCGAACTGCAGTCGCCGAAGCGGAGCTGCGTCTGGTAGCCTGGCAGATCGTGAGCGATGTGCGGTCTGCTGTGGCGGACTCGTGGCGAGCACAGCAGGAGCTTGCCGACGCGGAACTCGAGGCGGAGACCCTGGAGCAGATTCGCACACTGACCGAGTCCCGCTACCGGGAAGCGGTCCTGACCAGTTCCGAGCTCGCGCGCGCAGGTGGAGAAGTGCAGGCGGCCCGGACAGCGGTGAGCGAGGCGCAGGGTGCGCTTCTCGCCGCCCAAGCCGGACTCACCCGCGCGATAGCAGTGCCGGCTGCTGCGCTGGG
>Ga0070696_100001800_pt1 | contig 14060 bp, 14 predicted proteins | sample KBSK1253metaG_FD_65474 | JGI IMG/M metagenome (GOLD analysis project Ga0070696, IMG submission 65474) | Corn, switchgrass and miscanthus rhizosphere microbial communities from Kellogg Biological Station, Michigan, USA - KBS K1-25-3 metaG | ecosystem: Host-associated > Plants > Roots >... | reverse complement strand
CCAGCGCTTCCTCGACGTTCGCCTGGAGCATCCGAAATGAGCCGCTTCATTCTGCGCCGCTTGTTGCTCGCGATTCCCACGCTCTTCGGCGTGCTCGTCGTTGCGTTCCTGCTGCTGTATGTCGCTCCTGGGGATCCCGTGACCGCGATGATCGGCGAGCGTGCGGACTCCGCCACGATCGCCCGGTTGCGCCAGGAGCTCCGGCTCGACGACGCGCTGCACGTGCGCTTCGGCCACTATCTCGGCAACATCATGAAGGGGGACCTCGGCCGCTCGTATATCACGAACAGGCCCATCACCCGCGACATTCGCGAACGGTTTCCCAAGACGCTGCAGTTGGCGGCCGCCGCGATGCTCTTTGCGGCGTTCTCCGGCATCACCCTAGGCATTCTGAGCGCACGAAATCCCGGCGGCTGGAGCGACCGTCTCGCTCTTGGCATCGCCTACATCGGAATCTCCTTTCCGGTCTATTGGGTCGGGTTGCTGCTCATCCTGTTGTTCGCGGTCACGTGGCATCTATTGCCGCCGTCCGGGTACGGCAGCTGGAAGTTCCTGATCCTGCCCGCGCTCGCGCTCGGAATGCGCTCGATTGCGTTTCTCGCTCGCGTCACGCGCTCCGCGATGTTGGATGCCCTGAGCGCGGACTACGTGCGAACGGCGCGCGCGAAAGGCCTGTCAGAGAAAGTCGTGACGCTGCGACACGCGCTCCGCAACGCGATGATCCCGATCATCACGGTGCTGGGCCTGGACTTCGGCGCGTATCTCACCGGCTCGATCCTGACCGAGACCGTGTTTTCCTGGCCCGGTTTGGGACGGTACGTCGTGAACGCGATCGCAAGACGAGACCTCCCGGCGATCCAAGGCGCAGTCCTGTTCCTCTCTGCCGTATTCGTCTTGGTCAATCTCTTGGCGGATCTTGCGTATGCCAAAGCAGATCCACGAGTGGCTTACAGCTGATCGCCGGCAAATAGACCACCAGCTTGTCAGAGGACATCGCTGTAACCGTCCGGATATCGGGCGCGAAGCTTCGGATGAGTCGGCGGCGAGATACTTTGGAGCATATGACCCTCGACGATTATCAGACTGCTGCCTCGCGAACCACTAATCCGAGGCTCACGGGTACGGAGCGCCTTCTCGACGCCGCGGCCGGCCTGTCCGAGGAAGCGGGCGAAGTACTGGGGATTGTCCGCAAGCACGCCTTCCAGTCGCATCCACTCAATCGCGACAAGCTCCAAACCGAGTTGGGAGACGCGCTCTGGTGCCTCGCTATCGCGGCGCAGAGCGCGGGGCTGGCGCTCGACCAGGTTGCGGCGACCAACCTCGCAAAGCTTCGCGCCCGGTATCCCGAGGGGTTTAGCGATGCAAACAGCTTGTCAAAGGACAAGCCGTTCTTGTGACAAGCTGTCCTCTGACAAGCTGTTTCAGTCGTCCTTCTGCCCGAAGACCGCCATGTTCGACGAGTGGCCGGGCGCGACCTTCTTTTCCGGGTAGATCCAGTGCACCGCCTGGTTCACGGCGATCGCCGCTTCGCTGAATCCCGTCGCGATCAACTTGAGTTTGCCCGGATAGGTCGTGATGTCGCCGGCGGCGTAGATCCCGGGCTGGCCGGTCTCCATCTGACTGTTCACGACGATCTCGTCCTTCACGAGCGTCAATCCCCATTCCGAGATCGCACCCATGTCGCTCACAAAGCCGAGCATGGGGAGCACTACATCCGCCTCGATCTCGCGTGAGGTTTTGGCCTTTACGTCGCGCAGCAGGACGTGCGAGAACCGCTCCGAACCGGACTTGCACACCACGTCCTGAAGCTCGTGAAAGGTGAAAAGGGACGCGCGGCCGGCGGTGACGGCCTCCCGATACTCGTTGACAGTGGCGTCGTGCGCGCGAAACCGATCGGAGCGATGCACGATCGTCACGCCGGAGGCTCGGGAAAGGAGCTGGACACCCCAGTCAAAGGCAGTATCCCCGCCGCCAATGATCACCACGCGCTGACCGCGAAACCGCTCGGGGTCGGTCACCACATCGAAGATTCCCCGCCCGTACCAGGGCTCGGCGCAGGCCTGTGGGAGCCGTCGAGGCGAGAATGCGCCGATCCCGGCGGCCACTACCAAAGATTTGGTCGGAAAACGGTCCGTTTCAGTGACGAGGACGAAGTTGTCACCGTCCTTTTCTAGACCGGTCACGCGTTGGCCCAGGTGCATCGTTCCCGAGAATCGTTTGTTCTGTTCGACAAGCGCTCGGACGAGGTCTTTGGCCAGAATTTGCGAAAAGCCGGCGACGTCAAAAATGAACTTTTCCGGATACAATGCCGAAAGTTGACCTCCCGCTTCCGGCAGCGCATCCACAATCCGCGCCGACACTTGGCGCATTCCTGCATAGAACATGGCGAACAGCCCGGTTGGGCCGCCGCCGATGATCGTAATGTCACATAAGTCGTGAACCATACATAACGTTCGCGACCCCTTCTTCCCGATACAACCGCCCGATGGAAAACACGAAGACAGTCGAATACAAGGGCGCTTTCCGCCTGGTGAACAAGGTGGCGGAGGGAGGCATGGCAACGGTCTACGAGGCCGAGCAGCTCGGGCCAGAGGGCTTCACAAAACGAATCGCCCTGAAGGTGATTCATCCGCACTACGCAAAGCGCACCGAGTTTCTCCGACTCTTCATCGACGAAGCCAAGCTGTCGGCGAACCTGATGCACGGTAACGTCGTGCAGATCTACCAACTCGGCGAAGTGGGCGGCGAATACTTCATCGCCATGGAGTTCATTCAGGGCCCGACGCTCCGCAACGTCATCGATCGACACTACGAGATCGGCACCCCCATTCCGGCAACACTGGCCGCATATATCTGCAGCCGCGTCGCCCGCGCGCTCGACTTCGCGCACAACTTCGTGAGTCCCAGGGGAGCTCGACTCGACATCGTCCATCGGGACGTGTCGCCGGGCAACGTGATGATTACGTGGGACGGACACATCAAACTCGCCGATTTCGGTATCGCGAAAGCGCGGACCTCGTTCGATCCCGCGAGCGAGCAGAAGATGCGCATCGGCAAGAAGCACTACATGAGCCCCGAGCAGGTGCTCGGCTCCGCCGTGGACGGCAAGAGCGATGTGTTCTCGCTCGGCGTGGTGCTGTACGAGCTGCTGGCGCTCTCGCCGCTGTTCCGCGAAGAGGAGACGTCGCTGCTCGTGGACGAAGTCGCGGTGCAGCCCCTTCCCGACCTCCGGGCGCGGATCACGGACCTCGATAAGAGTCTCGAAGACATTCTCCAGATGTCGCTGCAGCGCAGCCCCACGCGCCGCGCGACGGCGGCGCAGCTCGGCGCGGCCCTTGATTCCTGGATCAGGGGACAAAACCAGGTCGGTTCGCCGGATGGACTCCAGGTGCATCTCGCCAGCCTGTTTCCGGCATCCTATCAGCCCGCGACACTCTCGGTCGAGGAGACGTCATTCGGGAATTTGCGCGGAGCCCTGAAGCCGCGCGGCAGCAGATCGATCCTCGAGCGGCTATTTGGATAGGTTGGAGCTGGGAGGCTGAAGGTCGGAGGGGCAGTTTGCTTTGTCCGCCTACTCCCACCAAATACCTCCCACCTCCCATGAAGATCTACACCCGCACCGGCGACGCAGGCGAAACGGGGCTTTTCGGCGGCGGCCGCGTCTCGAAGACGCATCCGCGAGTCGAGGCCTACGGGGATGTGGACGAGCTGAACGCCGCGCTCGGGCTGGCGCGGGCGATCGACCTGATGCCCCGCATCGATGAAGTACTGGTGCCGCTGCAACGCGACTTGTTCTCGATCGGCGCGCTCCTCGCCACCCCCGATCGCGAGAAAATGAAGAGTCACCTCGAAAAGGCGAACATCGACGAGCGTCGCATCACGGAGCTGGAACACGCGATCGATGACGGCGATCGAGAGCTCGAGCCGCTCAAATCGTTCATCGTCCCCGGCGGTACCCCAAAGGCGGCCGCGCTGCACGTCGCGCGAACGGTCTGCCGTCGCGCGGAGCGGCGTGTGATCGCGCTGGGCGAGGAGGAGATTCCGCCCATCGTCGTCGTGTATTTGAACCGGCTCTCCGATTTGCTGTTCACGTTGGCGCGCGTGGCGAATCGCCGCGCCGGCGCCGGTGAAGTCACGTGGTAGGGCTGCCGTACCCGGTCCTGGTGTATTCAGGCGCGCTCGCTGGAGTGCCGGAGGTGGTGCGGCGTGCGGCGCCGAATCATCGCATCGCGATCATCACCGACTCGCGAGTCGAATCCCTCTACGCAACTCCTGTCGCGAAGTCGCTTGAACTCGAACGATCAGCTGTGTTCGCCATTCCCGCCGGGGAACGTCACAAAACCCGGGACACATGGGCTCGGCTGACCGATGAAATGCTTGCGATGGGTTTCGGCAGGGACACCGTAATCGTCTCCATAGGTGGCGGAGTAGTTGGTGATCTGGCCGGATTCGTCGCGGCGACGTACATGCGCGGCATCCCGGTCGTACAGGTTCCGACCACGCTGCTCGCCATGGTCGACGCGAGTGTCGGCGGCAAGACCGGCGTCGATACACCTGCGGGAAAGAATCTCGTTGGGGCGTTTCATCAGCCCGCCGCGGTGGTCATCGATCCGCTCGTACTGGAGACGCTTCCCGTGGAACATCTGCGCGCCGGATTCGCCGAGGTCGTAAAGCACGGAGTCGTCGCTGACGAGGAGTACTTCAACCGGGCGCACGCGTACGCGGAACGGTCGGCGCTCGACGCCTCGCGCGGGGATCGCGACCTCGTCGAGATCATAGAGCGCAGCGTCGAAATCAAGGCTTCGATCGTGTCGCGGGACGAGCGCGAAAAGGGCCTTCGCAAAGTGCTCAACTTCGGCCACACGATCGGACACGCGATCGAGGCAGCGACTGACTTCGCCACGCTGCATGGCCACGCCGTGGCGATCGGCATCGTCGCCGAAGCACACATCGCCGAACGCCTTGGGATCGCGAAGAGCGGCACGGCCCGCACGATCCAAAACGCCTGTCATGCCGCCGGCTTGCCCACGACTCTTCCGTCCATTTCCGTCGACACGATCATCGGCTTCACGCGCGCGGACAAGAAGGCACGCGCGGGCGAGGTGGAGTACGCGCTGCCGAAGCGCATCGGCTTCATGGCGGGCGCTGATCGGGGATGGAGCTTTCCGGTGGACGACAAGGTCGTCCGGGACGCACTGAGCGCATGAACGCGTCTCGCTGGGTCGTGCCGATGTTCGCGCTGTTCGCCACCGGATGCCTCGATGCCGATGCGACGCCGATCAACATGCCCCCCATCATCGTACAGAGTCCGCTGCGCCTGTCCGGTGCGATCGTGCAGGGAGCGTCGAAGCGTTGGTACCTCGCCAACTATACGCCGCCCGAGTACGGCGATCCCGTCCCAGTCGAGATCACCGCGTACTGTCTCACCAAAACTCAAACTCGGCGCGGCCGCTACGTTCGCGCCGGGATTGTCGCGACCGATCCGAAGCTGTTTCCGCTTTCGCGCTATCTCGAGCTCTACGTCGGGCTCCGATACCTGGGCCGGTTTCTCATCGACGACACGGGCTTGAAGATCAAGGGCAACAAGATCGATATCTGGATGCCGACTTGTCGCGAAGCGCGAATCTTTGGGCGCCGCAAAGGAACGGCGGTATTGGTGCCGAGAGAGCCGACGGTTACGCTGGCGGGGAGCGCGGCGAAACCATAGGGCGAGTGGGAATGGGAAATGGGAATGGGCGCGTGGCGATTCTCGCCAGGCGCCCATTCCTATTCCCATTTCGCATCCCGCCGTTGGATATGGCCCGCAGCTTGCCGCTCGCGGCAGCATGTCTTCATTCGCGACGTACGTCATCGGTTTCGTCATTCTCGTCGTTGGGCTCGCCATGGCGGCATACCTGCTCGATGTCCCGGGCATGTGGATAGCTGTCGGCGTCGTTGTCGCGCTCGGTATTGGGGTGGTTACTGCGACGAGTCGGACGAAGATGAAGGACCCGCCAGGGACGTCCTGAAGTAACCTGCAACGCCCTGTCAGTTCAGCAGATAGAGCCTATTAGGCCCCTGCAGGGGGTCATTGTGGCGTATTTGCGACGTTGACGGTCTCCTCTGGCCACATTATCCTGCGCGTCCCCCGGTCGGCGCTGGCCGGAGTGAGTGCTCCCCTCCGAAGATTCCGCCGTTTGCGAGTCGTTAGGCTCGCAGCCCAATAGACTCGAAAGGTCAGCGAGGGCGCGTATGGAGCAAGTGACCGGAACCCGGTCCTCTAGAGGGTACTTTCGTTCTTCCCCCTCTTCAGCGTTCGATCAGTATCTACAAGACATTCAGAAACTGCCGCTCATCGACGATCCAGCTGAGGAACGTCGGCTCGCGCGACGAGCGCAGAAAGGCGACGAGAAGGCCGCCGAGCGGCTGGTGACCGCGAACCTCCGATTCGTCATCTCGTACGTGAAGAAGTACCAGGGCCACGGACTCGATCTCGCAGAGCTGGTGGCGATCGGCAACGAAGGACTTCTCAAGGCAGTCAGAAAGTTCGATCCGGATCAGGGCGTCAAGTTCATCTCGTACGCGGTGTGGTGGGTGCGCCAAGCGGTGCTCAAGGCGCTGGCGGAGCAAACTCGATCAGTTCGTATTCCGCTCAACCAGAATTCCCAGTTGATTCGCCTCGCTCGAGCGGAAACGATCCTTGCTCAAGTGCTCAAGCGAGATCCTACCGAGAACGAGATCAGCCGACTCCTCGAGGAGTCCCCCGAGCAGATTCGCGCGGCGAAGCAGATGTCGGCGACCGAGATGTCGCTCGATGCGCCGATCGATCGCTCCGACCGCGAAGCCTCCACGCTCGGCGAGCGGTTCTCAGGCGCCGACGGCGTGGAGATCGAAGAGCGCACCGACTACAAGCTGATGCGCGAGTTCATCGACCGAGTCTTCCGGAAATACCTGACCCCCCGAGAGCGCAAGATCCTCTATCTGTATTACGGGCTCGAGGAAGGCTCTGAAGCGATGACGCTCGAGAAGATCGGCGCGCTCATGGGCGTCACACGGGAGCGCATTCGGCAGATACGGGAGCGGGCCTTCGAGAAGCTGCGCGAGAGTCCGGATGGTCGGGCGCTCTGCGGGTTCTGGAGTGTTTGAACGGCTGGGGACTGGCGAATAGGGAACGGGGACAAGTCCAACCGCAACGGCGGAAAGGGATGAAGGGAATGGATCAGGGGAACGGTGCTCCGTTCCCCTTCTCTTTTCCCCTGATCCGTTCCCGCAGTTGTAGTTGGCCCAGTCCCTGTTCCCTGTTCCCCGCTGTCCTAAGCACGCGTCCTGCTCTACAGCGCGCTCGTGATCCCCGCATTCGTCAATTCTGCCGCCGGCAACGCCTCGGAAGTCGACGCAGCGCTTCGAAAAGCCGAATGCTTCGACGTTCGCGATGTCGCGCCCGACGAAGTGACACAGGCCGTGCGGAACGCCATCGAGCGGGGCGCCACGCGCGTCGCCGCTGTCGGCGGCGACGGCACCATCTCAGCCGCGGCGGCGGCGGTGGCGCGGACGAACGCGGAGCTCGTCGTCATACCGGGGGGCACCTTCAACCATTTCGCGCGCGACAACGGTATTCCCACCGATCTCGACGCGGCGTGCGCGATTGCGCGGTCCGACCGCGTCAAGAATGTCGACGTTGGTTGGGTGAATGGCCGCCTTTTTCTCAACACGAGCTCCGTCGGCGTCTACGCCAACTTCGTTCGCGTGCGCGAGCGTCTCGAGCCGCGACTCGGCTACTGGCTTGCGTCGGCACTCTCGATGTTCCGGACTCTTGCGCGGGTTCAACCGTTCAACATCCAGTTCGAAAGTGCGGTCCTGGAGAAGCCGTACAAGACGCCACTCGTCTTCATCGGCCTCGGTGAGCGCGAGCTCAAGCTGCCGATGCTGGGTGGCCGGATCGACAACGGACGTTCCGGGATCCATGTGCTGATCGTTCGCGGACGAACGCGGGCGCGACTCGTAGCATTGGCCTTCGAGGCCGCGGCTCGGGGGACGCGCGCGCTGTCGCGCACTCCACACCTGGACACCTTCCTCGTGGATCGTTGCACCATCGAACAACGGCATTCGACGGTCGCGGTCGATGGAGAGGTCGTGCAAATGGAATCGCCATTGGACTACACGCTCGGACGCGGCGCGCTGAAGCTCGTCGTACCCGCGTCGTCGAGTACTATATAGATGTGAACTTCCCGTCTTCCCCTTCGCTGGCCGCGCGTCTATCCGCCATCGTCGGCCCGCGCCGAGTGCTCGCGCGCCAGAGCGAGCTGCTCGCGTACAGCTCCGATGGTCTGCCGGGATATACCAAGGTGCCAGGAATCGCGGTTTTTCCCGGCACGCGCGACGAGCTGGTGGCGGTGGTTCGCGAGCTCGCGCGCGAGGGCGTGCCTTTCGTTCCTCGCGGTGCAGGCACGGGATTGTCCGGGGGCGCGCTCGCCGACGGCGTCGTGCTGCTCGGGCTCAATCGCCTCCGTCGGATTCTCGCAGTCGATGCAGTGAATCAGTTCGCGGTCGTGGAGCCTGGGGTCGTCAACACCGTGCTCTCTCGAGAGGTCTCCAAGCACGGCCTGCATTACGCCCCTGATCCGTCGAGCCAGGCCGCTTGCACGATCGGCGGCAACGTCGCCGAGAACGCGGGAGGTCCGCACTGCCTCAAATACGGCGTGACCCTGAATCACGTCGTCGCCATCACGGCGGTCCTTCCCGATGGATCCGTGACGACGTTTGGCAACGCCGCCGGGGAAAACACGGGTTACGACCTCGTCGGAACCTTTGTCGGATCCGAGGGCTGCTTTGGCGTGGCACTCGACGCTACGGTCAAGTTGCAACGCAACCCACAGGCGGTGCGAACGCTGCTCGCGGATTTCACTTCGATAGACGCGGCGGCGCGCGCGGTCTCAGCGATCATCGCGCGTGGGATCCTGCCTGCCGCCCTCGAAATGATGGACGCGCCGACCATTCGCGCAGTGGAGGCGTCGATCTATGCCGCCGGGTATCCCGTGGACGCCGAGGCGGTTCTTCTCATCGAGCTCGATGGATTCGAGGCAGGGCTCGACGACGACGTTGCCGCGGTCGTGGCGCTATGTACCGCGGCGGGCGCGCGCACGGTCCGCGTCGCGCGGGACGAGGCGGAGCGTCTGCGGCTCTGGCAGGGTCGCAAGAAGGCATTCGGGGCCATGGGCCGCGTGTCGCCGCACCTCGTGGTCCAGGATGCCGTAGTTCCACGCACCAAGCTTCCGGCGATTCTCGGGGAGATTCACGCGATCGCGTCGAAGTATCGGGTGAAGGTGTGCAACGTATTCCATGCCGGCGACGGCAACCTCCACCCCAACATTCCATATGATGCGCACGATCCCGATGAATCCGCGCGCGTCCACGACGCCATGCGAGAGATCATGCAGGCGTGCATCGCGGTCGGTGGCAGCATCACCGGAGAGCACGGCGTGGGAATGGACAAGCTCGCGTACATGGACCAGCTGTTCACGCCAGCGACGCTGCAGGCGATGTGTGACCTGCGCTCTGTCTTCGATCCGCAGCGGCGCGCGAACCCCGGAAAGGTCGTTCCGATTCACAGCTGCCGAGAGTGGATGATGGCGCCGGCTGCACGCGAGGCTGTTGGCGCGTGACCGCGGTCGCGGATCGGGTCCGAGACGCGCGTGCCGCAAAGCGACGATTGCGGGTCGCCGGAGCCGGAACCTGGCTCGACGCCGGCCGGCCGGTCGCCGCATCCGAAACGCTGTCGCTTGCGGATGATCGCGGCATCGTCGAGTACGTGCCGGGAGACCTGACCCTCACGGCTCGTGCCGGAACGCGACTCGCCGACATTGTGGCCGCGACGGGTGCCGAAGGTCAGTGGCTGCCGCTGGACCCCTGGGGCGGTGACGCTGGGACACTGGGGGCGACGCTCAGCACCGCGACCGCGGGACCGCACGCGTACTCCATGGGGCTGCCCCGCGATGTCGTTCTCGGCATGGAATTCGTCAGCGGGGCGGGCGATGTGATCCAAGCCGGTGGGCGCGTGGTGAAGAATGTCGCCGGGTTCGATCTCACCCGCATGATGATCGGTTCGTGGGGGACGCTCGGCGTGATCACCGAAGCCACGGTACGTCTCCGTGCTCGGCCCGAGCGCACCGCTTCGCTCGCCATCGCCGTGAGCTCGACCCACGCCGCCCTGAACGACATCGCAACGAAATTGCGCGCCCTTCCCTTCGCGGCACTGGCGTCGGAGATCGTGAATGGCCGCCTCGCGTCGCTTCTCGGTCTTGGCGAGCAGGCTGTGTTGATCGCGCGAGTCGGTGGGAACGAGAAGTCGGTGCAGGCGCAACTCGAGGCGCTCCGAGGTCTCGGTGATGCTCGAGAGGCCGATGAAAGCGTGTGGACGGCACTTCGGACGGCGGCTCCGCAGCATGCATCCGTGTGGCGCTGGTCGCAGCTGCCGTCGCTGTTCGGCGAGACTTGGAACGCCGCGGACCGGGCCACGCGGGCGCTTGGGAGCAGCGGTGTGATGATGCACGGCAGCCCCATGCGCGGCGTCGCGCGGGTTATCGCGACCGACACGTCGAAGGTGAACGACGCCGAGCTGACTCGCGCCGCCGCGAACTTCTCCGGGACGGTAAACATCGAAAGCCTTCCGTCGAGCGCCTGGGCGCACCTCGGATTCACCATCGCGAGCGATCCGCTGTCGCACTCGCTCCGACGAACCTTCAATCCCGGTGGGACGCTGAACGCCGGTATTCTCGGCGCCGACGAGTGACCGCGGCAGGCAATCCGGCGGTGCTGCACGGCGCGCCAGAACACTGCGCTCTCCCGAATACTCCGCTCGCGAACGCGCGCGAAGGTCTCGACAAGTGCGTGCACTGCGGTTTCTGCCTGCAGGCCTGTCCCACGTACATCGCGCTCGAGGACGAGAACGACAGTCCGCGCGGACGGCTGCTGCTGATGCGCTCGTTGCTCGAAGGGTCGATGCAAACGGAGGACGAGGCGGTCCGCGGACATCTCGATCGCTGTCTCGGTTGCCGGGCCTGTGAGACCGCTTGTCCTTCGGGAGTTCCGTACGGCCATCTGCTCGAGGCCACGCGCGCGACGCTGACGGCGCGCCACCCACTGCCGCTCGCCGCTCGAGCGCTGTTGGGTGTGTTCGCGCGACCGGCCCTGAGCGCGGTCGCGATGTTTTTCGGACGCGTGCTGCGCGCAACTCGTCTGGCTCCCTTGCTCGCTCGTCTGATACCCGGGCGGTACGGCTTCGCGCTCCACATGCTCGAGGCGACGCGTATACCCGTGTCGCGGCGGACCTACCGGGCACCGGTGGATGCCACGCGAGCGTCCTTTGCGCTGCTCGAAGGCTGCGTGATGCATGGGCTGTACGAGGAAACGAATCGCGCCACCGAGCGCACGCTCGGCGTGAACGGGTACCGCGCGACGGTCGCGCGCGGCCAGGGTTGCTGCGGCGCGCTCCACGCGCATGCCGGAGATCTCGCCATGGCGCGCCGGTTGGCCCGCAAGAACATCGCCGCATTCGAGCGCAGCGGCGCGGAGCTCATCGTCTCGAACGCGGCGGGGTGCGGCGCGATGATGAAGGAGTACGGTCAGCTGCTCTCCGAGGATCCCGAGTGGGCCGAACGCGCGGCGAGTGTTGGCGCTCGCGTGAGCGACGTGACTGAGCTTCTTGCCACGGCCGGCCCCGTGGAGGGAGCGCCGCTCGAGATGACCGTGACGTACGACGCCCCCTGTCACTTGCTTCACGCGCAGCGCATCAGCGCGCCACCGCTGAAGGTTCTTGCCGCGATTCCCGGGGTGAGGCTCGTACCGCTGGAAGGCGCCGAGTACTGCTGCGGCGCTGCGGGGATCTACAACTTGTTGGAGCCCGACACGTCGGCCGCGGTCCTGGCGCCGAAGCTGGATCACATCGAAGAGACCGGGGCTGCGCTCGTTGCCACCGGCAACCCGGGGTGTCTCATGCAGATCGGCGCAGGACTGTTCCGGGCCGGCAGCGACGCGCGCACCATTCACCCAGTGGATCTGCTCGACGCGTCGTACGCGCGAAAGTTTGCAAAGTAGGTCACCCCTTTCACTTGGTAGTGGCAGTCGGCGAGTGGCTAGATTCTCGATGTATGGTTCAGACTGAAGCGCTCGTCGATCTCGCCGGACAGCCCGTCGTCCTGACGTACTCGAGTGTCGCGGCGGAGTATGAGGCGATTCGACGCCGAGCGATCGTCGTGAACCGCAGTCATCGCGCTCGGATGCGGTTCGCCGGCGCGAAGGCCGCGGAAGTGCTCACGGGCCTCGTGACCAACGACGTCACGGCGCTCACTCCCGGACAGGGGCAATACGCGGCGGCGCTCACGCCCAAAGGGAAAGTCGTCGCCGATCTGCGGATTCTCGCGCTCGAGGACGGCTTTCTCACCGACGCGCCACCACGCGCGCGGGACGGTTGGAATGCGGTGGTGCGGAAGTTCGTGAATCCGCGCCTCGCGAAGTACGTCGACGAATCCGCCTCACTACTCTCGTTGGGATTGTACGGCGTTCAGGCGAGATATGTCGTCGAGCAGATGACCGGTATCGGTCACAGCGCACTGGCGCTTCTCACACCATACTCGCACGTCACGGTCTCGGCGGGGAAAGGGGGCGCGACGGTCGTCGTCGTGCGCTCGCCCGATCTCGAGCTCGAAGGCTATGACCTCTTCGTTCCCGCGGAGCTGTTTCAGAAGTTCTGGGACGCCGCCGTGGGCGCCCGTGCGACGCCCGCCGGGCTGGCGGCGTGGGAAATTGCGCGCGTCGAAGCCGGGCGGCCGGAATGGGGAGTCGACATGGACGACGCTACGATCCCCCAGGAAGCGAATCTCGAGGAGCTTGGCGCGATCTCCTACACCAAAGGTTGCTACACGGGGCAGGAGGTTGTCGCGCGCGTCCATTTTCGCGGACACGTCAATCGGGCGCTCCGCGGACTGCGCGCCTCGGGCACGATCGCTCCGCCGCCAAAGGCATCGCTCTTCGATTCGACCAACAAGGCTGTAGGTGACATTCGCAGCAGCGTCACGTCACCGCGCTTCGGCGGCATCGCACTGGGCATGGTACGGCGTGAGATCGAGAGTGGCGCACAACTCATGGCGCGCTGGAGCGCGGACCCGGCCGGGGACACGGACGCCGGCGAGATGCAGGTGGACGTGGTCGCTCTCCCCTTCCCAACGCTTTAGTCCGTGTCCGTCGCGCTCGTCACTGGCGCCACTGGACTCGTCGGGTCACACATCGTCGATCGGCTACTGGCCGACGGCTGGACGGTCCGAGCGCTCGCACGCTCGTCGGCCCGCGCGCGGGAGATGCTACCGAACGACGTGGAGATCGTGCCGGGCGACGTGCTCGACGAAGCATCGTTCACGCGCGCCGCCACTGCGACGCACGTCATCTTTCATGCGGCCGCCAACGTCATTGCGCGCGGCGGCTGGAACGCGTATCGAGTCACCAACGTGGATGGCACTCGCAACGCGATCATGGCCGCCGAACGCGCGCGAGCTCGGCTGCTGCACGTGAGCAGTGTCGCCGTCTACGGACCGAAAGGCAGGTACGAAGCCGCGAAACGCGGCGAGCGCACCGACGAGAGCACGATCCTCGAGCCGCTGCGCGACAGCGCATTTTACGCGCGGTCGAAGCGCGAGTCGGAGGCAATGGTTCTCGATGCCCACCGCCAGGGACGCATCTGGAGCACGGCAGTGCGGCCGGACGTCATCTACGGCCCGCGCGACCGGCAGTTCGTTCCCCGCATGGCCAAGCTCGTCCGTCGGGGGGTGATTCCGCTGATCAACGGCGGCCGATCGACCATGGCGATTGTCCACGCCGCCAACGTGGCGGAGGGCGCGGTGCGGGCCGCGACATTGGACATCGCCGGCGGAAAAGCATACAACCTGGCGAACGACTATGACGTGAGCGTGCGCCGTTTCTTCGAGCTCGCGGGGGAAGGACTCGGTCGGCGACCGCTTTTCATTCCGCTCCCGATGTGGGCCGCGAAGGGCGTGTTGCGCGGCGTCAAATGGATCACGCGCGCTGTCAGC
>Ga0070696_100001799_pt1 | contig 14064 bp, 10 predicted proteins | sample KBSK1253metaG_FD_65474 | JGI IMG/M metagenome (GOLD analysis project Ga0070696, IMG submission 65474) | Corn, switchgrass and miscanthus rhizosphere microbial communities from Kellogg Biological Station, Michigan, USA - KBS K1-25-3 metaG | ecosystem: Host-associated > Plants > Roots >... | reverse complement strand
ATGAACTCGCTCGAGGGAAAGCGCGGCAATCCCAGGATCAAACCGCCGTTCCCGGCGGTCTCAGGTGTCTTCGGCATGCCGACGACCATCAACAACGTGGAGACCTTGGCGGCGGTACCTCACATCCTCGTCCGCGGGGCCGAGTGGCACAAGAGCCTTTGCCTGGGCGATCCCAAGAGCACCGGCACCAAGCTGATCTCGATCTGTGGCCACGTGCAGCGGCCAGGGAATTACGAGGTCACCATGGGCACGCCCCTGAAGGAGATTCTTTACGACATGGCCGGGGGGCCCCCTCCAGGGCGGACCATCAAGGCGGTGATCCCCGGCGGATCGTCGGTGCCGATCATGACCCGCGCGGAGGCGGAGGAAGCGCTGTTCGATTACGAGGGCATCGTGGCCAAGGGATCGATGCTGGGCTCGGCCGGCATGATCGTCATGGATGATCAGACCGACATGGTCTATCAGATCTGGCGGCTGGCCCGCTTCTACGCCCATGAGTCCTGCGCCCAGTGCACCCAGTGCCGCGAGGGGACCGCCTGGACCACGCGGATTCTGGAACGGCTCCTCTCGGGGAAGGGCAAGGAGGGGGATTTCCAGCTCCTGCTGGATCTCTCCGATAACATGACCGGCAAGACCATCTGCGTGCTGAGTGATTCCTGCGCTGCGCCGGTGGTGAGCGGGATCCAGAAGTTTCGGGAAGAATTCGAGGCGTATATCCAGGGCGCGAGGGAACCAGCCATGGCCGCGGTTTAAGATGGTGCGGCGATTGTGTCCTCTGTGCTCTCTGTGCCTCTGTGGTGCAAACGCCTCCGGAGGCTAACGAGGATCTTGATGGCCGACGAACTAGTCAACGTAACTATTGACGGTCTCCAGATCGCGGTCCCCAAAGGGACGACGATCATCGAGGCCGCCAAGCAGGCGGGCATGCTGGTCCCGCACTACTGCTACCATCCGTCGCTGCCCTCGCCGGCGGTCTGTCGGATGTGCCTGGTGGAGGTGGAGAAGTCCCCCAAGCTGATGCCCGCGTGTGTTACCACTGTAGTGGAGGGTCAGGTGGTGCACGTGAACAGCGACACGGCCAAGAAGGCGCGTGAGGGGGTGCTGGAGCTGCTGCTGATCAACCACCCGCTGGATTGTCCCATCTGCGACCAGGCCGGCGAGTGCGAGCTGCAGGATTACGTCTTTCAAGAAGGGCGTTCCGGGACCCGATACGCGGAATACGCCAAGCGGTACAACCCGGTGGAAGAGTTCGGCCCGGACATCCTGTACGTGCCCAACCGATGCATCCTCTGCACCCGGTGCGTGCGCTTTATGGAGGATGTCGCGGCAGCCCCCGTGCTCAACGTGTCGGAGCGGGGGGATCGAGCCTTCATCGGCATCGCCGAGCAGCAGAAGCTGGATCATCCCTGGTCGGGCAATGTGGTGGATCTCTGCCCGGTCGGCTCCCTCCTGTCCAAGGACTTTCTTCATAAGGCCAGGGCCTGGGACCTCGACAAGACCGCCAGCATCTGCCCCGGCTGCACCCAGGGATGCAATATCAACATCGATACCCGGGACGATGTGGTCGTCCGGTTGCGGCCCCGGCCCAACCTCGAAGTCAATCGCCACTTCATGTGCGACTATGGCCGGATGAACTACCGCTGGATGAACCGTGGCGACCGGATCGAGGCGCCGCTCCTGCGAGATGGCAATCGACACCTCGCGGTCGATTGGGACACTGCTTTAGCTCGGCTCCAGCAGGTGGTTCGTGGGGCTTCGGGTCGAGCCGTCATTCTGGCGTCTGCGCGGGCCTCGACCGAGTCGCTCGGCCTGATTCGCCGGATGCTGAATCGATTCGACAGCACAGCCGTGGTGCAGGTCCCGATCGGTGAGGAGGCGCCGCTGGCGCGGGTCCCCAACCTCGCGCTGCGGCGGGAGCGGGCGCCGAATCTCGTCGGTGCGGAGTTGCTGGGATACACCCAGCTCTGGGAAGCCGCCATGCGAGAGACTCTGAGCGCCGCCATCGTCCTGGTGCTCGATGTCGAACTGTCTCCGGCCGATGAGGCCGCGCTAGCCGCCGCGCCCGGGTTGGTGCTCATGCTCGGCACCGTCTTTCCCGCCGGCCTTCGAAACGCTGAGGTGGTCCTTCCCGTCACCAACATGGCCGAAGAAAACGGAACCTACGTGAATCGCGACCGTCGGCTGCAGCGTTTCTATCAAGCGAAATCACAGCCCGGCATGGCACGGCCCGCCTGGTGGATCGCCGCGGAACTGGTGAGCCGAAATGACGGCGGCGATGCGATCCCGTCCACGGCCGCCGAGGCGTTCGACCTCGTGGCCCAGCACTGGCCCGCTTTCGGCGGTATCAGCTATCGCGATCTGGGCTATACCGGACGGGTGCTTTCCTCGGCGGCGCAGGAGGCCGCCCGATGACACCCGAGCTGAAAGGCTTTCTGCTGCTGAGCGTCCTCAAGATGCTCGTCGTCTTCACCGTGATCATGGTAGGTGTGGCGTTGCTCACCTTGATGGAGCGCAAGGTAAGCGCGTGGATGCAGAATCGTCGGGGACCCAACCGGGTGGGCTGGGCCGGCCTGCTCCAGCCTGCTGCGGACGGGGTCAAGAACATTCTGAAGGAAGAGACCTATCCAGCAGCGGCAAGTCCGTGGCTCTTCCTTCTGGCTCCGGCGATGTCCTTCGTTCCGGCACTCCTGCTGTCGGGAGTGATCCCCTTCGCCGCTCCGCTGCCGGTGGACTTCGACTTCACCGTCCGGTTCAGCTTCTTCGGACTGTTCCCGATCGATTTCGGGCGCTGGGCCCATCACGGGCTCATGCCCATGGTGGTGGCCGACCTGCCGATCGGGTTCCTCTTCGTCATCGCGATCAGCTCGCTCGGCGTCTATGGAATTGCCCTGGCGGGCTGGTCGTCCAACAGCAAGTACGCCTTGCTGGGCGGACTCAGGGCCAGTGCCCAGATGATTTCCTACGAAGTCGCGATGGGGCTGAGCCTCATTCCGGTGCTGTTGTTGTCAGGTAACGTCAGCTTTTCGGCCATTATCGCCGATCAGCAGGCTGGACTCTGGTACGTCCTCCCGTTGTTCCTTTCCTTCTTCATCTTCCTGATCTCGGGATTTGCCGAAACCAACCGGCTGCCGTTCGATCTTCCTGAGGCCGAATCTGAGTTGATCGCCGGATACCATACCGAGTACAGCGCGATGAAGTTCTCCTTCTTTTTCATCGCGGAATACGCCAACGTGGTGACGGTCTGTGCGATGGTGACTACTCTCTTCTTTGGCGGATGGGACATCCCGGGATCGTGGGATGAGCATGGAGGTGTACTCCAGACCCTGGTCACCGGTCTGGCCTTCTTCCTCAAGGTGATGTTCTGGATCTTCTTCGTGATGTGGATCCGCTGGACCCTGCCGCGCTTCCGCTACGATCAATTGATGGCCCTGGGATGGAAGGTACTGATGCCGCTGGGGCTGGCCTACATCATGCTCATCGCGGTGGCTATTTGGGTCATCGAGCACGTCATCGGGATCACCAACCCGAAGCTCGCCTCCCTGGCGCTGTTCGGAGTCAACCTGGTCGTTGGGTTCCTGGTGTTCGTCCTGCTGGACAGCGGCATGTTCGTGCGGGGGTCCGTGAGGAACCGGCAGGCGCTCGAGGGACGCCGGGCTCGCGCGCCGGTGGCCAGCTGATGGCGATCGGGGTCAAGGTACTCAAGCGGCCCGAGCGACAGGTCAGCTACGTCCGGGCCACGCTCAAAGGCATGGCGCTCACCTTCAAGCACATGTTCGAGAAGAAGGTGACGATGCAGTATCCCGAGGAGAAGAGCACCGGGCCGGAACACGGGATGCCGTCCTACAGCATCTCGCCTCGCTGGCGGGGCACTCACCGGATGCTGACCGACGAGCAGGGACGCTCGAAGTGCGTGGCCTGTGGGCTCTGTCCCCAGATCTGCCCGGCGAACTGCATCAAGCTCGTCCCGGGAGAGGACGAGGAGGGCAACCGCTACCCCCTGATCTACGAGATCGATGAATTCCGCTGCATCTTCTGCGGCTATTGCCAGGAAGTCTGCCCGGAGGAGGCGATTCACGTCGGGGTTCATTTCGAGAATTCGGAATACAGCCGGGGGCGGTTCGTGTATGACCTCGAGCGGCTCTCGTCCCAGACCCATCCGGTCTCGAGCCTGTGGGATCCGGCCGACCCCAAGGGTGAGTAGATGACCAACGCGGTCTTCTGGTTCTTCGCGGTCCTCGCTGTCGCCTCGGCCGCACTCTGCATCGTGCAACGCAATCCGGTCTCGGCGGCCCTCTGGCTGGTGTCCACCATGTTTTCGCTGGCGGCGATCTACGTCCTGCTCAACGCCCAGTTCATCGCCGCAATTCAGGTCCTGGTCTACGCCGGGGCGGTGATGGTGCTCTTTCTCTTTGTGATCATGCTGCTCAACCTGGGACACGCCAGCTCCGACATCCGGGGGCCGTCTGCCATAGCCGCGACGCTGGTGATCGTGGGCCTGCTTCTGGTCGAGCTGGTCGGGCTGTGGCGCTACTCCCCGGGCCGAGTGGCCGCGGAGGTAGCCCAGGCGCCCGGACTACGCGATCCTGCCGCCGCTTTCGCCGCCGGCATGATCGCCCGGCAGGACGCGGTTACCCATGGTGTGGTTGGCGGGATCGCCGCACCGCTGTTCCAGATCTACCTGGTCCCGTTCGAGATCACTTCAATCCTGCTCCTCGCGGCCATCATCGGCGCGGTGGTGCTGGCCAAGCGGAAGGTGTAATGCTCCTCGGACCCGCGCTTGGTCTGTCAGCCATCCTGTTCAGCCTGGGCGTTGCAGGTGTGCTTCTGCGGCGAAACGCAATCGTGCTCTTCATGTGCGTGGAGCTGATGCTGAACGGTGTCAATCTGTCGTTCGTGGCGTTCTCGCAGCTCTATGGCGCGAGCGGCTACATCATGGTCTTCTTCGTGATGACGGTTGCTGCGGCGGAAGCAGCGGTGGGATTGGCCATCATCCTCGCCATCTTCCGGCACAAGCAGTCAGTCGACCTCCAGAACATCAACCTGCTGCGGGGCTGATGACGAATCTCGTCTGGCTGACCGTCGCCCTCCCGCTCGCCGGCTTTCTGGTCAACGGCACGTTGGCATTGCGCCGGCCACAGGCCAAGAGCCTGGTGTCCGCAGTCGGAGTGGGCGTCTTGCTGGCAGCTTTCGCCGTCGCGTTGGGGATCTTCGTCGAGCTGTGGCGCAACCCACCTCATGCCCCGATCATCGTGACGCTGTGGAGTTGGCTGCCGGTCGAGCGGCTCCAGGTGGACCTTGCGTTTCAGGTGGATCAGCTCTCTACGGTGATGCTGCTGGTCGTGACCGGTGTCGGCAGCCTCATTCACCTCTTCAGCGTGGGCTACATGGGCGAGGACCCGGGCTACGCGCGTTATTTCGCGTACCTCAACCTCTTCATCGCCTTCATGCTGTTGCTGGTGCTGGGATCGAGCTTCCCGGTCATGTTCATCGGGTGGGAAGGCGTGGGCCTCTGTTCCTACCTTCTCATCGGGTTCTGGTTCTCCGAGAAGGCCAACGCTGATGCCGGCTTGAAGGCCTTCATCATGAACCGAATTGGGGATTTCGGTTTCTTGATGGCGATGTTCTTCATCTGGCGGGCCTTCGGAAACCTGAATCTGGTCGACGTGACCTCCAGGGCGCCTCAGGTACTGCAACCGGGTGGGGCGATCGTCACGGCGATCACCCTGTTCCTCTTTCTCGGGTGTACCGGTAAGTCGGCCCAGATCCCACTCTATACCTGGTTGCCCGATGCCATGGCGGGACCCACGCCGGTGTCCGCGCTCATCCACGCGGCGACCATGGTGACCGCCGGGGTATACCTGGTGGCCCGCACCAATGTCCTGTTCGCGATGGCGCCGGTATCGAGCAGCGTGGTCGCGGGCATCGGGGCACTGACCGCGCTGTTTGCCGCCACGATCGGTCTCAGGCAATACGACATCAAGCGGGTGCTGGCCTACTCCACGGTCTCCCAGCTGGGCTACATGTTTCTGGGGGTGGGGACCGGGGCCTACGTCTCCGGCATCTTCCACCTCGTCACTCATGCGTTCTTCAAGGCACTGCTCTTCCTCGGATCGGGCAGCGTGATTTACGCGATGCATCATGCCTATCACGCAACCCACTCCCATGAAGACGCCCAAGACATGCGCAACATGGGCGGCCTCAAGCAGTATCTTCCCGCGACCTTCTGGCTCATGCTGATCGCCACCCTGGCGATCTCCGGCATTCCGCCGTTCTCCGGTTTCTTCTCCAAGGACGAGATTCTCGCTGCTGCGTTCGCCCGAGGAAGAGAACAGCCGCTCTATTACGCCTACTACGCCATGGGCATCCTGGCGGCCCTGCTCACCGCTTTCTACATGGCCCGGCTGATAGCCATGACGTTTCTGGGGAGCAACCGTACTGGAGAGAAGGAGCGGGCGCACCTGCACGAAGCTCCAGCCGTGATGACCGGACCGCTCGTCGTTCTGGGCGTCCTGAGCCTCGCGGGCGGCGTCCTGAATTTGCCTGCATTCGTCGGGGGCGGCGCGGCATTGGAGCGCTGGTTGGACCCCGTGGTCTCGCCGGCGGAGCGGTTCTTCAAGCTGGAGATGCCGCACGGGCAGGCAGAGCTCTTCCTCGTTGGAGCCGCTGTGGCGATCGGCCTGCTTGGCCTCCTGGCCGGATTTCGATCGACTCTCGCCCGACCAATCCCGCCCGCCCGCCAGGCTGGCGCCGATACCGGCTTGGCTCGGCTGCTCTACCGCAAATACTACGTGGACGAGCTCTACGATGCGCTCATCGTGCGTCCGATCGTGTGGCTCTCTCGGATCGTACTCTGGAAGGGTGTGGATCAGGGCGTGGTGGACGGTGCCGCGGTCAATGGCTCGGCTCGTCTATCCCAAGGACTCGGCTGGCTCGGCAGCCGGCTGCAGACCGGTCAGGTCGGAGTCTACGTGGTCCTCTTTCTGGTGGGGGCGCTCTGGGTGTTGAGCGCGGTGGTGAGGTGAGCGCCGCATGACCTCTCTTCTGGAATCCATCGGGTACGGGCAGTGGATTCTGCACCTGCTGGTGCTCCTGCCGCTGCTCGGCGTGGTCCCCCTGCTCCTGGGCGCCGAACGGAACGCGAAATGGGTGGCGCTGGTCGTCACCACGGCCGAGTTCCTGCTGTCCGCCGGTCTCTGGTGGGTCGTCACGCCACAGCAGACCGGCATGCAGCTCATCTCCGACACGCCATGGATCGCGAGCTGGGGGATCAGCTACCGGGTAGGTATCGACGGCATCTCGCTGGTGATGGTGCTCCTCACCACGGTCCTGATGCCCCTGAGCGTGCTGGCGAGCTGGCACTACATCACGACCAAGGAACGAGCCTTCTATGCACTGATGCTCACCCTGCTGACAGGACTGGTGGGTGTGTTCATCGCGCTCGATCTGTTCCTGTTTTATGTGTTCTTCGAGGTGGTCTTGATCCCGATGTACTTCATCATCGGGATCTGGGGCGGGGCCAACCGGCTGTATGCGGCCATCAAGTTCTTCATCTATACCCTGGTCGGCTCGCTGTTGATGCTGGTCGCGATCGTGGTGCTGGTGTGGAAGATCCAGTCCGCGACCGGAGAGCTGTCCTTCAGCTACCAGCACGTGCTCGACAATCTGGGAGCCCTCGGCAACACGGCACCGTGGCTCTTTACCGCCTTCGCGCTGGCCTTCGCCATCAAGGTGCCGATCTTCCCGTTCCACACTTGGCTGCCCGACGCCCACGTCGAGGCACCCACCGCGGGCAGCGTGCTCCTGGCCGGCATCATGCTCAAGATCGGAACCTACGGGTTCCTTCGGTTCGCGGTTCCGTTCTTCCCCCAGGTGGCGATGAGCACGGAGGTCAGCGCCATCATGGTCACCCTGGCGCTCATCGGCATCATCTATGGCGCCCTGGTCGCCATGGTCCAGCCGGATATCAAGAAACTCGTGGCCTACTCCTCGGTGAGTCACCTCGGGTTCGTCATGCTGGGCATTTGGGCTGGGACGATGCAGAGCGTTCAGGGCGCGCTCATGATCATGATCAGTCACGGGTTTTCAACCGGCGCGCTCTTCCTGCTCGTCGGTATGCTGTATGAGCGGCGGCACACCCGGCTGATCGAAGACTACGGTGGAATTGCGCGGGTGGTTCCGGTTTTCAGCCTGATCCTGACGGTTGTGGCACTATCCTCCATCGGATTGCCGGGGCTCAACGGTTTCATCGGGGAGTTCCTGGTCCTGCTGGGCAGCTTTACCGCCTATCCATGGGCGACCGGTATCGCGACGACAGGGGTAATTTTCGCGGCCGCCTACCTGCTGTGGGCCCTTCAGCGCCTCATCTTCAATCGGCTGGACAATCCGGAGAACGAGCACCTTAGCGATCTGAGCGGACGAGAACTGGCGGTGCTGGTCCCGCTGGTGATCGGCATCGTGTGGCTGGGCCTGTATCCCGCACCGGTGCTCCAGCGGATGGAGCCCGCGACGAGACGCTATCTCGAGGCAGTCCGGCCCCGGTCGGCACCGCCCGAGAACCTGAGGGTCGGCGCCGGACCAGTAGCCGAGGTCCGGCCATGACCCAGCTCGATCTCTCCTCGCCTCTAGGCATCACTCTGGCATTGCTCCCGGAGATCCTGCTTACTACCTGGGCCATCATCGTGCTGCTGGTCGTGAGCTGGCGTCATGAGACCGTAGAGGACAGTCGCGTTGCCGGATGGCTCAGCTTCGCCGGGGTCCTGGTCAGCGGCGCCGGCCTTGCGGCGCTATGGGTAAATCAGGTGGTACCTGACGGGCTGGCGCAGATGGTGGCGCTCGATCCCTTTCGGTACGCCGCCTCTGCCATTGCGCTGCTCTCCGCCGGCGCAACCATCCTGCTCTCCCTCGGCTATCTGGAACGGGAACACCTGCTGGCACCGGAGTACTATCCACTGGTCCTGCTCGCGACTGCCGGCATGATGTTCCTCGCCGGTGCGGAAGACTTCATCGTCCTGTTCCTTGGCCTCGAGGTCATGTCGGTGGCGGTTTACGTTCTGGCCGGCTACAACCGGGCCAACGCGTTCTCCGCTGAGGCAGCGCTCAAGTACTTCCTGATCGGTGCGTTTGCCTCGGGGTTCCTGCTGTATGGGATCGCGCTGACCTACGGGGCAACGGGAACCACAAACCTGTCGATCGCCGGGGCACAGCTCGCGGGCCGGCCGTTGCCTCTCATGGCGGCCCTGGGACTTGGGCTCCTGTTGATCGGTTTCGGGTTCAAAGTGGCGGCGGTGCCGTTCCATATGTGGGCGCCGGATGTGTACGACGGTTCACCCACACCGGTCACCGGTTTCATGGCGACCGGGGTCAAGGCGGCGGCGTTCGCCGCTCTGGTGCGGGTGCTGCTCGAGACGTTTCCCTCCGCCGACCGAATCTGGCAGCCGATCATCGCCGGACTCGCTATCGCTTCGATGGTGGTCGGGAATCTGATCGCCCTGGCACAGCGATCATTGAAGCGGATGCTCGCTTATAGCTCCATCGCGCATGCCGGCTACTTATTGGTGGCGGTATGGCCCGCCTCCCGCACCGGCGCAGGCGCTGTGCTGGCCTATCTCCTGGCCTATAGCCTCACCACGCTGGCGAGCTTCGGATTTCTGTCGGCGCTCGGACGCGGTGGGGAACGCGAGGTGACCTACGATGATATCGCCGGCCTGGCGGCGACTCGTCCCTGGATCGCCGCAGGGCTGAGCGTCTGCATGCTGTCACTGCTGGGCTTTCCCGGCACCTTTGGCTTCATCGGCAAGTGGTACATCATGACGGCCGTGATCGCCGAGGGGCAGGTTATTCTCCCGGTGATTCTGGTGCTGACCAGCGTGATCTCGGCAGGCTACTATCTGCCGGTGATCATGGCCATGTACATGCGGCCCGCCGCCGCACCTGCGCGATTCGACAAGGTTCGCCTTGCGCCCGCGGCTGCAGGCGCCCTCGCGCTGTCGATCGCGGCGATCGTGGTGTTCGGCTTCTGGCCCGGCGGCTTGCTGGACCTGGCCGGGCGAAGCGCGCAGACATTGACCCAGACGGGAATGCCGGTGGCAGGACGGTAGGTTAGAACGTGAAACGTGAACCGTGAAGCGGTGAAGAGTGAGTCTTGACGCGCAGATCTGGGGCCTATTGCACTTGCTCTTCACGTTTCACTTTTCACGTTTCACGCAGTCAGGAAAAGCATGAACGTCCCTAAGTCCATCTTTCGCCAGTATGATGTCCGCGGCATCGTGGGGAAGGAGCTCACGCCGCAGCTGGCCCGGGCGCTGGGATGCGCCTTCGCGAGCGCTGCCTGGGAGAGGCTTGGTCATGCGCCTACCATCGCGGTCGGCCGGGACAACCGGCCTTCGGGGCCGGAGCTCTCCCAAGGCATCCGCCAAGGAATCATGGATGCCGGGGGAACCGCCGTGGACGTCGGCATGCTGCCTACTCCGGCCCTCTACTTTGCGGTTTCGGCATTGGGGACCGACGGAGGCGTGCAGGTCACTGGCTCCCACAACCCTCCCGAGTTCAACGGTTTCAAGCTGGTGCTGGGAGGGGAGGCCTTTCACGGCGAGGAAATCCTGGGTCTTTGGGAAATCATCGTCGCCGAACGGTGGCGAACCGGTGTCGGACGGGAATCCGCCGATGGCTCGGTGCTGCAGAAGTACCGTGAGGCCATCATCGCACGGCATCGGCTGCAGAGGCCGGTCAAGGTCGCGGTGGATTGTGGCAATGGTGCCGGCAGTCTCGTCGCGATCGCCACCCTCCGCGGACTTGGCGCCGAGGTAACACCGTTGTTCTGCGAGTCGGACGGGACCTTTCCCAACCACCACCCCGATCCCACCGTGCCCGAGAACCTCCGGGACCTTCAGGTCGAGGTGCGGCGCAACGCCGCGGAGCTGGGTATCGCTTTCGATGGCGACGCCGATCGAATCGGTGCGGTGGACGAGTCCGGTCAGATCATTTTCGGCGACCAGCTCTTGGTCATCTTCGGGCGCGACGCCGTCCGGCGCTACGGGCCCGGAACGCCGGTGATCTTTGACGTCAAGTGTTCCGAAGTGCTCCCCCAGGCGCTCACCAAGGCCGGTGCCAGACCGGTGATGTGGAAGACGGGGCATTCGCTGATCAAGGCGAAGATGAAGGAGCTGCAGGCGCCTCTCGCGGGAGAGATGAGCGGCCACATGTTCTTCGGTGGCGATTATCTCGGCTTCGATGACGCGCTCTTCGCCGCCGCCCGGCTGCTGGAAATCGTGAGTCGTCAGCCCCACGGCTTGGCGGCGCTCCTGGCCGATCTCCCCAAGACCTTTGCCACACCGGAGATCAGGGTGGACGCGCCCGAAGAGGAGAAATTCGCCATCGTGGAGCGCGCCGCGGCTCACTTTGCGGCGCTTTACCCGGTGAATACCATCGATGGCGTCAGAATCACTTTTCCCCAGGGGTGGGGCCTCCTGCGCGCCTCCAACACTCAGCCGATCCTGGTTATGCGCTTCGAGGCCACCGAGTCTCAGGCACTGGACGCCTACCGCGGCGAGCTCGTAGCCTGGCTCGCCGGGCAAGGCGTGCGCGCGTAACCCCAGTGTCCCGGCGCGGTGGGCGGCTCACCGCCGCGCTCGTGGCACTGGTCGCGCTGCTCTTCGCGGGGCGATGGCTTGCCGGCCTCCTCGCGGACCGTTGGTGGGCGGCCCAGCTCTCTCCCGCAGCCGCGACTTTCATTACCGACTGGCATGTCCTGCGGCTCACCCTCGCGGTCACCGGCCTCTTGATCGCGGGCGCGTGGTTCGTGGGCCATCTCCTTCTGGTTTATCGGGCGGTGGGCTCGGTCCAGATTCGCCGCAACGTGGCCAATCTGGAGTTTCGAGAGGCGCTCACACCTGGTGTCCTCCTCGCCATTGCCGTCGCCATCGGAGCCGCCCTGGGCCTTCTGGTCGGCACCAAACCGGCCGAATGGTGGCGCGAGGTCGCGCTGGCCTGGCAAGGCGTGACCTACGGTGTGTCTGATCCACTCTCCCAGAACGATCTCGGTGTCTACCTCGCCCAGCTTCCGCTCTGGCGGGCCGCGCATAGTTATCTCCTGCTCTTGGTGCTCCTCGCATTGAGCGTCGTGTTTGGTTTGTATCTGCTGGTCGGCGCCGTGCGCTGGATCGAAGGCCGTCCCGCCATCAATACCCACGCTCGGGCACATCTCGGCTGGCTGCTCGCGGGGCTGGCGCTCACCCTGCTGTGGGGCTATCTGCTCGAACCCTACGAGCTGGTCGCAGGCCTCGGCGACCACCCCGATCAGCAGGCGTGGCGGGCGACCATCGTCGCGCCCTTGCTTGCGGGGGTGGCGCTGGCCACCGCCGGGCTCTCTGCCGCCTGGGCCGTACGACCCCGCCATACGCTGGCCGCCGCCGGCTGGATTGTGCTGGCGTCAGCGTCACTGGTTGGTCACTGGATGGTGCCGCCCGCCCTGGGCGGAGCGGATGAGCCCATAGTTCCTCCAAAGGCGCGTGAGCGCTTCGATCGGATGGCCTACGGCCTCGAGGCCCTTCGCGAAGTCCGGCTCACCCAAGGCGCCGCGACCGAGCCGCCAGCCCTGCCCTCGCTCTGGAATCCGGCGATCGTCACCCGCGTCGCGGCGTCGGACTCGACCTCAGTGCTGACTGCAGATCCCGCGATGATCGTGGTACAGGGCAGATCACGCCCAATGTGGCTGGTCGCGCGAACTCTCACCGGTGGTCGCGTCGCCGTTTCCGCCATTGCGGACGACCGCGCCGGCCCCGCAGGTGAGCCCCTCTTCTATCAGGGTGGCGACTCGTTGCCGCGCCCCGTCCCCACGTCAATCCTCGAGGTGGGTGCCCCAGCCTATCACGCAGAAGCACCGACCTATCGGATCAATCGCTCAGATGAGCCGGGGGTCCCAGTCGACGACTGGCCCACGCGCATTCTGCTGGCGTGGGCGCTTCAGGCGGGCGGGCTACTCGGTCCCCTGCCACAGGGGAGCCGGGTCGATTGGCGCCTCTCGCCAACCGAACGGGTCGAGCAAGCGGCTCCCTTTGCCCAGTGGTCGGCACCCATCCCGCGGATCATCGATGGTAACCTCGTATGGCTGGTGGACGGCTATCTCTCGTCCAACACCTTTCCGCTCAGCAGTCGTCTGATCTGGAAACAGCACCGGGTCGGGGCCTTGCGGGCGGCGTTTCTCGCCATGGTTTCAGCCGAGACTGGCGCCACCAGGATCTTCCTCCGACCCGGCGCTGACCGGCTGGCCGAGGCGTGGGCTGCAATCTCCCACGGGCTGGTGGAGCCCTCGGGCATGATACCCGAGGCAGTTCTGCGATCCGCGCCTTATCCGTCCGACTTGTTCCGGGCCCAGGCCCGGGTGCTGGAACGAGGCGATTGGCACGTGGGCACCCTGACCGACCGGCCGGTTCCCGATGCCGACGAGCTCCCCCGGGCCGACTTGAGCTGGGCTCCGGACAGCAGCGGCCCACAGCTCACGATCACTTTCGAGCGTCCGGGTGAACGTCGCCTCAACGCGGTGCTGGTCGGAGCTCAAGACGAGGGGCGGGATCAGGTGCGCCTCTTCAGGCTCGATTCCGTCACCACCGTGCCGGCGCGGGGCACGCTGGAAAGCCGTTGGTCCCGATTCCCCTCGTATGACGCGCTGAGCGACTCGATCCGTGAGGAAGGCGGCCAACTGGAGCGGGGACCGGTACGGGTCGACGCGGATGCTTCTGGGATCGTGGCCTACCAGGCACACTTCGCCCGCCGGGGTGAGCGGGGCATGGCCTTGGCCTGGGTGAGTGTAGCAACCGACAACCGGCTCGGCGCTGGCCGCTCGCTCAAGGAGGCCTGGAGCAATCTTCTCGGCGCGTCCGTGCCCGCGATCGCCGGCGCTACTCAGGTGAACCGGCTGGATGATGCGAGGCGATGGATGGAGCGGGCCGATTCCGCGTTGCGCGCCGCCGACTGGGTGGAGTTCGGCCAGGCCTGGGATGGGCTCCGGCGTACGCTGGGACTGCCGGTGGATTCCGCAGCGCCATGAACTTGATCGCCCCCGGGGGC
>Ga0070696_100001798_pt1 | contig 14064 bp, 15 predicted proteins | sample KBSK1253metaG_FD_65474 | JGI IMG/M metagenome (GOLD analysis project Ga0070696, IMG submission 65474) | Corn, switchgrass and miscanthus rhizosphere microbial communities from Kellogg Biological Station, Michigan, USA - KBS K1-25-3 metaG | ecosystem: Host-associated > Plants > Roots >... | reverse complement strand
AATATTGCGAATACCAGAGACCACATCGCTCGGCATAATTTTCTTTCCGGCGATCATGCTATCATAGGTCAGAACGCTCGTTGTATACTCAGCGGCATTGGCCATCGGTGGGGTTGAGATCGCGGGATCATGGTTGCCGAAGAAGAAATAATAGTTTCTCTGGGCGTCTTGAAGTGTCTGCATAACCTGCTCAGAAGTCGCATAGCGCTGATTATTCGTGGTTAGCTTAGTCGTCGTGCTCATAGATTAGCTTCCTGAAGTTATGTGAGTTGAACCAACGGCGGTATTCGTTTGAACATAGGAGCGATAGACCAAAGCCCCGAAATACTTGGTCCCCGCGACGTGAAGGATTTGCTTCAACATCTCTTCGTATTTAATCAACGTGATGGATGACCGCACCTCATAGGAATATTCCTGATAATAGATGCCATCGAATAGACGGCTCTGATCGGATAGCCAACCGCCCTTGCGCTTGTAGTAGCCTGCTCCGTAACCCTGGTTAAGAATGTTCGCAAAGCCGAACCCCGCATCGGGGCTATCAAAGGTGTCGCCGGTCGGCACAAAGCGCAAAGAATCGTTTTTCAGATAGCCAAAACCCGAGGACACAATCGCAAGGTTTGTAACCGCGCCCTGTGAGGCGATCACTTCGGTATCGATGTTGGCATTAAAGCCGAGATACTCGCTACGGTTGTCCACGTCAATAGATGTTATATTTGCGGTTGCAAGAGACTGGGAGCCCAAAACAACGGTGTTGACGTTAGCCGTAACCACAAAACTGTTGGCATCATTGAGACGAAGCTGTTCGACCCAGATTTGACTTGAGTTGGCCATCTTCACAATACCCCGGCTATTCGGGATTACTTGGCTAATGACTTCTCCCACGGTAAACAAACGTTCAAGGCCGGTGATATTAAGAATAAGGTCCTGCTTATAGCGGTGGGAGATCGCCTTATCATAAAATCTTACGATAGGCGCGAGGTTATAGTCCATGCCCTTATTAATGCCGGTGAGTTGTTGCACCTTGCCGACAGTATAAGACTGGTTGGCAAACATCTGGGCCAACGTGCCGAACGTGAGATTGCCGGAAGGAAAGGTCGGAAAGTTATAGGTCGCGGCGTCAATCTCTGTTGCGATATGATCAATAATATCATCGTTCGCAAGGCTGACCGTTTCAGTATAGAGTAAGCTGTTTGAAAAGGCGACGTTGGCCAGGGTGCCCAAAGAAATGTTTGTTATGGTGCCGTTCGATAGCGAGTTGGTGAAATACACATAGTTGTTGTCATAGACGTAGAACGTGTTTGAGATGGACGTGACCCCCACATAGATCGCGGTGTTTTGAAGGTTGGCGCTTGCCCCCGAGACGCGGCCTTTAATCAATCTGTCTTTTCTAAACACCCCATAAGTATTTGAGATTTTAAGCTCTCCGCTACTCGCTGTTTTGAGCGAATAGAGTGTTAGCTGGCCATTGGCGATTTCAATATCATAATTATCCGTCTGATAGACTTCTTCAGCCGTCGTGAAGTTTCCGGTTTTAGAGACGATATCCGCAACCGTGTTTGCGTAGTAGCCGATCACGTTGGCTGTGCAGGTGGCGTTGGAATAAACGTTTTTCGTAACCGTCTTAGTGTTGGCGGCGGTATAGAGTGATGCAAAGTTCAAGCTGCCGTCCAGCACGGACACAAGAAGGGTGCCGTGCGTCGCGTCGGTTGGGCTTGAGAGAATAACTTGGCCGGTGCCGGAGAGCACGTTGCCGCCGTCATAGGTATAGAGCATGTCGCCAGCGACGAGGTTCGAAGTGATGTTCCCATAGAGGATGTTCGCCAGGGGTTGCACCATCGTATCAAACATATAAACGTAATTCTTGCCGTTGTTATCAGTGTCGAGGCGCAAGTTCGAAACGGTTAGAATTTTGGATGACACGAGAACTTCGGACTCTTCACGATAGCCATAACCACCGTTGACGAGTTCAAAGATTACTTGTCCTGTGGTATTTGAGATGCCCTGTATCTTACCTTTGGCCTGTTCCCCGTAGTCGGAATAGATGTCAACGATGTCGCCGACTTCATAGTTCGCGCCGGTGCCATCAATGCTGACAACCGCGTTGGTGAGTGAGCCGATAATAGTCGGACAGTCCGCTGGCGTTAAAATTTTACTAGCACTATTGATTAGCTCGTCTACCACGAAGTTGCCGTTAACGGCGCTGATATAGAGGATGTCAACAAGGCGGCCTTTCACAATTCGTCGCACCAGGGCTTCGGCAAAGCCGATAGCCTTTGAGGTTGAGCCCACGATCTGTTTGCCGACAAGCTTCTCGGCATCTCTTTTAAGCGAAATTTCGAGATAGGTCGGTTTATACCACTTGCCATCCGACAGCTTAAAGATGTCGTCGCCCGGATAGTAGACGGTGGCAGGAACGCCAAAAATGGCCCGGAACATCAAATCCAGAGATCGCTCCGTGCCCTTGGACCGATAGATGTCCAGGGAGTGTTTCAACAAGGTAACAATGCTAGCTTTAGTTTCAAACTGAATGTTTTTCAGATATTTTTCTTTGAAGTAGACAAGAAAGTCCTCGCTCGTGAGGTCAACGTCTTTCTTTTCCAGGTAGCGACGGAGGTAATAGTTGGGATTACTCTCAACATAGGTTGTCGTAAACCAGGAGTTGCTCGATGAAAACTCGGGCAGCGTGTTTGATAAGACGGTAATGACGCTTGAGTTGACAACGGACTCGATGCGAACAAGGTCATAGTCTTCGTGGCTATCCTGTTTATAGATTGCCATCGTATCGCCAGCGACAAAGAAGGAGGTGAAGTCTGTGTTAAACCCTTGAACCGTATTATTTTTTGCGTTGGTTGTCACATAGCCCTTACCGATAAACTCGGTGTTGGCCACGGTTTGTGAACCTTCCAGCCATTTGTAGTATTCCTTAACGAAGGCGACGAGCATCCCGCCGTGCTCTTTATACCAATTCGGAAACTGGTCTTCGATTAAGCAGCTTATATTATGTTCAAGGATTGTTTCGGTATACTCATCCATTAGAGTCGTAGGGCCTCGACATTGATTGTGATTTCAGACGGTTCAACTTGAAGGATAATGTTTTTTGTGGATGCAATGTCCTTGTCCTCGGGGATCGCATAAACTTTCAAAAAAGACCCGTCGTAATCATCTAGGGAGAAGTTGACAAGGGAAATAACCCCGGTTGAATAATTGACGGTGCCCACGTCCTTGACCTTGACCCGTTCGCTCTGAGTAAATTTCACAATGCGGATTGTGCCGTTGCTATCATCTTCGAGCATACACGTTGCGCCGTTGTATTTGAACAACGAAGAATAAATGGTTTTTTGATCGGTGGCCGAATACTGATCCTGTTGGTTGGGAATCGTATCGAGAAGGGCTACGTCAAAGTTTATGACAATGTTCTGGAGGATGCCGCGCGTCGGGGAGATTTTCTTATACATGGCCACGTTGGTGATGTTCGAGATGATCGAAATATCACTGTTGTCGATTTGTTTAGCAAGCTGGCTCAAACGCAAAGTAGACTGAAAGTCGTTCAGAAAGTTGGTGTTATAGTCAATAATCGCACTCATCACGATAGTCTTGATACGATTGATTGTGTTGGTTGTAACGTTGAGGTTATAGCGGACAAGCGTTGAGACAGAAAGATAAGTAATCTTTGGTTCGACAATAACCGGATCAATGGAAAACGGGGAGCGTCGCTTCAGGAAGTTGAAATAATCTGTTTTCTTGGCTTCGGGCAAACCTTCAACATCTGAGATATCAATGGCCACAAAGACTTTACCGAATTGGGGAGGATCAACAAGCTCGCCGCCATACACAGAAACCGCATTGATTTCTGGAAACTCGGTCTTCAAAGAAATTTCATAATCGGTCGCCGTGACGGCCCGCTCCTGCACCTGAAAGGCGCGGGGGGCATAGTAGCGGATCGATTCATTGGTTTCTTCCTCGCTGGCGTTTTTTGAGGGTTCGATAACCGTGAGACGCGGGGTGCTGGTGAGTTCGTTGCGCACTGTAGGATCGAAGTCTACAGAAAAAACACGCGCGCCATTGCCCTTTAAGCCTGCCGAGATGCGATAGTTGATCACGATGGTGGCATTCAACTTGGGTTGTCGCCCGAGAACGTTATCCCCAAAGTAAATTTCATATTGTCCGGTTTCACTGGTTTGAAGAAAGAACACTTTCGATAGTTCGGTTAGGTCGAGAAGCGTAGGAGATATCTTATAGATATCGCCGATCTGAGAGCCGTCCTCATAGACGACAATTGAGATGGACTGCGTATCAACGTTTTTATTTGTGAGCTTGAAGCGCTGGTTGGGCTGGCTTTGGAAGACATAACTATCATCGATATAGATGCCTTCATAGATGTCCGTGGTAAAATTGAACGTTGTATTTGCTGATGCGACGATCAGGGTTTCAGGTGTTGTGAACGTATAGGATTTGCTCTTGATCAAAGTCGAAAACATGCTGCCTTTAACAATGATATAGGGCTGTGTTTCGCCGGTCGCCTCGAACGTCACCGCGACCTTCGCCTTGGCGCTACGAACAGACCGAGGCAGATAATTTAATTCCTTGGAATGGGAGAATAGGGAGGTGCGGAGTTGGGCTGAGTCAATGAACCCTTCCGAAAAAAGCATGTTCGTCATGAAGGCGTTCTTATAGGTGTTATAGGCTAGCTCTTCGAGTAGGATATTAAACGCCGCCCCATCAAAGTCATAATCCTTGAAGATCGCCTGTCCGCGCAAATAGCTTTTAAAACTATTCTTTAACCCAAAGAAGTCGAGTTGCGTCAAGTTGAGAGAAGAAGAAAGACTGTTGTTAGCCATTAGCGTATCCTGTTGAGGGTAAAATCGAAGTCGAAGGTTTGGTGGGGAATGTTATTGATAGAGAAGACAACCGTGACATAGATATTATTCTCATCAAAGTCTTGGCCATTGCTAATCACAATCTTTACGACCGCAACGCGGGGCTCACAGTTTTCAATCGTCATTTTGATTTCATTCTCAAGGTTCATATTGAGAACGGGGCCGTTCAGTTCGAACAACATGCCGTTCAGCTTTGAACCGATCCATGGCTGAAAGAAACGTTCGGTGCGCTGGGTGAGAAGAAGGGATTTGAGGGACTGCTTGACGCTTTCCTCATTGATCACACGGGCGAGATACCCGGTGAGAGGGTTCATATCGAGATCGGTTAAAAAATCGGAATACGTTTCAACTTTCTTTTGTTCAATTGTATAGAAGTCGGCGCGACTTGGCATGTCTATCCTTTTTATTTCTTTTTATTTATATCGGACTTGTAGCATTGAGTTTTTTAACCGTTCGCTCCAGTTCTGTAATTCGGGACAAGGCTTCTCGCAAAGCCGAGGCGAGGATCGGAATGATCGAATCGTAAGACAGTTGCAGCACGGCTCCCTGGGGAGAGACGAGCCCATCGGCATCGACCTCTTCTTCCATTTTTTCATCGGCCACGGGATTAATGAGGTGGGGGAAGTTGGCGCGTAGCACGTCCTGGGCGATAAACCCAAGCTTAAGTCCCTTATCGTCGCCTTCTTTCCAGTGGAAGAAAACAGGATCAACTTTTTTAATAAAGTCTATAGCAATGTTAGCGGGGATGGGGCTAATATCCTTTTTTAGCCGTCTATCGGAATGAGCATTAAACTCACTGCCCGTGCCAATACGGTTATCCGCAAAGATCGAATAGGCCATCGACGGCGAAGTGTTGGTGCCTGGAACGCCTGTGCCATCCAGATAACCATAGGCTCCGGCCACGGCTCCCGTTGTGCCTGAGACATAAAGTTTTCCGCTTGTCCCGGCTCCCCCGATGGACAACGCCCCGCTGATCGCGCCGCCTGTGACATTGAGCTTACTGCTCATGTCAATAGCTGCCACGGCAGCAGCGGCAACGGTTGTGGCTGTGGCTGTCGCAAAGTCCTGAGTCGCAAGGTTTGCAGCGGCGTTCGCAACCATTGCCTGGGGCAAGGTTAAAAAGATTGTATTTCCGCTGATCGCGATACCATTGGCCGTGGCGTTAATCACGGCCGAGCCCCCCGTGATCGTCAGGCTATTCGCCGTGGCATTGATCGACGAGTTGCCTGCAACTAATGTTATACCATTACCAGACGCAACGAGTGTGGCGGTATTTCCCCCGGTGCTATTACTCGCGGCCATCGCCACGCCGTTACTAGACATCATAAGATTTGCATTATTTCCGCCGCTGCCACCGCCTCCTCCCATCGACATAAGAGACCCAACCATTGAAAGCAAAGCTCCGGCTCCGCCTCCCCCACCTCCTCCCCCACTGTTCATGGAGATCGAAGGAGCCGAGCCGGTTATCGCGGAATCACCCTTAAGATTAATGTTCCCTTTGCCGTGAATATTAACGCTCATTTATTACCCTATTAGATTAAGATTTCCACCCTTTGATTCCACCGTCGATTGCCCCTGAGAGGTGCGCGTTGAGGTGCCCTTGACCGACTGGGCATAGTTTCCCTGTCCCATACCCCCAACGACTTTACTTTCGCTGCCGCCCGTATTCTTTCGGGTATTACCTTTAACGCCGGTATACTTATCTCCCATTGAGGCTTGATTCGTGCTACCCATCGTGGCCGATACGCTATCGCCGCCTGTTGAGCTATGGCTATCACCCCCCGAGGCCGTCATGGTGCCCATGCCGCCTGATTGCACGCCATGACCATCGGTCTTTCCCGATTGATTGCCTTCACAGGTTTTGCATTCATGGCCCATGTTATAAGAATACTTATTTCCCTTCGTGGCGCTTACTGAGTCGCCTCGCGCATTGATTTCCGTATAGGACCCAGAGGGGCCATGTTGGGTGAGTTGGGTATTAAATCCGTTTTTCTCATGCACAAAATGTCCGCTGCCGTCTTGCAACTGCCACATGCAGTGACCGTAAGGAAACTCCCACTTTTCTCCCGCTACGGTGCCGTAGGGGTTGGGCCATCTCTGTGTGTCTTTAGTTGGAAGTGCCATTTATTTTCTCCTTAGAATGGGGATGAACGCGTGTTGCTCGTATTAGCCAAGGCTGTGTCGTGATCATCAAGCATCTCGCACCATACAAGATCGTCGGGCGAAAGGTTTGGTCTATTGGCTAAAGAACAGTCCACGGCGGTATCCGGTTCAGTATTAGCTTGGGGTTGTTTCTTTCCTGTTATGGAACTCAACATACTTGAGATTTGTCCCATTAAAGAACTCACCGCTCCCATGCCGCCGACTGAGGCGGGGGCCGTGGGGTTAGCGTTCCCCTTTACGTCTTGAAGTTTTTGAAGAACGTTCAGAGCTTCGGGATGATGGATTTCTTTTTCCGCAATAGCCTTGAGTTCTTTAACGGTGCTTTTCGCATCACCTGATCCGGGGGCTTTACCACCCGAACCAATTGACTTACTATCAGGGCCGCCTTGAGCTTTTTGTTTTCCTTCGCCCTTTGATGTTGTTGCTGGCATATTATATCTCCTCCTTAATTATCGTATCGCGCCCCGGTCTTTTTCCAGGGGTTCTGTCGCACTTTCGCTTTTTCTTTGGGGTCTTGGTCTACGTCCTGCACCCAACAATCCTGCTGGGAAGACGCTTCAGTTGTGGTATTCTTGTAGGGGTCTTTGCTTTGTCCGTATTTAGAATACGGATATTGATCCGATTCGACTGTGGGTTCGGCTACGTCTGACGCCACTAAGAATGCACTTGAGGTTGGCGCTATCGAACGAAACGAATCAACCGATGTGATATACGGGCCCATACCGAAAGAGCCAGGACTTCCGCCATAGTCGGATACGCGTAATTGCATTCCGGGTTTGATATACGGGGTGCCGCCTTTGTTTGTGGGATCGGTTGCGCATCGAACCTGTTGAAGATTCTCATCGGGAATAGCTGCTTGATCGGACTGATCGCCATGCACGCGAACCTGAACGGAAAATGAGTGACTCCCATCTTCCATGATGTCTTTCTTGACACTCACGGCTTGCGCCGTCGAGGTCTTGGCCATCGTGCCTTGTCTACCCGTGGATGGAGCATTAGGATTTGTTGCCATATTTAATTTCTCCTTTGTCTAGTGTAGTTTGTATGTGATATATAGAATGCCCCTTATTGCCCATTAATAAGGGCAAGCGGGTTGAGCGCGACGCCGCGAATTGTGGTCGTTCCCGAGACCTTGCGATTATCAAAATAGGTTTCGTGCATACAATCCGCGATTAAGAGAACGCCTTGAACGAGGTTGTAGGGGTTGGTCAGTGCCGCGAGCAGCGTGACGTTGACACGGTTGCCTGCTGTAAAGTAAGGATCGAGGCCCGCTTCGATTGTCGTCTTAACGAGAAAATTAGTTGAATCTTTCACCTTCGCCTTAAAGGCATCTTCGGCAGTTTGTTTTGTGGCCGGATCGACGGATAAGGGGTTGCGCGCCTTATCGGTCAAGCCGGAGGTTTGAATGCCGCCGTTCTTGCCGGTGAATTGGCCAAGGGCTCCATTCATCATCGTCTTGGCTTGCTTCATAACTGGGATACGAGCAAACTGATCGATGATGTTGATAGCCGCGCTGGCCGCTTTCACGCCTGCGCCAGCACCACCTGATTCTGAGTTTGTGTCTTTATGATAAACCTTAGATGCCAGGATTGCGGCTCGGGCGCGGGGTATGGCAAAGATGTCAGTGCCGACAACGCCCCAGGTATCTCGTTGTTCGAGACGAAGGCTCGTAACAGGGGCTCCGGTAATAATCGCTTCTAAGGGATTGATAACAGCCCCATAACGGTTCTCGAAATAGACCGCCGCTCCGGTTCCGAAGCCCCCAAAGGTGGCACGCGCAAGAATTTTTCGAATTGTTGTAAAGGGGTGATCCCCCGAGGCGATATAGCTCCCAATATCGTCGGCCGCGATCATGCCCATACTGGATATCAAGCCCAGCGTATGGCCGTTCAAGGGGGTGCCGATATACTCGCTATGAACCGCAGCCGCCGCAGCCGTGACAGGTGTATTTTTAAAAGACGCTTGAACGATGTCCCCGCGATCTTTCATAAAAGAAATAGATACGGTGCCGACTGTGACTTGATCCTCGCGCATCTTATCGGCATTAATCATCTCAGGAATAGCGGTGACATACGAGGTCATGGAATAAGTTTGTGAAAGACTATCCATGAATGAAAACTGGCAGATATCCCCAACCTCTAGTTGTAATTGATTGACCTGACCATCGCCGTTCAGCAGAACGATTTCAGCCGTGCGATAGGGCTTACACATGCTCTCATAGACACGGATACAGTGGGTGATCGACCGGCAGTCTAACCCTTTGATGTTCGAAACGAGAATGCTGACTTTACAAACGCTGGAATTATCAGGCATTAGGTATTAGAAACCAGATTTCGGATTTGGTTGGACGTGTCCATAGCCATTGACGGGTTGATCAAGAATGCAAACTTTCGACTTTCGTTGCGTTCGACTTCCCAGTCGAAATAAGAGACCGATGACCAGAACACGGCTTCGGCTTCGGTAATATTTTCTTTCAGGGTGACAGAGAGGTTAGCCGTGGCCACGGTGTTGCTGACTTCCCCATAGATTGTTTTAATCCATGTGCTGTTCGAGGTTGAGTTTCCGCTGATGTTCTGCACGATCAAGGCGCTGGAGTTGGAGGTAACCACCTCGCCCTGGCCATCGGCGGGATAGGCGATACTGTCACCGGAATGGATTTGGACAAGCTCTCCGTCTGTAAAGCCGCCCTCGGCCGTATAAGTATATTGAAAAATTTTATTTGTGTTCGTTGTCCAATCATCACGCTTGCGAGAATAGGAGACGATTTTTGCGCCCGCTCCGAAGATCGGGTTATAGTATTGTTTCTGATCTAGGGAGAGGGTGTTATTATAGAACGAAGGGGTGAGTTGAGTATCATCGTTCGCCCAGTTGTTCCGATAGAATTTAATCTTTTGTTTCGGAAACTCGATCCCGCCGTATTTATCAAGGATATAAGAATTAAATTCATCGTCTGTCAAATACCACCAGTAATAGGGATCGACGGTTTGGTTTGCCAGATAGATCAGCCAGTCCTGTTCGGCGTTGCCATAATAGGCATCGGCTAGAATATCAGGACGCATCCCCGACTTGAGTTCAGTTGGATAGAACAAAGTTGGGAACTGAGAAGCATCAGCCGGATTAATACTCACGCGTCGCGAGATGTCCAGAATGGCGGTATTGTTATAGCTTATTACAGGGAAGCGTGAAAAATAATTATCCATATTAGTTCGGCCCCCCGTAATTTGCACTGAGCCAGTATTCAATTTCACAGAACGCGATAGATAGACGCACGGCCTCGGGCGCACCCCCCGTATTTCGATAAAATGCAGGCGGCCCCGGATTAGGGGCATAGTGTGCTTGAATACCTTCGATCACAGCGGGTTTGAAGGCATACATATAGGTTAGGGTCGGATCATTGCCTTGAGGCACATAGGTGCAGAGTGCGATCATCGGCATCGTCCAGGCAAAACCCGACGCTGCTAGCCCTGGTGCTGCTGCGCCTCGAAGCGTCAAGATCAGTTGGCGAATTTTATCTGAATCTTGTCTAGTTCGAGGAGCCAGATCGAAGGTAAAGTCATACCGCTTATACTTAGGGCCTTTTAAAATAACGGTGAAAAACTGATTAATGGCAAAGCCCGTAAAAGCCGTTACGGCAGGGGCAAGCGCCCCAATGGCCCCGCCTGTTACAAAATCAGCGAGAGCCGTTCCTACTGGATACTCAGTATATTCAATTTCTTGTTTATCAACGATAGTTTCCCCTTTCGGTTCGGGCAACCAGATCAAGCTCCCGATGGTGCCGATGCTAGCGCCGCCTGTCGGAGCTTGTGCCGCTGGAAAGGCCCCGGCTCCCCCAGTAAGGCCGCCGATACCAGCGATAGGCGTTCCTGCAAAGGCACTCGCTCCAGCCGCCAGACCTATCGCCGTATTATACTGAGCGCGCGTAATCAGAGAAATTGCAAAGCCATACTTGGGGGTTTCGTTCGAATAAGTCTGTGTATAGGTCGTGGTATTGGTCGCTAGAGTTTGAGCCGCCCTAGCGGCAGCTTCGGTAGCGGAGACAGGAGTAAAGGGCATTTATTTCCTCTGTGCTAAATAGACAAAGGTATTTAGTATCGGAGAAAAACATTTTTGAACGAACGAAAGAACTTATTCAAGTGTGTGAATCCCGCCAAGTATATGGGGAACCCGACTCGCATCGTTTATCGCTCCTGGTGGGAGTTTAAATACATGACCGAATTAGATCATGATCCCAGCGTTGTTGGCTGGCAATCCGAGGAGTTTTTTATTCTTTATATCTCACCTGTAGACCGACGCAGCCATAGATACTTCCCCGATTTTCTTGTTAAGAAGAAGAATTCAGCCGGGATCATCGAAACATTTATTATCGAAATTAAACCTGCCTGCCAGACTGTGCCCCCCAAACGGGGCCTCAAGAGAGCCCGCACCTATCAGAACGAGGTGTATCGCTATGGCGTCAATGAACGAAAATTCGAAGCCGCCCAGCGTTATGCCTCGAAGCGCGGCTGGAAATTTAAAATCCTCACTGAAAAGGAGTTGAAGATACCGTAATGGCTGCCCCCGATCCGACTCTCCTCCAGAAATTTGAAAACCAGATGCGGAACACTCAACTTTCGGTGAAAAACGCGATTGAATGGTTCAAGAATAACGCTCGGTTGTTAGCCACCGTTAATGCCAACGTCCTCATGTCGCGGGATCGCCAGCGGTTGGTGCCAACAAATAGTCTGAAGGGCACTAAATACGTGGGGCGTATGATAATGTTTTTCTATCAGCCAAAGTTTCGGGAGACGTTACCCTTCTATGATATGTTCCCCCTTGTTATTATCATCAAGCCCTATCCTGATGGTTTTCTGGGGCTCAATCTCCATTATTTGCCGATTGGATACCGCGCGCAGCTACTCAATGGGTTGCATCAGATTTATCAGACAAAGGAATACGACGAAAATAAAAAACTTCAAATGAGTTACCAGACGCTTGTCAGTGAATCCCGCTTGAAGTTTTATAAGCCGTGCATCAAACGTTATCTCTATGTGGGTAACGATTACCGAGGCGGAGGCGTGACTTCGCGCTTTTCTATCGTTGATCCGGCTGAATGGGATAAGATGATCGCGTTGCCAGTCGAACGCTTTATGAAGAAAACTGCCGCCCAGGCTCAGTCCGACTCCCTCTCAAAGTTAGGTATACGGAAAAAATAAATGGCATTCGATCTCAGCGTCTTTAAATCCACGGTCCTGCATAACGGTCTTCTTAAACCCGATCTGTTTCGGGTGCGAGTCTTTGCTCCGACCGGACTTCTGGGCGTCGATGCCGCCATGCTTCATGATATTGAACTATGGGGGGAAGCCACCACTCTTCCACAATCTACGATTGGGTCAGGTGATATGTTCCGCTTTGGATATGGGGCATCGGAAAAACGCCCGAACATTCCTGTCTATCAGCCTTGGACCGTCGTGTTTCGTGTTGACGGCAATGGTGTGATCTGGAGATTTTTCAAAAACTGGCACAACCTTATCGTCAATCGAACCAACGCTCTTGCGGGCGGAAAATATGAACTATCTTATAAATCTGATTATCTTGCAGATATGGGGGTGCAGGTGTTTGAAACCACCGGAACCCAAGCGATTAGCGTGTCGATGATTGATGCGTTTCCCGTATTTCTAAAAGAGGTGCCGCTCGATTGGGGCGAACACAATAGTTATATGAGACTTAATGTGACTTTTGTCTTTACTGACTGGATTGAAAGTTAATAACCAATAGGAGAGAATATGACTAAACTACCGACTATCGATCATCCACTTTTTGACGTGAATGTGCCATCGACGAAGAAGAAAATTAAAATACGGCCGATGCTGGTCAAGGAGGAAAAGCTCCTTCTTATGGCGAAGGTTTCAGGCACGAATGCCGACATCTACAAGGCGATTAAACAGGTTGTCAACAACTGTTTAGCCCAGACCGACATCGATGTGAATAAGCTGACGCTCTTTGATCTGGAATATATCTTTTTGAAGCTTCGTGCCACATCGGTCTCGAACGTTGTCAAGGTGATCTATAAGGACGCCGAAGATAATAAGGATTATCCGTTTGATATAGACTTGGACAAGCTTGAAGTGAAGTTCCCCGAGGACACCTCGTTGAAGGTTGCGACCGGAACCGCCAAGGGCTTCGTGATGAAATATCCGTTAGCCGATCTCTATAACTCTGACGCATTTAATAAATCAGATGCGCCCGAGGCGACCTTGATTGATGAATTAATCCTGAACTGCATTGATTCATATTTTGATGGGGAAACGGTCTACAAGTTCTCCGACAACAAAAAAGATGATGTAAAGACCTTTGTCGATAATCTCGACCTGACCAGCTATAATAAAATTCGAGATTTTGTGAGCAATCTACCTCGGCTCTTTTATAGCATCAAATATAAAAACTCATTAGATCATGACCGCACGATTGAGATGAATACGTTATCTGATTTTTTTACCTTATGATGAGCGGAAACAGTTTAGAGAATTATTATCAAACTGTTTTTGCCCTCGTTCAACATTACCATTGGGGAATCTATGACCTAGAAAATATCTATCCGTTCGAGCGAGACATCTATCTCGAACTATTGCAAAATCACCTAAGAAAACAGGAAGAAGCCGCCCGCAATGCCGGATAACTACGAAAAAGAAAAAGAAACCAAGCAAGGGTTTTTCTCAACCGCCAAGAGCTTTTTCGCGGGTAACGCGCCTCCGAAACTTGCTACCAAAGTGGTTGCGCCTCCCCCTGGTCCGGCTCCCCTTATCGCTGATTTTTATACCGACATCGCGCAGTATAAAACCAACCTAGCGTCGATTGCGAGCTATACCAACAAATCTCTAATCAGTAATACCGCGACGGTGGTGACATCAAGTCTGAACCTATCCTATTCAGGCTTCGATAATCAAAAAATAACGTCGGGCGATCCGGCGTTACGCGACCTTGCCGTAAACATTCGGGACAACTTCCGAAAAACGGAACAACGCTTTACTGACATCGGCAAGGAGTT
>Ga0070696_100001796_pt1 | contig 14066 bp, 13 predicted proteins | sample KBSK1253metaG_FD_65474 | JGI IMG/M metagenome (GOLD analysis project Ga0070696, IMG submission 65474) | Corn, switchgrass and miscanthus rhizosphere microbial communities from Kellogg Biological Station, Michigan, USA - KBS K1-25-3 metaG | ecosystem: Host-associated > Plants > Roots >... | reverse complement strand
AGGCGATCGGGGCTGACGAGGGCGCCGATCGCGAGGGTGAGCAAGATCAGCGGCGGCAGCGCCAGTAGCACGCCCGTCCGGCGCGCGCCCACGGCGATCTGCCCGAGTCCGGGCCACAGGGCGGAGAGCAGCGCGGCAACATGCCGATTGGAACGGAGGGGGCGCTGGATGGAGAACCTCGCAGGTGGCGCGCGAATGACCGGGCCGACCCGCCGACGCACGCAAGTCGGATGCAACGCTTGCGGCGCATTCTAGGGCGTCGCCGCAACCGCGCCAGTTCAATTTCCTCAACCAGCAGGGCGGAGCGCGCGGGAGCGCCGGGAGCGCCGGGAGCGCGCCTAGACCGTCTCGGCCTCCCAGGCCCCGGCGTCCGGTGCCTCGCCCGCGGCGAGCTCCACGTCGGCGAGACGCCGCCAGCGGTTGGCGAACAGCCAGGCGAGGGCGTACAGGCCGGCGACGACGATCAGCAGGAACCGGTAGCCGGTGAGCAGCGCCACGTACTCCATCGCTCCGCCGACCATCGCGCCGAGGAGGTTGCTGGCGAAGGCCATGTCGGCCGTCTTCGTGTCGCGGAAGGAGTAGGTGAACACGAGGTTGGCGAGGAATACGGGCGCGAACGCCACGGCGCCGGCGAGCAGGTAGCGCAGCGCGGGCGGATCGATGAGCAGCGACTCCGGCGGGAGCAGGTACGCGACGCCGAGCGTGGCGAACAGCAGCCCGTAGAGCACGCCGGCGCGCTGGATGTGCAGGCGGGCGTTCACGAAGATCGCCAACAGCACGGAGGCGAGAATCGCGAAGAACGCCAGGGCGTTGACCAGCCACGTCGAGCCGAAGAGCAGCGAGAAGCTGACGAGCGAGCGCGTCTCCAGCAGGAGGAACGCGGCGCCGAGCACGAAGAAATGCGGGCTGAACCGGCGGATCGTGGTCCCGCCCGCGCGCGCGGCGGTGAACACGCCGAACAGCGCGATGAGCAGCGCGAAGCCGAGCGCGGCGAGGTAGTGCGGCGCGATGAACGGCGTACGCAGGTACAGGAATGGCCAGTCGTCAGTGGCCGCCTTGGGTGGATCCCCCGGGCCGGGGTCGGGCACCGCGTCGACGCCGTCGCCGGGCGGCGGGCCGCCGTGCAGGTCGTCGATCAACGGGCCGGCGGCGAAGATCGCCTTGTGCGCGTCGAACGTGCGGATGATCGGCGGGCTGTCGAACGTCGCGCCCAGCATCGCGTCGATCTTGGCGATGAGCCAGTTGTCGCGGTAGTAGTTGTAGACCACGAAGACGCCGTCGGGCGCGAGGTGGTCGCGCACCGACTCGAACGCCTGGTCCGTGAACAGGAATGACTCCAGCCGGATGTTGGCCGTCGAGCTGACCAGAGTCAGCGAGTCGGGCAGGGCGAAGATGACCAGGTCGTACTTCTTGTCCGTGCCGCGCAGGAACGCGCGGCCGTCGTTCTCGTAGCGGGTGACTCGTGGGTCCTGGTAGGGGTGGTCGGGGTGCTGGTCGATGCCCAGCTGCTGAATACCCCGGTCGATCTCGACCGCGTCGACATGGCCCGCGCCCTTCGACAGCGAGATCGCGACGTCCGTGCCCGAGCCCGCCCCGACGATGAGCACCTGCGCGTACGTTTTGCCCGGGAACCACTTGTACAGCTGGTCGTAGAACTGCTCCTTCGGCGCGTCGACGGGGTGGAGCGCCTGGTGCGGGATGCCGTTGACGTTGACGTACAGCTCGCCGTTCGCGGCGCGGTACGTGTTGATCCGGTAGTACGGCGACCAGATCTCGTTCGCGTTCGCCTCGCTCCAGGTCAGCAGGAGCATGACCGCCAGCGCGAGCACGGCCGGGATGCGCAGCAGGGGCCGGCCACCGCCCCCCGCGAGCAGGAGCAGGACGAGCGCCGAGGCGACGGCGAACCAGACGATCGGCGGGGTGCCGGCGGCAGAGAGCGTCGTGAAGCCCGCGATCCCGAGCATCGAGCCGGTGATGTCCCAGGCGTAGGCGCGCAGCGGCGGCATCGAACGCAGCAGCGGCCCGAGCGGCATCGCGAGCGCGGCCATCAGCGCGGTGACGAGGGCGAACACGATCGGGAGGACGAGGAAGTTCACGTCCGCGGCGCTGCTCTCGGCCAGGCCGAAGAACAGCTCGTCGGTCGAGCGGACCTGGACGTTGAGCTCGAGCTTGGAAATGAGGGCCACGACCACGAGCAGCAGGATCGGGAAGATCGCGACGGTATCGAGGTCGCGGCGCCGCCCGAGCAGCAGCCCGATGCCGATGCCCAGGAAGCTGGCCATCAGCAGGAAGTTCGAGAAGAAGCCGATGTACCGGACTTCCGAGGGGATCCAGCGGATGAGCAGCAGCTCGACGAAGAGCAGCGTCCCGCTGGTCAGAACGAGGCGGGTGCGGTTGCCGCGCAGGCGATCGAAGGCGCCGGCCAGGGAGTCCGCTCCCGGCCCGGGGCCGGTCGACATCACCCGGAACGGTAGCAAAGCTCCGGGCATGAAACGGCCCGGCGCCGAGGGGAGGTCTCGGCGGCCGGGCTGGTTTCGGGAGTTGCGAACGGGTTAGCGGTTGGTGGTCGTGTAGTCGCGGTGGACGTTGCCGTCCTCCTCGGCCTCTTCCTCGACCTGGTCACCGGTCCCGGCGCCCGCACCGGCACCGACGGCTCCGCCGACCAGCGCGCCCGGAGGGCCCGCAATCGCGCCACCGACGAGGGCACCGGTCACGGCACCGGCCGCGCCGCCAGCCGTCGAGCCGGCCTCGTCATTGCCTTCGGTCGCCTCGCCGGCAGCCGCGCCGCCCGCGCCACCGATGACAGCGCCAACCACCGCGCCCGGAGGGCCAGCGACCGCGCCGCCGACCAGGGCGCCACCGATGGCGCCTGCGCCTGCGCCGACGGCCTCGTTGCCGTGCTCCTTGTTCTCGGGGAGCGTGTCCTCGCCGAGCTTCGGATCCTTGCGCATGTCTCGATCTCGATCGTCGTACGTCATGTGTGCATCCCTTTCCTCGTCCGCACCGCAGCCGGCGCTTGCCAGCGTTCGGGCGGCTGCCACAACGTTCGGTGGGCCATCGTTCCAGCCCGCACCACATCCGGTCGCCGTGCGTTGCGAATGCGAGGCAGTGGCGGGATAGGTCGATCGGGGGATATCCCGTCGGCGGGTCGCCTGCGACCTTCCGGGAGTCGCGGCGTCCGCGCGCGCCCGCGACGTCCAGACGCGCGCGCGAGGAGACCGGTTGACGGAACGCGGCAAGACCGGGGCACTTCGTCGCACGCTGCGCCTGTTCAGCCTCATCGTGCTGCCGATCGGCGGCTTCTGGGCCGTCATAGGCGCGACGCTGGGGGCAATTTCCCTCGCCGCCGTGGGCGGCATCTCCGCGTGCTTCGCCGTGTGGCTGCTGTTCGAGGCGGAGAGCTCGCGCGGCCGCACGGAGGCGCAGCTCGCCACGAGGGTCGCGGTCGGCACCCAGCTGACCGCGGCCGCCGCCGTGGTCGCGGAGCCGGCGATCGGATTCGCGATCACGCTCGGCTCGCTGATCCCGGTGATCCTCGCGCTGCCGTACGTTCGGCGCGCATCGTTGACCCGGCTGATGGCGGTCAGCGCCGTCGTTGGCATCTTCGCGCTGGCGGCGCCGGACGTGCTGCCCTGGGGAACCCGCGCAGGCGGGGCGATCGCTGGCATCCTGCCCACGTCGACCGTGGTCATCGTGTACGTGCTGTTCCAGGTCTTCCTGTGGAACGCCAGCACGCGGCTCACGGACACCGCGTCGGAGCTGCGCCACGTGATCGAGATGTCGCACGACCTCGCGGCGACGCTCGATCCCAAGGACGTCGGCAACCGCCTGGCGCGACACATCGCGCTGGTCGCGGGCGCGGATGAGTGCGTGCTCAGCACCTGGGATCGCGTCGCCGACATCGTGGTGACGTTCGGTGGCTATCCCGAGGATCGACAGACGCTCGCACCCTCGTACGAGCTCGCCGCCTATCCCGCGACTCGCAATGTGCTCACGTCGCACGAGTCGCTCATCGTCGACTTCGAGGATCCCGACGCCGACCCGGCCGAAGTCGACTACCTGCGCGAGCTCGGGCACCGCACCCTGGTGATGCTGCCCCTGGTCGTGCGTGGCGACTCGATCGGCATCGTCGAGCTCACGGCGGCACGCTCGCGGGCCTTCTCGGAGCGCGACGTCGAGCTCGCCAAGATGCTCGTTCGCGAGGCGGCGACGACGTTCGACAACGCCCGGCTCTACGACGAGCTGCGCCAGTTCGCCTACCGCGACCCGCTCACCGGCCTCGCCAATCGGTCCCGGCTCCAGGACCGCGTCGACCACGCGCTCGAGCGGATCCGCGGCCGGAGCCCGAAGCACGTTGCCGTGCTCTTCATCGACCTGGACCACTTCAAGCATCTCAACGACCGGTTCGGCCACGCCAAGGGCGACCGGGCGCTGCAGGTCATTGCCGAGCGAATCCGGACGATCATCCGCCCGGGCGATACCGCGGGCCGGCTCGGTGGCGACGAGTTCGCGATCCTGCTCGAGGACGTGGACGGGCCGGAGATCGTCCAGGTCGTGTGTCAGCGGCTGCTCGACGGCCTGGTCCAGCCGATCGAGCTCGGCGACGCCCTGCCCATCGTCAGCGCGAGCATCGGCTACACGCTCTCGGGCCCGCACAGCAGCACCAGCGAGGACCTGCTGCGCAACGCCGACATCGCCATGTACGCGGCGAAGGCCGCCGGGCGCGGCCAGGTCGTCGCCTTCCGGAAGGACCTGCTGGAGACCGCCGCGGCCCGCAGCGAGCTGGCCGCGTTGCTGCGCGGCGCGGAGTCACGCGACGAGCTGCAGCTCCACTTCCAGCCCGTCGTCAATCTCGAGGATGGCAGCCCCGTCGGCCTGGAGGCGCTGATCCGCTGGCAGCCGAAGGGCCACCTCCTGCACATGCCCTCCGAGTTCATCGAGCTCGCCGAGGAGACCGGCGAGATCCTGCCCATCGGGCGCTGGGTCATCGCCGAGGGCTGCCGCCGGGTCCGCGCCTGGCAGACGCTCTTCGACATCCCGGACCTGCGGCTGTACGTGAACCTGTCAGCGCGCCAGTTCCGCGATCCCGACCTGGTCCCGATGATCGTGGCAGCGATCGCGCGGACCAGCATGGACGCGGCGAATCTCACGCTCGAGATCACCGAGAGCACCCTGCTCACGCCCGGCTACGAGACCATCCAGCGCATCGGCGAGCTCCGGGCCCTCGGGCTGCGCCTCGCGATCGACGACTTCGGCACCGGCTACTCATCGCTCGGCTACCTGCATGCGTTCCAGATCGACGAGCTGAAGATCGACCGCTCGTTCGTGCCGGGCAGCGAGGGCGTCGGCGACGCGCACGTCCTGAGCCAGGCGATCGTCGAGCTCGGCCGGGCGCTGCGGCTCGACATGATCGCGGAGGGCATCGAGACCCGCGACCAGGCGGACTGGTTCCGCGCCCTCGGCATCCAGCTCGGCCAGGGTTTCCACTTCGCCCGGCCGATGCCGAACACGGAGGTTGAGCGCTACCTCCGCCGAATGACGGCCGCCGGGCACCGTCGACGTGCGCGCCGCTCCCGCCCATCGCTGCCGGCCGGTCCTCGGCTCGCGGGTGCCGGCATCACCGACGTCCTCGAGGCGCGCAAGGCAGCCGGCTGACGCGTCCCCGTCGCTGTTCGATCAGATCCAGTCGATGCGCCGCAGCCAGAACGCGGCGATGACGGCCGCGACGACGGTCGCCGCGACGATCACGTAGAAGCCGGATCCCTCGCCGCCCGTCAGCGCCGACGCGGCCTCGCTCATCCCGAACACCCCGGCGACGGCGCCGATGCCGGCGAGGATCACGGTCACCCCGGTCAGGCGCTTCATGATCGTCGACAGGTTGTTGTTGATCGACGAGAGGTAGACCTCGAGCGCGCCCGCGACGAGCTCCCGGAAGGAGTCGAGCTCGTCGTTGAGCCGGATCAGGTGGTCGTACACGTCGCGGAAGTAGAAGACGTTGGGCTCGCGGATGAGGTCGAACTCGCGGCTCGTCAGCTGCGCGACGACCTCGCGACTCGGTGCGACGTAGTGCCGGATCTGGAGCAGCTCGCGCTTCAGCCGGAAGATGCGCTGCAGGGTCGACGGCACGGTCTGCGAGATCGACAGGTCCTCGACCTCGTCGATCTCGTCCCCGAGCGCGTCGAAGACGGGGAAGTAGCCGTCGACGATCGAGTCGACGAGCGCCCACAGCAGCAGGTCCGGGCCCTTCGACAGCAGGGCCTCGACGCCCACTTTCACCTGGCGGGCGGCCATCGGGTCCCAGCCGGCGGGATGGACGGACAGCAGGAAGTCGCGGCCAAGGACGAAGTCGACTTCCTGGATCTTGATCTCGTTGGCAGGCCGCTCGAGCTCGAACAGTACGACATGGATCACGTCGCCCACGAGCCGGACCTTGGCGCGCTCGTTGCGCTCGACGATGTCCTCGGCGATCAGCGGGTGCAGACCGAGCCGGCGCGCGACCGCGTGGAGCAGCTCGGCGCTTGGTGCCGTCAGGTCGATCCACGTCGCGCTGCCCTTCGTCGCTACGAGGCGGGCGAGGTCGTCGACGTCGCTCGACTCCTCGATCGCGCCGTCGCGCCAGCACCGGATCTTGATGCTCACGGGCGGAGCGTAGGGCATGATCTCGTCATGACGAGAGGTCGGCTCGAGGCGTTCAGCGACGGCGTGATCGCAATCCTGATCACGATCATGGTCCTCGAGCTGGTGCCGCCCCACGGCGCGACCCTCGAGGACCTCTTCCCGCTCGGCCCGATCTTCCTGGCCTACGTGCTCAGCTTCGCCAACCTGGCGATCTACTGGAACAACCACCACCACCTGCTGCAGGCGGCCAAGACGGTCAGCGGCCGCGTCCTGTGGGCGAACATGCTCCTGCTCTTCTTCCTGTCGCTGGTGCCGTTCGGGACCGCGTGGATGGGCGAGAACCAGTTCGCCGCGCTTCCCGTGGCCCTGTATGGCGTCATCTGCATCCTCGCCGCGTTCTCGTACGGCTTCCTCGTCCGGGCGCTGATCGCGGCGCCGGGCCAGACGTCGACGCTCGCCGAGGCGCTCGGCGACGACCTCAAGGGCCGGATCTCGCCGTTCCTGTACGGGCTCGCGATCCCGATCGCCTTCCTCATCCCGATGGCCGCGTTCGGGATCTACGTGTTCGTCGCCGCGATGTGGATCGTGCCGGACCCGCGCATCGAGCGGCGGATCACCGCCTAGGGTGGCTCGACGGCGACTCGTTCGGTTCGGCGCGCTCATCGCGGCAGCGGTCGTTGTCGGGTCGGCCCTGGGGCTGGGGATCCACATCGCCCGGGTCGGCGGCGTCGAGGCCTGGCTCAATGGTGCCGGGTCGGCGCCGCTCGACACGACGCCCCCCTACGAGGCCCGCGGTTCGCTGGTGGATGTCGGCGGCGGCCGGTCCGTCTATCTCGACTGTCGCGGAACGGGCTCGCCGACGGTGATCCTGGAGCAGGGGCTGGGCGGCGGGGCCGACGGGTGGGGCACGGTCCTGGATGGCATTGCCGGCATGACGCGCGTCTGCGCCTGGGATCGGCCCGGGATCGGCCGCAGCCCATCGCGGGGCGTGCACAGCGGCGCGGACACGGCCGCGGATCTCCACGCCGCCCTCGATCGCGCCGGCGAGCCCGGTCCATATGTCGTCGTGGCCTTCTCCCTGGGGGGCATGTACGCCCGGCTCTTCGCGTCGGCCGAGCCGGGCAGCGTCGCCGCGTTCGAGATGCTCGACATCTACGAGCCGGACCTGGCCATGGCCGACGATCCCGCGCTGAGCCCCGAGCTTCGAGCGACGATGCGGCGCAATCTCGACGAGGGCAACGCCTCGATCGCCGCCTCAGAGCAGCTCGACCTGCCCGCGACGCTCGCCGCGCTGGAGCCGGTCACGCCCGAGCCGGCGATCCTGCTGATGGTCGACCAGCACCAGCGCTATGTCGATCCCGACCCCGCCGTCACGGAGGCGCTGGTCGGTGCCTGGACGCGGGCGTTCGCCGCGCACTATCCGAACGGGAGGTTCGAGACCGCTCCCACCAGCCACTTCGTCCACCTCGACCGGCCGGACCTCGTCCTCGACCGGCTCGGCACGCTGCTCGCCGAGGTGCGCGGCGGCTAGACCAGCCGCAGGTCGGTGAGCTCGGCGCGGAGGTCGGCGTCGCCCCGGATCATCTCCACAAAGCGCTGCACGAGGTTGGGATCGAAGTCCTGGCCGGCGTTCGCCTGGAGCTCCTCGAGTGCGGCCTCGAACGAGACCGGCTGCTGGTACGGGCGGCGGTTGGTCATCGCGTCGAAGGCGTCGGCGATGCGGACGATCCGCGCGGCGAGCGGGATCCGGTCGCCGTACAGCCCGTCGGGATAGCCGGTGCCGTCCCAGTTCTCGTGATGCCAGCGCGCGACCTCGCGCGCGACGGCGAGATACGCGCCGGTCCCGAGGGCCTGCTCGCTCCAGATCGGGTGGAGGCGGACGACGGTCCACTCGTCGGGGTCGAGGGCGTCGGGCTTCATAAGGATTCGTTCCGGCACGCGCAGCTTGCCGATGTCGTGGAACGCCGCGCCCATGCCGACCTGGTCGACCTCGCGCTCGTTCATGCCGACCCTCGTCGCGAGGTTGCGCGACGTCACCTCGAGCCGCCGGACGTGCTCGCCGGCGTCGGTGTCGCGGGACTCCGCGGCCGTCGCGAGCGCGAGCAGGCTCTGCCGCTCCCGCTCCTGGATCTCCGCCAGGCGGGCGTGGATCTCGCCGGCGTCGACGGAGCTGCGGCGGAACATCGTGCCGATGAAGGCGCCGATGCCCGCGAACATGCTGACCCTGATGAACCACTCGGCGGGACCCTCGACATGGTCGAAGCCCAGGAGGGCGGGGACCGGGCCGAGCGTCGCGGCGACGACCACTCCGACCGCGAGCCCGCCGCGCACGCCGAAGGCATATGCAGCGAGGGCGACGGGGATGTAGCCGAGCTCCATGAGCGCGTTCGGGGCGCCACCGGTGAGCCGGACCGCGGTGAACGTCAGGAGGGTGAGAGAGGCGACCGCGAGGGCCGACATCGCGGGATCGTCGAGCTCCACGCGGAGCGTGTCGACGGCGCGGACGACGGAGGGCGCGTGCGGCTGCGCCGGTGAGCTGACCCCCGTCCTCGCTCCCATGTGCGGAGGAGTGTCGGTTGGGAGCCTGGATTCGCAAGCGACCCAATCGGGTCAGCCCGATTCGCTATTCGTTCAGGTGGCGACGAGCCGCCCGGTCATGCTCGGATGGACCTGGCACAGGAAGGTGTACTCGCCGGGCGCAAGCGCCGGCACCGCGTACCAGCGCGTGGCCGGCCCGCTGAACACCGCACCCTCGAAGACGCGGCCCGCTCCGTCGGTCGTGCGATCGATCGAGACGTTGTGCGGGACCCCTTCGGCGTTCTCGAACACGATCGTGAATGGCGCGCTCGCCGGAACCGCGAGGCTGGTCGTGTCGAACGTCAGGTCCCTGGCCGCGAGCGCGACGTACGGTCCCGGCGGGTTGCCGGAGGCTGGGGTTGCGGCCGCCGCAGCGCTACCGCCGCAACCCGAGATGGTCAGTGCGCCGGCGACGATGACGAGCGCGATGCGTCTCGAGATCGTGCCCGCCCAGGGTCTGCTCATGCCCGCACGGCCGGTCGAGCAGGGCGCCGCACGCGCCGCAGCGGGCTGCCGTCGTATGCGCGGACCTCGACAAGGAGCAGCGCGATGAGCGCGACCTCGATGGCCTTGGCGACGTACGCGACGTCATAGCGAGGCCCGATCAGGTACCAGCCGACGATCGCGCTCGCGGCGTAGGCGATCAGGCCGAGGCGAATGAACCAGCGGAACCGAACAGCCAGCCCGATCGGGGCGACCATCGCCGCGGCGGCCACGACGTAGCCCATGGCATTGAGCTGGAAGAGAAGGCCTCCGAGGGTTGCGTGGATCCAGGCCGTCGCCAGCGTCAACGCGACGATCGCAGCGCGGAGGATGAGCCCGGCGGGGCTGGTCGGACGAAGCGTGCGCATGGCCTTGACTCCCTGTTAGTGCTACCTGTAGGTATCACGTTATGCACCACAATGTGGCTACTGTCAAGTAGCAGGTTGACCTGCAGGCTCCTGGTGGCACCTCGCGTCCGATCCGCCCCGGGGTTACTACATCGCACCACGATATACCGCGATACGATATATCGTGTGCCGGTATACAGGCCGAGCGGCGGGCTGTCAAGTCCGCGTCTCGCTACGGGCCGGGCGGCGCCTCGTCCCTGCCGATATTCCCGTTGCGGAAGTCGCGCATGAGCTCGGCGTAGCCCGGCAGGCCTCGCTCGTAGCCGAGGGCCCAGAAGCCGCCGCCGGCGAGGCCCTGGTCGCGGGCGAACGCAAGCTTCGCGCGCAGCGTGGCGGGGGAGTCGTAGTACGTGACCCGCCACGCGTCGCCGTCGGGCCGGATGAAGAACTCGGCGATCTCGAGCGGGTCGCGCCCGGGCACGAAGGCGGGGTCGAGCAGGACGTCCAGGTGCCGGTTCGGGATCCAGCTCGCACCGTTGCCAAGGACGGGCGCCGACCGGTCCGGGCCGATGGTGCGCCAGCTCATGCCGTACAGCGGCAGCCCCAGCAGGATCCGGTCGCGGGGCACGCCTGCGTCCACGTACTGCTCGATTGACCAGCGCAGCGTGTACTGCCCGTCCGATCGGTCGACCGGCGAGCTCGCGCCCGGCTGCGAGCCGGACCAGTGGTAGTCGTAGCCCATGAGGAACACCCGATCGACGCCCGCCTGCGCCGCGGCCCCCGCGTTGCCGGTCCCGCGCAGCCCGGCCTCGGTCGCGACGGTCAGCGTCGCTCCCGGAACGGCGGTCCGGAGCGCCGAGCCCAGCGCAACCAGGAACTCGCCATAGGCGTCGCGATCGAGCTCGTCGAGCTGCTCGACGTCGGCGTTGATGCCGTCGACGCCCACGTCCTTGACCAGCTGCACGAGCTCGCCCACGGTTCGTTGCCAGGGCGCCGCGGGTGGCACGCCCAGGCTCGCGGCGGGGCTCGATTCCGGGCTCGGGCCCGCGCTCGGCGTCGCGCCACCGCCGGATCGCGGCAGGCGCCCGAAGAAGCGGCCGTTCTTGTCGCCACCGAAGCTGGTGAACACGAGCTCGACGCGCTTCCCGCGGGCGTGTGCGTCGGCGATGATCTGGCGCCCCAGCGGGCTCGTGATCCGCTTGTAACCGACGTCACGCGAATCGATCGCGCCGTTGCGCCGCGACGACACCGAGAACATCGCCAGCGTCGTCAGCGGCACGTCGCTGAGGTATGCGGCCATCGACTCCGTCATCTGCCAGTAGGGGAGGTAGCCGTACAGCTCCGTGCCGCCGAGCGGGGGGACCGGCGTCGGGCTCGGCGCGATCGTGGGCTCGCTCGATTCGGGGCCGCCGCTCGCGGTGGCGGTGACTGGTGATCCGCTCGGCGGAGCGGCGGTCGGGAGCGGCGCGTCGATGAGGTTCAGGCGGAAAATCGCCGTTCCAACGACCGCGACCACGACCACGAGGGCGAGCGGCACCCCGAACCGAACCCACCGCGACATCGCGGGAAGCGTAGGCCATGGGCCTTCCGCGAACGATCAGCCGGCCGAGCGCCGCCAGCCGAGAAGCCACGCGCCGAGGAGCAGGAAGAAGATCGGGCTGAGGAGGCCGCTCACGAGCGCCGGCAGGAGCACGAGCACGCTGGTCGCGTCGAGGACGATCAGCCGGGCGAGGAACGTCAGCACCAGGAAGATGCCGAGGGCGAGGCCCAGCGGGCCGACCCAGGCGGGGAGCTCGGTGGACCGACTGGCAAGCCGGGCGAGGATCAGAACGGCCAGGCCGGTCAGCGCGAAGGTGCCGTAGCCCCGCGGGTCGAGGGCGGACGGAACGTCGGTCGGGAGCGCGGTCGCCGGTGCGTGGAGCACGTTCGACAGGTCGTACACGCCGTGCGTCGAGGCCGCGAGGGAGCCGAACACGCCGAGCGCGAGTGCGAGCGTCGCGTACGCGGAATCGATCGCCCGGACTCGCTCGAACACTGCCACGAGGCCCGCGACCGCGAAGAGCGGGGCGAGGGTCAGGAACTGCGCGGAGAGCGGGCCGTTCTTGAGCACCACGAACGCCACCGCGTAGCCGATGCCGGCCAGGCCGGCGAGAATCGATGCCCAGCCAGCGAACCGATCGAACGACCCGGTCATGCCCGTCCTCCATCAAGCATCGAAGCGCATCCGAAGCATGCATGCGCAGATGAGGCGGTGTCGGATCACTGCGCCGGCGGGCTCGCGCAGCGGTACCGTACCCCTCGATGAACGACGCCGAGCTCCTCGCGGTCGCCATCGAGCAGGCGCGGCTCGGGCTCGCGGAGGGCGGCATCCCGATCGGCGCCGCGATCCTGATCGACGGCCAGGTCGTGGGCGCCGGGCACAACCGGCGGGTGCAGAACGGAAGCGCCATCCACCACGGCGAGACCAACGCTCTCGAGGTCGCCGGGAGGCTGCCCGCCTCGAAGTACCGGCGCGCCACCATGGCCACGACGCTCTCGCCGTGCGACATGTGCACCGGGGCCATCCTGCTGTACGGCATCCCGCGCCTCGTGATGGGCGAGAACCGCACCTTCGTGGGCGGCGAGGACTACCTGCGCTCGCGCGGCGTCGAGGTGATCAACCTCGATTCGCAGGAGTGCTACGACCTCCTGCAGGGCTTCATCACCGAGCATCCCGACGTCTGGAACGAGGACATCGGCGAGGACTGACCACACAGTCCGCGTACGGGGTCTAGTCCTCACAGCGCCAGGCGACGAACGACAGGGCCATCGACACCGTGACGCCGGTCACGGACGCTGCCGCCGATGGACCGTCGGGGGCTTCGAGCCATCGTCGCGCTCGTGGCCGTTGCGGTGGTCGCCTCGGTCCTGCTCGCTGCGCGCGGGCCGGACGGGCGGCGCACCTCGGCGAGCGCCTCCGGCAGTCCGGACGCATCGATGGCCGGCCCGACCTCCTTCACGGCGATCGGGCCGACCGCCAACCCGCCCTCGGGACCGACACCGGACCCGACGAAGAAGCCATCGAGCCGCAGTGAGCCGGCTCCGACGCCGAGACCCAGGCCGGATCCGGCGCCCACACCGAAGCCGACCCCCAGGCCGGACCCAACCCCGAAGCCGGCGCCGTGCAGGCTCTTTCCCTCGGACAACGTCTGGAACCAGCGCGTCGACGACCTGCCGGTCAGCTCGAAATCCGACACCTACATCGAGTCGATCGGGCTCGACAAGGCGCTCCACCCCGACTTCAGCTCCCTCGCGTGGAACGGCGGCAAGGGCTACGGGATCCCGTTCAACAAGGTCACCTCGTCGACCCCGACGTACCACGTGCGCTTCGACTACGACGACGAGTCCGATGCGGGCCCGTATCCGATCCCGTCCAACCCCAAGATCGAGGGTGGCAGCGACGCCCATCTGATCCTGTGGGACACCCAGGGCTGCGACCTGTACGAGATCTTCGCGGCGGACAAGTCGGGCGGGCGCTGGTACGGCGGCTCGGGGGCGATCTGGAACCTGCGCTCGAACAAGCTGCGGCCCAACGGCTGGACCAGCGCGGACGCCGCCGGGCTGCCGATCCTGCCCGGGCTCGCGCGCTACGACGAGGTCGCTGCCGGCGCCATTCGGCACGCCCTCCGGTTCACCGCGCCGCGGACCTGCCCGGACCACATCTACCCGGCTCGCCACGACGCGGGCGACTGGCCGTGCTCGACGTACCCGCCGATGGGCCTCCGGGTCCGATTGAAGTCGTCCGTGGATCTCTCGGGCTTCGGACCGCAGGCACGGGTCATTCTCGTCGCGCTCAAGCGCTACGGCATGCTCCTCGCCGACAACGGCTCCGCCTGGTACGTCACCGGCGCCCCGAATGCGCACTGGAACGACGACCAGCTGCACGACTTCAACCAGCTCCACGGCTCCGACTTCGAGGTGGTGGACACCAGCGGCCTGCGATAGGGCGGCGAGCTCGCCTTTGCAGGCTGCTCTTGGGCGACGGGCTCGTATGCCCGATTT
>Ga0070696_100001795_pt1 | contig 14066 bp, 14 predicted proteins | sample KBSK1253metaG_FD_65474 | JGI IMG/M metagenome (GOLD analysis project Ga0070696, IMG submission 65474) | Corn, switchgrass and miscanthus rhizosphere microbial communities from Kellogg Biological Station, Michigan, USA - KBS K1-25-3 metaG | ecosystem: Host-associated > Plants > Roots >... | reverse complement strand
TACCTCCGGGAGAATCACCGCGCTTCCCAGATTCAGCACCACGCCGCCGTCATGCAGGCCGGAGAGCGCGTGCGCCAGCCGGCGGAAGTCGCGATGGCTCGTGTCGCCGATTGCCGCGCCGTTCGCGGCGGGATGCTGGTGGATGATCTCAGCGCCAATGGCCGCGTGCACGGTGACGGGCACACCCAGGCGGAACGCGGCGAGCAGGAGTGACAGCTCGGGGTGCGCCAGATCGCCGCTCGCATCGAGCGCGCGCGCGAGCGACTCGCCCATTCCCCACTGCTCGGCCGCGCCGCGCACGAACGCCTCGTTCATGCCGCGCCCCGTTTCCTCGGACATCCCGAAGGTGCCATCGCGGAGTCCGGCGGCCACATCCTCCGACGTGCCGCCCCAGCGCGCGATCTCGTAATCATGGATTGCCGCCGAGCCGTTGAGCGCGAAGTGTGTGACGATGCCGCGCCGCGCGAGATCAACGAGCACGGGCGCGAGCCCCGTCTTCACCACGTGTCCCCCGATCATGACGATCACCGCGCGCCGTCCCGCCGCCTCCTGGATGGCGCGTACCACCGCGCGAAAATCGCGCGCGACGAGGATGTCCGGGAGCGAATGCAGAAACGCGCCGACGGAGTGATCGTCGCCCGGCGGCGACGCGAACTCCTCGGCGCGGACCTTGTTGGGACGCAGGGCGATCGGAACCGTGCGAACGGCCGAGAGATCGGCCTCGCCCGGCGCTACTTCGCGCTCGCGGCTTCGGTGTTCGGAGGACGGAACGATGTGAGGTAGAGGTCGAGGGTCTTGAGGACTGGGATCTTCGCCTTGAACTGCACCATCATGCGTCGGCTGTCATCGGTGAGCCACATCTCTGCCTGGCCACCTTCGGCGAACAGGCCACCCGACTTGATGATCGGCTGGATGACGACCGTGTTGAACGTCCCCGCGGGCACTGTCACGCTCTCGCGGCGCAGCACCTTCACGATGACCGGATTCCGGTCCGGGCGGAAGTAGCGCTGGAACGTGTACGTCTGTCCCACCTCGAGTGGCACCGTGCGCACGAAGTACAGGAACGAAGCATCATCGAGCGGGTTGGACACACTGGCCTTCACCGTGTCCCCCTTCTGCTGCATCTCACTGCGCTCGGGATAGATGTCGTAGTAGCGCTTCGTGTGGTAGTTGACCTCGTTGATGGTCTGGATGAAACGCCGCGAGGAGAGCGTGCTCTTGTCGAACCAGCTCTCGAGCGCATCGTCCACCTTGAACATCAGGAAGCCGCCCTTCACGGTGAAAATGGCGTGATACGTGGAATGCCCCTGCACGCTGGCGGTGTCCACGACGGCCATGCGTCCCGATCCCACCTTGGCACCGCCGACGGCCACGGTATAATCGAGCTGCTCGCCCACGCCAAAGGGTACCAAGGCCTGCGTCGTGGCCGGTGCCTGCGCCGGCGCTGACGCGGGTGGCGAGGATTGGGCGAATGCGGGCGCGGTCGCCAGGGCGCAGAGCGACGCCAGCGCGAGGGTCGTAATGTCGACGCAGATCGTGGAACGTTTCATGACTTCTATGCAGTGACCCGTCGCGCGCGTTGCGCGCGGCTGAATCGGTACAAATCCATGGCGTCAGCGAGAGCACGCACGCGCGTTTCCCGCGGCCGCAAATCATAGCGCGCGCCGAGTGCGACCGTCTCCATGCGGCGCGCGAGCGGTGCGACCTTCAGGAGCAGCTCCACATTCGCGGCCCACCCGTTGGCGTGCGTGATCGGCGATTCGCCGGCGGCGCGCACGAGATCGCGCACGAGCGCCATGCGAATCAGGCGAAAGGTTCCGAACGGATCGCTCACGCCCGGCAGCTTCACGAATGGCCGCACGAGCAGCGGCGCGATGCGGCGGAGCCGCCGGACCGGAGTGGGCACCGGGCCGGCGGCGCCAGTGGATTCCGCGATCACCAGATCGGCGCCGCCATCAAAGCGGCGGGCCAGCTCCGGCAGATGCTCCGGCTGGTCGGTGAAGTCGGCCTGCATGAACACCATTGCGTCACGGCGCGGATATCGCGTGCGCTTCGCGGCCGCGCGTGCAAGCGCGTCGAGCGCCGCGCCATAGCCCCGATGTTCCTCCGATCGGAGTACGGTGAGCGGCAGCACATCGGCGTACGGCTTGAGCGTCTCCGCCGTGCTGTCGGAGCTGCCGTCATCGAATACAATGATCTCGTATTCGCGAGGGCTCTCCTCGAACACCTTGCGGATGCGCCAGAGCAGCAAGCCGATCGTGGGCGCTTCATTGAAGGCCGGAATGGAGATGATGAGCATGGCAATGCGTAGTGATACCGTGTGCGGGCCGCCCGGTTCCGGGTTCGACTCCGTAATGATGACGCCACACATTCACGACGTCTCACGCAAAATGACGGCGCCCGGGCGCAAAGGCAAACGCAATGCGCTTGTGTCCGTGCCCTGTCGTCACTAGCGTGAGGACGCCGCGCCCCAGAGCGCGGCAAGACACTGTGGACCTTCCCCGCGGAGAGATGAACGCATGGCGGACACCTTTCGTGCCAGTCGATGGACGCACGGCAACCGGATCTTTCCCGCAATGCTGCGCATCGAGCCGGACGGCATTCACTTCGAAAAACGCCACCTCTTCAGTGCACGGCAGGAAATCATCAACTACCGTCACATCGCGTCGGTGCAGATCCAGAGCGGGATGCTGTTCGCCACATTGCTCATCGAGACGAGCGGCGGCTCCGATCCGGTGGAGGTGAATGGACTCTGGAAGCGGGATGCCAACGCGGTGCGCGACGCCATCCAGCGACTGCACGCCTCGCTCCCAGCCGCCGAAAGCTGAGTCCTGTCAGCACTTCCCGGTGCCGAGTGCCAGCGCATGACGCCAGCGCGGAGCGATCGTCAGAATGAATGAGGGGTAGAAAAGGAAGGACTTGCCAGCCTCTTTCACCGAGGTTCGCCTTGCTCTCTACAGTTCGCGCCGCGCTCACGCGCGATGATGCGCAGCTCGTGTTGCAGCTCCTGGCGCACGGCTCGGGCACGGAGCTCGAAGCCGCTGAGGCCATGCTGCGCGATGGAGGACTCGACGCGCTCCTGGATGATCCGCGCCTGCTCCCGGCGCTCATGGAGAGCCGGATCGGAATGAATGCGTCGTTGCCACTCTTCTGCTACGTGATCGTGCGCCATGCATTGCGACGCGCTGGAGAGAATGAGCGTGCGCTGAGCGATTACGTGGCCGCCATCCTGCTGCACTTCGGCATGCGCGATCGGGCACGACGCGTCTCGGAGCACGATGACCAGAGCTATGACACACTCGCCGCACTGATGGACGACGTGGATGGCCCGGACGCCCGGCGCAACTTCCTCGTGCTGCAACACCTCGGCAACTATGCGCTGTGGCTGAGCGGACTCTTTCCCGATTACATCGAGCAGCGGCGCTGGCGGCGCGGCGGGCCGGATCTGGCCTACTACGAGGAGATGGGACGTCGCGGCTTTCAGCTCGCGGCGAGCCACCGCCTGGCGCACGAGCAGGGCGTGGACATGCTGTTTCGCGTGGCGGCCGAGCGGTTTGCGGTGCTGCGCGTGGCGTTGAACGGCATCAGTGATGTACTGCTGTTTCCGCACTGCCATACCCCGGAACGGCTCATGCGCCAGGTGCGCGACGAGGCGCGCTGGATGCTGAGCTGAGCCGTTCGGATTGGCGTGGAACGACCGGCACCGCCCGGCTACACCGTGGCTTGCGCCCTGAGCCGCGACTGCTCCACCAGTTCCGCGAACAGCTTGAGATCTGCGCCGTCCAGCTCCTCGGGGTGCCACTGCACGCCGATGGCCCACCAGTCGTTCCCCGGCCATTCCAGCCCTTCGATGATATCGTCCGATGCGCGCGCCGAAACCACCAGCTCCGCTGCGACGCGGCCGGGCGCCTGATGGTGAATGGAATTCACCTGCATGCGCGTTGCGCCGAGCGTGGCCGCGAGGCGTGAGCCCGGTTGGATGTGCACCTCGTGCACGCGTCGCGTGCGTGGCGCATCCGGGTGATGCGCCACGGCGCTGTGTGCGTCGCCGGGAATGTCCTGAACCAGCGAGCCACCGAAGGCGACGTTGAGCAACTGGATCCCGCGGCAGATGGCGAGCGTCGGGACTCCGCTGGCGCGAGCGGCCTGGACGAGGGTGATCTCGGTCTCATCACGCACCGTGTTGACATCGGACACGGTGGCATGTGGCGCCTCACCGTAGCGGGACGGGTCCACATCCTCGCCGCCGGTCAGCAGCAGGGCATCCACGAGTCTCATTAGCCGTGCGGCCTCCGCCGCGCGCGCGACGGGTGGCACGACCAGGGGAATGCCCCCCGCCCGCTCCACCGCCGCGGTGTACGTGGTGTTCAAACGGACGCGGGTCACGCCATTCTCCGTGCGTGCGGTGGCGGTAACGGCAACGAGGGGCTGGCGACTCATGCGTGGTTCCTGGTTGGCCGCGGGCGTGCTTGCGCACCGCCGCGCGTGACGGGTATCGTAATCGCAACGAGGGGGATGCGGGTCGTTCCTGTATGGCCTGCCGGAGGAGGAGCTGACCCGTCGCCCCCATGAAGCCTAATGCCGTGGAGGTGCCGTATGCCAACGTATGAATATCACTGCCGCTCGTGCCATGAAAGCTTCACAGTGCGCGAGCACATTTCCGGGCACGGAGAACGGAGCGTCACGTGCCCGCACTGCAAGTCGCGGGACGTGGAGCGGGTCATGAGCGACTTCTACGCGAAAACACCCCGCAAGTCGTGAATTCGCTCGTCGCTGATCCTGCGCCGGCACACGGCCCGTCATGTTCGAGAAGCTGCGCGATTCGCTCCGCGACGCGATGAACCGCGCTTCGTCGCCCGCTGAAGGACGTGCCGTGCTCGCCATGATGCGCGATGCCGTGGTCGAGGCCAGGGTTGGCGTGAAGCAGATCCAGGCCGCACTGGCGAAGACGGAGACGCAACTCGAGCGGGAGCGGCAGGATCTCGATACGGTGCGCCGGCGCGGCCGCCTGGCGGCCGGCGTGAACGATGCGGAAACCGTGCGCGTCGCCGCGCAGTTCGAGCACAAGCATCAGGAGCGCATCGCGGTGCTCGAACAGAAGGCCGAGTCGCAGCGCGCCGAGCTCGCGCTGGCCGAGCAGGAAGTGGGCGAGATGACCGCGCAGCTTCACGCGATGCGCGCTGGCATCTCGCCCGGCTCGGCGGCCGAACCCATCGAGGACCCGACCACCCCGAGCGGGCCCAATCCGGACACGCTCCGCCGCGACGTGGAACGCGCCGCCCGCGAAGGTCAGGCCGAGCGACAGCTCGAGGAGCTCAAGCGGAGGATGGGGAAGCGATAGTCACCTGTTCATGGATTTCAGGCGACGCCGGTTTCTGGTGGAGAGCAGGACATACGAATGGACAGGATTGACAGGATTAACAGGATTAACAGGATTAACAGGATTGTTGGGAGCCGAAGTACTCAGTAGCGGTCCGTTCGCTGGACAACGACAACTGCTTTGGGGAACGGCTCCGTGTGAATCCTGTCAATCCTGCAATCCTGTCAAGCTGTTAGCGGAGAAGCAAGCAGCCTGGGGCACCGAACGAATCGGATTGCCCTGAAATCCTGTCCAGTCGTTGCCGGTGCCAGCGAACTTCACTGAAGCGCAGTAGTCACCAGCAATCAGCTCCGAGCTACCGGCAGCTGGCGCCCCGATACGAGTCGCCCCAGCAGCGGCACGAACAACAGCATGAGCAGCGACGCGGCGAACGCGATGATGGCGATCACGGAGAAGAAGCCGCCGTAGGTAGCGCTGTGGTGCTGGATCACGCCGGACAGCCCGCTCATGACGTGCGCCGGTGGCGTGCCCGTGGGCGTGAAGCTGGCCAGCCACCCCGCGATCTTGTCCGCCACGCCATTGGCCAGGAACCACACTCCCATGAGCAGCGACGCGAAGCGCACCGGCGCCACCTTGGTGACGTACGACAGTCCCACGGGAGAGAGACACAGCTCGCCCCACGTGTGACAGGAGTACGCGGCCACGAGCCAGAGGGGACTCACCAGCACACCGTGATCCGCGCGGCGGCCGCCGAGCATCATCACCAGGAATCCCGCGCCCACCAGCGCGAGCCCCAGCACCATCTTGAGCGCGGTGCTCGGCTCCCACCCTCTGCGACCGAGCCGGATCCAGAGCCACGCGAAGAGTGGTGCACAGATCAGGATGAGCGCGGGATTCACCGACTGGAACCAGCTCGAGCGGAGTCGCAGCGATCCGAGCTGCAGATTGGTGTTCCGGTCGGCGAAGAGATTCATCGAGCTTCCCGACTGATCGTATGTCGCCCAGAAGAACACCACGAAGAACGCGACTATGAAGAGCGCGATCACGCGCTTGCGCTCCTCGCCATGCGAGCCAAGGATGGCGAGACCGAGCGCCGCGCCAATGATCGTGCCCATCACCAGTCCCAGCACGCCCCAGTCGGTCACCAGCCCGCCAATAATGAGGCCGCACACCGCCCCGCCGAGCGACTGCCGGAGCGCCTGGCGATCCATTCCTTCCGTGAGCGAGGCTCGCCGGGCGGTCGTATCCCGCACGCCGATCCCGGGCAGATACTTCTCGCGCAGGCTCAGATAGAGCGCGAGTCCGATCAGCATTCCGACGCCCGCCGCCGCGAAACCCCAGTGCCAGCCATAGCGCGGCGTCTGCGCGAGATAGCCGCACACCAGCGGGCCCAGAAAGGCGCCCAGATTGATGCCCATGTAGAAGATGGTGAACCCGGCGTCGCGCCGGTTGTCACCCTCGCGGTAGATCTGGCCCACCATCGTGGACACGTTCGGCTTGAAGAATCCGGTGCCGATCACGATGAGCGAGAGACCCACGTAGAACATGTGCATCCCGGGAAACGCCAGCGAGAAGTGCCCGAGCGCGATGATGATACCGCCAATCACCAGCGAACGGCGTGTGCCGATGAAGCGGTCCGCGAGGTATCCGCCAATGAGCGGCGTGAGGTACACCGACATGGTGTACGTGCCATAGAGATTCGCTGCGGACGGCGTGTCCCACTTGAGCGCGTTCACCAGGTAGAGAATGAGCAGCGCCCGGATGGCGTAGAACGAGAAGCGCTCCCACATCTCGGTCACGAAGAGCAGACCGAGTCCGCGCGGATGGCCCAGCAGCGCACGGTCGTCCAGGATTGGTGGCCGGTCCACCGTGGTGGCCGCCACGTTCACGGCAGACGACACAAAGCGCCTCAGGTGGTGGAAGGTGGTGTTGTGACCGCGTCACGCCGGGTGTGCAGCGCGGCCAGCGGAATCACGCGCTCCGGCGCGAGGGTGCCGCCCGCGGCCTGCTGTTCCGGCCAGTCGATCGCTGTCGGCGTCTGCTTGATGCACGCCGCCCAGTGGCCCGGCTCCTTTTCTTCCAGCGGCGGCACGATACGCGCGCACGCGGCGTCTTTGCGCGGGTGCGGGCAGCGCGGATGGAACGGACACCCCGATGGCGGATGGGCGGGCGATGGTACGTCGCCGCTCAGCACGATGCGCTGCCGCCCGGTCGCCGGATCCGGAACCGGCACGGCCGAGAGCAGCGCCTGAGTGTACGGCATGAGCGGCTCGCGATACAGGTCGGCGGCGTGCGCGTATTCCACGATGTGCCCGAGGTACATCACCGCCACGCGATCCGCGACGTGCTCCACGACTGACAGGTCGTGCGCGATGAACAGGTAGGCGAGTCCGCGGTCCCGCTGCAGATCCTGCAGCAGGTTGATCACCTGCGCCTGCACCGAGACGTCGAGCGCCGACACGGGCTCGTCGCACACGATGAAACCGGGCTCCACCGCCAGCGCGCGCGCGATCCCGATGCGCTGCCGCTGCCCGCCGGAGAACTCGTGCGGGTAGCGCGAGGCGTATTCCGGTCGCAGCCCCACTTCCTGGAGCAATTGCTGGACGCGCGCGGTGGCTGCCGCGCCCTCCGCGATCCGGTGAATCGTGAGCCCTTCGCGCACGATCGCGCCCACCGTCATGCGCGGGTTGAGCGATGAGTACGGGTCCTGGAAGACGATCTGCATCCTGCGGCGCAGCGCACGCAGCGCGTCACCGGACAGCGCGCGCACATCCTGCCCGTCGAAGCGGATCTCGCCCGATGTGGGCTCGATGAGACGCAGGATGCTGCGGCCCGCGGTGGTCTTGCCGCACCCCGATTCGCCGACGAGCCCCAGCGTCTCTCCCGGCGCCACATCGAACGAGATGCCGTCGACGGCCTTCACCGTGCCGCTATGCCGCCGGAAGAGGCCGTGCGTGACAGGGAAGTGCTTGACGAGATTCCGTACCGTGAGCCCGTGCGCGGCGTGCGAGTCGTCGGTCGTCGAGGCGGGGAAGAAGCGGGCCGCGGTCATCGTGCGGCTTCACCGGTTGCCGCGCGTTCTGACCGCTCGCCAACGACATGCGGCACTTTGCGTCCGGGCTCCTCCGCCAGATGACAGCGCGAGACGTGCCCTTCGCCGATCTGATAGAGCGGGGGATGCTCCGAGGCGCAACGCTCCCACGCGTATGGACAGCGATCGTGAAAGCGACAGCCCTGGGGCCACTGCGTGGGTGGCGGCACCGAGCCCGGGATCACCGCGAGGCGCTCGCGCGCGTGCCCCATGCGCGGCATGGCCGCGAGCAATCCCTCGGTGTACGGGTGGTGTGCCGCGGCGAAGAGTGTGGTCACGGGCGCCTCCTCCACGATCTCGCCCGCGTACATCACGAGCACCCGGCTGCACGACTCCGCCACCACGCCCATGTCGTGCGTGATGAGCAGAATGGACATTCCCATCTTCGCGCGCAGCTCGGCCAGCAGCTCGAGGATCTGCGCCTGGATCGTCACGTCGAGCGCGGTCGTGGGCTCATCCGCGATGAGCAGGCTCGGACTCATCACGAGCGCCATGGCGATCATCACGCGCTGCCGCAGTCCGCCGGAGAGCTGATGCGGATATTCGCGCGCGCGCTCCGCTGGCGCCGGCACGCCCACCTGCCCCAGCATCGCCACGGCGCGCTCCATGGCCTCGCGCCGGGAGACGTCGCCGTGCACGCGGACCACTTCCGCCACCTGGTCGCCCACCGTGAACACCGGGTTGAGCGACGTCATGGGCTCCTGGAAGATCATCGAGATGCGGGCGCCGCGAATCGCGCGCATCGCGCGCTCGTCCAGCGCGAGCACGTCAACGCCGTCGAACTCGATGTGGCTGCCGGGCTCGATGCGCCCCGGACGCTGGATGAGGCGCAGGATGCTGAGCGAGGTGACCGACTTGCCGCAGCCCGACTCGCCCACCACGCCCACCGTTTCGTGGGCCTGCACATCGAATGACACGCCGTCCACGGCACGGGCGATGCCGGCCGAGGTGCGGAACCAGGTGTGGAGATCGCGGACGGAGAGCAGGGGGGCGTTCATGACCCGTCAAGCTGACGAGGGTCCAGCGCATCGCGCAAGCGGTCTCCCACCACGTTGAACGCCGCCACGGTGATGACAATCGCCGCACCAGGAAAGAGCGACACCCACCAGAGTGTCCCGATCTGGTCCGCGCCGTCCTGGATGATGTTGCCCCAGCTTGCGGCGGGCGGCCGTACGCCAATGCCGAGATACGAGAGCCCCGCCTCGATGAGTATGACGTTGGCGACCCCCAGCGTGGCCGCGACGATCACGGGCGACAGCACGTTGGGCAGGATGTGGCGCCGGATGATCGCCGAATTCCGCGCGCCGAGGGCGCGGGCGGCAACCACCATGTCGCGATCGCGGAGCGCGAGCACTTCGGCGCGCACCAGGCGGCTCACAGCGAACCAGCCAGTGAGCCCGAGGAGCAGAATGAGTGCGGGCACACCCACGGCGCCCCAGAGCACGAGAATCGCGATGAGCAGGAGGAGCCGCGGAATGGCGAGCGCCGCGTCTATGACGCGCATCATGATGGCATCGGCGCGCCCGCCCGCGAATCCGGCAATGGCGCCATACAGCGTGCCCACCGTGGTGGACACGACCACCGCGAGCAATGCGACCGGAAGCGACACGCGTGCCCCGTACATCACGCGACTCAGCACGTCGCGGCTGGCGAAATCGGTTCCGAATGGATGCGCGAGCGACGGCGGCAGGTTGTGCAGGGCGACGATGTCCGGCTGCGCGATGGGCGAATACGGCGCAAGCCACGGCGCCAGCGCGGCCAGCCCGATGAGGGCAATCAGCACGCCGATCGCCATGCGTCCGTCGCGCTGCTCCCAGAGGCGGGCGAAGAGCGCGCTCCATGGGTCGCGTGGCGTGTCGGCCGCCATGCCGCGCGGCGCCGCGAGGTGCGCGAGCGCGCGCCAGGCGGCGATCGTGATCACGACATACACACCCCACGCGACGAGGTGCACGTCAGCTCTCGCGCATGCGCGGATCCGCCGCGGCGTAGAGCAGGTCCGCGAGCAGACTGCCGGCGACCACGAGCGCACTGCCCACAATCACCGAGCCGGTGACGAGCGGGTAGTCGCGCGTGCCGATGGCGTCCACGGTGAGCAGCCCCATGCCGGGCCACGCGAAGATCTTCTCCACGAACACCGCGCCGCCCAGGAGCGCCGGCAGCGCGAGGCCGAGCAGTGTGATCACCGGAAGCAACGCGTTGCGCCACTGGTGGCGGAGTACGATGCCACGTTCGGGGACGCCCTTGGCGCGCGCGGTGCGAATGAAGTCCTGGTGCGCCACGTCGAGCATCGCCGCGCGCTGGAAGCGCGCCACGACGGCGGCGCCGAGCAGCGCCAGCGTGGTGGCGGGAAGCGCGAGGTGCCAGCCGACGTCGCGCAATCGTCCCCAGAAGCCGAAGTACGGATGCATGACCGGGTCGAACATCCCCGTCACGGGGAAGAGCCGGAGCCGGTAGGCGAACACCAGCATCATCATGAGCGCGAGCCAGAATTCCGGCACAGAATAGACGAGGAGCGTGGCGAACCCGAGCCCCCGGTCCAGCGCACCGCGCCGGCGCGCCTGCGCAATGCCGATCGCCATGCCCACCGCGAAGGCGGCGAACAGCGCCGCGCCCATGAGCAGCAGCGTATTCGGCACCGCCTCCGCGAGCACCGCGGCCACCGACTCGCGGTGCGGCACGCTGAAGCCGAAGTCGCCATGGGCCACGCCCGCGAGGTAGCGCACGTACTGCACGCCGAGCGGGCGATCCAGGCCGTAGGTGTGGCGCCAGTGCGCCCGTACCTCGGGCGGCGTGAGCGGGTTGTCGAGCGACGCGGACACCGGGTCGCCCGGTGCCAGGTGCAGCAGCGCGAAGGTGGCGGTGGCAACGAGCCACACGATCACGACACCCTGCGCCAGCCGGCGCGCGAGAAACCGCGCCACGCGTTACGGCTTGTTCCGCGCGAGCGCAACGCGATCGCGCGCGGTACGCTCGGCGACCGGAATGCTCCACTGATCGAGCTGCGCCCACCAGGCATCGGCGCGCATGCCCTTGGGATGAATGCGGCGCTGCATCCCCGCGAAGTTCATCGGCTCGAAGAGCCAGATCGCGGGCGCGTCCGCAATGAGCATGGCGTAGGCTTTCCGATACAGCGCGTGTGCGGCATCGGGCCGGGTCTGCGTCACCGCGCTGTCCACCAGCGCATCGAATGCCGGATTCTCATACGAGCCGAAATTTCCGCTGTCGCGGGCGCGCGCGGCCGCGGAGCTCCAGCTCTGCCGTATGCTGCTCGGCGTGGGATCGAGCTGCACCGCGACCATGGATGCATCGAACTGGCGCGACTCCTGGCGCTGCACGTAGGTGGGGAAGTCCGTCTGCTCGAGATCCACGCGCGCGCCGACCGCGCGGAACATCTCCTGCATGAGCACCGCCATCCGCAGTCGCGGCGTGCTCGACGCGGGCACCAGGATCGAGAAGCGGAGCGGCTGTCCGTTCTTCGAGCGCCAGCCGCTGTCGCCCCGGGCGCGCCAGCCATCGGCGTCGAGCAGCCTTCGTGCGCTGTCGGGTGCAAACGGCAACTGGGCGATAGTGGAATCGTACGTGGGCAGTGCATGCGTCACCGGACCAACGGCCACCCAGGCGAGCGTGTCGAACACGCTCTTGACGAGGCGCGCGCGGTCCACGGACATGGCGAGCGCGCGTCGCACGGTGCGATCGCTGAAGATCGGGTGCGGTTTGCCGGCGTGCCGCGGGTCGCGCTCGTTGAAGAGCAGCAGCGACATGCCGAGCGATGGATAGCGCACGGCCTTGAGGTCCGCGTGCTTCGTGATCTCGGCGAGGTCGGGCGGACGGAGAAACTCCACCATGTCCGCCTCGCCCGTCATGACGCGCGTGATGGCCGCGTTGGGATCGGGCGCAATGCTCCAGATGAGCCGGTCGAGATTCGGCCGGCCGTGGTGGTACACGGTGTCGGCGGCCAGCTCGATGCTCTGGCGTGGCACCCAGCGCACGAAGTGATACGGTCCGCTGCCCACAGGATCTCGCGCGAAGGATGACGACGCGAGGTGATCGCGTGGCGCGGCGGCCAGCAGGTGCGCGGGGAGGATGTACATGACGTACGCCGCGTTGTAGAACTGTTCGGGCGCACGCTGGTGGAACCAGACAACCGCGGTGAGGGAGTCACGCGTCGTGACGGAATCGATGTTGGCGAGCAGCGGGCGCAGGGGAGAGCTCACTGCCGGATCGGTGTAGAGCTGATACGTGAAGCGCACGTCGCCGGCGCGCACGGGTGTCCCGTCGTGCCAGCGTGCCGCGCTGTCGAGAGTGAACGCAATGGAGAGCGAATCCGCCGACCACGTCCAGCCGCGCGCGAGACGGCCGGTCCACCCCGCATCGCCGATCGTGTTGAGCGATGCGCCCGGTTCGGCGAGGCGCTCGAAGATCTGACCGTCCACTTCCGCGCTGGTGATGTTCAACGTGAGCGGCGGCAGCAGCACATCGGCATCCGCGGGCGCGGAGATCACGAGCGTGCCGCCGTGGCTGTCGGCCGCGGGCCGTGGATCGCCACCGCGACAGGCGGTCGCGACGGCAACGAGCAGCAGCGAGGCGTGGTGGGGCAGAGTGAAGGACATGGGGCTGAGTTCAGGTGCGAAGAGGGGAGTGGTGCGGACCAGCAGACGGATGAGGACCTGTTATCGCCTCCACGTCCAGGCGGCGTCCTCGTACCTGGGCAGCAGCATGTTCATGTCGCGCTCCAGCTCTTCGTCGAGCGCGAGCGGGCAGGAATCGTCGAGCACGCCGAACAGACAGCGCGCCACGTCGCCCGGTGACGCCACGGCCCCCAGCAGATCATGAAGCGTTGCCGGTGCTGGTGGCGGCGGAAGCGGATGCACGAGCAGGCTGCTCGCAAGCGACTGATCATTGTCAACGAGAATGGAGCCGTGCTGCAACAGCGCCCCGCGCTCGCGGAATTGCGCGCTCCCCACGAGCTTGCGTCCGCCGGCGATGATCTCTCCCGACACGGGCGCCTGGAAGCATGGGGTGACACCGGGCAATGGCGTGCGCTCGACAGCGCTGGCCTCGCTTGCCGGCACACCCAGGCGCTGCAAGCCTTCCAGCAGGAGACGATTGATCCGGTGGTACGATTCGGCCAGCGTGCCCATCTGTTCGACGGGCGCGGCCACGCTGTACGTCACCTCGCGGTGGTGCAGGATGGCCCGTCCGCCGGTGGGGCGGCGGACGACGTCCACTCCGGCCTCCCGGATGCGCTCCGGATCGTACCGGCCGCGCGCGGTCTGATTGCGCCCGAATGACAGGGTGGGCCTGGCCCAGCCATAGACACGGAAGACCTGTTCGCCCGTGCGCCGCGCGCGCTCCATGAGCGCCTCGTCCAGGGCCATGTTCTGCGCTCCGGAGAGCGGCGGCGTGAGCAGCGTGCGCCAGGCAATGAGGGTCTGACCCTTGATCATGCCCCAAGATGGCGCTTCGTCCCGCCCGATGGCAAATTACACAGCTGTGGCCGACGGCCACGGTACGCCGACCGAATTCCCATGCTGCGCGCGCAGCGTTCGAGGACACCATGACCACCATGACCACGCCGGTATCGCTGTCCGATGCCGACAGTTTCGTCCCCCGCCACATTGGACCCACGGATGCCGACGTCCAGGCCATGCTGGA
>Ga0070696_100001794_pt1 | contig 14067 bp, 10 predicted proteins | sample KBSK1253metaG_FD_65474 | JGI IMG/M metagenome (GOLD analysis project Ga0070696, IMG submission 65474) | Corn, switchgrass and miscanthus rhizosphere microbial communities from Kellogg Biological Station, Michigan, USA - KBS K1-25-3 metaG | ecosystem: Host-associated > Plants > Roots >... | reverse complement strand
GAGCCCAGCGCGAAAACGGCGGTGAAAAGCGTGCGCTCGTCGATGCCGAGCGCGCCGGCGAGGACGCGATTCTCCGAGGCCGCGCGCACCAGCATGCCGAATCGCGTGCGGCGCAGGAGCGCCGTCAACAGGACCAATACGACCGGACCGACGATGAGCAGGAACAGGTCGTATTGCGGCACCGCGCTGCCGAGCCACTGGACGGTGCTGTCGAGACCCGCCACGCGTGGACCGAGGCGATCCTCGGGTCCCCACACGGCAAGGGCTGCGTCGCGAACGATGAGCACGACACCGAAGGTTGCCGTGAGCTGCAGCAGCTCCGGCGCAGCGTAGAGGCGCTTCAGCAGCAGCACTTCGACGAGCGCGCCAAGGGCCGCGACGGCAAGTGCCGCGACAATCGCGGCGCCCCAGAAGCCGAACGGCGACCCGGCGAACGCGCCCAGCGCAGTCCCCGCCGACCATGCGACGTACGCACCCAGCATGTAGAACGAGCCGTGCGCGAAGTTGACGATGCGTGTCACGCCGAAGATCAGCGTGAGGCCGGCACTGATCAGGAACAGCGACGACGCCGACGCAAGGCCGTTCAGAAGCTGGACGGCGAGCGACGCGAGCGACACGCGCTAACGCGCCGCGCTCAATCGGCCGGACGCAGGCGCCGCACGACGTCGTCCGGCGGCAGGTAGTCCTTGCCGTCCGCGTAACGCCAGTCGACCATGATGCCCTTGCCGTCGCGCACGGCGGTGCGGCCGACATACGCGCCCATCGTCGACTGATGATCGATCGCGCGATAGGTGACCTGGCCGAACGGCGTTTCGAGCGTGAGGTTCTGCATCGCGGCGACGAGCTTTTCGCTATCGGTCGATCCGGCGCGCGCAAGGGCCGCGGCCGCGGACTTGACGGCGCTGTAGCCGACGACCGACCCGAGGCGCGGATAGTCGTTGAACTTCGCCTGGTACGCGTCGCGAAAACGCTTGTGCTCCGGCGTGTCGATGGCATACCAGGGATAGCCGGTGACGTACCAGCCGATCGGCGCCTCGTCCTTCAGGGGATCGAGATATTCGGGCTCGCCGCCGAGCAGATTGAAGACGGGCCGGCCATCGAAGAGCCCGCGCAGGCGTCCTTCGCGAACGAAGCGCGCGAGATCGGGTCCGAACAGCGACGAGAAGATCGCGTCGGGCTTCGCATCGATCAGCGCCTGCACGACCGCGCCCGGCTCGATCTTGCCGAGCGGTACCGGCTGCTCGACGAATTCGAGGCCGGCGCCCTGCTGCGCCTGCATCTGCTGCTTGAACGTGGCGGTCGCCGCCTGCCCGTATTCGTAATTCGGATAGACGATCGCCCAGCGCTTCTTCGCGAGCTTCACCGCTTCGGGCACGAGCATCGCCGTTTGCATGTACGTCGATGCGCGCAGACGAAACGTGTACTTGTTGCCGTCTTCCCAGACGATCTTGTCCGTCAGCGGCTCGGCGGCGATGAACAGCACATGGCGGCGCTTCGCGAGATCCGCGACGGCAAGGCCGATGTTCGACGCGAACGTGCCCATCAGCAACGCCGCGTTCTCGCGCGTCAGCAGCTCCTCGGCCGCGCGCACGGCGTCGCCGGGAACGCCGTTGTCGTCGCGCGACACGACTTCGATCTTGCGGCCCAGCACGCCGCCCGCCGCATTGATTTCGTCGGTGGCGAGCGCCATCCCTTTGCGGTAGGGATCGAGGAATGCCGGAAACTGCTTGTATTCGTTGATTTCGCCAAGCTTGATCGTCTGCGCCTGCAAGCCGGGCGCAACGCCGGCGCAGGCGACAAGCAGGATGGCGAACTGGATGACGAATCGGCGTGCCATTCGGGCTCCCATGTTAGTGCAGGATGGTAACAAACGCGGATTTGCGATAAGGATATGCCGGTGGAGCGCCGTGGGCGCGCGGTAGCGAAACGTTAAAATACGGGGTTGTCCGGGACACGGATTCGCATCGCGATCGGCCGGGCGCCTTTACGACACCATGCTTCGACTAGCCCATGGGCTGTCCTTCGCCGATCTCTATTCGGTCGCCGGCGCAGCCCGCATCGACGAGCGCTTCATCGCGCATCTCGCACATGGCGATGCGATGCTCGCGGATCGCCTCGCGCGTGCGCGCGCCGAGCCCGACGCGCTGGCGGCGAAAGACGAGTCTGCGCTGCTGATCGACCTCGCGCCACACCTCGAGGATTTTCTGGCCGAGCTGTTCGGCATCGAGGACGCCGTGCGCGCGCTCGAAGCGCGGCATCACACGCTCGCGCCACTTTTCGCGGTCAGGCGCCAGTTCGTGCAGCGCAAGGCGATGAACGCGTACAAGGCCGACGTCGCGGCGACGTTCGACGGCGCCCGATTGCGCGCCGAGCTCGACCGATCGATCGGGGCGCACCACGATGACGTGCCGGCGTTCGAGCTGGCCTTTGCGAACGCGGTGATCGATTGGCAAAAGGATGAGGCCGCGCATGCGGCGACGCTCGACATTGCGCAGCGCTATGCCGCCTGGGCAGCGCACACGCACGAAGGCAGGGCCGCGCATCGCGCCGGCGTGCTTTTTCGCGCGCCGCGCAAGCTCGACCTCGTGCGGCTCGTGCCCGTCGAATCCGTTTCGCTGAACAGCATCGACGTGCTGCAGCGACCCCGGGCTGAAGGCTTGCGGCTTCGCGATGGCTTCGGGTTGACCGATCCGGGCACCGATCTCGTCGGCGGACTCGGCGAGGCGCATTACTGCATCTGGTGCCACGAGCAAGGCAAGGATTCGTGCGCGCATGGGTTGCTCGAAAAGCACGCCGACCAAACGGACAATCCCTACAGGAAAAGCGCGTTCGGCATCACGCTCACCGGCTGTCCGCTCGAGGAACGCATCTCCGAGTTCAACAAGCTGCGCGCCGATGGCTGGCCCGTGGGCGCGCTCGCGACGATCTGCGTCGACAATCCGATGGCGGCGGCGACGGGTCATCGCATCTGCAACGACTGCATGAAGGCCTGCATTTATCAGAAGCAGGATCCCGTCGACATTCCGCAATCGGAAACGCGCGTGCTGAAGGACGTGCTCGCGCTGCCGTGGGGCTTCGAGATCTATTCGCTGCTGACGCGCTGGAATCCGCTCGACTTCCGCCGGCCGAAGCCGCTGCCGCCTACGGGGAGGCGCGTGCTGGTCGTCGGCCAGGGCCCCGCCGGGTTCACGCTCGCGCATCACCTGCTCAACGATGGCCATACGGTGGTCGCCATCGATGGGCTCAAGATCGAGCCGCTCGATCCCGCGTTATCGGGCGTCACGGCGGGCGGCGAACGCGTGCCTTTCGCGCCGATCGAGCATTTCGCATCGCTGGCCGAGCCGCTCGACGATCGCGTAATGGCGGGCTTCGGCGGCGTCGCAGAATACGGCATCACGGTCCGCTGGGACAAGAACTTCCTCAAGGTAATCCGGCTCCTGCTCGAGCGGCGCGACCGCTACGCGCTGTATGGCGGCGTCCGCTTCGGCGGCACGATCGACACCGAGGATGCGTTCGCGATGGGCTTCGATCACATCGCAGTGGCCGCGGGAGCCGGTCGTCCCACCGTGCTCGAATTGCCGCACGGGCTCGCGCACGGCGTGCGCACCGCGTCCGATTTCCTGATGGCGCTGCAGCTCACGGGCGCCGCCAAGGAAGACTCGATCGCCAACATGCAGGTCCGCCTGCCGGTGGTCGTCATCGGCGGCGGACTCACCGCGATCGATACCGCGACCGAGGCGCTCGCCTACTATCCGGTGCAGGTCGAAAAGTTCCTCGCGCGCTACGAAACGCTCGTGCACAACACGGGTCGCGCGGCAGTGGAAAACGCGTGGAGCGATCACGAATTCCTGATCGCCGAGGAGTTCCTGTCGCATGCGCGCGCGCTTCGCGCCGAGCGGGCGAAGGCGGCCACGGAACGTCGCGCGCCGGCGATCGCCGAATTGCTCCGCTCGTGGGGAGGCGCCACGATTGCCTATCGCAAGCGGCTGATCGACAGCCCGTCGTACACGCTCAATCACGAGGAGGTGGAAAAGGCGCTGGAGGAGGGCATCCGCTTCGCGGAAGGCTTGACGCCGCTCGCGATCGACGTCGATGAGGCCGGGCATGCTATCGGGCTCACCGTCTCCGTGCAGGATCGCGACGCAGAAGGACAGTGGGTCGAGAAGGCGCGCACGCTGTTGCCCGCCCGTACGATTCTCGTCGCGGCCGGCACGCAACCCAACACCGTGCTCGCGCGCGAGGACGCGGCGCACTTCAAGCTGGACGGGCGCTATTTCGAGCTTCGCCACGAGGATGGCTCGGTTGCCAAGCCTGCGCGCGGTCTCGCCAAGCCCGCGCGGGCGGCCGTGCTGACGCATATCGCCGCCGACGGCCGCGCGGCGAGCTTCTTCGGTGACCTGCACCCGTCGTTCTTTGGCAACGTGGTCAAGGCGATGGCGAGTGCGAAGCAGGGCTATCCGATCGTGTCGCGAATGCTCGCGCGTGCAAGCGCTGCCGACAATCGCCCCGACGCCGACTTCTTCGCGATGCTGAACGATACGCTGCGTGCGCGCGTCGAGCGCGTCGTGCGCCTCACGCCGACGATCGTCGAAGTGGTCGTTCACGCGCCTGCCGCCGCGCGCAAGTTTCGCCCGGGCCAGTTCTATCGCCTGCAGAATTTCGAGTCGCTCGCCACGCGTACGCAGGGAACGCGGCTTGCGATGGAGGGCCTCGCGCTGACCGGCGCGTGGGTGGATCGCGAGCGCGGTCTCGTCTCGGTGATCGTGCTCGAGATGGGTGGCTCATCCGATCTGTGTGCAGCACTCGCGCCCGGCGAACCGGTCGTGTTGATGGGACCGACCGGAACGCCGACCGATATCGCGCGCGACAAGACCGTCCTGCTCGTCGGCGGGGGCCTCGGCAATGCGGTGCTGTTCTCGATCGGTCGCGCGTATCGTGAAAGCGGCTCGAAAGTACTCTATTTCGCCGGTTACCGGCGCATCGTCGATCGCTACAAGATCGATGACATCGAGGCCGCCGCCGATGCCGTGGTCTGGTGCTGCGACGAAGGGCCGGGCTTCGCGCCGACGCGTCCGCAGGATCGCGCGTTCGTCGGCAACATCATCGAGGCGATGCGCGCTTACGCGAGCGGGCGGCTTGGCGACCAACCGATTCCCTTCGACGCCTGCGACCGCATCATCGCCATCGGCTCGGACAAGATGATGGCGGCGGTCGCATCCGCCCGCCACAATGTGCTGGCGCCGTATCTTTTGCCATCGCATCGCGCGATCGGCTCGATCAACTCGCCGATGCAATGCATGATGAAGGAAATCTGCGCGCAATGCCTGCAGCCGCAGCGCGATCCGGCCACCGGCAGGACGCGCTATGTATTTTCCTGCTTCAACCAGGACCAGGCGCTCGACGACGTCGATTTTCCCGCGCTCGCCGCGCGCCTTCGGCAAAATGCGGTGCAGGAAAAGCTGACGGCGCGCTGGGTGGCGCGCGTCAGCGCGCCGGCCAATTCCGATTGACCGTCGTTTTTCGCAAGGGAAGGACATGCCGATTCGTCGATGGATTACCATCGTCATCGCGGTCTGGGTCGCATGCGCGTTTGCGATGCCGGCGCTTTCAGAGATGCCGGCCTCGAACGACGCGGCTGCCCCGAAGCTCCGCATTCCCGCAGGCGCACGACCCACGCGCTACGCGGTAACGCTCACGATCGTCCCGGGTGCTGCGAAAGTGGCGGGCGAGATCACGATCGATCTCGACCTCGACCGGCCGCATCCGGTGCTGTGGCTAAACGCCGTCGCGGTGTCGGTCTCGAAGGTGGCGCTCGACGCGGCCGATAGCGAGGCGCGAATCATCACCGACAACGATCAGTTCGTCGGCCTCGCATTCGATCCGCCGCTGTCGGCGGGGTCGCATCGACTCACGCTGACGTTCGTCGCGGAACAGAACCGCAACTCGACCCGCGGCATATTCACGCTGCAGGACGGGGGCGCCTGGTACACGATGACGCAGTTCGAGCCGACATTCGCGCGCCAGGCGTTTCCGTGCTTCGACGAACCGGGCTTCAAGGTGCCCTGGCAGCTCACGCTTCGCGTGCCGCGCGACGCGACGCCGGTGTCGAACACGCCCGTCGTGTCGGAGACCGCAGCAGGCGACGGCATGAAAGCGGTGCAGTTTGCGGTCACCCAGCCGCTGCCGTCGTACCTGGTGGCGTTCGCCGTCGGTCCCTGGCAAATCGCCGATCTCGGCCGCGTCGGCAGCCGGCCGACACCGCTGCGGCTCATCGCGCCGCGAGGGCACGCCGCGCAACTCGCGTTTGCCGCGCACGCCTTTCCTGAACTGTTCGCGCAGGAAGAGCGCTGGTTCGACGTCGCCTATCCGTTTGCGAAGCTCGACCAGATCGCGATTCCGCTCAACGTCCGCTTTGCGATGGAAAACGTGGGCCTCATCACGTACGGAGCGCCAATCCTGCTGCAGCCCGGCGCGGCGGCACCGCCGCCGTTTCGTCATGCGCTGGCCAACGTCGGTGCGCACGAGATGTCGCACCAGTGGTTCGGCAACCTCGTCACGATGGCCTGGTGGGACGACATCTGGCTCAACGAGGCGTTCGCGACGTGGTTTGCCGAGAAGATGGTGGATGCATGGCAGCCGGCGTACGAGCACGGCGCCGAGCGCGTGCATGCCCGTGCGGATGCGATCGAGGCCGACGCGCTGCGCTCGGCACGGCGCGTCCGGGAGCCGATCGTGGCGCGTGGCGACATTTTCAACGCATTCGACGCGATCACGTATCAGAAGGGCGCGACCGTCATCGGCATGTTCGAAGGCTGGCTCGGCGAAGCGGCATTTCGCCGCGGCGTGCGCGACTTTCTGCAGGCGCATCGCTACGGCAGCGCCACCGCCACTGATTTCGCCGCCGCGTTGTCCACGGCGAGCGGGCGACCGATCGCGCCTGCGTTCGCGACATTCCTCGATCAGAACGGCGTGCCGCAGGTCGGCGTCGAGCTCGACTGCTCTGCGCAACGGCCGCGGCTCGAGCTGTCGCAGCATCGTCACGTGCCCTACGGCAGCGAACCGGGCGCGCAGCGTTGGCAGATTCCGGTGTGCGTCCGGTACGGCAGCACGGCGTCCACGCGTGACGCATGCACGCTCATGACGGAAGCGACTGCCAGCATCGACCTGCAAGGCGGATGTCCGGCGTTCGTCTTCGCCAACGCAGGCGGACGCGGTTACTACGTCGCCGACTATCGCGGTCCGTTGCTCGCGCACCTCAAATCGCAACGCCGCGCGTTGACGACCGCCGAACAGACAAGTCTCGTCTACGACCTTCGGCCCCTCGTGCGCGCAGGCTCGCTCAAGGCCGGCGATGCGCTGGTGTGGATTCGCGGCACCGCGCGCTCGCGCGATCGGCACGTGATGATTGCCGACATCGCGGTTGCAGCGTTCGTTCGCGACACGCTCGTCTCCGACGTCGACCGGAAGAATTTCTCGGCATTCGTGCGGCAGGTGTTCGGCCCCCGTGCGCGCGCGCTCGGCTTCGTGCCGCGGCCGGGTGACGGCGACGACGATCAGCTCCTGCGCCGCGCGCTGCTGCGCTTCGCAGCCCCCGAAGACCCGGCGCTCGCGCGGCAGGCGCGCCGGCTCGCCGTCGCCTGGATCCGCGATCGCAGGGCCATCGATCCCGGACTCGTCGACATGGTGTTGCCCGTCGCGGCGTCGACTGGCGATGCAGCGCTGTTCGATGCGATGTGGCGCGAGGTGCATGCGGCCGCCGATCGTCTCGATCGGCGCAATCTGATGATCGCGCTGTTCTCGTTCGGCGATCCGGCCCTCGCGCGCCGCGGACTCACGCTGCTGCTCGATCCCGCTATCGACATTCGCGAAGCGTCGACTGCGCTTGGCCAGGCGCGGGACGTGTCACCGCCGAGCCGCGAGCCTTACGACTTTCTCGTCGCGCATTTCGACGCGCTGGCCGGCCGCGTCGATCGTGACGCGCCGGGCACCTGGCCGCGCTATGCCGCGCAGCTATGCAGCGCGATCGATCGCAAATCGGTCAGCGCATTCTGGAATGCGCGCGCGGGGCGCTATGCAGGCGCCGAACGCGAGCTCGCGCAGACGCTCGAATCGATCGACGACTGCACGGCGCTGCGCACCCGTGAAGCGCGCAGCGTCAGCACCTTTCTCGCCCAATACCGATAGCCGTTCTCAATGCATCGCGTGGTCCATTCCGGCCATGCGCGAGCTGAAGAACAGGAAGAAATTCGAGCCGACCTCGACCGCTCGCCCGGCCGCCTCCACGCCATCCATGACCTTTGATGAGGTGATGCCGCTGCTGCCGTCGGGTGCGGGCCAATCCCGCGGGTCCATCACCAGCACCGGTCGCACTTCCCACCAGATGGCCCCGGCATTGACGCGTGAATTGTCGACGACGTGGCTGTGATTCGGCGTCGGCACGAATATCGGAGCAGTGGGCGGATCGGGCGCTTTCCCGAGCGTGCCCAAGAGCACGGACAAATCCACCGACGACGCGTGCATCGTGCACGTTCCGGGAACCGGATTGTTCGGGTCGGGACATTGCGTCGCCACGGCGGGCTTGGTCTTCCAGGCTTCGGGAACGAAACCAAACAGCGAGATCAGCGCGTTCCCGAGCGCCTCGCCACACAGCTCGTTGGGTCTCCCGCCGTTCGGACAGGGCATGGCATCCGCGGGATTGGTGTCGCTGCCGAACATCGGCACCAGGACATAGAGATGCGCCGTGTGCTTGATGTCGCCGCCGGTCGGATCGGCCGACGATTCGGTGATCACCTGGCAAATCGGGGTCTGCATTTCGTTCGGATCCGATTGCGCCTTGATCCCGTTGAAATCGAGGTCCATCAGCGGCTCGTCGACGCAGTCGAAATTCTGCAGATAGCTGAACGTGACGAGACCTCCGTTGCCGAAGCCCTGCGTCTGGTTCGGCGCGAGCTGCGCCGATGCCGCGCTCGCGGCAAGCGCTACACAGGCGCAAAACGCAGCATGCAAGCCGCGTCGGAGAACGCGCCTCGTTGCGGTCGGCGCGTTGGATGGCGAATGACCCATGGCTGACTCCTTGTGGAAAATGAGAGCGAGCGCGCTTGACAGGCTGCCTTCGGCCGTCGATGCGTACTGCGGCGAACAGGCGCGCGGTTTCGCCAATTCCCGAACATTTCTTTGAGCGCGTTTCGGCGTGCATTGGCGTTCCCGACAAATGTGTTTGGCCGCCGAAGGCGATGGAATGTCGGCCGATGTCGCGCTGTTTGCCTCTGATGCCGATCCGGGGACGCTCTGTCGTGATGACGCTGCTGCTGCTCCTCCTATCGGCAGCCGCAGGCAGCCTCGCATCGCCCGCCGACGCGGCCGCCGTCAGCGTCGACGTCGAGCGGCGCGGAGAGGCGGTCGTCATCGAAGCGAGCACGCGATTGAATTCCAGCGCCGCAACGGCGTGGCGCGTGCTGACTGATTACGATCGGTACGGCGATTTCATTCCCGGGGTGCTCTCGAGCCGGGTCGTCGATCGTCGGGGAACGACGGTCACCGTCGAGCAGTCCGACGAGCTCGCGCTGTGGCTGCTGCGCATGCCGCTTCGCATCACGTACGCCATCCGGGAATTCCCGCCGAACCGCGTGCAATCGCGCGCCACCATCAGCACGTTGCCGCCGCTCGAAAGCAGCTATGTGCTCACACCCGTCGCGTTCGGCGTGCGCCTCGATTACGTGGGCAGCATCGGTCCGGGGTGGCTCCTGCTGGGACGCTTCGAGCAGGGCGCCCTCCGGCGGGGCGTCGTGCGCCAGTTCACGGCGCTCGCCAATGAGATCGAGCGCAGAGGCACGCTGGCGGCTCGTGCCGATTAGGATAAAACATCCCCCCACGCTCGCCGCCCCCGGGGGGCTGGTCAGTCGGTCGGGGCGGCCCTTCCCGACTGGGATGAACATCCCCCCACGCTCGCTCCGCTCGCTGCCCCCCGGGGGGCTGGTCAGTCGGTCGGGGCGGCCCTTCCCGACTGACATGCGTCGCACGGGGCTGGCGGCGGTCCTGGCAGCCGTGCTGTTGTCGGCGTGCGCCCCGCCGATTTCGCAACTACCTCCCGTCGCGGGTCGGCCACCGGCCGACTTCCCCGAGCAGGCATACCGGCAAGCGGCGGCGCAAGGCAGAACGGTCTTCCATATCGATGCGGCATCGTCGCTCGTCACCATCGAGGTTTACCGGGGGGGCTCGCTCGCCCGTCTCGGGCATGACCATGTCGTGGCGAGCCACGATGCGCAGGGTTACGTTTTGCCGGATGCCGGGAATGCCGATCTGTACGTCGAGCTCGATCGCCTCGTCGTCGATGAACCCGCATTGCGCGCCGAAGCGCACTTCGATACGAAGCCGTCACCCGAAGACATTGCCGGCACGCGCCGGAACATGCTCGGCAGCGGCGTGCTCGATGCCGCGCGATACCCGTTTGCGCGCGTCCATGTCGCGGGCGTCGGTGCCACCGGCGACGCTCGTGCGGCAAGCGTGTCGATTACGCTGCACGGCATGACGCGCGCAATGCAGGTCCCGCTTCGTATCGAGACGAGCGCAGACGAAATGACCGTGTCCGGTCAGTTGACGCTGCGACAGACCGATTTTGGCATCGCCCCGCTATCGGTCCTCGGCGGCGCCATACAGGTGAAGGACGCGATCGATCTCAGCTTCCGGCTGCATGCGCGGCCGCTCAAATGACCGCGCAACCGTCGCCCCGGGCGGCAATAATCGTTATGATCGACCCCGCAAGCGAAAAGATGTCGATCGCCGTTGTCCCCTCCACCCCTGCCTGGACGCAACGATGAACATCACCTTCGGGTTCGCGCCACTCGTTTCGCTGATCGCCGGCATACTGATTCTCATCGTGCCGCGATTGCTGAATTACATTGTCGCCATCTACCTGATCCTCATCGGACTGATCGGCCTGTTCGGCGCAGGAACCTTCCACGTGTAGCGACGCGAAGCCCGATGCGCCGCCTTCGGCGCATCGGCACCGGTGTGCCGGTGATGCGCTTCTATTCGAGCGCGTAGAGGTCGTGCTTGCCGCTCACGCCCTTCAGCGCATGCGCCCCCTTGAACGCGAGCTTGCCCGGATAGCTGCCGGCGAACATCGACGATACGAGAACGGGAACGCCGATCTCCTTCGTCATTCCCTCGATGCGCGACGCCTCGTTCGCGGCCGATCCGATCACCGTGAATTGCAGGCGCTCGGGAATGCCGATGTTGCCGTACGTGACGTCGCCGATATGCAGGCCGATCCCGTACTGCAGCGTTGGCAAGTCGGGACTCGTCTCGTTGGCTTTCGCGATGCGCTCGCCGGCCGCTGTCGCGGCGGCGATTGCGCGGCTGCATGCTTCGGCGGCGTCCATTCCGCGGTCGGCTGACCGTTCTGCATCCGCGATTGGAAATATCGCGAGCACGGCGTCGCCGATGTAGCTCAATATTTCACCGCCGCTGTCGATGATGGCGCCGGCCATCGCGGTGAAGAAGCGATTGAGGTTCATCAGGTAGCTGTCCGCGTCCATGCTCCCCGATAGCTGCGTCGAATTGCGCAGATCGCAGAACCAGATCACCGCGTGGATGAGCTGGCCATCGCCGAGCTTGATCTCGCCCTGAAGCACGCGTTTGCCGGTGTTGTGCCCGAGGTACGTGTCGAGCAGGCCGACCGAAATCCGGCGTTGGGCGTGAACTTCGAACATCCGCCCGAGCGCGGGCATGATCTCGTAGATGTTGCCAAGATGCGCTGTCGTAAAGCCGCCCGGCGCGAACGACGTCATCGACATCACGTTGATCTGGCCGTCCGAGAAATGAAACGGAATCGCGATGTAGTCGGTGGCGCCTTCCGCGTGAAGGTCGCGCACCACCGGAAAATCGAGCTCGATTTCGTCGCCTTCGAGACGGCGGCGAATGCCTCCGGCGCCGTTGATGATCGGTGCGAAAGGGCTCTTCGCGAATTTGGGCTGCCGCAGAATGTCGTGCGGCTCGAAAATCGTCCTGACGCGCCGGTCGTCCTCCCGCCAGACGAACACGCTCGCAAAGACCTGGGGGTGCAGCGTCGGAATGATGACGGTCATCCGCGCGACGGGCACGCCGTTCTGCAACAGGCACTCGCAGAACTGCTCGACGAGACGATCCGGTGACGGCGCTTGCGCTGCTTCGCGCAATAGCCAGCCGGCGATCGGATTGGCGTGCGGACTGTCGACCTTCTGCGCGTCGACGCCGGACTCCCCCTCGTATTCGTGGCGCACCTTGCCGGGATAAAACGACACGTAGCCCTGCAGGACGGCGACATCCGCGGACGGCTGCTCGTACGCCCACGCGGCATTGTCCGCACGCTCGCCATCCACCTCGACGCTCCAGTAGCTCGCATTGCCCTTGAACGGACAATGCGTCCGGTGATCGGTCTTCGCGAGGAACTGCGTGCGCACATCGCTCCATGGTATGTAGAGGCGTGGCTGCATTCGCGTTTCGTGCAGCATGAGCGCGCGCGTCGTGGCGGCGATCAGCGTGCCGTTGAACGTAAGGCGAAGCGGCTTGGGATGGGGCTCGATGCGGATTTCGTAATCGATCATCGTGGACATTTGAGCGCAGGGCGCGACACGACGTTCAGTATAGGTCTCGACGGGAGCCGGCGCGACGCTTGCGCGATCAGTCGCCTTGCCGGCGCAAGCGGCGGAGCCGGAATGCCGGCGACGACTGAACTGTTCTCCTGTCGTAGCGTTAAACCCGTAAAGGAGAAATGATGCGCACGTTCACGCGTATGCGTAAGTGGCTTGCCGCCGTGGCGTTGGCGTCCATGGCAGGAAGCCTGCCCAGTTGCGGAACGATGGGTGGCGGGATGGGGCACCTGGTGGAGCCGTCTTCCACCACGACGGGAGCCGCCTGACTCTCCGTTCGTAGTCCCGGGTTCGCCGTGTTGAAGCGATGGCGCGCGGCTCCGCGTCAAACATCGCGGCGAGCTTCGACTGTCGTCCTCGACCCGGTTCTCCTTGGTCCTGCGCCGTTCTCCGTACGTCGTCCAAGGCGACGTCTGCGCTCACGCCGTTCAAATCTGCCATTGGCGCGCGGCCGATCGGGTGCGCTATCCTTCCTTCATCGATACTTCCGGACCGATCCATGTCGGCTGACAACTCCGAACAGATTGTGCGTTCAAGAAGCGCGCGTGATTGGGCTCTCGTTGGCTCGTGGACCTGCTGCAATCAACGCGGGCTTGGCGAGCCGCGCCTGCGTCGGCGACAATGACGATTCACGGCTCTCATAGAGCCAACAACGGAGACAATGATGGAAAAGTTCCTCGTGCTTTACAGGGCGCCCAATGCGGTCATCGATGAATGGATGAAGAAACCCGAGCAAGAGCGCAAGCCCGAAGAGACCAAGATGATGGACGCGTGGAAAAAGTGGATGAGCGCGAACGCCAGCAAGGTCGCCGACAAGGGTGCTGGTGCCGGCAAGCCCAAAGTCGTATCTTCATCGGGCGTGAAGGATGCCCGCAACGACATCATGATGTATCAGATCGTCCAGGCGAACTCGGCCGACGAGGCGGCGAAGATGTTCGTGGGCCATCCGCATTTTGGCATCCCGCAGGCGTCTATCGAGGTGATGCCACTCAAGGCCATGGAAGGCTAGAATTCTCGGAAGGTCGTCCTGGGCGCGGGCCGGGACTCGAATTGGTGCGCGCCTATCCCATCAGCGGGTTGTAGCATTGCGTCACAGTCTCAAGGCAGCGATCAACTTCGTATCACGAGCACGCGGTTAACGGCCAGAAGCAGTCGACCGCTGAAGGATCCCGTTAGCCGTCATTTGGAGAACTGGAATCGCCGGCGGTGGGCCGTTCTTACGCGAGCGTCTGGCTGGGCTGTCCACCAGTTCGGTTACAGAAGTGGAAACTACGATGGCGAATTGAAGCCGAACACCCACTTCCAAGCGCCACCCTGCTTTACGTAGACAGAATTGCCATAGATTTTTTGTCCACTGATGTCCTGCCCGCCGCAGGTGCCCACAACCATGCCCGTCAATGTCAGGATGCCGACGGTTGGCAAAACGGCAGTTCCAACG
>Ga0070696_100001793_pt1 | contig 14070 bp, 12 predicted proteins | sample KBSK1253metaG_FD_65474 | JGI IMG/M metagenome (GOLD analysis project Ga0070696, IMG submission 65474) | Corn, switchgrass and miscanthus rhizosphere microbial communities from Kellogg Biological Station, Michigan, USA - KBS K1-25-3 metaG | ecosystem: Host-associated > Plants > Roots >... | reverse complement strand
CTCGCAGCCCCCCCCGCGGAATCATCCGAATCCGTTGTCGGATCGCTTGTTATCCTCGAAGTGGCTGGTGACGCGGGTAACGGTGCGCGGAGGCTGATCGGCTTTAGCGTTGACGAACTGATTGATATGGTGGCCCCGGGCGAAACCGCGCTCGAAGACGGCAAAGGTCTCCCGGGCGTCGATCCCACGCTGGTGCGGGCCGTGGGCCGGCGGAATGGTGAACTGTTCATCGTGCTGGATGTCGCGGCGCTGTTGGGCCCGATTCTGACTACTTAAGGAGCGAGCGGTGAGCCACACGGTTCTCGTCTGTGACGACGCCATCTTCATGCGTACGATGATCAGCGACATCCTCGGCCAGGCCGGATTTGAGGTGGTCGGCGAGGCGGAAACCGGCACGCAGGCGGTCGAGAAATACCGTCAGCTCAAGCCGGACCTGGTCACGATGGACATCGTGATGCCGGACATGGGTGGCATCGATGCCGTCCGCGAAATCGTGAAGCACGATCCCGACGCCAAAATCCTGATGTGCAGCGCCATGGGCCAGCAAGCGCTGGTCGTCGAAGCCATCCAGGCCGGCGCCAAGGACTTCGTCGTCAAACCGTTCCAGCCCTCCCGCGTGCTCGAAGCCGTGCAGCGCGTGCTCGGGTAGCCATGGACCTCTCGCAGTACGCCGAGCTGTTCCTGGCCGAGAGCCGCGAGCACTTGAGCGCCTGCAATCAGCTGCTGCTCGAGTGGGAGCGCAATCCGGCGTCGCCGGAGCCGGTCGGCGGTCTGTTCCGCGCGGTGCACACCGTGAAGGGCATGGCGGCGACGATGGGCTACGGCCGGGTCGCCGACCTCGCGCATCGCATGGAGAATCTCCTCGACCAGCTGCGCCGCGGCGCGAAACCGCCGACCGACGAGACGCTCCAGGTGTTGTTCCGCGCCACCGACGCGCTCGAGAAAGCGGTCGTCCTCGCCGTCGCGGGACACGAGCGCGACGCCGACCTCGCGGCAATCGTCGCGGAAATCGATCGCGTGGGCGCCAAGGAGCCGGCGGCAGCGGTCGCCGCGCCGCCGGCGCTCGCCACCACCGCCGAGTTTGCCGTCCCCACGCCGGCCGCCGCTGGATCCGGTCGCATCATCAGCGTGACGATCCGTCCTGAGGCGCCGCTCAAAGGTGGCCGTGCCATGTTGGTCGTTCGCAAGGCCCAAACCCTCGGCACGCTGGTTCGCCTGCAACCCTCCCTGGCCGCGTTCGAATCGGACGATTTCGATGGACGGTTCGTCATCGAGCTCAACTCGGCCCTAAGTCCGGACGACATCGAAAAGGCGCTGCGCGCCGTTGGCGATGTCGAGCGAGTCACCGTCGGCGGCGGCGTCGCGGATGATGAGACTCAGGTCACGCCCGCCGAGAGTGTCTCCGGTAGTGGGCGCAGCCGGCACATCCGCGTGGATCTGAAGCGGCTCGACACGCTGATGGATCTGATCGGCGAGCTCGTGATCGAGCGGGGCCGCCTGAACGATCTGGCGGCGCGCTGGATCGGACGCGACACGGAAATCGACGACGTCGCCATCCAAGTCTCGCGTCTGTCCGCGGACCTTCAGAATGAGATCATCCAGGCGCGGATGACGCCGGTGTGGCAGGTGTTCGATCGATTTCCGCGGCTCGTGCGCGACGTCGCGCGCCAGCTCGGCAAACAGGTGGCATTCCGCGTCGAGGGAAAAGAAATCGAGCTCGACCGCGAGATCCTGGACGAGCTCGGCGATCCGCTGGTGCATCTGCTGCGCAACGCGGTCGACCACGGCATCGAGCCGCCCGCCGAGCGCAAGCGACGGAAGAAAAATCCCGAAGGCGAGATCGTGCTGGCCGCGCTCCGCGAGCGCTCCAACGTCGCGATCAGCATCTCGGACGACGGCCGCGGCATCGATCGCGTCAAGATCCTCGAGAAAGCGAAGCGCGAAGGAATCGTCGGAACACACGTCGAAGCGCTCTCCGACGATCAGCTGCTGCGGGTGCTGGCGCGGCCCGGCTTCTCGACCGCCGAAAGCGTCACCGCGGTCTCGGGCCGGGGTGTCGGCATCGACGTGGCGATGACGCGGATTCGCGCGCTGGGCGGGTCGGTTGAAATCCGCACCGAGCCGGGGAAAGGGACTGCGTTCATTCTGCGGCTGCCCGTCACCCTCGCGATCGTACGCGCGCTGATCGCCGCGGTGGGCACCGAGCGGTACGCGCTGCCGCTCACCTACGTCGCAGAGACCGTGGAATTCGGGACGATCCCGTTGACGACGATGGAAGGAAAGGACGCGATCGTGCTGCGCGATCGCGTGGTGCCGCTGGTGGATCTGCGGACGCTGTTGGGCACCAACGGTGGCGCCCCCGCCCCCGCGCCGCCCCCACGCCGCCCGGTGATCGTGCTGGAAATGGGCGAGCGCCGCGTGGGGATCGTCGTCGATGGCATGATCAGCCAGCAGGAAGTGGTGGTGAAAGGGTTCGACGCGCCGCGCGGCACGCTCCCCGTGTTCAGCGGCGCCACGATCATGGGTGACGGTGTGCCCGCGCTGATTCTCGACGCCGCTGGACTGGTCTAGGAGACGGCATGGAAGACGTTCGTGATCTAAAAGCGCTGCAGCTCGACGCGCTGCGAGAGGTTGCCAACATCGGCGCCGGCCACGCGGCCACCGCGCTCTCCCAGCTCACGCACCGGCGCATCATGATCTCCGTGCCGGAGATCAACATCGCGCGGCTGGAAGACGTGCCGGGACTGATCGGCGATCCGCAGGAGGTCGTCGCCGCCGTGCTGATGCACATGCTCGGCGATCTCACCGGTCGCACGTTGCTGCTGTTTCCCGAAGGGGTGGGGCGGCAGCTGTGCGATATGCTGCTGAAGCGCCCGCTCGGCACGACGAAGGCGTTCGAAACGATCGAGCAGTCATGTCTCAAAGAGGCCGGCAACATCCTGTCGGGCGCGTACATGAACGCGCTCTCGGAGTTCATGGGGATGTTGCTGCTCCCGTCGGTGCCCAGTCTGGTGGTGGATCTGTCGGCTGCGGTGCTCACGACCACCTACCTCAACTTCGGGCACGACCGCGACTTCGTGTTTTGTGTCGAGACGGAGTTCAGCATCGACGCCCAGGACGGGCTGCGCGGTCACTTCCTCCTCCTCCCCGATCTGGCGTCGCTCAAAGCGATCTTCGATGCCATTCGGCTGTCTTGACGGTCTCAGAGCGTGACGTTGCCGTCCTGAGGTCCTTTGCCCGCCGGATTGACCCATCCGATGCGGGTGCGCACAACAATCTCGGTGTGCTGTACTACCAAAAAGGCCTCGTCCCCGAGGCCATCGAGCAGTTCACGCGGGCGCTCGAGCTCGACCCCCGCATGCAGGTCGCGCAACGCAATCTCGAGATCGCCTATCACAATACCGGCTTCTACGACACGCGCGTCGCGGAGCTGCAGGAGAAGCTCCGCCAGTCACCCGACGAGCGCGACGCGCGCTGGGAGCTGGGGCGCACGTACGCCATCCTGGGCGCGTTCGATGATGCGGTCGCGGAGTTCGAGGAGCTGCTGGCCCACAAGCCGAACGACGTGGCCGCGATCATCCAGCTCGGGCTGGCGGAGAAGGCGCGCGGCCGCCTCGAAGTCGCGACCGAGTGGTTCCTGCGCGCCGCCGAAGCCGAGGCCGACTCCTCCGTGGTGCAGTTCTATCTCGGCGAGGTCTACTACAATCGCGGCTTGAACGAGCCGGCGCTGACGGCGCTCGAGCGCTCGGTCACGGTGAACCCCGACAACGCCAACGCGCATTACCTGATGGCCTTCGTGCTGGGCGACATGGGCCGGCACCAGGATGCGCGCGCGGCGTCCAAGCGCGCGATCCAGCTCAACCCGCCGCTCGCGCGCGCGCAGACCAACCTGTCGCTGGAGCGCTATCGCGCCGAGCGCCAGTCGGCCGAACAGCGGCTCCGCGAGCAGCCCACGCCCGAAGTGGCCGAGGGCAGCGAGCTCGCGCACTTCAATCTCGGGCTCGCGTTCCGGCAGAAGGGCTACTACACGGAGGCGCTGCGCGAGTATCGCCTGGCGATCGAGCGCGGCGAGGATCGGCGGCTCGTGCGCCAGGCCATGGCGGAGGTGTACCTGCTCAAGCGCGACTTCACCGACGCGCTCGAGCTGTACGAATCGCTGATCCACGAGGTCCCGGACTCGCCCAAGCTCTGGAACGAGCGCGGCGTCGTGCTGCATCAGGCCGGCCGCACCGCCGACGCTCTGAATTCGTACCGCCAGGCGACGGAGGTCGATCCACGCTACGCGCTCGCGTGTAATAACGTCGGCGTCGTGCTGGCGCATCAGAGCGACGCCGACGACGCCATCGAAGCGTTTCGCAAGGCGCTCCAGCTCTCGCCCGCCTTTGTGGGAGCGCGACTGAATCTTGCGCTCCTGCTCACGCACCTGCGCCGGTTCCAGCTCGCACTCGAGGCCTACCGCCAGGTTCTCGCCGACCAGCCGGCCTCCGCGCCGGCCTGGAATGGCGTGGGCCTGGTGCTGGTGGAGCTCAAGCGGTTCACCGATGCGCGCAACGCGTTCGTGCGCGCGGTCGAGGCCGATCCGCAAAACGCCGGCGCGCACTACAACCTGAGCTTCACACTCTCGAATCTCGGCGACTACGACGGGGCGTTGCGCGCGACCAAGCGCGCGCTCGAGCTCGATCCGTACTACGTGTCGCAGAAGTTCGCGCTCGCGATCGATCTCCAGTACGAGACGGTGGCGATCGGCATCGTGCCCGAGATCTCGGCCGACGTCTCCGCCGAGACCATCGGGGGCGAGTTCGCGTTCGACCAGCGCCTGCTCGACAACATCTTCCAGGATCTGCAGCCGGCGGCGTCGGCGTCGCAACCGACGCCGGCCGGCCTCGCCAAGAAGCCCGACGATCCGCTCGCGCTCGCGCGGGACTACGAGAGCAAGGGCATGATGGACCTGGCCGTGGCGGAGGCGATGCGCGCCGTCGGACGGGGCGCGGACCCCGGCCAGGCCGCGACGTTGATCGGCGATATCTACGCGCGGCGCGGGTTGCACGGCGAAGCGCTCGAGCGCTACCGCGAGGCACGCACGCTCGACGCCGCGAATGCGGCCGCCGCGCTCGGCGAGGTGAAGAGCCTGCTCGCGGTGCACCGCGCGGCCGAGGCGCTGCCGCTCGCCGAAGAGCTGGTGGCCAAGATGCCGGAGGACGTCGAGGTGCTCGTCGCGGCCGCGAAGGCGCGCGCCGCCACCGGCGACGCCGCGGGCGCGCTCACCGCGCTGCGCCAGGCCCAAACGCGCGCGCCGGCGCGCGCCGATTTGCACAAACTGCAGGGGGACATCGCCCTCAAGGTCGGCGACCGGCACGGCGCGCGCGACGCCTACCGCGCGGCGCTCGATCTCGATGCCGGGTTCGTGCAGGTCTGGGTCGACCTCGGCCGGCTGCACGAGCAGGACGAGGAGTGGAGCGACGCGCAGCGCGCCTACGAAGCGGCGATCGACGCGCTCCCCACGTTTCACGAGGCCGCGCTCGCGCTGGCGGATCTGCTGCGCCGCTCGGGCCACGTCCGCGCCGCGATCGTGCGGCTCGCGGACATGCTGGAGCAGGACCTCTACGACATGGATGCGCTGCTGCTGCTCGGCCGCGCGCTGCTCGACGACAAGCGCCCGGCCGAGGCCCTCGAGGCGTTCCGTCGCGCGCTCAAATTCGATCCGCAGCACACCGGCGCGCTGTTCTACCTCGGCGCGACGTTCGCGCGGCTACAGCGCTACAGTGAGGCGGTCGATGCGTGGGAGCGCGTGACGCGCATCGATCCCGGCGGGCCGTTCGCGCAGCGCGCTCGCATGCACGCGCGCACCGCCGTCGATCTGCAGCACATTTTCTCGACGTCAGACGCGGCGTAGCGCATGGCGATCGAAGGACCGCTTCGCGAGCTCGGGATCCACGACGTCTTCCAGCTGCTCGACTTGAGCCGGAAGACGGGCGCGCTGCGCGTGACGTCGGAGCTGCGGCACAACGAGGGCACGATCTACTTCGACAACGGCGTCATCGTCTCGGCGGAGATTCGCAGCAACCCGCATCCCCTCGGCGCGCTGCTGCTTCGGACCGGCAAGATCACCGAGGCGGACCTCGAGCGCGCGCGCGACATGCAGCAGCGCCAGGGCGACAAGCGCCGCCTCGGCCAGATTCTCGTGTCGCTCGGCGTCATCACGCAGCGCGAAGTCGAGCGGCAGGTGCACTTTCAGATCGAGGAAGTCGTTTTCGAGGTGATGAGCTGGAACGAAGGCTACTTCTCGTTCGCCGAGCAGACGGAAAGCAAGGTCCCGACGGAGCTCACGGTGCGGATTCCGGTCGAGGCGCTGCTGATGGAAGGCGCGCGGCGCATCGATGAGTGGTCGCGCATCGAGAACCGCATTCCGCACGTCGGCATCGTCCCGTCGCTTGCGCCGCCACCCGAGGGCGGCGGCGGCGAGCTCGATCTGCTCCCGCCGGAGTGGGAAGTGCTCGCGCTCATCGACGGCGAGCGGTCGATTCGCGGCCTCGCGACGGAGCTGGGTCGCTCCGATTTCGAAGTCGCCAAGACGCTGTACGGCCTCGAGAGCGCGGGCGTGATCGTGCTCGTCGATCCGGGCACGGCGAAGCGCGGGCGTCCCAGCACCGGCGGTGAGCTCGCCGAGCTGGTCGCGAAGTCCGAGCGCGCGCTGCTCGCCAAAGATCTCGACGCCGCGCGCGCCGCCGCCGAGCAGGCGGGCAGCATGCAGCCGCACGATGCGACCATCCACCTGCTGCTCGGCCGGATCCATCTGGCGCAAGGCCATGCAACGGCGGCGGCCGAGGAGCTGCGGCGCGCGCTGCGACTCGATCCGCTGCTGGCCGCGGCACACCGCCAGCTGGGATTCGCGCTCGTCGCGATGGGACGGTTCGGCGAAGCGGTCCAGAGCTGGGACCAGTGGGAGCGGCTGGCCTCGGGCCCGGAGGAAGAAGCGCAGCGCCCGGAGGTGCAGCGCGCCCGCGACGCGGCGAAGGTGTTCAGTCATGGATGAGATCCGCGCGTTGTCCGCGCAGCTCGCGCAGGATCCGCAGAGCCTCGTGTTCCTGCGGCTCGGCGAGGCGCTGCGGCGCAAAGGCCAGCTGGAGCAGGCGCTCCGGGTCGCTGTCAACGGGCTCGAGCGCCATCCGCATCTCGCCGACGCGCACGACCTGTACGCGCGGATTCTCACCGACAAGCACGACTACGAGCGCGCGTTCGACGAATGGGACATGGCGGTGCGGATCGCGCCCCACCACACCGGCGCGCTCAAAGGGCTCGCCTTCCTGTATTTCAAGGTCGGCGATATCGAGCAGGCGGAGGCGCATCTCGCGGCGGCGAAGCGGGTCGAACCTGATGATCCGACTCTCGATCAGGCCTTCGAGATGATCCGCGGCGGGGCCAAGGCTCCCCCTTCGCCGCCGCCGCAATCGCCGCCGCGGGCGCCGCCGCAGTCGCCGACCCTGGACGAGGCTCGTGTCTTCGCCGGACTCGAAGGAGCAGATGAAGGCCTGCTCCTCGTGGACGGCGCGGGTCGCGTACTCGGCGGCGCGCTGCGCGATCGGGCAGGCGCGGATGTCACCGACAGCGTCGCGGCCTACCTGGCCGGCGTGTCGCAGGAAGCCGCGCGGACCGCAAAGCTGCTCGGCCTGGGCGCCTGGAACGGGCTGTCTTCCGAGGGCGAGCACGGCAACGTCCACTTGGCGCATCCCACGCCGCAGGCCCTGCTCCTCGTCGTGCGCGAGCGCGGCATGCCGCTGGGCCGGCTCGCGATTCTCGCGCAGCGCGCCACGATCATGGCGCGGCGCTGGTTGGAGCGTCAATGAACAAGGCGCTCGACATGATCACGCGCGTGCGCGGCGTGCGCGGGGCGATGCTGGTCTCGGCCGAGGACGGGCTGGTCGTGGCCGAGCAGCTGATGGAAGGCATCAAAGGGCCCGCGGTTGCTGCGCTCGCGGCCAGTCTGGCCGGCCGACTGCGGCGTGCCATGGACGCTGCGGGCACGGGCGCCGCGGTATTCTGGCATCTTCAGGCGGAGCAGGGTGCGTTGCTCGTGGTCCCAGGGACGGGACTGCTCGTGGTTGCGGTCGCCGAGCCCGACGTGAATATCGGGCTCGTGCGCCTCGAGCTGCTGCGCGCGGCGGAAGCGATGGTATGAGTCCGCACACGCGCGCCGTCGAGACCTGGACGCTGCAGCCGCTGACCGACTTCGTGCGTGAAGCGTCGGCGCGGCTGGTCCTCGTGCTCACGTCGTCGGGTCAGGTGCTCGCGCAGTCGGGCTTCTCGCGCGCGGTCGATGTGATGTCCGCCGCCGCGCTCGCCGCGGCGATCGTCGCGTCGACCACCGAGCTGGCGAAGCAGATGCGGCAACCGCCGTTCGGCGCACTCAGTCATCAGGGTCCCAAGACCGGCTTCTTCCTCGCGACGTTCATGACGGATCGCGGCACACTCGCCGTGCTCGCGGTCTACGATCTCGACGTTTCATCGCTCGGGCTCGTGCAGTTATTCTATGAGCAACTTGCAACGGAATTGAAGGCGGCCAGCCCCAAAGGCGCCGTGCCGAAGCAGGTGTTGGCCGCGGACTTCGAGCGCGAGCTGACGGACAGTCTCAACACGCTGTTTGGGAGATAGCCGTGTCCCTCGTCAACTTCACGACGCGCGAGATCACGTGCAAAATCGTCTACTACGGACCGGGGCGGTCCGGAAAGACGACGAATCTCCATTACGTCTATGGCCGCGTTCCCGAAACGCGGCGCGGCCGCATGGTGTCACTCGCCACGCAGACCGACCGCACGCTGTTTTTCGATTTCCTGCCCATCGACCTCGGGCAGATCTCCGGTTTCTCCACGCGCTTTCAGCTCTACACCGTTCCCGGCCAGGTCTACTACAACGCGACGCGCCGGCTCGTGCTCCAGGGCGCCGACGGCGTCGTGTTCGTCGGCGACAGCCAGGCGCGCCAGCTCGACGAAAACATCGAAAGCCTCCAGAACCTCCAGAGCAATCTGCTGGAGCACGGCGTCGATGTCCGCACGATGCCGCTCGTCATGCAGTACAACAAGCAGGACCTGCCCGCCGAGCTGATTCTCACGCCGGCGGATCTGGACGATGCGCTCAACTTCCGCAGTGTGCCGAGCTTCCCGGCCGATGCGCTTCACGGCAGGGGCGTGTTCGAGACGCTGAAGGGGATTTCGGAGCTGGTCCTCAAGAAACTGGCGACGGGGACCCCCGCGGCATGACGAGCACGCTGAACCCCCGGTTCACCTTCGAGACGTTCGTGGTCGGCGCGGCGAACCGCCTGGCGGTCACCGCCGGCCGCACCGTGGCCGAGAATCCCGGCTCCGCCTACAACCCCCTCTTCATTTATAGTGGCTCGGGACTCGGCAAGACCCACCTGCTCATGGCCATCGGCCATGCGGCCAAGGCGATCGCGTCGCAGCTCAACATCGAGTACCTGACCCTCGACGAGTACGTGGAGGCGTTCCATGCCGCCATCGCGGCGGGCCAGGGTGACGCGTTCCGCCGCCGCTTTCAGAACGTCGACGTGCTGCTGGTCGATGACGTCCAGTTCCTGACGAATCGCAAGGAAATGCAGACCGAGCTGCTCCGGTTGACCGAGGCGCTGCAGCAGTCCGGTCACCAGATCGTGCTCGCCAGCGATCGCCCGCCCGCGGAAATCCCGGACCTCGATGAACGCCTCATCTCGCGCTTCTCGGGCGGGCTCGTCGTCGACATGGGCATTCCCGACTATGAAACGCGGGTCGCGATTCTGCGGCGCAAGGCCGAGGAGCGCGGCAGCAAGTTCCAGCCCGGCGTGCTGGAAACGGTGGCGAAAGTCGAATACCCCAACGTGCGCGAGCTCATGGGTGCGCTCAATCGCCTGGTTGCGTTCCAGGCGGTCAACGAGATGCCCATGAACGCGGAGACGGTCCGAAAGGTGCTCGGCATTCCGACCGTCGCTTCATCCACCGCCGCCTCAGCTACCGCCGCTGCACCTGCCGTCGCCTCACCCGACGAGTTCTCCCAATTCCTCACCGACGTCACGACCAACGTCGGCAAGGCGGTGGAGGCGTGGCGCGCGCGCGTGACCGAGGCGGTCATGCGGTGGCAGGGCGAAGGCTACCGGACCGGCCGGCTCGAGAAGCTGCTCGAGCAAGACACGCCGGCGTCGGTAGACGAGGCGATTGCCTCATATATCCACGATGTGGAGCGGCTGAAAGCGCTCGAAGCCGAGGTCGCGGTGCTCGATCCGCAGGCGTCCGGTGACAAGGTGTTCCGCGATCCGGACCAGATGGACGAAGCCGAGGGGGCCGCGGCGAAAGTCCGCGACGGCGCCGCGCCGCCCCCGGCACCCTCGGGCGCGTTCCCGCTGGACGCGTTCGTCGCCGGCTCGTCCAACGAAGTCGCCCTCAATGCCGCGCGCGACGTGATTGCCAAACCCGGCAAGAAGTACAACCCGCTCGTCATCGTCGCGCGCAGCGGATTGGGCAAGACGCACCTACTCAACGCGATCGGTCTGGAGCTCGCGAAGAAACGCAATGCGGTCGTGGCCTGTCTCTCGACGCAGCAGTTCGTCGATGAGCTGATCGCGGCGATAGACGGCAATCGCGTGGACTGGTGGCGCGCGCGCTACCGCCGCGCCACGGCGTTGTTGCTCGACGACATCCAGCTGCTCGCCGGCAAGGAGCGCACCCAGGAAGAGCTGTTCAACCTGTTCAACCAACTGGTCGACGCCGACCGGCAGCTGATCTTCACGGCGCCGGCGCATCCCAACACGCTCGAGGGGCTCGAGGAGCGCATCATCTCCCGGCTCGAAGGTGGCCTGGTGGCGGAGATCGCCGAGCCCGACAAGGAGCTGCGCCGGAGCATGCTCCAGCGCCTGCTGACGCAGCAGCACGTGTCGCTGGAGCCGGCGTTGCTCGACTATCTCGCCGACCGGCCGATCGATTCGGTGCGCAGTCTGACCGGCGTGGTGCAGCGCGTGATCGAGGCGGCCGCGGCACAGGATGCGCCCGTCACCGCCGGTCTGGCGCGCGAGGTGCTCGAAGGCGCGCCCCCCCCCGCCGCCCGGCGCACCGCGGGGCTGCGGACCAGCGGGATCGTCGTGTCGAGTGCCGGCGGCGTGCGCAGCCGCGAAAAGATGGTGTGGGACTGGCCCACATCGGGTGACCGCGTGATCGAGGACCTGCGCTAATGGCGATCAAGGGATCACTCAAGGAAGCGTCGCTCCCCGACGTGTTGCAGCTGCTCGCGTTGGGGCAGAAGACGGGCTGCTTGTCGATCGCCGACCGGTCGAACTTCGGCTACATCTACTTCGACAAGGGCCGGATCGCCTACGCGTCGATCGTCAACCGCCGCGACCGCCTGGGCGACATCCTCGTGAAGCACGAGAAAATCACGCAGGACCAGCTCGACGCCGCGATTCACCGGCAGGCCAAGGAGCGCAACAAGAAGCTCGGCGAGATCCTCGTGATGCAGAACGTGCTCACGCAGGAGGAGCTCGAGCGCTACATGCGGATGCAGATCGAAGAGTCGGTCTACTATCTGTTCACCTGGACGCAGGGCACGTTCAACTTCGAGGCCGACGTCCGGCCGGAGCAGCAGGACTTCCTCGTCTCGATCAATCCCGAATCGCTGTTGCTCGAAGGCGCGCGCCGCGTCGATGAGTGGGGGCTGATCGAGAAAAAGATCCCCTCGTTCGATTTGATCTTCCTGGTCGACCGCGACCGGCTCGAGATCAGCGACGCGAAGCTCACCGAAGTGCAGGACCGGCTGTTGCCGCTCCTGGATGGCTCGCGCGACGTCAATCAGGTCATCGAAGATTCCGGCCTCGGCGAATTCGAGGTCGGCAAGGCGCTGTACGGGCTCGTCACCGCCGGCTTCCTGCATCGCGCCGGGCGCACCGTCAGCGCCGAAGACCAGAAGATGACCGACGCGCGCGTCGAGGAGCACCGCAACCTCGGCATCGCGTTCTACAAGACCGGAATGCTGGATGAAGCGGCGCGCGAGTTTCGCCGCGTGGCGGAGCTGCGCGCCACGGATGCGAACGCGCATTTCTTCATCGGGCTCGTCGCGCTGAAGCAGGCGCGCTGGCGCGAGGCCATGGATGCCCTGCGGCTCGCGGCGGAAAAAGGCGGCTCGCGCCCTGCCGTGCTCCACAACCTGGGCCTCGCCTACGAGCAGCTCGGCCGCCTGGAGGATGCCGAGGCGGCCTACTCGGAGGCGGCGTCGCGCGCGAAGACGGATCCGCGCGTCTACGTGGGGTGGGGCATTGTCGCGCTGAAACAGGGCGACCACGCCGGCGCCGCCGGCCGGCTGGACCGCGCCAAAGAGCTGTTTGCCGACAAAGCGCCGCCGATTTGGTTCTGGGCGCGCGCGCTGGCTGCCGCCGCGGGCGGCGATTTTGAAACGGCGGAGCAGGTCTCCGTTCACGCGGTCGAGACGCATCCGCAAAACGGCGTGCTGCGCAACAATCTCGCGGTGCTGCGCGAGCTGGCCGGCGCGCTGCCTCAGGCCGAGGAGCTGGCGCGCGCGGCGCTGCGCGACGAGCCGTCGCTGCCGCAGCTCTCCAAGAACCTCGGCGACCTGGCCTACCGCGGGTCGCGTTACGATGAGGCGTGGGATCTCTACCAGCGGGCCATCGAGCTGTCGCCGGAGCTCGGCGACGACGTGTACTTCAAGCTCGGCAACATCGCGTACAAGCGAAACGACCGCGAGCAGGCCAATGAGCTGTGGCGCCGCGCGCTCGAGCTGAACCCCAAGCACGAACTCGTCAAGGCGAATCTGGACACTCTGAGTAGCCTGTCGTGAGCGCGGCGGGAACCGACGAGCGCGGCTTTGAGGCGCTCACGCAAAAGATTTCGAAGGCGCGGGGGTTGAGCTGCGAATCGTACAAAGACAAGTGCTTGAAGCGGCGCATCGCGGTCCGGATGCGTGCCCGCGGCGTCCACACCTACGACGACTACGGCAAGCTGCTCGATAGTGACCCGCACGAGTATCAGGAGCTGCTCGATGCGATCACGATCAACGTCACGAAATTCTTCCGCAATGCCGAGACGTGGGATGCGCTGCGCCCGTATCTGCGGCAGCTCGGCAGCGCGCATCGCGATCTGCGCGTCTGGTCCGCGGGATGCGCGTCGGGTGAGGAGCCGTACACGATCGCCGTGCTGTTGCTCGACACGTTCGGCGAGCGGGCAGGCAAGCGGGCCCGCGTCGACGCGACCGACATCGACCGCCTGAGTCTCGAGCGTACGCGCCAGGCGAAGTATGCCGAGGCCGCATTCAGCGAAATGCCGGTGCAGCTCCGGCGCCGCTATTTCCGCGAGAACCAGCCGCTCCCGCCCGTGCGTGAGCTCGTGCACATCCGCGCCCACGACCTCATGCGCGAGGCGCCGCCCAATCCACCGTACGAGCTCATCGTGTGCCGCAACGTGGTCATCTATTTCGAGCGGCAGGCGCAGGAACGGCTCTTCCGGCTGTTCGTCGACGCGCTCGTGCCCGGCGGTGTGCTCCTGCTCGGCAAGGTGGAGACGCTGTTTGGGCCGGCGCGCGAAGCGCTCACGTTGGCGGACCCGCGCGAGCGCATCTACACCAAGTCCAAGTGAAGGAAGTCATCGTGAAAGTGGCCGACTGGGCAGCGGAGCGCGGCGACGGCGTGCTCGTCACCCTCGGACTCGGCTCGTGCGTCGCCATCATGCTGTACGATCCGCAGGCCAAGATCGGCGCGATGGCGCACGTGCTGCTCCCGTCGACCAGTCTCGCCCGCGACATCACGAACCGCGCCAAGTTTCCGGAGACCGCCGTCCCACTGCTGATTGAGCGGCTGAAAGCGCTGGGTGCGGACCCGCGCCGGCTCGTCGCGAAGCTCGCCGGCGGCGCCCGCATGTTCGGCCAGCTCGTCACCCCCGGGACGATTCAGATGGGGGACCGGAACATCCTCGCGTCCCGCAACGCGCTGCGCGCGGCCACGATCCCGATCATCCGTGAGGCGGTGGGTGGCGAGCGCGGTCGCACCGTCCGCTTTCACATCAAGGATGGCCGGGTCGAAATCCGTTC
>Ga0070696_100001792_pt1 | contig 14073 bp, 11 predicted proteins | sample KBSK1253metaG_FD_65474 | JGI IMG/M metagenome (GOLD analysis project Ga0070696, IMG submission 65474) | Corn, switchgrass and miscanthus rhizosphere microbial communities from Kellogg Biological Station, Michigan, USA - KBS K1-25-3 metaG | ecosystem: Host-associated > Plants > Roots >... | reverse complement strand
ACGGGCGGGATGCGGACGGCAGTCATCGCTGGAGCCACCTTTCGAATGCGCTGAAGCTCGGTGGGATGACCGGCGCCAATCCGGGCAGCCCAGGTTCGGCGGGTCGGTTCTCGTGGCCGAACGACCGCGCGTGGGGGGTCTTGAGGCCGTTGCCGGTCACGAGGACAACGACCTCGTCGCCCTCGCGGATGTCGCCGCGCCGGCGGGCCGCTGCGGCCGCCGCCAGCGTCACGCCGCCCGCGGGCTCGGCGTAGATGCCCTCGAGGGCCGCCAGGTCACGGATGGCCTGCGCGGTGGCGAGATCATCGATCGCCTCGATCGAGCCGTCGCTCGATCGGGCGACTTCGAGCGCGTAGCGGCCGTCGGCCGGGCTGCCGATCGCCAGGGAATGGACGATCGTGTCCGGCGTCCTGACGGGTTCGACGTCAGTGGCGCCGGCCCACGCGGTCGCGACCGGCGCACAGCCGGCGGGCTGGCCGCCGACCAACCGAACCTGCCCGGGCTCGATCAGCCCGACCTCGACGAGCTCTCGGAGCCCCTTGGCGAGCTTCGCGAACATCGCGCCCGAGGCGATGGGCGCGACGATGACGTCCGGGGTTCGCCAGCCGAGCCCTTCGGCGATCTCGAACGCGAGCGTCTTGCTGCCCTCCGCGTAGAACGGGCGAAGGTTGACGTTCACGAAGCCCCAGCCGAGCTCGTCGGCGACCTCGATGCACAGCCGGTTCACGTCGTCGTACGTGCCGTCGATCGGGACGACGGTCGCGCCGTAGGCAAGGGCGTGGTCGATCTTGGGCCGCTCGATCGACGCGGGCACGAAGACGTACGCCGGCAGACCCGCGGCGGCAGCGCCTGCGGCGGTCGCGCCGGCGAGGTTGCCCGTCGACGCGCAGGCGAGCGTGTCGATGCCGAGCGACGGTGCGCGCGCCGCCGCGACCGCGACGGCCCGGTCCTTGAACGACAGGCTCGGGTTGCGGGTGTCGTCCTTGACCCACAGCCGATCGATCCCGAGCCGCGCCCCCATCCGGTCTGCCAGGACGAGCGGCGTCGACCCGACGGCCAACCCACGCGCCGGGGGCGCGTCCACGGGCAGCAGCTCGAGGTACCGCCAGATGCCCGGAGCCCGCGCCCCGATGGTCGACCGATCGATCGAGATCGCGTCGAGGTCGTAGTCGATCTCGAGCGGTCCGAAGCACGCCTCGCAGACGTACGCCAGCCCGAGCGGCGCCGGGCGGCGACAGTTCCGGCAGACCAGGCCGCGGATGCGGTCGGTCGACCGCTGCCGAAGGCCGGGGTCGGCATCGGCGCTCGAGATCGGGGTGAGGAGCAGCTCGGTCGTCACGGTCGCCTCCAGTCGGGAACAGGCTGGGACCGGAGACGAGAAGGCCCTTCCTCTGCGGAAGGGCCAGCTGGGCGGACCTTATCTCGCAGGCGGACCTGCCCGGACTTGGCACCTTGCCGGCTCGACGCCGGTAGGTTGTCGTGGCTTCATCGGGCCGGTCCCTCCACCACTCTTGATAAGCGCTATTCGGTTGCCGCGGATGATGCGGTACCAGGTGGCTCGGTGCAACCGAGCTGCTAGCCGACCGGCACCTCACCGCAGAGATGGACCGCGAGACCCATCGCTTCGAACATCGCCGCCTTGGCCGCCAGCGCCTCGTCCGCCGAGGCCGCATCGGTGCCGTACGCGACCTGGATGTGATTCGAGCGGTGGCGGGCCATCATCTGGTCGCGGGTCACGCCGTGGAGGACGGCGTGCATGATCGGCCATTGGGGCGTCGTCGACTGCCAGCGTCGCTCCGTCTCCGCCGCCGGGAGCTCGACCACCGTTGCCCGGCCGAGGTCCGCGTGGAGCCGGCCGTCCATCAGGAAGACCCGGCTCCAGACGATCTCACCGGGCCGGCTCACGCCCTTGATCGTCCCGCCGCCCAGGCCGAAGTAGACCGGCGGCTGGCGCTCGCTGACCGCGCCGGCGTAGCCGCCGATGAGGTGGGCCGGCGGGACCGCGCCGGAGATCTCGAAGACCCACACGTAGTCGTCGCCGAACGGCGCGCCCCAGCGCACGTCGTGGAGCGTCGTCGCCGGGTCGAGCCCGAGTGCCGTCCAGACCCGGTTGGTGACCAGCGCGTCGACGGCCGAGCCCTCGTCCACCTCGTTGAAGTGGATCACCGGCCGCCCGGGATACAGCTCTCGGTGCTCGCCGAGGGCCAGGACCGGCGGCCGGTCGCCGTCGTTGAGCAGCCCCTCGGCGAGATCCGAGGCGGGCGCCATGTCCTTGAGCCCCTGCTGGTACTGGATCCCGATCGCGTCGCACCCGAACTGGTCGGCGATCCGGACCGCCGCGATGTACAGCCGGAGCTGGTCCAGCACCTGTTCCTCGGTGAGCTCGGTGGGCCCGTCGCTCCCCAGGCGGAACTGCATCCCGCGGCCCTCGAGCCACCCGTAGGCGGCCCGCGCCTCGGCGTCGGTGACCAGCCGCATCGCCGCGACCAGCGCCGACTGGCTGAGGCGCTCCTTGTAGATGCCGGCCGGGTTCAGGTGCTCGTCGTCGAAGATCGCGTTGTACATGCCCATGCAGCCCTCGTCGAAGACGCCGAGGATCGCCATGCGCTCGCTCAGCTCGCCGGCGAGCCGCCGGCCGAGGTCGGACGCGCGGGAGGGCAGCCGCGACCCAACGAGGTCCCGAACGTGGGACGTGTCGTGGCGGATCGCACCGGTCTCGAGCCAGGCGGCGATCGCATCGTCTGCGAAGGGGTCGGTCAGGTCCTCGCTCCAGATGGAGCTGTACGGCCGGCCCATTTTCGTCAGCGAGGCGTTGAGGTTGAGCATCCCGACGAGTCCCGGCCACTGCCCGCTCCAGTTGGCAACGGTCAGGATCGAGCCGCGGTGGCGGCGGAGCCCGGCGAGGACGTGATGGCTGTACTGCCACACGGCCTCGGCGACGATCAACGGGGCGTCGCGGTCGATCGACTCGAAGACGTCCATGCCCATGCGCTGGCTCGAGATGAAGCCGTGCCCGCGGGCCGCCTCGAATGGGTGCGCCCTCTGGACGTCGACCCCGTGCCGGCGGAACGCGGCATCGACGTGCGTTTCCAGCTCGGCCTGCGCCGGCCAGCCGAGCCGGTTCGCCGTCTCGCGCAGGTCGCCCGACGCGACCAGGATGGCTTGTCGCGCCGCCCGATCGGTCATGTCGCGGCCTCCGCCGCGTCACGATCCCGATCCGGCAGCGGCTGGGTCGCCGCGCGTTCGGCCGGCCGGGCGTTCCAGGCGAACGACGCGAACGCCGCGGCACCGACCAGCGCGACGATCAACAGCGTGTTCCGTGCGCCGATCGCGACGGTCAGCAGTCCGCCGACGTTCGGGGCGAGGACGAGGGCGACGTTCTGCACGCTCTGGTCCACGGAGGTGAACGTCACGCCGTGCTCCATGGGCACGCGGCGCATCAGCAGGTCGAACATCGCCAGCTGCACCCCGGCGCCGGCGACGCCGATCACGAACCCGATCGCGGCGACGGCCGGGAGCCACGCGATCGCCGACAGGATCGCCGGCGCGAGCGCCATCGCCAGCATCGACGGAAGCAGGATCATCGCCGCGACGCGACGTCGAGCGAGCTGGCGCGCGGCAAGGTAGCCGAGGACGCCGCCGGCCGAGCTCGCCGCGCCGATGATCCCGATCCACGCATCCGGTGCCTTGACCTCGTGGACGTAGAACAGCGGGAGCACCGGCATGCTCAGTCCGATCGTCGCGGTGTACAGGAGCGAGCGCAGCTCGAATCGGACAAACGACCGATTGGCGACGACCAGCGACCACAGGCTCGAGAGCCGCTGACGCACCGGAGCCTGTGCGGGCCGCGGCACGGGGACCTGATCCGGGATCACGATTCGGCTCGACTGGAGGAAGCTGCCGACCCCGGCGACGCTGATGACCAGGAAGAACAGCTCGAAGTTCACCGGGAACGGGATGGCGTCGAGGAACTGCCCGGCGAGCGCGACCGCGATCGCCGTCGACGTGCCGGCGATCGCCCATCGCCGGCCCAGCAGGTCGAACCGGCCGTCGCGCCCGGCCGCGCCGTCCATGACGATCGGGAACGCGACGAGCCCCGCCGTCGACGGGAGCGAGGCGAGGCCCCAGACCGCGAGCATCACCGGGATTGCCTGCTCTCGCGGGAGCACCGCCGCGACGCCCGCCATCACCGCGTAGCTGAGCCAGGCGACGAGCCGCATCCGGCTGTACCAGGGCACGATGTTCCGCCTGGCCTGCAGCCACCGCCCGAACGGGATCGCGAGCACGAACGCCGTGAGGGCCGGCAGTGCGGTCAGCAGCCCGATGTCGTTCGCCGACGCGCCGAGTCGCAGCAGGAAGACCGGCAGGAATGTGCCTGCCGCGGTGACGATCCCGATGAACACGGAATCGACCTGGACGAGCTGCCAGTTGTGGGCCCGCGTCCCGGAACGAATATCGAGTGGCGTCACCAGCGCAACCCTACCGTGCCGCCCGCCCGACGGTTGCGCGATCCCCGATCATGGCGCCCGACATGCTCGCCAACCTCCTCGGCCGCGTCGATCGGCGCACCCGGAACATCTTCGGCGGCTACGCGCTGGCGTTCGTCCTCGTCGCGCTGACCGTCCTGCTCGACCTGCCGCCCCTGGTTCGATTCGGTGCTGCGGTGATCGCGCTCGCCGGCGGGGCGGTCGCGGTCGGGGAGGCCACGGAGCGGCTCGCCCATCGCCTGACCCCCGCCGCGACCGGCGTCGTGCAGTCGGTGCTCGGCAACCTGCCCGAGCTGTTCCTGTCGATCTTCGCGCTCCAGGCCGGCCTGACCCAGGTCGTCGCGGCGGCGCTGATCGGGTCGGTGCTGGGCAACGCGCTGTTCGTGCTCGGCCTCGCCATCGTCGTCGGCGGCCTGCGCCACGGCCGGCTGCGCTTCTCGGCGGCCGCGAACCGCCTGTACGCGACGGAGCTGCTGCTCGGCGCGTCGGCCCTGGTCGTGCCGTTCCTCGCGACGCAGCCCGGCGCGCCCGATTTCGGCCATGCCAACGAGCTGTCCGCGATCGTCTCGGTCGTGCTCCTCGTGATCTTTGCCGTGTCGGTGCCGATCTCGCTCCGCCTCTCGGAGGCCACGCCCGGCACGACGCCGGACAGCGTGGCGCTCGAGGTCGATGAGCCGCGCGATCCCCACGCCGTCGCGCCCTCGCTCCGCTCCACCCTGATCCTGCTCGGTGCCTCCGCCGCCTCCGCCGCCTTCGTCGCGGATTGGTTCGTCGACGCGCTCGAGCCGTCGATGGCCACGTTCGGGATGAGCGAGGCATTCGCGGGCCTGATCGTGGTCGCGCTCGCGGGCAATGCCGTCGAGCACCTGGCCGGGGTCACCGCCGCCGCGAAGAACCGCGGCGATCTGTCGATGAGCCTGATCCTCAACTCGGCCCTGCAGATCGTCCTGTTCCTCGTGCCCGTGATCGTGCTGCTCAGCTTCGTCGTGGCGCCCGCGCCGCTGACTCTGATCCTGAGCCCGCTGCTGCTCGGCGCGCTGATGGTCACGGTGATCCTGGTCTTCGTGATCGTCGCCGACGGCGAGGCGAACGCCATCGAGGGCGCGATGCTCCTCGGCCTGTACGCGATCATCGCGGCGGCCGTCTGGTGGGGGCCGCCGATCGCGGGCTGAGGCACAATGCCCCGACCATGACGACCTGGCGGGAGCTGATCGGCAACGGGGCGACGGTCGTCGCCGACGGCGCCATGGGCACCATGCTCATGCAGAACGGGCTCGAGTTCGGGGACCCGCCCGAGGTCTGGAACCTCGAGCATCCGGAGATCATCCGCCGGGTCCAGCGCGGCTACCTCGACGCCGGCTCGCAGATCATCCTTACCAACACGTTCGGCGGCAACCGGCTCAGGTTGGAGCTGCACGGGCGCGAGGATCGCGTCGACCAGCTGAACCGGACCGCGGCGGTGCTCGCACGCGTGGAGGCTGACGCGGCCGACCACGGTGCGGTTGTGGCGGGCGACATCGGGCCCAGCGGCCAGATCATGGCGGCGATCGGCGGCACGCTCACCCCGGAGATCGCCCGGGAGGTCTTCGCCGAGCAGGCCCGCGGTCTCGCCGCCGCCGGCGTCGACGTGATGTGGATCGAGACCATGAGCGACCTGAGCGAGACGGTCGCCGCCATCCAGGGGGCGAAGGACGCGGCGCCGGACAAGCCGGTCATCGCGACGATGAGCTTCGATACCCGCGGCCACACGATGATGGGCGTCTCGCCGGAGAAGGCCGCCGAGGCGCTCCTCGAGGCGGGCGCCGCGGCGGTCGGCGGCAACTGCGGCAACGGGCCCGAGGAGCTGATCCCGGTCCTGCAGCGCATGCGCGCCGCGTTTCCGGAGGCGACGCTCGTCGCCAAGGCGAACGTCGGCCAGCCGATGCTCGTGGGCATGACCGTCGCCTACGAGACCACGCCCGAGATGATGGCCGACTTCGCCCGCCAGTTCGTCGAGGCCGGCGCGAACGTCGTCGGCGCCTGCTGCGGGAGCACGCCGCCGCACCTGCGCGCGATGTCGGAGGCCGTCGGCGCGTCCTGACCGAAGGCCCGCCGGAGGCTTTTCGGCAAGGGTCCGAAGAGGACCCCCTGCTATCGTCACGCGATGGAACAGCCGGAGCCGGTGACTGCCCTGTGGCTCGGCAGAATCGGCTACCGCGAGGCATGGCAGCTCCAGAAGGAGCTCGTCGAGCGGCGGGTCGCGGGCGAGATCGGTGACCGTCTTCTGCTCCTCGAGCATGACCCCGTCCTGACCCTCGGCCGCCAGGCCGAGGAAGGGCACGTCCTGGCCTCGCCGCGGGAGCTCGGGCGGCGCGGCATCGAGGTCATCCGCGTCGAGCGCGGCGGCGAGGTGACCTACCACGGCCCCGGCCAGCTCGTCGGCTACCCGATCCTCCGGCTCGGCGATCGAGGCCTGCTCGTCCGGCCGCTGGTCGCGGCGCTCGAGGCGGCGATGATCGAGACGTGCGCGCGCCTTGGGGTCGAGGCCGTGCGCCGCGACGGCCATCCGGGCTGCTGGATCGAGGGCGGCCTGAACAGGCCGTTCCGCAAGATCGGGGCGCTGGGCCTGCGCATCGAGCGCGGCGTGAGCTACCACGGCATCGCCCTGAACGTCGACGTCGACCTGCGCGACTTCGACCTGATCGACCCGTGCGGCGAGCCCGGCCTGATCTCGACCTCGATCGCCGAGGAGCTGGGCCGGACCGCCGAACCGCCCTCGACGCGCGAGGTCGAACGAGCCGGCGCCCTCTTCGCAGAGGCATTCAGCGCCGCGATCGGTGCGCAGGTTCCGTGGCTCGAGGCGCCCGCCGCCACGGCAGTGTGAGCCGAGCATGAGCGCGGGCCTGTTCGAGCTTCGCAAGGACCCGATCACCGGCTGGTGGGTCGCGACCATCGTCGACCGTGACTTCGATCGGAGTCGCTTCGCGCGCGCCGCCGAGCCGGTGCCGGACGGCGGCGACTGCCAGAATTGCCGGATCCCGCCCGGAGACGGCGTGCGTGTCCGGATCCTGAAGGACTACGCGTTCCACGTGATCGGTACGGAGCAGGAACGCGACGAGCTGGATCGGAGCTTCGCCCAGGTCACGGTCGCGGGGGCGCGGGCAGCGGGCAGCTGGCGGACGATCGCCGCCCCGCCCGGGGAGCATCGCTCGCTGGCCCAGGCCGGCGAGACGTCAGAGGAGCTCCTGCGCGTCGCGCGCGAAGCGATCGCGGAGGCCGCCGCGGCGGAACAGACCGACTACCTCCAGGTCGTCCAGAACTGGGGTGCGCAGGCGGGCGCGCGCACGAACCACCTGTGCCTCGACCTGTACGACCTGCCGCTGATCCCGCATCGGGTCGGCGAGGAGCTCGGCGGTGCGGCGAGGTTCGTGATCCGCGAGGGTGAGTGCCCATGGTGCCGGCTCGTGCGCGAGGAGAGCCGCACGCGCGAGCGCCTGGTCTGGGAGGACGCATCGACGGTCGCGTTCGCACCATGGGGCTCGCGTTCGCCGTTCGAGGTCTGGATCGTCCCGCGCGAGCACGAGGCCGACTTCGGCCGTGCGGACGAGGCCGCGGTGCGCGCCACCGCACAGGCGTTGCGGCAGGTGCTCGGCGGTCTCGCGGCGAGCCTCGACGGGCCGCCGTACAACCTCGTCCTCCATACGGCGCCCCTGCGAGAGCGCGTCGACGCCACGTTCCACTGGCACTGGGAGGTCCATCCTCGACTTCGGGAGATCGCCGGCCTCGAGCTCGGCACGGGCTTGCCGGTCAACCCCGTGTCGCCCGAAGCGGCGGTCGAGGAGCTCCTCGAGCGGGCCGGCGGCCGGGTGGAGGCGGTTCGGTGAGCGCCCCGCGCGCGGCTGCGCGGCGACTCGCGCTCCGCGCCCAGCGTCACACACCTGCTGAACGCGTCGTCACTGGCCTCGGCGCCGCCGCTCACCGCGCATTCCTGCCATTCCTGCCGGCGGCCCGCAGATCGGAAGGCCGCTCGCAGTGCTCGAACGAACCGCGACCGCACCAACGCCGTGGACCGTCAACACGACGGGCGCCTCGAACCTGGTCGGCCGCGCCGTGAACCGGGCCTGGGATCAGGACGAGGCGCGAGTCTTCGTCGAAGCGTTGTTCGCGAAGCACCACGGCGAGATCTACGCGTACCTCGTGCGCATGCTGCGCGACGGCGATCTCGCCGCCGACCTGGCCCAGGACGCATTCGTCAAGGCGTACAAGAACTACGACACGCTCCAGAAGGACGAGAACGCGCGCGCGTGGCTGTACCAGATCGCCCACCGCGTGGCGCTCGACGAGCTCCGTCGCCGGAAGATCGTGCGGATGATCCCGTGGACGGGCGAGGCCCGCGGGGCGGCTCCGTCGGCCGAGCGGCTGGCGATGGACCTCCGGCTCTCCGGCCCGCTCGAGCGGGCGCTCGCGAAGATCCCCGAGCGCCAGCGTGCGGCGCTCCTCCTCGCCGAGATCCATGACTTGACTGGTCTCGAGCTCGCCGCCGCCATGGGGGTCAGCCACGTCGCGGCCCGCGCGATCCTGACCCGCGCCCGCGAGTCGCTGCGCCGCGCCCTGGCGTTGGAAAAGGAAGCGGAGCGCGCGGCCGAGGCGGAGCGCGACGCGATGTTCGTGGGCCAGGCCCGAGACGGCCGATGACCCTGCCGTTCCGACGCCGGCACAACGACGCCGAGGCGACGCACGACCGAGCGCGGGCGCTTAGCTCGCGACGCTTGCTCGAGTCGCTCGACGCCGACGACGAGGCCTGGCTGAACCGCCACCTCGACGCGTGCACCGAGTGTCAGCGGGAGGACGAGGCCTTCGCCGCCGACCGGCAGCTGCTGCGCTCGCTGCGCGACAAGCCGATCGAGCCGCCGCGGGACCTGTGGGCGAAGACGTCGGCAGCGCTCGATCTCGCCTCGGCGAGGCGATCGACGCCGGCTGCGAGTCGCCCCCCGTTCTGGCGGACGCTTCCCGTCGGCACGGCCGCGGGCGTCCTCGTTCTCCTCGTCATCGTCGGCACGGCCCTGCTCCCCGGCGTCATCACGCCGAGGCCAGGGGGAACGTCGCCCGTCTCAAACGCGACCTTCGGCCCGGGCGCGACCCCCATCTCGGTCGCTGCCGCGCGGGTGCGACTGCTCCGCCCGTCGGCGAACGGGACCTTCGACTTCGTGTACACGGACGTCGACGCGGTCTGCCCGCCGCCGAACCGGGAATGCGCGCCGCCACCGGCGGAGCACGAGGGCAGCAACGTCAACCTGGTCGGGGCCAAGGCCTCGACCGTCACGCTGTCGCCGAACAGCAACCAGGTCGTGTACGAGGCGGAGGACGACGCGGCGACGGGAGGGCACAAGATCGTCATCGTGCCGGTCGCCGATTCCGGCGATGGCAGCCCGCCGCCCGACTCGCCTACCGCGGGCCCGCCTGCCGGCGAGTCGCCGACTCCGTCGGCGCCTGGCAACAGCGGCGGACCCACGCCGGTTCCAACTCCGACGGGCCAGATCGAGATCGCCAGCGGCGTGACCATTGTGGGCGACGTCGCGTACTCAGCAGACGGCAAGTGGCTCGCGTTCTCGGCCGCGCCAAAGGACGGCTTGACCGGTCCCGACCTGTACATCTACGCGGTCGGCGGCAGCGAGGCAGCCCGCGTCACCACGGATCACCAGACCTACTTCTCGGCCTGGCTCGGCAACAAGGTTCTCGCCAGCCACATCGCGGTGGCCGCGGAAGCGCCGCAGAAGCCCGGCAATCCCAAGTCTTCGGATGCACCGGGTGCGAGTGGTAAGGGCAACAACGGACAGGGCAACGGCCAGGGGCGGGCGGTCGATGGGCAGGCCTCGTCGTTCCTGTTCGATCCAGCGAGCGGCGCGCGCGCCGAGCTTGCCCAGCCGGACATGTGGATGCCGGTCGTGGATCCCAAGGGCCGTTTCGTCGCGTACTGGGCGGGCAAGCTGCGCTCCAGCGGCGGAATTTCGTGGCAGCTCGCTGACGGGCAGCTCGTTCTCGACCGCTGGCTCGATGCGGGTGCGGCTCCTGAAGCGTCGCCCGACGCATCCGGCGCGCCCTCCGCGTCTGCCGGCCCCGGCCCGGCTGGACACCCGACCCCGATCGTCACCAGCCATGTCGAGGACTTCGTGGCCAAGTTCGACCCCGACGGCATCCGCCTCGCCGTCTGGGTGAGCGAGAACGCGACGTCGAGCGACGGACGCCTCCACCTCGTCGTGATCGACCCATCGACGGGCGCGATCGGCGCGGATCCGCCCCTGCCGGGCGAGCCCGCACTCCGGCGCTTCTCGATCGGCGAGAACCGCCTCGCCTGGGTGAGCCCGTCGGGCCAGGACGGCCACGAGAGCACGCTCCAGGTGCTCGGCTGGAGTGGCGATACGTTCGGCCAGATCGAGTCGGAGCCCTCCGCGGACGTCCTGATCCTCCGCTAGCCCCGGATGCCGACCCGCGGCTACTGATTCGGCCGGGCCGACGCTACACTCGGCCCCGACCTTCGAGCCCCGGCCCGCGAGCCGGCTGTGTGGGCCCCGTGAGGCCGGGAGGGAGCGTGTGAACGGCCGTCGGATCATGACCTCGGACGAGATCCGCAGGGCGGTGGTCCGCATCTCCCACGAGATCGTCGAGAAGCAGGCCGGCACTGCCGGACTCGTGCTTGTCGGCATCCAGCGCCGCGGCGTGCCCCTCGCCCGGCGGATTGCCGCGTCGATCCTCGAGAACGAGGGCGCCGAGCTTCGGGTTGGTGCGCTCGACATCGAGTTCTATCGCGACGACGCGCGGCTCGGGCATGCGCCCCTGGTCAAGGGCACGGACCTCCCGTTCGAGATCGAGGACGCGACCGTCGTGCTCGTGGACGACGTGCTGTACACGGGCCGGACGGTCCGGGCGGCAATGGATGCGCTGCGCGAGTTCGGGCGGCCGCAGGCGGTGCGCCTTGCGGTGCTCGTGGATCGCGGCCATCGCGAGCTGCCGATCCGAGCCGATCACGTCGGCAAGAACGTGCCCACAGCTCGCGAGGAGGTCGTCCGCGTCAAAGTCCGCGAGGTCGACGGTGAGGACGCGGTCGACATCGAGCACGCCGCGGCCATGGCCCCCGTCGGTGCCTGAGCCGGGTTCGACGATCGCGGAACGCGACGACGGGGCCGCGTCTGCCGCGGAGCAGCGGCCGGCCGAGCGGCCGCCGGCGTGGCCACACCGCCACCTCCTGGATACCGACGTCCTGACCTGGCCGCAGATCGAGCTCGTGCTCGACACCGCCGACGTGATGGGCGAGATCGTCGCCCGCCGCCGGCCCCGCTCCGAGGTCATGCGCGGCATCGGCGTGACCAACCTGTTCTTCGAGGCCTCGACGCGGACGCGGGTCAGCTTCGAGGTCGCCGCGAAGCACCTCTCGGCCGACGTCGTGAACGTGAGCGTGAGCGGTTCCTCGGTCGAGAAGGGTGAATCGCTGCTGGACACGATGCGGACGCTCGAGTCGCTCGGCACCCGCGTCCTGGTCATCCGCCACGCCACGTCCGGCGCGCCGTACCTGGTCGCGCGCGAGTCCCGCGGCTCGGTGATCAACGCCGGCGACGGCCGGCACGCCCATCCCACCCAGGCTCTGCTCGACCTGTACACGCTCCGGCTCCACGTTCCGGGCGGCTCGCTGCGCGGGCGGAAGGTCGTGGTCCTGGGGGACGTGCTCCATTCGCGCGTGGCGCGAAGCAACCTGTGGACGCTCACGGCCGCCGGGGCGGACGTCTGGCTGTGCGGGCCAGTCACGCTGCTGCGCGGGTTCGAGGCGTGGGCCGCGACGGGCGTCGGCGGCGAGCGGCGGTTCACGGTGACCAGCGACATCGCCGCGGCCCTTCGCGACGCGGACGCGGTGATGGCACTCCGGCTCCAGCAGGAGCGGATGGCCGCCGGTCTGCTGCCGTCCCTGCACGAGTACAGCGCGCGTTTCGGGCTGACCGCGGAGCGACTCCGGCTCGCCCGCGAGGGCTGCCTGGTGCTGCACCCTGGCCCCATGAACGAAGGCGTCGAGATCGCCCCCGAGGTCGCCGCGGGACCACGCTCCCTGGTCACGGAGCAGGTCGCGAACGGGGTCGCGATCCGGATGGCCGTCCTGTCGCTGGTGACGTCGGTCAGCATGCGGGGCGAGGCGTGACGGCAGTCGCTGCGCGCCGGACCGGCACCGAGATCGGGCGGCCGGTCGACCTCGAGCTGACCGGCGCGTGGCTGATCGATCCGGCGAGCGGTCGGCAGGGTCCCGGCGACCTGGTCCTTCGCGACGGCCGGGTCGAGTCGATCACCTGGCTGGCCGGCGCCGATGCCGACGGGATCGACGATCGCGGTGTCGTCGTCGCGCCCGGGTTCATCGACCTCCACGCGCACCTCCGCGAGCCGGGCAACGAGGCCGCGGAGACCATCGCCACGGGGCTGGCGGCCGCCGCGCACGGCGGATTCACCACCGTCTGCGCCATGCCCAACACCACGCCGCCGATCGACCGCGCCGCGATGGTCGACGCGGCGCGCGCTGCCGCAGCCGCGTCCGGCTTACCCGTCCGGTACCTCCAGGTCGGCGCCGCGACCGCGGGCAGGGCAGGGGAGCAGCTCGCGGCGCTCGGCGAGCTCGCCGACGCCGGCGTGGTCGGCTTCAGCGACGATGGCTCGCCGATCCAGCGAGTCGAGCTGCTCCGGAACGCGCTCGCCTACGCGGGCATGCTCGGCCTGCCGGTCATCGACCATCCGGAGGACCTCACCCAGACGAGCGGCGCCGAGGCGAACGACGGCCTGGTCGCGACGGTCCTCGGGCTGCGCGGCTGGCCCACCGCGGCGGAGGCGGCCGCGGTCGCGCGCGACATCGAGATCCTCACCGAGGTCGCCCGCGACACGCCCGGCGCCCGCCTCCACCTCACACACCTCTCGACCGCGGCCGCCATCGACCACGTGCGCCGCGCGAAGGCGGCGGGCCTCGCCGTCACGTGCGACGTCACGCCGCACCACCTGGCGCTCACCGACGAGTGGATCGCGGGCGCGCGCCGGTGGGCATGGGCGGCGCTGGACGAGACCGGTCGCTCGCGCGACCCATGGCGCGACCACGCGCTCGAGGCCGACCCCTACGACAGCTCGCTCCGCGTCAACCCGCCACTGCGCTCCCCGGTCGACGCCCGAGCCTGCCTCGAAGGCCTGCTCGACGGCACCGTCGACGCCATCGCCACGGACCACGCGCCGCACACGCAGGTGGACAAGGACGTCGAGTTCGGGCTCGCTCGCCCGGGCATCGCCGGCATCGAGACGGCGCTCGGGCTGGCGCTCGAGGCGGTCGACGCCGGGCTCCTCCCGCTGCAGCGCGCCATCGAGGCGCTGACGAGCGGTCCCGCACGCGTCATCGGCGATCGGGCTGGGAAGCCGGGCCTGGTCGAGGGCCAGCCGGCGGACCTCGTCGTCTTCGATCGAGGCGCCCGGTGGACGGTCGCGGCCGACGCACTGCGCACGCTCGGATGGGGCGGGCCGCTCCTGGGCCGCTCGCTGCCGGGACCGCTCCTGCTGACCATCGCGGGAGGCCGGCTGGCATACGAGGACGCGG
>Ga0070696_100001791_pt1 | contig 14084 bp, 14 predicted proteins | sample KBSK1253metaG_FD_65474 | JGI IMG/M metagenome (GOLD analysis project Ga0070696, IMG submission 65474) | Corn, switchgrass and miscanthus rhizosphere microbial communities from Kellogg Biological Station, Michigan, USA - KBS K1-25-3 metaG | ecosystem: Host-associated > Plants > Roots >... | reverse complement strand
CGAGATCGTGTTCGTGCGCGGCACGACCGAAGCGATCAATCTGGTCGCGCAAAGCTACGCCCGGCCCGTCCTGAAACCGGGCGATGAAATCCTCATCACGCATTTGGAGCACCACGCCAACATCGTGCCCTGGCAGATGGTTTGCGAACAAACGGGGGCGGTTCTGGTGGTCGCGCCGATCGACGCGCGCGGCGAAGTCCACGTCGATGCGGTGCTGTCGCTGATGAGTCCGCGTACCCGGCTGTTCGCCTGCGCGCACGTATCGAATGCCCTGGGCACGGTGCTGCCCATCAAGCGCCTGATCGCAGCGGCCAAAGCACGCGGCATCGTGACCTTGATCGACGGCGCACAGGCGGTGTCGCACATGGGCGTGGATGTGCAGGCGCTGGGATGCGATTTTTACGCCTTCTCCGGCCACAAGATGTTCGGCCCCACCGGCATCGGCGTGTTGTACGGACGCGAGCAGCTGCTCGAGCGCATGCCGCCGTGGCAGAGCGGCGGCGACATGATTCTCGCCGTGACTTTCGCCAAGACCACCTACAACGGTCTGCCCCACAAGTTCGAGGCCGGCACGCCCAACATCTCGGGCGCCATAGGTCTGGGTGCGGCCGTGGATTTTCTGGCGGGCCTGGATCTGCCGGCCGCACGCGCCCACGAGGACGCGCTGCTTCAGCACGCGACGGCGGTATTGACCGCAATTCCGGGACTGCGCATCGTGGGGACGGCCGCCGACAAGGCCAGCCTGGTCTCGTTCACGGTCGCCGGCGTCCACCCGCACGATCTGGGGACCATCCTCGACGAAGACGGCGTCGCCATCCGCACCGGCCATCACTGCGCCATGCCGGTGATGGATTTTTTCAAACTGCCGGCCACCGCCCGCGCCTCCTTCGCGTTCTACAACACCATCGAGGAAATCGACAGGCTTGCCGCCGGCATCGAACGCGCACGCAAGATATTCACTTAAGGCAGCCATGCAGCTCAACGATCTCTACCGCGACGTGATCCTCGATCACAACCGCAAGCCGCGCAATTACGGCGGGTTGGACCCGGCCGACGCCAGCGCCGATGGCTTCAATCCCCTGTGCGGCGACCGCCTGACGCTGCGCCTCAAAATGGCCGGCGACAAGATCAGCGACATCCGCTTCGAGGGCCAGGGGTGCGCGATATCGACCGCCTCGGCCTCTCTGATGACCGAAGCCGTCAAGGGCAAGACGCGCGCCGAGGCGCTGCAGCTGTTCGACCGCGTCCACCGGCTGCTCACCGACGATGCAGCGCCGCCCGCCGACGATCTCGGCAAGCTCGCGGCGCTGTCGGGAGTCCGCGAGTTTCCGGCGCGGGTCAAATGCGCGAGCTTGTGCTGGCATACGCTCAGCACGGCCCTGCGATCGTCCCACCCGCAGTCTTTGGCTGCGGTATCAACCGAATGAGTCCCAAGCCATGCGCTCCTATGACAACGAACCCATAGTCGTCCAACGCCAAGTCAAGGCGGTGGCCATACCCGCCGGCGTCGAGGTCAACCTCAAGCAGGGGTCGGTGGGCTACATCACGCAGGCATTGGGCGGCAGCTTCACTGTGTACGTCGACGGCAACCTGTTCCGCATCGCCGGGCAGGATGCGGACGCCATCGGCAAGACCGCCGTGCATGCGCCGGAGGTGCCGCCGGAAGCCACCGAAGAGGACATCAAGAACGTCGTGTGGCAACAATTGAAAACTTGTTTCGACCCGGAGATCCCGGTCAACATCGTGGACTTGGGGCTGGTCTACGTCTGCGACGTCACCAAGAACGAAGACGACAGCCGTACGGTCGACATCAAAATGACGCTGACCGCTCCGGGCTGCGGCATGGGCGAAGTCTTGGTTCAGGACGTGCGCGAAAAGGTGGAAATCGTTCCCACCGTGGCGCACGCGAATGTGGAACTGGTATTCGATCCGCCTTGGAACTACACCATGATGTCGGATGAGGCGCGTCTGCAAACCGGCATGATGTGAGCGGAGGTGAACATCCGTGGGTACGCGAAGACTGACGCTGTTGCGGCACGGGAAAGCGCAAGCCATCGACGCCTGCGCAGAGGATTTCGAGCGCGCGCTCACGCATCGCGGCGCCATCGAGGCGCGGGAGATGGCGGCGCGCATCGTGCGGCGCAATCTCATTCCGGATTTGCTGCTGGTGAGTCCGGCGGAACGCGCCTGGGCAACGGCCGAAATCATCGCGAGCGCCTGTGATCTCGATACCAAGCAAGTCCAATGCGCCCGGGAACTGTATTTGGGAACGCCCGAATCGACCTGGCGGCTGCTCGCGAGTCGCGACGCCGCGCTTCACCACATCATGATATGCGGGCATAACCCGGGCCTGAGCCAAATCGCAAGCCGCCTGGGGCCCAAGCCGCAGCGGCGCGAATTGCCGCCCGCCGGAATCGCGAGCGCGGTATGGCACAACGCTCACTGGGAAACGCTGCAGCCGGAATCCGCCCACAGCTGCGAATTCGACGATCCCGAGGACATGGCGGAGCTTTAGGCTTGACCGCGCTTCAGGCTTGACCGCGCTTCAGGTTTGACCGCGCTGCAGGCGCATCAAACGCCGCCGATCGCGCTTGTCGGGTCTCGCGTCCGGCCGGGGTCTCGAGACCTGGGCGAGGCGCTGTTGCTCGCGCAACTGCGCGCGGCGCGCGGCGCTCGCGGGCGTTTCGGCATAGTAGGTTTGCGCCTCCGCGGCCGGACCGCGCCGCGGCGGCAGCCCCAGGACTTCGAACTCGGCCACGATCCCCTGCAGCCGCAGGCTCAACCGGTCGCCGATGCCGACCGGATGCGCGGGCTTGACGCGGCCGGCGTTCAAATGCACTTTGCCGCCGTTGATGGCGGCCGTCGCCAGGCTGCGCGTCTTGTAGAAACGCGCATACCACAGCCACTTGTCCAGGCGGTGATCGGTGATTTTTTCATCGGTTGTCATAACTGCCTGGACCTGAAGGATACCCAAAGCGGCGCGCACGTCCGCTATAATAACCGCATGCAAAGCGCCGCTCGCATCTCGAGGAACCCGTGCTAGAAGAATATCGGCGGCGGCTGCAGCGCGACACCGAGGCGCTCGACTCCGCGGGACTGCTGAAACGCGAGCGCATCATAAGCGGGGCTCAGGGTGCCGTGGTGACGCTTGCGGATGGACGCGAGATGATCAACCTCTGCGCCAACAATTATCTGGGCCTGGCCAACCATCCCGCCGTGCTCGAGGCCGCTCACGAAGCGCTCGACCGCTATGGCTACGGCGTCGCCTCGGTGCGCTTCATCTGCGGCACGCAAAGCGTGCATCGCGAACTGGAGCAGCGCTTGAGCGCCTATCTTTCGATGGAGGATACGATTTTGTATTCCTCCTGCTTCGACGCGAACGGCGGTCTGTTCGAGACGCTGCTCGACGAACAGGACGCCGTCATCAGCGATGCCTTGAACCACGCCAGCATCATCGACGGCATCCGGCTGTGCAAGGCGCGGCGCCTGCGGTACGCCAACAACGATTTGAACGAGCTCGAGCAAGCCTTGAAGGACTCCAAAGACATGCGCCTGCGGCTGATCGCAACCGACGGCGTTTTCTCCATGGACGGCTCGATCGCGCGCTTGAAGGAGATCTGCGATCTGGCCGATCGCCACGGCGCGCTGGTCATGGTGGATGACTCGCATGCCACCGGATTCATCGGCGCGCGCGGACGCGGCACGCATGAGCTGCGTGATGTCATCGGTCGAATCGACATCCTCACCGGCACTCTCGGCAAGGCATTGGGCGGCGCCAGCGGCGGCTTCGTCGCCGCACGCAAGGAAATCGTCGCTTGGCTGCGCCAAAGGTCGCGTCCATACCTCTTTTCGAACAGCATCGCGCCGCCGGTGGCCGCAGCCACCATCCGGGTGCTCGACATGCTCGAAAGCTCGGGCGAGCTGCGCGAGCGCCTGCACGCGAACGCGCGCTATTTCCGCGAACACATGCAGGCCCTGGGCTTCGATCTGATTCCGGGCGAGCACCCCATCATCCCCGTCATGCTGGGTGACGCGCCGTTGGCGGTGCGCCTCGCGGAGCGCATGCAGGCGCTGGGGGTTTACGTCGTGGCGTTTGCCTTCCCGGTCGTGCCTCACGGTAAGGCGCGAATTCGCACCCAGATGAGTGCCGCGCATACCACCCGGCAGCTCGACCAGGTCATCCAGGCGTTCGGTACGGCGGGGCGCGAACTCGCAATCATTCACTAGGGACGCATCATGAAAGCATTGGTCAAGGCACGCGCGGAACCCGGCATCTGGCTGCAGGATGTGCCGGAGCCCACGGTCGGCCACAATGATGTGCTCATCAAGGTGCATCGCTCGGCGATCTGCGGCACCGACATGCACATTTTCAACTGGGATGCCTGGGCGCAGAAAAGCGTGCCCGTGCCCATGGCCGTCGGCCATGAGTATTCGGGAGAAATCGTCGACTTGGGCAGCGAGGTCCGCGGCTTCAGCAGCGGCGATCGCGTATCCGGCGAAGGCCACATTACCTGCGGCCATTGCCGCAATTGCCGGGCGGGCCGCCGCCATCTGTGCCGCAATACCATGAGTGTGGGCGTGAACCGGCCCGGTGCCTTCGCCGAATATCTGGCCATACCGGCCACCAATGTCTTCAAATTGCCCGCCGCCATCGACGATGAGATTGCCTCCATCCTCGATCCGTTCGGCAATGCCACCCATACGGCGCTGGCATTCAACGTCGTCGGCGAGGATGTGCTCATCACGGGCGCAGGTCCCATCGGCATCATGGCCGTGGCCATTGCGCGGCACTGCGGCGCGCGGTACGTCGTCATCACCGACGTCAACGACTACCGGCTCGCTCTGGCCTCGAAGATGGGCGCGTCCAAGGCGATCAACGTGACACGTGAATCGCTGGACGGCGCCATGCGCGAATTGAACATGGAAGAAGGCTTCGATGTGGGCTTCGAAATGTCGGGCAATGCCGCTGCCCTGCGCGAAATGCTGCGAACCATGAACAATGGCGGCAGCATCTCCATGCTCGGCATACCGCCCGGCGAAACGGCGATCGACTGGAACCAGGTCATATTCAAGGGCCTGGTGATCAAAGGCATCTACGGCCGCGAAATGTTCGAAACCTGGTACAAGATGTCGAGCATGCTGCAGAGCGGCCTCGATGTGCGCCCGGTGATCACCCACCGGCTGGGAATCAACGACTACCTCAAGGGCTTCGAGATCATGAACTCCGGAAAATCCGGCAAGATCACGCTCGACTGGGCCAGCCTTTAGAGAGCGCGGGCGCTCAACGGCCCGCGATTCCTTTGAAGGAGGTGCGCGGCGCGCGGCACCAACAGTACGCGTAAAGCCCTCGTGGGTCGCTGAGCGTCGCAATGGCGCGCGCTCGCTCCAGCAGCGGGTCCAGCGCCCGCTCGAGGTCGCTGCGCGGGGCGATGAGTCCCGCCATTTCACCCAGCCGCAGCGTCTCGGAGCGGATCTGCATCAACAACTGTTCGCGCAGGGTAAGCTCGGGTTCGATGTAATGCACGTCGTAATCGGTGCCCAGCTCGGCGAGTTTCGCCGCCGCGTCGATGGCATCCTTGAGGCCGCCCAAGTGATCCACCAAACCGATGCGCTGCGCGTCGACGCCCGCCCACACCCTGCCCTGCGCGATTTTATCCACGTCCTCCACCGACTTCTTGCGCCCGTCGCTCACGCGCCGCAGGAATTCCGCGTACGCATGATCGACCGAAGACTGCAGAATCTGGCGAATGGCGGGTGTAAGAGGCCGGTCCAGCCGCAACTCGCCGGCCAGCGGCGTAGTGCCCAGCCCGTCGATTTTGACCCCGAGTTTGTCCAGGGAGCGCTGAAACGTCGGGACCACGGAGAACACGCCGATCGAACCGGTCAACGTGGTGGGGCTGGCAAATATCTGATTCGCCGCGGCGGAAATATAATATCCGCCGGACGCGGCGTAGGTGCTCATGGAGACCACCACCGGCTTGCCGGCTTTGCGCAACGACTGCACCTCGCGCAGAATTTGCTCCGACGCGAACATGCTGCCGCCCGGACTGTCGACGCGCAATACCACCGCCTTCACCGCTTCGTCATAACGCGCCTGGCGCAGTAAATCCGCCGTGCTCTCGCCGCCGATCGAACCCGGCGGCTGATGTCCGTCGAAGATCTCCCCGGAGGCCACCACGATGCCGACCTTGGCCTCCGACCTCGATTTCAAAACGCGTTTCGAACGCACGGACGAGAGATATTGATTCATTGCGATGGAATTGAAGGAATGGGTATCCTCGTCCTCGCCCACCAAGACTTTCAGCTCGTCCGCCACCTGGCGGCGGCTTTTCAATGCCGTGACCAGCCCGCGCTGAAGCGCCAATTTGGCCGCATCGCCGTTGACGGCGGCCAGCGCCGCCGGCTCGTCTGCGATGAAATCGTTGAGCGTGCCGGCGGGCAGCGAACGGGCCCGCGTGACATCCTGTTGGTAGGCATTCCACAGGGCATCCAGCCACACGGAACTCTCTTCACGCTCGCTCGAGGCCATGTCGCTGCGCGAAAACTGGTCGGTGTAACTCTTGAAGGTGCCTGCGCGGAACACGTTCACATCGACGCCCAGCTTGTCGATCGCGTCCTTGAAAAACATCCGGTAGTAGCTGAAACCGTCGAGGTACACCAGGCCCAAGGGATCGAGATACACCTCGCCGGCTTGCGCGGCCAGATAGTACTGGGTCTGATCCAGCGAATCCGCCGCCACCACCACCCGTTTGCCGTTGGCGCGGAACTCGCGCAGCGCGGCGCCGATCTCCTGCAGCTTCGACAGACCTGAGGCACTCAATTTGCTGAGATCGAGCACGATCAGCTTGATGCGTGAATCGGACTTCGCCGCCTGAATGGCGTCGATCACGTCTTTGAGCAGGGTCTCCGGCGCGGGACCGCCCGAGGCTTCGCCGATGGCGCGGCGCACGGGGTCGCTCGCCAGCTGCTCGACCAGCTCACCCTCGGGCGCGATCACCAGCGCCGCCGAGCGCGGCACGATGGGAATGGAGGTATGCAGGGCGGCGAGAACGAAACCGAAAATCACCAGCAACAGGATCAGGTGCAGGACCCTTCGGATCCCTTCGAGAATGCGCCAGACCAGACCTAAAAATCCCCAAAGCGCGGATCCGGTGGTCATTCAAAGTCTCGGGGTTTCTGCCGGCGCCTCAGAGCTTCTCGCCTCAGATTTTCTCGTCGATGCGCGCGGCCTTGCCCGACAAATCCCGCAGGTAATACAGCTTGGCGCGCCGCACTGCGCCGTGGCGCTTCACGCTCACTTCGCTGATCGAAGGGCTGAAAGTCTGGAACACCCGCTCCACGCCTTCGCCGTGCGAAATCTTGCGCACCGTGAACGAAGAGTTGAGCCCGCGATTTTTCTTGGCGATGACCACACCCTCGTAGGCCTGAACGCGCTCGCGATCACCCTCCACCACCTTGACTTGCACGACGACGGTGTCGCCGGGGCCGAAATCCGGAAACTTGCGCGTTGCGCGTTCCCCGTTCAGTTCTTGGATGATTTTGTTCATAACTATCGCCCTCTCGCACGTTCGATCTTGAATTCTTCCAATAATGCCCGCTCGTCATCGCTCATGCCGCGGCGCTCCAGCAGCTCCGGCCTGCGCAACCACGTGCGGCCAAGCGCCTGCCGCAGGCGCCAGCGGCGTATCGCCGCGTGATCGCCCGACGCCAGCACCGCAGGCACCATATGCCCGTCGATCTGCGGCGGCCGCGTGTAATGCGGCCAATCCACCAAACCGTCGGTGAACGATTCCGCCAGCGCCGATTCGGCACTGCCGAGAGTGCCGGGAATCAGCCGCGCAATCGCATCGATCACCACCAACGCCGGCAGTTCGCCGCCGGACAGGACGTAGTCGCCGATCGACCATTGTTCGTCGGTCTCGCATTCGATGAAACGCTCATCGACGCCCTCATAACGTCCCGCCACCAACACCAATCCCGGCCAGTCGCGCGCCTCGCGCGCCATGCCCTGCTCGAACCTGCGGCCGTCCGCACCCAAGTACACTCGCCGGCTGCCGGGCGGAAGGCTCGCCATCGCGGCGCGTAAGGCGCTGCGCATGGGCTCGAACTTCAGAACCATGCCCGGCCCGCCGCCGTAGGGCCGATCATCGACCGTGCGGTGCGCGTCGGCCACATGATCCCGCGGGTCGAAGCACCCGACCTCGAGGACCCCGCGCTCCACGGCCCGTCCGACCACGCCATGCGCCAGAGCCTCGCGGATCATCAGCGGAAACAACGACACGACCGCCATGCGCATGCGCTTCAATCCGCCGCGCCTAGCCGGCCGCCTCGTCCCAATCCACGACCACCCGGCGCGTCTGCAAATCCACCCGCCGCAAATGCTGCGGCGCGGCCGGCACCCAATACTCCTTCGCCCCGCGCACGACCATCAGTACCTGCGTGGGCGTCTCGATAAAATGTTGCACCACACCTAAGCTCTCGCCGGCGAGGTTCGACACCTCGCAACCGATCAAGTCGGCGCGGTAAAAATCTTGGGGCGCCCGCTGCGGCAGCTCGCTGCGCAACACGCATACCCGTGCCCCTCTCAAAGCCTGTGCCTGATCGCGATCTTCGATCCCGGCCAACTTCACGGTCAGCTGCCCGCCGCTGCGGCCGCTCGACTCGATACGATACACGCTCCAAGCACCGTCCTGCCCGATGCGCAAACTCCGATGGTCCAGTAGACGTTCCGGAGGATCCGTGTGTGAACGCAGCTTGACCCAACCTCGGACGCCAAACGGCGCGCCTACGAACCCAAGTTGGATGAGCGCCGGCGACTCGTCGCTCATCGCTCCCCCCTTTTCCAGCGTTTACAAGGCCGTTAGAAGCGGCATCTACAGTAGAGGCTTTTTAAAGAGCCCTTACGCGGCCTGCTTGCGGAAACTGGTGAGTAGAAACTTGACGCGATCCGACATGTGGGCGCCCTTGGCCACCCAGTGCTCGATGCGAGCGACGTTCAAGCGCAGCTTGACTTCGGCGCCGCGCGCGACCGGGTTGAAAAGTCCCACGCTTTCGAGGCTGGTGCCCCCCTGGCGCTTGCGGCTGTCGGTCACCACAACGTGATAGAACGGGGTCTTCTTGCCGCCGCGTCGGGTCAAACGGATCGTCACCATCGTTAATTCACCTTGCAATGCCTAGCCGCTAATTGTAATGACAACCAGGGGTCCAGGGCAACAAATCATTGAATCGGCAGGATTCTCCGCGGCTAATGCGGCAGGCGTCCGGCCATGCCTCGCATCATGTTCTTCAACATGCCGCCCTTGGCGAGCTTTTTCATGGTCTTTTGCATGTGGTCGAACTGCTTCAACAGCCGGTTGACCTCGGGCAACTGCACCCCCGCCCCTGCCGCGATGCGCCGCTTGCGCGAGCCATCGATCGATTCCGGCCGCCGGCGTTCGCGCGGCGTCATCGAATCGATGATCCCCATTTGGCGCTTCAGGCTCTGTGGATTGACCGCGCCGGCCGCAGCCGCGGCATTGGCCTGCATCTGGGCCGGTAATTTGTCCAGCAGGGCCGACATGCCGCCCATTTTCTGCAGCTGGGCCAATTGATCCCGCAAATCGGCCAAATTGAAGGATTTGCCCTTGCTGATCTTGTTGGCGAGCTTTTCCGCCTTTTCTTGGTCGACCTGCTCCTGCACCTGTTCGACCAAGGACAGCACGTCGCCCATCCCCAAAATGCGCGAAGCGACGCGTTCCGGTTGAAACAGCTCCAAAGCCTGCGATTTCTCGCCGGTACCGACGAAGAGAATGGGCTTGCCGGTGACCTGCCGCACCGATAGGGCGGCTCCTCCGCGCGCGTCGCCATCGGCTTTGGTGAGGATTACCCCGGTCAGCGTCAATGCGTCGTTGAATGCCTTGGCGGCATTGACGGCATCCTGTCCCGCCATGCTGTCGACGACGAACAACCGCTCATGCGGATTGACCGCGGCTTCGAGTTCTTTGACCTCGTCCATCATCTCGGTGTCGATGTGCAGCCGACCCGCGGTGTCGAGCAGCAGCACGTCGTAAGCCTGCAGCGTCGCCTCGATGAGCGCGCGCTTGGCAATGGCCACCGGTGCTTCGCTGGCGAGTGACGGTGCGAAACCCGCACCCACCTGCGCGGCCAACGTCTGCAGCTGCAGGATCGCCGCGGGCCGGTAGACATCGGTGCTGACCATCAGCACTTTTTTGTTCTGCTTCTCGATCAGCCAGCGCGCGAGTTTACCGGCGCTGGTGGTCTTGCCGGCGCCTTGCAGGCCCGCGAGCATCACGACCACGGGTCGCTGCGCGCGCAGATTCAGGCCGGTGCTCGGCTCGCCCATGAGCCGCGTGAGCTCCTCATGCACGACTTTGATGAAGGCTTGGCCCGGTGTCAGGCTCTTGGTGACTTCAACGCCGATCGCGCGCGCTTTGACGGCATCGGTGAACGTCTTGACGACGGGCAACGCCACATCGGCATCGAGCAGAGCGAGCCGCACCTGCCGCACGGTATCGGCGATATTGTCGTCCGTGAGCCGGCCGCGGCCGGACAGCGACTTGAGCGCCGAGGTGAGACTGGATGTGAGGCGGTCAAACATGGCGCGGATATTACAGGTCGATTTTCCCGGCGGCTAGGCGGTAATTGCGGACGGCCGCGCATCATCGCGGGCAGTCGCGTCGCGGCGGGCAGTCGCGTCGCCGCGGGCCGCTAGGCGGTCCTGGGTGCATGTGTCATTATCTCGATGTCATTATTCAGGCCCGTGTGTGTCCTAGGCCAGCCGTGATTTTCGCCATCATTTTGTTCGTGCTCTACGCCGCCAGTTCCTGGGTCATGCTGCGCAGTGTGAGCAGGCCGCGACTGGAGCCCATCGCCTGGGTGCTGAGCTTCGCGGCCATCATCGCCCACACCGGCGCCCTCGTGCACATGATGCGCATCAACGGGCCCTTTGCCATCGGCGTGCTGGAGGCGATATCGCTGTTGGCATGGACTCTCGCGATCCTTGCCTGTCTCATATCCATCGAAAAGCAGAATCGCGTGCTCGGCGCCATCTTGTTGGCAAGCGCAGCGTTCGGCGCGGCCGCAACCGATGCCGGGCATGGCTTCGTCGAGGCCGTCGTGCCGGGATGGGAGCTCACGGCTCATATCCTGCTTTCCATGGGCGCCGCTGCCCTGCTGTTCGCCGCGGCCGTCACGGCCCTGCTGCTGGTATTTCTCGACCGGCGGCTGCGGACGCGGCGCATCGCCGATCTGCCGAGCGTCCTGCCGCCGCTCGATGCCCTCGAAAAAGTGATGTTTCGGCTGATCGGCGCAGGCTTCGCGCTGCTCACCTTGGCGCTGTTCACGGGATTCGTATTCGTCACCAATCTGTTCACCCAGCATCTGATTCACAAGACGGTGCTGTCCCTGATCGCTTGGACGATCTTCGGCATCCTGCTGATCGGCCGATTCCGCTTCGGTTGGCGCGGGCGCTCGGCAGTGCGCTGGACCCTGTTCGGCTTCGGCATGCTGGCGCTGGCGTACTTCGGTTCCAAATTCGTCCTCGAGAATTTGCTCGGGCGGCACTGGGGCTAGGCCGGCCCGGGTGGAACCTCCGACCGGACACCGCAACGAATGCCACATCCCTCCCTAGGATTGCTGTTCGGCGCATTGGCAGCGCTGCTCATACTCGCCGCGTTTTTCGCGGGCAGCGAGACGGCGCTCATGAGTCTGAACCGTTATCGGCTGCGGCATCGAGCCAGCGAAGGAAATCGCGGGGCGCGGCTCGCCGAGGCGCTGCGCGCTCATCCCGACCGGCTCATCGGGTTGATCCTTTTGTTGAGCACCATCGTCAATGTCGCGACGCCGATGCTGGTGGGCTTCATCGCCCTGCGCCTGGGGGGCGAGTACCTGCTTGCGTTCGGCGCCGCCGCGTTGACTCTGGTGCTGTTGATCTTCTGCGAGGTCGCGCCCAAGACTTTCGGCGCATTGCATCCGGAGCGCCTCGCACTGCCCGCGGCCTACATCTACACGCCCCTGCTGCTGCTGCTCTACCCCTTCGTCTGGGCCACGAATTTGCTGGCGAACGGGGTGTTGCGGCTGTTCGGCGTCTCGCCGCAGCAGGCGTCGAACTCCTTGAGCAGCGAAGAATTGCGCACCGTCATGGCGGAAGCCGGCTCCAAGCTCCCTCATCGCCACCTGCAGATGCTGGTCAGCATCCTGGATCTCGAGAGCGCCACGGTGGAGGACATCATGGTGCCCCGCAATGAAGTCGTGGGCATCGACGTCGACGATGACTGGGACAGGGTTCTCGAGCAGCTGCGCCAAAGCCAGCACACTCGATTGCCGGTTTATGAAGGGGAAATCGACCGTATCATCGGCGTCCTGCACATGAAGCAAGTCGTTCATCAGATGGCGCGCGGCCGTCTGGATCGCGATGGGTTGATCGAAGCGGCCGGCCTGCGCGAGGCGTACTTCGTTCCCTCCGGCTCGACACTCAGCACGCAATTGTATAATTTTCAGCGCGACAAGCGCCGCATGGCGTTCGTGGTCGACGAATATGGCGACATTCAGGGCCTCGTGACGCTCGAGGACATCCTCGAAGAGATCGTCGGTGAATTTACGACCGATCCGGCGACCATGATGCACAAAGACGTGCACGCTGAAGCCGACGGCGCCTTCGTCGCCAACGCGTCGACCACCATCCGCGCGCTCAATCGATCCATGCGCTGGAACCTGCCGACCGACGGTCCGAAAACACTCAACGGCCTGATCCTGGAATTCCTGGAGACCATCCCCGAACCGGGCACCACGCTGAAATTGGCGGACTACATGTTCGAAGTGCTGCAGACCGGCGATAACGCGATCAAAACCGTGCGTATACGGCCGCCCAAGCCTCGATGACCCGCCGAACCTGATTTGCATAAATCGCGTCACAGAAAGCGCCGGCCGCCGTGGCGTAGTATTGCGCGATGGCTCGCACGGACCGACACGACGATCTGATCTGGCAGGAACGGCTCGATGCGCTGGCAAGCGGCCGGTGCAGCGAAGATGATTTCATGGATGAGTTGGCGACCAGCGGGGAAATTTCCCCCGATTCGGCATGGAACGTCGCCGCGCTGCTCGATCAACGATACCGGCGCGGACAAATGCCCGTGGACTTGTTTCGCTCCATTGAATCGAGGATAGCGCAGCGCGAATTGGGCGCCCTCGAATACGGGACGACGATCGATCTCGATATCGATCTCGGTCCGCCGCGGCGTCCCGTCCCAGCCCCGCAAACGGCGCCGCTCGAACCGGCCCTGCCTGTCGCCGAAATCGGCCGTGAATTGCGCCATCGGTATGTCCTGGAGAGCCGGCTGGGCAGCGGCGGCATGGGTACGGTATTCAAGGCAATGGATCGCTACCGCTGCGATCTCCCCGAGGGCAACCGCCACGTGGCGATAAAGCTGCTGCGCGAAAGAATCGACGGCCATCCAGAGGTTCTATCGAGGCTGCGGCGAGAGTTTTATTGCGCGCAGGCCCTTTCGCACCCCAACATCGTCAAAGTATACGAGCTCGATCAGGATGAAAATGTCGCGTTTTTCACGATGGAGTACCTGGAAGGGGAACTCTTGAGCGATGTGATCGGGCGATCGCATCCTCTTCCGATATCGAGATCATCTGCCTGGCCGATAATACTCGAAGTAGGCGCGGGCCTCGCACACGCGCACGCGCGCAATGTGGTCCATGCGGACTTGAAACCGCGCAATGTGATGATTACGAACTCAGGCGAAGTACGCATACTCGATTTCGGCGCCTCCAGTGCATTTACCGGCCGCCGCGCGGGCGGCGAGATGCCGAAGGGCAATTCCACCGCATTGACGCCGGCCTACGCATCCTGCGAACTCTTGGAGGGTCAAGACGCCGATCCCCGCGATGACCTCTATGCTCTCGCGTGCTTGACGTACGAATTGCTCGCGGGGGAGCATCCCTTTCAAGGCCGAAGATCGACCGAGGCGCGCAAGCTTGCCTTGGTGCCCCGGCCGCCCAAAGGGCTGACTGCGGCGCAGTGGCAGACATTGGCCACGGGTCTTTCCTGGCTGCGGCAAGACCGGTCGATGGCGGTG
>Ga0070696_100001787_pt1 | contig 14090 bp, 11 predicted proteins | sample KBSK1253metaG_FD_65474 | JGI IMG/M metagenome (GOLD analysis project Ga0070696, IMG submission 65474) | Corn, switchgrass and miscanthus rhizosphere microbial communities from Kellogg Biological Station, Michigan, USA - KBS K1-25-3 metaG | ecosystem: Host-associated > Plants > Roots >... | reverse complement strand
CGACGGCGTCGATGATGACGTCGGCTTTGATTATCCTGCTCGTATCAAAGCGCTTGGGTCGGTCCACGCGTGCGTTCGGCGATACGAGCACGAAAGAGACGAAGGTAGGCGATAACCGCAAACCCATCCGAGTCGGCATTTCGATCTGGGCGAACGCATCCTTCAGAACTGCAATATGGCGGTCATTCTGCGCGAAGGGAGAGGCCATACCTTCGTAGGTCCTCTTGTAGTCGCTCCAGCGCAGAAATTCGCCCTCCTCGGTGATCTTGATCCCAGCATGCAAGTGCTTCGTCTCCAGAACGAACACGTTCAGCGTGCGATGAATAAGAATGTGATCGATTTGCGCGACCCGACCTCCGATTTCCAACCGCAGATCATGGATGACAACGGTTCGCTTCGATTCTTTCAGGTGAAAATCGATCAGATAGGCGGCTTCCTCCTCGCCTCTGAGCCCGGACCGCATATTGCGTAGCTCTTGCTCGATATCCGCCTTTCGGTTCGCCGGAGCAACCGCCGCCAGTTGCTCCAGTTCGGCGATCATCGTGTCCTTGCGGTCGGCCGTTTTCAATAACATCAGATGTTTCCCAGGAAAGCAGCAGATTGAGGTACGCGACGGCGATATGATCCGCTTCGGCGCATCGGAAGGCTACCGATGTCTCATCGGCCGCGCCGCACGTTGATGCGCTGCTCGACCACCCGCAGCAGCGCATCGATCGCGAAGCCGACGATGCCGATGGCGATCATCCCGCTCATCACGATCGACGTGCTGATGCTTGCCTGGCCCTTGACCAGCAGGTAGCCGATTCCGCTCGATGCGACGATCAGCTCCGCACCGACGAGCGATTGCCAACCGAGTCCGGCGCTGATGCGCAGGCCGGCGACGATCGATGGCACTGACGCCGGCAGCAGCACTTCGGTGATCATGCGCCAGTGGCTGGCGCCCAGCGTCTGCGCCGCTTCGACGAAACGGGGCTCGACGTACTTCGCGCCGCGATAGGCGTTGATCACGCACGGCGGAAACGCGCCGCTGAAGATGATCAGCGTCGGGCCGCCGATGCCGGTGCCGAACCACAACGCCGCGAAAGGTACCCACGCGATGGGTGCGACGAAGCGCAGCGCGTCGAAGAGCGGCGTGACGATCGCGTCGAGCCATCGGAACCAGCCCATCAGCAAGCCGAGCGGTATCCCGATCGCGACGGCGAGCCCAAAGCCCAGCGCGAAGCGACCGAAGCTCGACAGGAGATGCTGCTGCAGCGTGTAACCGACGAAAGGCGACCGCGTCAGCGCCACGAACTGCTCGAGCACGGCGAGCGGCGTCGGCAGGAACTGCGCCGAAACGAGACCGCTCGAGGCAATCAGCCACCAGAGCGCAAAGAACGCGACGAACCCCGCAGTCGACAGCGTCAGCCAGCGCCGAAACGATAACGCGCCGGCAGCAGGCAGCGCGCTCATGCGTGTGCCCCAACGCTTGCGGCGTACGTCGCGGCACTCATGTCCGCCTCGGCCTCGTTGTGCCGATTTGCCATGCGACGGATCGCGTGTCGGCCTCCCCGCATCGCGCGGCGCCGCGCCCTTCGGGCCTCGGCTCGGCTTGGGCCTCGCCCGCCGCGCTCAACGGTTCCACGGCATTGCGCGCCGCTCGATCCATCCCAGCGCAATCGTCATCACCGCGCCGGTTATCGCGACGGCTACCATGCCGACGACGATCATCGCCGGAAAGATGTCGAGCGACGCCTGATACAGCACGTGCCCGAGCCCCGCGATCGCGCCGATCAGCTCACCGGCGACGAGCGTCGTCCAGCACGCCTGCAACGACAAACGCAATCCGGTGAAGATCATCGGCATCGCGCCGGGAATGAGAACCTCGCGTATGAACGTCGTCCGCGGCACGCCGAGCATTCGCGCGGCCTCGATCAGGTAGGGCTCGATCGCGCGTACGCCGCTGTAGCTGTTGATGACCGCCGGTACGAACGCGGCGAACCAGATGATGAGAATCTTGGCCGTATCGCCCAAGCCCAGCCAGACGATCGCGAGCGGAATCCAGGCCAGCGGCGGAATCGGCCGAATGAGCAGGAAGGCCGGATTGATGAACGCTTCGAACGACCGGCTCCAGCCCATCGCGAGGCCGAGCGGGACGCCGACGAGCGTCGCCGCGGCGAAGCCGAGCAGCACGAGCTTGACGCTGTGGAGGACGTGCTCGTGCAGCCGCGCGTCGGCGTAACCGGTGACGGCGATCTGTCGCGTCGCATCCCAGACCTCGGACGGCGCGGGAAAACGGCCGGGACTGATCGTCTGTGTTGCCGTCGTGAGCGCATACCACGCGGCGAACACCGCGACGAACGTCGTAACGCCGATCCATGCGGACCGGCGTCCTTGCGCCAGCGTCACCGAAGCGCTTCAGTCGGCGCGATTCGCGAACGCCTTCAGCTTCGGATCGGCGTCGACCATGCGCAGATATTCGTCGGTGATGTACTTGCTCGACGCGGGCGCCTGCGCAAACGTGCCGTTCGCCTGCATGAAGCCCCCGATCTTCGTGAACCAGTCGTCGACTTCCGAGGCGCCGCCCGACGGACGTTTCATGATCCTGAGCTGGCTGGCGAGATCGAACGTCGGACGCGTCGTGAACTCCTTCTTCATCGACGCTTCGCTTATCGTCACGCCGCCCTGCTCGTAGAACTTCTTCATCATCGCGATCGCTTCCGGCTGATGCGCGTTCAGCCATTTCCACGCCCGCAAGTACACGGCCAGAAATTTCGCGACGTCCTGCGGATGCTCCTTCGCGTAATCCGCGCGCGCGATGAGCGCGCCCGGCACGGCGGCGCCGGCATCCTGCCCTGAGCAGATCTGCTTCGCACCGGCCTTCTCTTCCATCGTGTACGTGTTGGGCGCCCACAAGCCGCCGAGGTCGGCGTTGCCGCTCGACATGGCCGAGATGATCTCGGCCTGGCCCATGCTCTTCACGGTCACGTCCGCCTTCCTGAGGCCCCATTTCGCAAGACACGACTGCACCGCGTAGTCGCCGGTGGAGTTCGCGGTCAGCACGATCGTCTGGCCCTTGATCGACGCCGGATTCTTCATGAACGCATCGGCCGTCTTCGCCGTGGCGAGCAACGCGTTGCCGTACGATTCATCGTTGGTGATGCCGATCGTCAGCAGGTTGTAGCGAACCGCGCCAAGCACGGCGGGCACGGAACCGGCACCGCCGACGTCCCATGATTTTGCCGCGGAAGCGGCGATTTGCGGCACGCCGGCAGGGAACGTGCTGAAGACCGGCTTCAGGCCAACTTCGGCATACCAGCCTTTTTCGGACGCGGCGTAGAACGGCAGCGCCCAGTACAGGGCAGGCTGGTAGCTGATCCTGATTTCGGTGAGCGGTTGCGCCTGCGCGCCCCCGACGGTCAACGCGAATGCGATGCCTGCCGCGAATGCGGCGATCCTCGTTTTCATGATGCGACTCCTCCGGTGGTTTCGAGCGTTTTTCCGTCGTCGGGCTGCTGCTCTCCGCGCAGCATGCGCCAAATGGCGGTGCGCAGGTGCACGAACGACGCCTGGTCCATCACTTCCTCGCTGCGGTCGAAACGCTCCCAGTGCTCCGCTTTGCGCACGGGTGCGACATCGACGATCTCGCGGATCCTGCCCGGCCTGCGGGTCATCACGACGATGCGGTCGGCGAGGTAAACGGCTTCGTCCACCGCATGCGTGATGAACAGGACGGTGCGCGGATTGACGCGCGCCAGCTTGATCAACTCCTCCTGCATCACGACGCGCGTCTGCGCATCGAGTGCGCCGAACGGCTCGTCCATCAGCAGCACGTCCGGATCGAGGACATAGCTGCGCGCAATGGCGACGCGCTGCTGCATCCCGCCCGAAAGCTGGTGCGGATACGCCGACTCGTACCCCTGCAGCCCCATCAGCTCGACCTGGCGCGCAATCCGTTCCCTCCGCTTCGACTCCGGCAGCCCCTTGCTGCGCAGGCCGAAGTCGATATTCTCATGCACGGTCTTCCAGGGAAACAGCGCGAACTGCTGGAACACGACGGCGCGATCGGGTCCCGGCTTCGTGACCGGACGTCCGCCGACACTGACGGTACCCGACGTCGGGAATTCGAGACCGGCCGCCATCCGGAGGCAGGTCGTCTTGCCGCATCCGGACGGGCCGACCAGCGCGACGAATTCGCGATCGCGCACGTCGAACGAGATCCCGTCGAGGGTCAGGACGCCCTTGCCGTCGCGCTCGAACACGCGCGTGACGTCATCGAACGCGATGTCGCTCATGCTCGCGTCGTGGTACCGGGCATCACGGGCGCAATACGATCTTGGCGGCGGCGACCCGGCCGTCGTGCAGATCGCGGAAAGCCGCCGCGCCCTCGGCGAGAGGCCGCTCCTCGACCCACGCAAGGTCGCCGAACGCATGCTCGTGCAGCGCCAGCGCGGCGGCGCGAAGGTCCGCCGTCGAGTACGTATACGTGCCGATCAGCGTGATCTCCGCGAGCGTGAGCTTGCGCATGTCGATCTCGCTCGCCCAGTCCATCAGCCCGACGTGAACCACGACACCGCCGGGCCTTGCGGCGGCAAGCGCCGCCGCGCGAGTCGCGGCAGCGCCGACCGCGTCGATGACGACATCCATGCTGTTGTCGGCGGGCGAAGTGCCGCGCGGATCGTACGTCGCCGCGCGTGTTGCACGGGCGAGCGCCTCGCGTCGCAGCGCGTTCGTCTCCGCCACCGTGACATGGCGCACGCCGTAGTTCTGCAACAGCAGCGCCGCCAGCATGCCGATGGCGCCGGCACCCAGCACGAGCGCGTGGCACTCGGGTAGCGGCCGCACCAGCGCGCGCGCCGCCAGGTTGATCGCATGCAGGACGGTTGCCGCCGGCTCGGTCAGCGCGGCTTCGCGCGCACCCATCGTCTGCGGAATGTCGATGACGCTCGACGCCGCGGTGGTCATCAGCTCGGCGAATGCGCCGGAGCGCGTCATGCCGATCATCGTCCGCCTCGCGCAGAGGTTGTCGCGCCCCTGCTTGCAATATTCGCAGGCGCCGCAGACGATCAGCGGATTGACCGTCACGTGCCGGCCGGCGCCCGGCCCTTCGAGAATCTCGCCGGCGAGCTCGTGCCCGAGGATCAGCGGCGGCGGGCGACGCGGATCACGGCCGTGAAACGCATGGAGGTCGGAGCCGCAGATGCCCACCGCCTCGATGCGAATCAGCACCTCATCCGCCGCGCGCGATGGCTGCGGCTCGTCGCGGTACGTGACCTCGTTGGCCGCGGTGTAGACAAGCGCTTTCATCGCAGGGAAGTCCTGGTGGCCATCACGATCGTACCGCTTGCGTTCATCCGGCGGAAAATCCGCCGTCGACGAAGATCGTCTGCCCCGTCACATAATCGGACGCGCGGCTTGCGAGATAGATGGCGGTTCCCGCGAGGTCCGGCAGTTCGCCGTTGCGCCCGACGAACGTGCGCGCCGCGTACGCGTTCCATTTCTGCGGATCGGAGGCGACCGCATGGGTGAGCGGCGTCGCGAAGAACCCCGGCGCGATCGCGTTCGCATTCACGCCACCGCCCGACCACGCTTCGGCTTGCGCACGCGTCAACTGCGCGAGACCGCCTTTGGACGCGCCGTACGCGCCGCTGTTGGCGAATGCGCGAATCGACTGCAGCGATGCGATGTTGATGATCCGGCCCCAGCCGCGCTCGAGCATCGCCGGCACGAGACGCTGCGACAGGAAGAACGGCGCATCGAGGTTGAGGCGCAGCGTGCGGTCCCAGTCGTCCGGCGTGATCTCCAGCATCGGCTTGCGGATGTTGACGCCGGCCGAGTTGACGACGATGTCCGGTGGACCGAAAAACCGCGAAGAAGCGCGTGCGCAGGTATCGATTGCGCCGCGGTCGGCGAGATCGCAGGACAGCGCCTCGGCGCGCCCGCCTGCGCTCGTGATCGCTTTGCGTGTGGCGGCCAGCTCGGGTTCGCGACGCGCGACCAGTACGATGCTCGCACCGGCCTCGGCGAGTGCCTGCGCGATCGCGCGACCGATGCCGGAGCTGGCACCTGTGACGAGCGCGACCCGACCGGTGAGCGAGAAGAGCGATTCAATCGTCATGACTTTACCGATTCGCCCTTGTCGAGCGACTCGCCGGGAAAATACTTTTCGAGCCGATCGTCCGCCGTTCGCGCGTGCGCTTCCATCCCTTCGAGTCGCGATATGCGCGCGGTTACCTGCGCGATGTCCTTCGCCGCGTCACGCGTCATCCGCTGCCAGGTGAGCGGCTTCATGAACTTGTGCACGGAGAGGCCCGCCGAATAGCGCGCAGCACCCTTCGTGGGGAGGATGTGATTCGGACCCGACGCCTTGTCGCCGAACGCTACCGTCGTTTCCTCGCCGAGGAACAGCGACCCGTAGCACGTCAGGCGCGCAAGCCACCAGTCGAGATCGCGGGCGTGCACTTCGAGGTGCTCCGGCGCGCAGCGATCGGACACGCTCGCCGCCTCCTCGCGCGAATCGCACAGGATCACCTCGCCGTAATCGCGCCACGCCGAGCCGGCGGCGTCGCGCGCAGTCGCCGGAAGCGCGTCGATCAACCGCGGGACGCGGCGCATGACGTCGTCGCCGATCGCGCGCGACATCGTGACGAGCCACGCCGGGGATTCGTGACCATGTTCCGCCTGACCGACGAGATCGGCTGCGACGATCGCCGCATCGGCGCTGTCGTCGGCGATGATCGCAATTTCCGAGGGCCCGGCAAACACGTCGATGCCCACCTTGCCGAACAGGAGCCGCTTCGCTTCGGCGACGAACTTGTTGCCGGGACCGACGACGATATCCGCGGGCTTGCCGGTGAACAGACCATACGCGAGCGCGGCGATCGCCTGCACGCCGCCGAGCGTCATGACGATGTCGGCGCCGGCGACCTTCATTGCGTAAAGCACGAGGGGATGGATGCCTGCGCCCTGGTACGGCGTCGAGCACGCGACCACCGTCGGCACGCCGGCGGCCTTCGCCGTCGCGATGCTCATGTACGCCGAGGCGATGTGCGCATAGCGGCCGGTCGGCACGTAGCAGCCGGCGACATTGACGGGGACTAGCCGCTGGCCGGCGATCAACCCCGGCTGAACTTCGACCGCGAACTCGCGGATCGACTCGCGCTGCGCCTGCGCGAATCGGCGCACGCGCTCGGTGGCGAATTCGATATCGCGCCTGACCGATGACGGAATGTCGCGCGTTCGCTGCTCGAACGCCTCGGGCGAGACGACGATTTCGCCGGTCCAGCCATCGAGTCTCGTCGCATATTCGCGCACGGCCGCTTCGCCGCGCTTCTCGATGTCGGCGAGCATTTCGTACGCGACCTTTTGCGCGGCGTCCGATTCTGTCTCGGGCGTCCGGGTCGCTTTCTTGAGATATTGGATGGCCATCGAGCGTCTCGAACGAATGAGATAAGACGTTTTCGTCCGATGCTACTTGATTTGCGGGCAGGGACCTACCCGAAGCGCTCCGCCGCGAACGGAGCAATCTTCATGAACGGCGCACGCCCGGTGACGAGATCGGCGATGATCTCGCCCGTCGGTGCCGCGGCCGTCAGTCCCACGTGCCCGTGACCGAATGCGAAGAACGCGTTCACCGCGCGCGGCGAGCGGCCGATCACCGGCATCGAATCCGGGAGCGACGGCCGATGTCCCATCCAGCGCTCGATTTTCGCCGCCCGCAAGCCCGGCAGCACGCGCCTGGCCTTCTCGAGCAACGCGTCCGCACGATGAAAATTCGGCGGCGCATCGAGCCCGGCGAGCTCAACGGTGCCGGCGATGCGCAGGCCGCCTTCCATCGGCGTCGCGAAATATTTGTCCTCGCCCGACGCGACCGGGATGCGCGGGACGATGCTCGGCGATTCGAGCATCAGATGGTAGCCGCGCTCGGTCTCGAGCGGCACGTCGCTCCCGAGTTGCGATGACAATGCGCCCGAATGCGCACCCGCCGCGATGACGGTCGCGTCCACGTCCACTGCTTCGCCATCGGTGATCACACGCGTCACGCGGCCATCGGTCACGTCGAATGCGCGGGCGGCGGTGTCGACGAACCGCGCACCGCCCGCCCGCAATCGCTCGGCGAGCGCGCGCGACAACCGAAGCGGATTGGGGCAATGGCCCTGCTCGGGCAACAGAACGAGATGCGTCAGGCTGGACGACAGCACGGCATCGAATTCGCGAATGGCCGGTCCGGTGAGCACCTCCATCGCAACACCGCGCCGGCGCCGGATCTCGCGGCCGAGCGCATCTCCGACGAAAGCCGCTTCGCTTTCGTAGGCGAACGCGTAACCCTGCTGGACGATCAACTCCGGGACGCCCGCGCGCTCGGCGAGCGGGCGCCATTTGTCGAGCGTGACGGTAAGCAGCGCGTGCAACGCATCGGCGATCGCGTTCACACGCGTCACCGACGTCGCTCGCTGGAATCGCCACAGCCACGGCGCGATGCGCGGCGCGTAACGCAGCGGGATGAACAGCGGACCCGCCGGGTCCATCAGCCAGCCCGGAACCTTCTTCCACGTTCCCGGCAATCCGAGCGGCACGCACGATGAGCGGCTGAAGCAGCCGGCGTTGCCGAACGAGCAGTATTCGCCGGGAGGGCGGGGATCGATGAGTATCACGTCATGACCGCGCATCTGCAGGTGGCTCGCGCACGCAAGCCCGACCACACCCGCACCAACGACCGCAACGCGTTGTCCCATCATCGATATCCGGCGGCCTGCAACTCGAATAGCTCGGCGTAGCGGCCCTGCTGCCGCAACAACTCGTCGTGCGTGCCGATCGCCTCCACCGTTCCATCGGCGAGCACGACGATGCGATCGGCCATCCGCACACTCGAAAAGCGGTGCGAGATCAGCACGGCGGTCTTGTCGCGGCTCAATTCCCTGAAGCGCTGGAAGACCTCGAATTCGGACCGCGCATCGAGCGCCGCAGTGGGCTCGTCCAGGATCAGCACCTGCGCATCGCGCATGTATGCACGCGCTATCGCGATCTTCTGCCACTCGCCGCCCGACAGATCGATGCCGCCGCGAAAACGCTTGCCGATCATCTGCTCGTAATGGTTGGGCAGCCGGGCGATGACTTCGTCCGCGAGGCTGCGATGCGCGGCGTCGACGACGCGTGTCCGGTCGTCGCGCGCGTCGATCCGGCCGACGGCGATGTTCTCGGCCGCGGTCAGATGATAACGGACAAAGTCCTGAAAAATGACGCCGATGTTCGACCGCAGCGCACCGAGGTCGTATTCGCGCAGATCGTGCCCGTCGAGCAGGACGCGTCCCTCGTCGGGATCGTAGAGCCGCGCCAGCAGCTTCACGAGCGTCGTCTTGCCGGCGCCGTTTTCGCCGACGAGCGCCAGCACTTCGCCAGCGTGCAGCGTGAAGTCGAGATGACGCACCGCCCAGCGCTCGGCACCCGGATAGCGAAAGCCGACGTCGTCGAATACGAACCCGGTGCGGATCGGCGTCGGGAAGGGCGCCGGATCGGGCGGTGAAGCGATTTCCGGCTCGATCTCGAAAAACGAGAACAGGTCGTCGAGGTAGAGCGCCTGGCCCGCCACCTGCGAAAAGCCCGTCAGCAGATCCTCGAGCAGCGTGCGCAGCCGCCGGAACGATCCCGCGAGAAACGTGAGATCGCCGATCGAGAACTCGCCGTGCAGCGTGCGCCAGACGATGTACGCGTAGGCGACGTAGTACGCGATCGTGCCGAGCGCCGTCAGCGCGCTTCCGAGGCTCGCGCGTCGCTGCGCGAGGTCGCGATTGGCTTCATAGAACCCCGTCGCGAGCGTGCGATAACGATCGATCAGGAACCCATTGAGGCCGAAGATCTTGACCTCCTTCGCGGTCTCGACGCTGGCGCCGGTCTGCCGGACATAATCGAGCTCGCGTCGCTCGGGAGTGCGCGCGTAGTTGAGCGAATAGCTTTGCGCGTTGAAATGCGCTTCGCCGACGAACGCCGGCACGAGGGCTACCGCCATCAGCACGATCAGCCACGGCGCATACACCACGAGACCGGCGCCGAAGCTCACGATCGTGACCACGTCCTGCGCCTGGCCGAAGAGCTGGCCGAGGAGCGACATGCGCCCGGCCGCTTGCCGGCGCGCGCGATCGAGGCGATCCTGCAATTCGCTGTCCTCGAAGTCCTCGAGGTCGAGCGTTGCCGCATGCGCCATCAGCCGCAGGCTCGTTTCATTGCTGAACCGTTCGGACAAAAGCGAATCGAGCAGCGATACGGCTCGTCCCAGCACGTCGGATAGCACGGCCAGGCCAAATTCGAGCGCGAGCAGCCAGAGAATGCGATCGAGCCACCCATGCGCGAGCCACGCGCGGATATCGTCGCCCGGATGCGGCGTCTTCGTGAGCAGCACGACTTCGTCGATGATCAGCTTGCCAACGTAAAGGGTCGCTACCGGCAGCAGCGCGCGCACGAAGCGCAGCACCGACTGCCCGAGCATCATCGACGGGCTGGTCTGCCAGACGAGCCTCAGGAACGGCGGCACGTTGCGCAAGCCGCCAAACCGCTCGCGCAGCGACCGCCGCTCACCATGGAGAACGCGCTCGGCCGCGCTCGCCTTGATCGTACGAGCGCCTGCCCCGACGCTTGCGGCTGTCGCCGCTGCGCTGCCCCCGGCGGGGGCGCTATTCGCGCCTAGGGATGGCCCGCCGGCGCTCATGAATGATTGCGAGGCATGCCGCTATTGTGGCGCACCGGAGTTTCCCTCGCCGGGCGTTGTCCAACCCGGGTCCATAGCGCAAAGGGAGGAAGCCATGTCGATCCAGGCCATCAATCCGGCAACGGGCGAGGTGGTTGCCACGCACGACGAGATGAAGCCGGATGTCGTCGCGGGCATCGTCGAATCGGTCCATGCGGCGGCGCTTGACTGGCGACGCGCGTCGTATGCCGATCGCGCGGTCCCGATGCGCAAGGCGGCCGAGATCCTGCGCAAGGAGGCGCGCGATTTCGCCCACCTGATGGCGCGCGAGATGGGCAAGCCGGTGCGCGACGGCGTCGCCGAAGCGCAGAAGTGCGCGACCGCCTGCGATTTCTTCGCCGAGCACGCGGCGAAGTTCCTGGCGCGTGAAGTCGTGAAAACCGAAGCGCGCTCGAGCTTCGTCACGTTCAATCCGCTCGGCGTCGTGCTCGCCGTCATGCCGTGGAATTTTCCGTTCTGGCAGGTGTTCCGTTTCGCGGCACCGGGCCTGATGGCGGGCAACGCGGCGGTGCTGAAGCACGCGTCGAATGTTCCCGGCTGTGCGATCGCGATCGAGGAGATTTTTCACCGCGCGGGCTTTCCGGAGAACGTGTTTCGCACGCTGATGATCGGCAGCGGAGCGGTCGATGCGGTGATCGAGCATCCGCGCGTGCGCGCCGTCACGCTGACGGGCAGCGGACCGGCCGGACGGGCCATCGCCGCGAAAGCGGGCCGGTTGCTGAAGAAAACGGTACTCGAGCTCGGCGGCAGTGATCCCTATCTCGTGCTCGAGGATGCCGACCTCGATCTCGCCGCCGCCGTCTGCACCAAGGCGCGTCTCGTCAACTCGGGTCAAAGCTGCATCGCGGGCAAGCGCTTCGTTGTCGTCGAGCACGTGCGCGCCGGTTTCGAGGAGCGCTTCGTCAGGCGGATGGCCGCGGCGAAAATGGGCGATCCCCTCGACGAGGCGACCGAAGTCGGGCCGCAGGCGCGCGCGGACTTGCGCGACACGCTGCAGCGCCAGGTCGACGAGAGCGTTGCGAAGGGTGCGAGGTGCCTGCTCGGCGGATCGGTTCCCGACGGACCAGGCGCGTTCTATCCTCCCACGATCCTGACGCACGTTCGCCCGGGGATGCCGGCATTCGACGAGGAACTGTTCGGGCCCGTCGCCGCGGTCGTACCGGTACGCGACGAAGCCGAAGCCGTCGCGATGGCCAACGCGTCTCCGTTCGGCCTCGGCGGCGGCGTCATCACACGCGATGTCGCACGCGGCGAGCGCATCGCGGCCGACCTGATCGAGAGCGGCTGCGTGTTCGTCAACGATGCGGTCCGCTCCGACTCGCGCCTCCCGTTCGGCGGCATCAAGGAAAGTGGCTACGGGCGCGAGCTTGCGAGCTACGGCATCCGGGAATTCGTCAACATCAAGAGTGTCTGCGTCGCATGACGAAATGCGCCACAATGCGCGTCGCGAGGGAGGGACCTTTCGATGATGTCGCATTCACGAGCCGCCGGCCGGGCGCTGGCGGCGCTTGCGCTGTCGTTCGCGCTGCACGCCGGCGCCGCGGATCCGGCGAAGGTGCTGCGCGTCGCGCTGCCCCGCGCGGAAACCGGCTTCGATCCCGCGCAGGCGAGCGAAGTCTATTCGGGCGCCGTGATCGCCGCGATCATGGAGCCGCTGCTGACGTTCGATTATCTCGCGCGGCCGGTGAAGCTCGCGCCGCTGACGACAGAGGCGCTGCCTGCAGTCGCCGACGCAGGCAAGCGCTACACGTTCAAGCTGAAGAAAGGCATCTACTTCGCCGCCGATCCCGCGTTCAAGGGCAAGCGCCGCGAGCTCGTCGCCGGTGATTACATCTACGCGATCAAGCGGCTCGTCGATCCGAAGAACCGCTCGCCGAATGCATTCTACGTCGAGGGCAAGATCGCCGGCCTCGATGTGCTCGTCGCGAAGGCGAAGCAGAACGGCGATCGTCTCGATTACGGCGCGCGCGTCGCAGGCCTCGAGGCCCCGGATCGGTACACGCTGCGCATCACGCTGACGCACAGCGATTACACGTTCCCGCAGGTCCTCGCGTTGCCGGCGCTGTCCGCCGTGGCGCGCGAAGTCGTCGAAGCGTATCCCGGCGAGACGGCCGCGCATCCGGTCGGCACCGGTCCCTACATCCTGAAGAAATGGGTGCCGGCGTCGAAAATGATCCTCGAGGCGAATCCCGGTTTTCGCGGATTCACGTGGGATTTCGACCCGGGCGACGACCCGGCCGACAAGGCGATCGCGGCACGAATGCGCGGCCGGAAAATGCCGCAAGTCGGCACGATCGACATCAGCGTGATGGAAGAGCCGCAATCGAGCTGGCTCGCCTTCCAGCGCGGCGAGCTCGATCTCATCGATCTGCCGAGCACGTTCGCGCCGGTGGCGCTTCCCCGCGGAAAGCTCGCGCCGGATCTCGCGAAGAAGGGCATCTACCTGTCGCGGATTTTGCTGCCGGCGATCAATTACACGTCGTTCAACATGCGCGATCCCGTGGTCGGTGGATTCACCAACGACAAGCTCGCGCTGCGCCGCGCGATCGCGATGGCGTACGACATCGATGCGGAGATCGCGGTCATCCGCAAGGGGCAGGCGGCGGCGCTGTCGATGGTGATCCCGCCCGGCGTCGCCGGCTACGAGACGCGTTATCGCAGCAGCATCAAGTACGATCCGGCCGCCGCGAACGAGCTGCTCGACCGCTTCGGTTATGCAATGGGTCCGGATGGCTACCGTCGATTGCCGAACGGCAAGCCGCTCGTCCTCACCTATGCGAGCCAGACGAACGCACTGGCGCGGGAATTCGACGAGCTGTGGCAGAAGGCGATGAATTCGCTGCGCATCCACCTGTCGATCGAAAAGGGCAAGTTCAGCGACCAGATCCGCGAGGCGATCGCCTGCCACCACCAGATGTGGAGCTACGGCTGGATCGCCGATTATCCGGACGGCGACAATTTCATGCAGCTTCTCTACGGCGGCAACATCGGACAGAGCAACGTCTCGTGCTACCGGTCGCCGACGTACGACGCGCTTTACGAACGGTCGCGCCTGATGCCCGATTCGCCGGATCGTGACAAGCTGTTCGAGCAGATGACGCATCAGTTCGAAGCCGATACGCCGTGGCGGCTCGGCACCGCGACGTACCGGAACACGCTCGCGCAGCCGCGCGTGATCGGCTACAAGGCGCATCCGGTGCTGCTGGCCGACTGGATGTACGTCGACATCGACACGACGCAGCGTTGAACCTACCGCTTCGACCCCAGGATCATCCGTGCGCCGCGCTCGCCGATCATCAGCGACGCGGCGTTCGTGTTGGCCGACGTGACGGTCGGCATCACTGACGCATCGATGACGCGCAACGCTTCG
>Ga0070696_100001786_pt1 | contig 14092 bp, 13 predicted proteins | sample KBSK1253metaG_FD_65474 | JGI IMG/M metagenome (GOLD analysis project Ga0070696, IMG submission 65474) | Corn, switchgrass and miscanthus rhizosphere microbial communities from Kellogg Biological Station, Michigan, USA - KBS K1-25-3 metaG | ecosystem: Host-associated > Plants > Roots >... | reverse complement strand
GCCTGGCGTCCTCGTTCGACGCCGGATCGAGTCCGAGCCGGTTGTACGACTCGATGTTCCGCGCGCCCTGCTTCGCGAGCACCTGGTAGCGCCGCTCCATCTCCTTCACGCAGTAGCGCAGCGCCTGAGCGGCCTTCTTCGGATCGGTGACGACCGGCATCCGAAGGTGCGGGATCCCGTTGTACGGCGTCAGCTCCAGCATCTTCGGATCGATCATGATGAACCGGAGCTCCGCCGGCGTCCGGCGCATGAGGAGGCTCATGATGAGCGTGTTGATGCAGACGCTCTTCCCCGACCCGGTCGCGCCCGCGATCAGGACGTGCGGCATCTTGTCGAGCGAGGTCGCGAACGGCACGCCCGCGACGTCCTTCCCCAGCGCGAACGGGAGTCCCTCCTTCGCGTCCTGGAACGCAGACGACGCGACGATCTCGCGGAACGAGACGAGCATCTTCACGCGGTTCGGAATCTCGATGCCGACCGCGGCCTTGCCGGGAATCGGGGCCACGATCCGGATCCGCTGCGCCTTGAGCGAAAGCGCGAGGTCGTCCTGGCGCTGGAGGATTTGGTTCACCTTCACGCCCGGCGCCGGCTCGTACTCGAAGAGCGTGATGACGGGCCCCGGGTGGACTTCCGAGACCTTTCCGGCCACGCCGAAGTCGGAGAGCGTTCGCTCGAGGACGCGCGAGAGCTCGAAGAGCTCGGCCTCGTTCACGACCTGACGCGCCGCCTCGTGATGATCGAGGAGATCGATCGAGGGAAGCGCCGCGTCCGGGACGGCGGCGGGGCCGAGGCCGAGGCCGGCTTCCGGAGGACCAGACGGAGCGGCGAACCCGGGCACGCCGGCGCCGGCTCCCCCGAGCGGCGACGGTCCGCGGCGCTTCTCGTCGCGGCCGACCGTCGCGGGCGCCGGCGGGAACGGGATCGCCATCGACTCCCCGCGATCGGAGCCGGGCCGCCCCACGATGCGCGGCTTGGAGGGCGCGCGCGGCGCGTCCGTCTCGGGCGGAGCGAACGCGGCGGCGAGGTCCGCCTCCTCCTCGATCGGCGGCTTTCGTCCCCGGCGCGGCGCGACCGCCACGACGGCCGCCGCGTCCTCGTCGGACGGACCGGCGCCGGGACGCTTCTTGGCGGGCGGCTTGTCGGGGAGAAGGCGCGTCAGGAGGCCGCCCAGAAGGCGGCGAAGCGGTGAAGCGGTCCCGAGCTCGAACGCCACGACCGCGAGCACGACGAGGGCCGTGCCGAGCACGAGCTCGCCTCCGATCGTCCCCAGCAGGCGGGCCGCCATCTGTCCGATCCACTCACCGGAATGGCCGACCAGGGATCGATTGCCGCTCGTGACGAGGAAGAGGAGGCCGAGCGCCGTGGCGGCCGCGGCCGCGCCGAGCCCGGTCCGGATCGCGAGTTCTCCCGGAGGATGGAGTCGAAGGCGATTCCACCCCCACGCCCCAAGGAGCAACGGAGCGAGCCACGCGGCCAGGATCCCGAAGGCGCCCACGAGCCCGGACGCCGCGAACGCGCCGATGATTCCACCCTGGTTTCGGACCGCGCCGGTCGAGATCAGGTCCGCCGTGGTGTCACGCGCGTCCCGCGTCGCCAGGGCGAGCGCGAGGAAGAGCGCCACCGACAGCAAGCAGAGCCCCAGGATCTGGAACTTCCGTCGGACGGAAACCCGTCCCAAGAGCCACATGCGCGGGTGGTCCGGCTTACGTCCCCTGCTGCCAGGAAGCGAGGTACGCGACCTGCTCGGGCGTGAGCGTGTCGATATGCACGCCCAACGCCTCCAACTTGAGCCGCGCGATTTCCTCGTCGACCGACGCCGGGATCGGGAAGACGTTCGGCTTCAATTCGGCCGCGTGCGACAGGACCCACTCCGCGCCCAGCGCCTGATTGGCGAAGCTCATGTCCATCACCGACGCGGGGTGTCCCTCCGCAGCCGCGAGATTGATCAGCCGTCCTTCGCCCAGAACGAACACGCGCTTTCCGCGCTCGACCACGTACTCCTGCACGAACGGGCGGATCGTGCGGACGGACTTGGCCTCCTTCGCCAGCGTGTCCAGGTCGAGCTCCGCGTTGAAGTGCCCCGAGTTGGCGACGATGGCGCCGTCCTTCATGGTCCGGAAGTGCTCCATGCGGATCACGTTCAGGTTTCCGGTCACGGTCACGAAGATGTCGCCGACCTTCGCGGCCTGATCGGCCGGCATCACCTCGAACCCGTCCATGACGGCCTCGAGCGCCGGGAGCGGATCGACCTCCGTCACGATCACGTGCGCGCCCATGCCGCGAGCGCGCGTCGCGACGCCGCGCCCGCACCATCCGTAGCCGAGCACGACGAACTTGGAGCCCGCCACGAGCTTGTTCGTCGCGCGGAGGATGCCGTCGAGCGTGCTCTGCCCGGTGCCGTATCGATTGTCGAAGAAGTGCTTCGTCTTCGCGTCGTTCACGGCGAGGATCGGATAGCGGAGCGCGCCCTCGCGGGCCATGCTCCGGAGCCGAATCACGCCTGTGGTCGTCTCCTCGGTGCCGCCGATCACGGACTTGGCCTGCTCGGCGCGCTTCGTGTGGAGCACCGTGACGAGGTCCGCGCCGTCGTCCATCGTGAACACGGGCTTCGAGTCGAGCGCCGCGTCGATGTGCTTGTAGTACGTGTCGGGGTCCTCGCCCTTGATGGCGAACGTCGGAATGTTGTAGCGGTGCACGAGCGCCGCGGCCACTTCGTCCTGAGTGGAGAGCGGGTTCGAGGCGCAGAGCGTCACGTCGGCTCCGCCCGCCTGAAGCGTGAGCATGAGGTTCGCCGTCTCGGTCGTCACGTGGAGGCAGGCCGCCATCTTCCGGCCGCGGAACGGCTTCTCCTTCTCGAACCGCGCCTTCACCTGCCGGAGCACCGGCATCTCGCGCTCCGCCCACTCGATGCGATTCACGCCATCGTCGGCGAGCTTGGGATCCTTCACGTGTCCTTGGGCGGTCAGGTTCATCATCTCAGGCGTCACGTTTCAACTCCTCCACGCGGTCGAGGAGTTCCCATCGGAATCCCTCGGTCTCGCGTCCAAAGTGTCCATACGCTGCCGTCCGTTTGTAGATCGGCTTCCGCAAATCGAGCGCCTGGATGATGGCGTCCGGACGAAGGTCGAAGTGCTTGCGCACCAACTCGGAGAGTCGGGCGTCGGGAACGGTGCCGGTGCCGTGGCTGTCCACCATGATCGAGACCGGCTGCTCGACCCCGATGGCGTACGCGAGTTGCACGGTGCAGCGGTCGGCCAGGCCCGCGCCGACGATGTTCTTCGCGACGTGCCGCGCCGCGTACGAGGCCGAACGGTCCACCTTGGTCGGATCCTTGCCGCTGAAGGCGCCGCCGCCGTGACCGCCGAACCCGCCATACGTGTCGACGATGATCTTCCGCCCCGTCAGCCCCGTGTCCGCGCGGGGCCCGCCCAGCACGAAGCGGCCGGTCGGGTTGATGTGGTAGGTGGGCTCGCCGTTCAGCATCTGCTTCGGGAGCACCGGACGGATCACGTCGGTGATGAGCCGCTCGCGGAACCGTTTGAGCTCCGCGTCCCCCATCTCGGCGTGCTGCGTGGAGAGCACGACCGTGTCGATGCGTTGCGGGACGCCGTTCACGTATTCGACGGTCACCTGCGACTTGCCGTCGGGGCGCAACTCCGGAAACTTCCCGGAGCGTCGCGCGTCGGCGAGCCCCTTCGTCAGCTTGTGGGCGAGAAGGATCGGAAGCGGCATCAATTCCGGGCTCTCCCGCACGGCGTATCCGAACATCAGCCCCTGGTCTCCGGCCCCCTTCCGGTCGACGCCGAGCGCGATGTCGCTCGACTGTTCATCGATCGCGACCAGCACGGAGCACGTCTCCCAATCGAAACCGTAGTGCGGATCGTCGTAGCCGATCGAGCGGATCGTCTCCCGGACGATCTTCGCGATGTCGACGTAGCAATCGGTCGTGATCTCGCCCGCGACCAAGGCCAAGCCCGTCGTCACCAGCGTCTCGCACGCGACGCGGCCCTTGGGATCCTTGGCCAAGATGGCGTCCAGCACCGCGTCCGAAATCTGGTCCGCGACCTTGTCGGGGTGCCCCTCGGTCACCGATTCCGAGGTGAAGAGCATGGAGTGGCCGACCACCTTGGAGCTCCGGACTTCGGGTGCCGTCTGCGTTGCCTGAGCATTCATGAAACTTGGACCTCCGATGAGTCGCCCACGTTGAGCCGCTGATAGGCGCCGCGCACGATCGCGCTCTCCCCGACCACGGAGCGGTCGAGGAGCGCGTCTTCCACAACGGCACCTTCGTTCACGATGGAGTTCTTCACGACGGATCGCCGCACCCGCGCCCGGGGGCCGATCGAAGCATGGGGACCGATCACCGAGTGCATCACGTCCGCGCTCGGATCGAGCGCGACGGGCGGCACGATGACGACGCCCGGGCGCGCCGGGACCGGGCCGGCGGGGATCACCGCCGCGTCCAGGAGCGCCCGATTCGTCTCGAGCAGCGCTTCGGTCTTGCCACAATCATACCAGCCCTCGACGGGGAACGGACGCAGCACTTCCCCACGCTCCAGGAGCAGCGCGAGCGCGTCCGTGAGCTGGATTTCGCCGCGCGTCCGCTCTCCGCGACGCGACAGCTCCTCCAGCGCTCCGAAGAGCGCCCTCGAGCGCTCCAAGAAATAGAGACCCACGAGCGCGAGGTTCGACTTCGGGTCGGACGGCTTCTCGACCAGCGACGTGATCCGGCCGCTCGCCACCGTCGCCACGCCGAATCGGCGCGGGTCCTCCACTTCCTTCACGCCCACCCAAGAGCCCCCCGTCAGGAGCCCTTCGAGCGGCGCCTTCAAGATCGTGTCGCCCAGGATGATGAGGAGCGGCGCTTCCCCCACGGCCGCGTCCGCCTGCGCCACCGCATGACCCAGCCCGAGCGGCTCGTCCTGAACCACCGACGTCACGCGGAGGTCGGTTCGCGAGGCGCCGAACGCGCGCAGGCGCTCTCCCTGCTCGCCGGGACCGACGACCAATACGACCCGCTCGGCGCCGACGGCGGCGACCTGATCCAGGATGTGCGCCAGGACCGGCTTCCCCGCGACCGCGAGGAGCGCCTTCGGCGTCGTCAGCGTGTGCGGCTTGAGCCGGGTTCCCGCCCCTGCGACCGGAATGACGACGACCGGCTTCACCGGTTGAGCGCTTTCTTCAGCGACTCGACCCCGGGAAGCGCGCTCGGGTCGGTGCCGTTTCCGAGCGCCAGGTAGTACGAAACCAGATCGCCGATCGCCACGCCGCGAAAGAGCCGCGTCATCGGATCGGCGCCGTCCACCGTCACCGTCTCCACGCGGGCGCCCTTCCTTCCGAAGTGGAGGCGCAGCCAATCGAACCGCTTGGCGACGCGGGGATGGTCCGCCGCATCGCGAAGCAGCACGACGGCGGTCTTCCGCGCGAGCCCCTTCGGAAAGATCTGTCCATCCACTTCGTTATGGGTCATCTCCGGGACCGTAGACGCCCAGGCGAGGTGCTTCGAATTCTCGTTCAGCTGTCCCTTCCATCGGAGCGCCACGGGCGCCTGGGTGCGTTCCGCGCCCAGCACCAGGACGGCGCGTCCCCCCAAGCGTATCGCCAGTTTTTTGGCAGAGTTGCGAGATTGTACCACAGCGCGGCCTTGGGTGGAAATCACCTCCTCGACCCCCTTGGCCGCGTCTTCGAGACGACGATCCGCGGAGGCGACGATGCCGACGTGCCCGGCCAGGTGGATCAGGGTCGAAAACGAATAGCCGAGCGCCGCTCGGGGGGGGTGTCCCGCGGGCAGGGTCGCGAGGGGCACCCCGTCCCCCCGGGCAAAGCCGCCCAGCGATCCGCCGGTCGTGAGGACGACCGACCGGGCCCGGAGGCGGCGAAGCGCCCGGTAAGCGGCGAGCGTTTCCTCGGTGCCCCCGGAGTAGGAGGAGAAGACGAGGAGGTCCTCCGGGGTGATCCACGCGGGAGGCTCGTAGTGGCGAACCACGTGCACGGGGACGCAGCCCTCGCGATCGGCGAGGAGCCGAAGAAGGTCGCCGGCGATCGCCGATCCGCCCATCCCGAAGAGCACCAGGCGCCGGGGCACGTTCGGGGACAGTCCGGCGAGCGCCGGGGCCGCGATCCCTCCGCCGGCCCGCAACTGGGCGGGGAGGCCCTCGATCCGGTCCCCCATCCCGGCGGGATCGAGCCGCGCCCGCCGTTTGGCGTCGTCGAGCAGCGCCGATTTCCGCCGAACGGTCACGACGAGAAATGCTGCGGGAAGCGCCGGCTCATGAATTCGAGCACGACCGTTCGCACCTCCGAGGGGGTCGCGAGTCCCAGGCAACGCTGAGCCAGCGTCACCGCCTCGTCGTACGTCGAAGCGCGAAGGATCGTCTTGATCTCCGGCACGAGATACGGGCTCACGCTCAACTCGGTCAGCCCGAGGCCCAGGAGCAGGACGGCATAGAGGGGCTCCCCCGCCATCTCCCCGCAGATCCCCACGCGGATTCCGAATCGCTGGCCCGCCTCGACCACGGTTCGAATCGCTCGGAGCACGGCCGGGTGGAGCGGCTCGTAGAGTTCGGCGATCGCCTCGTTACCGCGATCCACCGCCAGCGTGTATTGAATGAGGTCGTTGGTTCCGATGCTGACGAAGTCGGCCTCTCGCGCCAGGAGATCGATGGCGAAAACGGAGGCCGGCGTTTCAACCATCACGCCGAGCGACACCCGGTCCGCCATCGGAGTGCCTTCCACCAGCATCTGGCGCCGCACGCGGTTCACGATCGACCGCGCCTTTCGGAAGTCCTCGAGTCCGATCACCATGGGAAACATCACGCGCACGTTGCCGTGGGCGGCGGCGCGGAGAATCGCGCGCAACTGCGTGCGGAAGATCTCCTCGTGACGGAGGGAGAAGCGGAGCCCGCGCATCCCGAGGAAGGGATTTCGCTCGACGGGCGTGCCGAGGTACGACGCGAATTTGTCGCCGCCCACGTCGAGGGTCCGGATCGTGACGGGATGCGGGCGCATCGCCTCGACGATCGAGCGATAGGTCATGTACTGCACCTCTTCCGTCGGAAGGGTCTGACGCGAGAGGTAGAAGAATTCCGTTCGGTAGAGTCCGATCCCGTTGGCGCCGTTTTCCAGGATGCCGGGGAGTTCTTCGGGCACTTCGAGGTTCGCCCCCAGCTCGACCTCGCGGCCGTCGAGCGTGACGCAGCGCTGATCTTTCAGTGCGGCGAGATTCGCCGTCAGCTCACGGTAGCGTCGCTGCTTCCGCCGATGCTCCTCGAGCGTCTCCGGGTCCGGGTCGAAGACGGCGACGCCCCGCGTGCCGTCGATCAGCGCGGTCGTCCCCTCGCGCGCCGAATTCATCGCCTCCCGGAGGCCGACCACGGCCGGAATGCCGCGGGCGCGCGCCATGATCGCGGTGTGGGACGTGCGGCCCCCCAGGTCCGTGGCGAAGCCCAGGATCTTGTCCCGCGGCGCGAGCGCCATCTCGCTCGGAGGAAGATCGGACGCGACGATCAGGGACGGGACGCGGAGGTCGCTCAGCGAGCCGGCGCGAACGCCGCCGAGGTTCGCGAGCACCCGCCGGCGAACGTCGCGGATGTCGAGGGCCCGGCCGCGGAAGTACTCGCCGTCGGCCTCGTCCAGCCGCGCCGCCACCGCGCTCAGGATCTTTCGGTAGCAGTAGGCGGCACCCTTCAGGTCCCGCTCGATCGCTTCGAGCGTCTTCGCGATCGCGTCGGGGTCTTCGAGAATCGCGATCTGCGTGTCCAGGATTCCCGCGTGCTCCTCGCTGGTTTCGAGGGCGATCTTGTCGCGCAGCGTTTTCACCTCGAGGCGGCTGGCTTCGATCGCGGCGCGAAAACGCTCCTGCTCGCCGGCGACCTTTTCCTTCGGGATCGAGCCGTCCGGCACCTCGATCTCCTCCGGATCGACGATGTGGACGGGCCCGATTCCGATGCCGGGCGAGGCGGCGATGCCGGTGAGCGTGGTCATTCTTCTCCGAACTTGTCGTTGACGACCTTTACGAGCGCGGCGAGAGCCTCCGCTTCATCGGGGCCTTCGGCGCGGAGCTGAATCTCGGCGCCCAGCTCCGCGGCCAGCATCATCACGCCGAGGATGCTCTTTCCGTTCACCTCGAGGCCGTCTCGACCGACCGTGATGTGGGCGGCGTGCTTCGACGCTTCCTTCACGAAAACGGAGCAGGCCCGCGCGTGCAGGCCGAGCCGGTTTTGAATCACGACGGTCTGTTCCACCATAGGACGGCGTACCGACTTCCCTCCCGCTGGAGTTGGTTACGGAATCAACGCCCACGCCGCGAGCAGCGCGCCCGCAAAGAGCGCGGCGAGGCCCACCTCGACGGAACGGCTGGGCCAGCGGCGCATGCCGACGAACCCGATCAAGGCTCCCAAAAGGAGCGGCGCCGCCTCGAGCATGCGGCCGCCCGCCTGCCGACCCCACGCCGAGGAGGCGACGTCGAGCCCAGCCGCGAGAAGGACGAGGAGCGATCCGAACACGAACGCTCCCGCGCCTTCCAAGAATGTCGTGAGCTCGGGCAGTCGAAGCGAGCGAAGGAGCACGTCGGGGCGATCCGCGTGCTCGTATCCGCGCGAGACGCCGATCCACCGATACGGCAGCGCGACGGCATTGTACGTCAAAACGAGGACCAGCGGGCAGAGGAGCGCGCGGAGGTCCGGCTCCCCCGTGGCCGGCCGCGGCAAGAGGGCGACCGCGAGGACTCCAAGGAGTCCCGCCAGGGGGCGAAGCGTGACCCAAAAGAGCGGATCCCCGAGCGCCGCGAGCGGGCTCGCGAGGGCGCGCTTGTAGGAATCGATCGCGTCGTCGGTGACGGGCGCTCCGTTCGCGCGCCGCTCCTCGAGGCGCGCCGCGGATCCCAGGACGAATCCGGAGAGAACCGGATGCGTCGCGAAATACCGGAGATGCCGCTTCAGCGCGTCTCCGCGGGACGCGGGGTCGTGGTAGAGCCTTCGAATCACCGGGAGGATCGCGAATCCGAATCCGAGGCCCTGCATTCGCTCGGGCGACAGGAGCGCCTGGAGTTGAAACGAGCGCGACGCCACGCGAGCCAGGTCACCCGCGCGAAGCGCGACGGGCGGCCGCTCGTGCGCCACGTCGGGCGCCAGTTCGCTCATGGTGCGTCTCCCCCGGCGGCGCCACTCTCGGCCGCGGCGTGGAACGCTCGGAGCACGAGCACCGTCACGATCGCGCCGAGCGCCGCCCAGCGCAGGCCCCGCGCTCGACCGCGCACGTGGACATGGAACGCGGCCGCGAGCGCCGTCCCGAGCAGGACCGCGAAGAGAATCCCCGCACGCCGGGCCGTGAAGACCACCGCGAGAAGAGGCAAGAGCCAGAGCGCGAATCCGAGGAGGAGCAGCGTTCCGCCCCACGCCCAGAGCGCACCACCCACGAAGAGGCGGAGTAGCCCGCCCCAGTAGAGGCGTTCGAACGAGCCGAGGGCACCCCGCTCCGCGAGCGCGTCGGCGCGGCCAGCGGTGGACGAGACGGCGCCTCGCGAGAACCGCGCGAACCAGCCGCCCAGGACCGCGGCCACGAGCCCGGCGGCCACGCCGACGACGACCCAGAGGAGGCCGGCCGCGGAAACCGGCAGGATCGGGTGGAGCCGCATGAGGCCGAGGAGCGCCACGGAACTCCCGATCACGCCCGCGGCGGCGGTGTCGTGGGGCCGCTGCGCGGCCGGAAGGGCCGAGTTCGTGAGGAGGAGCTGGAGGATCGCGCCGACCGCGATCGGCACGCGGAGCGCCCAGAGTTCCCATTCGGGACCGGGCCGAATCAGAGCGCCCGCGAGACAAGCGCCGACGAGCGGCTGGCTCAGCATCAAGTTCCACCCGGCGGTCCGATCCACCGCGACGATCCCGCCCAAGAGCGCGATGCGGAGGAGTTCGGGAATCACGCGTTCTCCCGGCCCCGGCCCCGGTCCAAAATCTCGCTCAACGCGTGCTCCCGATTGGCAGGCAGGTCCCGCGCCGTCACGCGAACGCCGAGCGTCTCGAGCCGGCGAAGCCGTGCGCGGTCCGCGTCGTCCAGGAACACGTAGGGAAGCGACTCGGTCTTCCCCGCCGCGTGATGGAGTCCGCCCAGGTTCAGGGCCGGAAGCGCACCTCCCGCCTCCCGAAACCGAAGCGCCTCGTCGGTGCCCGGGAAGAGGAGGACCGTTCGTTCCGCGTCGACCTCGCGCTGGAACTCCGGCGACGCGGCGGCTGCCACCGTGATCGCGCGGCCCTGCACGCCCTCCGGCAGCGCCAGGAAGTAGAGGCCCGCTCGGTCGGGATCGCCCGCGAGCAGATCCGACACGATTGCGATCAGGGTGGGATGAAGCGCGACGCCCCAGCCGTACGCCACCTGGCCGTGGATCAGACGATCGTCGATCCTCGCGAGCAGGAGCGCCACGCTACTGGACGACGATCCCCGCCTTCCCCTTGGCTTCCATGCGGGGAAGGAGTTCGTCCAAGGGAAGCATGTCCCGGTAGTGGAAGAATTCGAGAAGCATCGGGAGGTTGATGCCGCTGGCGCGGCGCACGACGCGGTCCTGGAGCGAGGCGCGTCGGGTCGCGATGCCGCACGAGCCCGCGGCCAGATCGCTGAAGAGGACGATGGGCCGCTCGGGCGGAACGCCCTTCACGCCCGAAACGATCGCGTCGTCGAGGCCGTCCGCGGAGAGACCGCTGTTGCTCACCGTGATCACGTCCCCCTGGGCGCCCAGGATCGACTCCACGGTGCGCACCAGTTCCTCCCCCAGCACGCCGTGCGTGACCAGGAGCGCGACCGGCCGATGTTCGATCATGGACGACCCCGCGGGCTACTCCGTGTCGTCCCGCACGAGCGGGCTCGAAAGAAGTTTCAATCGCATGCTCTCCATCAGGCGGTCGTTCAGCGCGCGCGCCGGATGATAACCGTAGACCTTCACCAGGTGGTTCAGTGCGACCACCTCGGCGATGACCGTGATGTTCTTGCCCGGAAAGATCGGGATGGCCACGAGGGGGATCTCGACGTCCAGGTGCCGCACGGTCTGATCGTCCAGTCCCACGCGCTCGTAGTCGCGGCCGTCGCTCCATTCTGTTAGATGCACCTCGACCTCGACGCGCTTCTGGCCCCGGATCGACCGGATGCCGAAAATCGACTGGACATCGATGATTCCGAGACCCCGAATCTCCATCGTGTGCTTCAAGACCTCGTTGCAGGCACCGATCAGGATGTCGCCGTGGCGCCGGGTAATTCGCACGACGTCGTCCGCGACCAGCCGGTGGCCGCGCTCCACGAGGTCGAGCGCGGTCTCGCTCTTCCCGATGCCGCTTCGTCCCGTGAAGAGGAGCCCCACGCCGTAGACGTCCACGAGCGAGCCGTGCGTCGTGACCGACGGGGCGAACACGAAGTCGAGATACGCCGTGAGCTGGTGGATGAACGGCGTCGTGTCCTGGGGGGTTCGGAGAACCGGGATCCCCTTGGCGTTGGCGCGCTCCAGGAGGCCGGCCGGGATCTCGAGGCCCTTGGCCACGATGATGCACGGCACGTCGAACCGGAAGAAGCGGTCGAGGGCGGCCGTCTGATCCGCCTCGCTCAAGGTCGCCAGGAACGCGATCTCGGTCCTGCCGAAGATCTGGATCCGCTCGGCGAGGAAATTCTCCGCGAAGCCCATCAGCGCCATGCCCGGGCGATTGATGTCGCTCAGGGTGATCGGCGTCGGCGACTCCGCGCTCTCCGAGAGGAGCTCGAGCGACAACTGCTCGCGCTGCTGCTCGTAGAACTGCGCGACGCGAAGCGTGGCCGGGCTATTCGAGCTCAAGCAACCCCACTTCCCCGTCGGCCAGCCGGTACGCCACGCAGAGCCCGTTGCCGCCGCGCTCCTCGAACACGATGAGCGGCTTCCGGCTCTTCAACAGTGCCCGCGCCGCCTGGTCGGCGCTCATCATCACGCGCCTCGCCTTGGATCGCACGACCGAAACGGCGGGCCGTGTGGTGACGCGCGGCAGGAGCCGCGCCGCATCGGACCCTGGCTCGGCGCGGAGGGGCGCCGGCGCGCGCTTCTTCCGATCTTTGAGGCGGTCCTTGTGCCGCGCCAGCGCCTTCTCCTGCTTCGCGAGCACCTGGTCGACGGCGGTCATCGGATCGGGATCCGTCGCCTTCGTCAGGAGGTCGACCCCGTTCCCGTGCAGGCGGACTTCCGCCTCGTGCCGATAGCCCTCCTTCGTCACCGTCAACTCGGCGCGAATGAGGCTGGGATAGAAGCGATCGAGTTTTTGCAGGCGAGCCACGGCAAAGGCCCGAAACGAGGCGCTCGGCTTCCAGTGGCGCCCCTTGATGGTGATCTCCATGTCCGGTCTCCTGGGTTCGTTTCCCGCCGCTCAGGCGTATCGGCGGCGCGACCGCGCGGGAAGGATGCGCAGCGCTTCGCGGTACTTGGCGACGGTGCGGCGAGCGATCTTGAGTCCCCCTTCGTGGAGGAGCTCCGCGATGCGCTGGTCGCTCAACGGTTCGAGCTTGTCCTCGCCGTTGATGAGTTGGAGGATCTTGTCCTTGGCGGCCTTGGCGGAGACATCGTCACCCTCCTCCGTGGCCAGCCCGCTCGAGAAGAAGTACTTGAGTTCGAAGACGCCGCGCGGCGTCTGCACGTACTTGCTCGTGGTCACCCGGCTCACGGTGGACTCGTGCATCCCGATGTGGTTCGCGATCTGCTGGAGCGTCAGTGGCTTCAGGCCCTCGACGCCCTTCTCGAAGAAGTCGCGCTGCTCCTCGACGATCCGCTTCATGACCTTGATCATGGTCTTCCGGCGCTGCTCGATCGTCTGAATCAGCCACTTGGCCGAATTGAGCTTGTCCGAAATGAACTTCCGTTCCACCTCGCCGCCGGTCTTCTGCCGGAGGATGTGCTGGTAGGCGTTGTTGATGCGGAGGCGCGGAACGTTCCGATCGTTCAGCGTCACGACGTAGTCCTCGCCGACCCGCTCGACGACGAGATCCGGCACGACGTAGCGGGTCTGCTCGGCCGCGACCTCCTGCCCCGGCCTCGGATCGAGCGTGCCGATCAGGTCGCCGGCGGCTTGGACGTCCTCGACGGTGCACTTCAGCGCGCGGGCGATCTCCCCGAAGCGCTTGTTGAGGAGATTGTCGAATTGTTCCTGGAGGATTCGCGCGGAAAGGCTGTCTTCCATCTTCTTCTGCGCGAGCTGGATCCAGAGGCATTCTTGAAGATTGCGCGCGCCGACGCCCGCGGGGTCGAACGACTGGATGATCACCAGCACTTCCTCGACCTTCTCGAGCGGGACCGATAGCGTCTCGGCCACCTCCTCGACGGTCGATTGAAGGTAGCCGTTCTCGTCCAGCGATCCGATCAGGTACTCGCCGATCGCGCGGTTCTCCTCGCTCAGGTGCGTCAGGTGGAGTTGCTCGCTCAAGTGCTCGCTCAGGCTTTTCACCGTCACGGGCACGCGCTCGTACCACTCGGCGTCGGGATCATCGGTGCGCGGCGCGACCGGCGTGTCCCAGGAGCTGTCGGGCCAGAGCTCGTCCCAGTCGACCTCGTCCTTGGGCGCGGCGCCGTCCACCTCGGCGGTCGCGGGCTTCTCGTCGGTCTCGGCCTCCGATTCTTTGAGTCCCTGCTCTTCCTTGACTTCGTTCAGCTCGTTCACCTCCTCGACGTCGTCCACTTCCTCGAGGAGAGGGTTTCGTTCCAATTCGGCCTTCAGCGCCTGCTGGAGTTCCAGGGTCGGCATTTGCAGAAGCTTCAGCGCCTGCTGCAGACGCTGGGTCATGATCAGCGTCTGGCGCTGCTGCATCTGGAGGCCGTGTTTCATTTCCATGCGGGAACCGTCCTCAATCCAACCGGAAGCGCTCGCCGAGATAGATCTGGCGCGCGATCGGATCCTGGGCGAGCTCTTGGCTCGTCCCCTGGAGGAGTATCTTGCCTTCGAACATGATGTAGGCGTGATCCGTGGTGCTCAGCGTCTCCCGCACGTTGTGGTCCGTGATCAAGATCCCGAGTCCCTTCGCCTTGAGCCGCCGGACGATGTCCTGAATCTCGCCGACCGCGATCGGATCGATGCCCACGAACGGCTCGTCGAGCAGCATG
>Ga0070696_100001785_pt1 | contig 14094 bp, 12 predicted proteins | sample KBSK1253metaG_FD_65474 | JGI IMG/M metagenome (GOLD analysis project Ga0070696, IMG submission 65474) | Corn, switchgrass and miscanthus rhizosphere microbial communities from Kellogg Biological Station, Michigan, USA - KBS K1-25-3 metaG | ecosystem: Host-associated > Plants > Roots >... | reverse complement strand
CGCTCGGTCAGGTGACGGAGGTGGTCGGCCTGTTCGTGCTGCCGCTGCTGCTGTCGCGGCTCGGCGTGCGTGGCACCATGCTGGCCGGCCTGGTCGCCTGGACCGCCGCCCTGGTCGTGCTGGCCGCGGATGCCCTGGAACGGTCCAACGGCTCCTGAGCAGGGACCTGCCAGCTGAGTGGGGGCATGGGTGCCGGCACCCTGGTCACGACCTCCCCGACCGCACGCTCCACGCACGGCTGCGTGTCGGCCTGTCGGTGGGGTGGGGCAGGCTGGCGACCGTGAGGCCCCGCGCGTTCCACCGGGTCGTCGTCGAGCTGGCGGCGCCGGCGCCGTACGCCCCCGACGCCGCGCTCGGGCACGTCGTCGCGACGGCCGTGCCCGGCTGCGAGGAGGTGCGCGACGGCACCTACCGGCGCAGCCTGCGCTTCGCCGGCGGCCCAGCGATCATCGCCGTCTGCCCGACTACGACCGGCGCGCGCGCCACCCTGCTGATGGCCGACCCCGACGACGAGCCGGCCGCGGTGGCCGCGTGCCGGCGGGTGCTGGACCTGGACGGCCAGCCTGGCGGCCGGGCCGACCCCGAGGCGGTCGTCCGCCGCCTGGGCGAGGACCCGCTGCTGCGGCCCGTCGTCGAGCGCCACCCGGGCCAGCGTCTGCCCAGGTCCGCGGACGCCGAGGAGCTCGCCGTCCGGGCCGTGCTCGGTCAGCAGGTCTCGACCGCGGCCGCGCGCACGCTCGCCGTGCGTCTCCTGCTCGCGAACGGCACACCTCTCGGCGGCCGCTACGGCGACCCCGACGGCGGGCTCACGCACCTGTGGCCGGACGTCGACCGGTTGGCGGCGGTCGACGCGCGCACGATCGCCATGCCGGCCTCGCGGCAGCGCACGTTCACCGCGCTGGTCGCGGCGCTCTCCGACGGCCGCCTGCGGCTGCGTCCCGGCGCCGACCCGGCCGTCGCGCGGGCGGCGCTCGCGGCCCTGCCCGGCGTCGGCCCGTGGACCACCGAGCTGATCGCGCTGCGCGGCCTCGGCGACCCGGACGCCTTCCCGGCGAGCGACCTGGGCGTGCGCCGCGCCGCCGAACGCCTGGGCCTGCCGTCCACACCCGCGGCACTGCGTCGCCACGCCGAGCGGTGGCGGCCCTATCGTGCCTACGCCGTCCAGCACCTGTGGTCGACGCTGGACCACGAGGTCAACCGCGACTGGCGGCTGTACGGCAGCGGAGGCGCGGCGTGAGCGACACCTGGTGCACCACGCTCGACAGCCCCGTCGGCCCGCTGGTCCTGGCGGCGTGCGACGACCGGCTGGTCGGACTGCGCCTGCCGGCCGTGGCCGACGACGGCACCACCACCGCCGCGCCGCTGGACGGCTGGCAGCCCGCGCCGACCCGGTCGAGGGTGCTGGCCGAGGCCGCCGAGCAGCTGGCCGCGTACTTCGCGGGCGAGCTGCGCCGCTTCGACCTGCCGCTGCAGCTCGACGGCACCGACTTCCAGCGGCGCGTGTGGGCGGCCCTGCAGGAGATCCCGTACGGCACGACGTCCGGCTACGGCGAGCTCGCGCAGCGGCTGGGCTCTCCCGGCGCGTCCCGGGCGGTCGGGCTGGCGAACAACCGCAACCCGGTCTCGATCATCGTCCCGTGCCACCGGGTGATCGGAGCCGACGGCACGCTCATCGGCTTCGGCGGCGGGCTGGAGTGCAAGCGCTGGCTTCTCGATCATGAGATGGGTCGGGCCCAGCTGTTCGCGCTGTGAGGTCCCGCACCCTGGCCTCAGGATTCGGACATTTGTGCCGATGATTGACCGGTGACGAACTCCCCCATGCCACCGTCCCCCTGGCATCCGTCGTGGCGGCCCGGCGCCGCGGTGCTCGTGCTGCTCGCCGCCGGTCTGCTGCTGCTCGGCACCAGCCTGGCCGTGCACCAGCTGGCGCAGCCGGGCAGCGGGCCGCTCTCCGCCGTCACGCCTGACGTGACGCTCGCCCAGGTCGTCGCCGACGTCCAGGCCGACCGGGTGCAGGCGGCCGCGATCGACGAGAAGTACCAGACGATCAGCGTCGCGTACGACGCCGACGCGGTCGGCACGGCGGTGCCGGCGTCCGCCCGAGCCGCCGGTGCCCCTGGCGGCGTGAGTCACCCCACCGCCACCGTGAGCTTTCCCCAGGACTACGCCAGCGACCTGACCCAGGCGCTGCTGCGCGCCGACGTGCCCCTGACCGTGCTGCCCGCCGAGCCCGCGGCGCGGGCGGCGGCCACGTCCGACGCGGCGGCGTCCGCCTGGGGCGTCGGCGCGGCGCCGTCCTCGACGTCTGTACTGGCCGGCAAGGTGAGCGGGTTCGGGGGCGCCGCCTGTCTGCTGGCCGGGGTGCTGCTGTGGGGCCGGCGGCGCACGCGCGGCTCGATGCGGGTGCACGAGGACGACCTGCCGACCACCCGGTTCACCGACGTCGCGGGCGCGCAGGAGGCCGTCGCCGACCTCCGCGAGCTCGTCGAGTTCCTGTCCCACCCGGACCGCTTCCGACGGCTGGGCGCCACGGTGCCCAAGGGCGCGCTGCTCTGCGGCCCTCCCGGCACCGGCAAGACGCTGCTGGCGCGAGCCGTCGCCGGGGAGGCCGGCGTGCCGTTCTTCTCGGTATCCGGATCCGACTTCGTCGAGATGTACGTCGGCGTCGGGGCCAAGCGCGTCCGCGAGCTGTTCGCCAAGGCGGCCAAGGCCGAACGCGCGATCGTCTTCATCGACGAGATCGACGCGGTGGCGCGCAAGCGGTCGGGCGGCGACTCGCAGGCGAGCAACCTCGAGCAGGAAGGCACCCTGGTCGCGCTGCTCACCGCGCTGGACGGGTTCGCCGACCGCGGCTCGATCATCGTGCTGGCGGCGACGAACCGCCCCGACATCCTCGACCCGGCGCTGACGCGGCCGGGCCGGTTGGACCGCAAGATCGAGGTGCCCAACCCCGACCGAGCGGGCCGAGAGGCGATCCTGGCCGTGCACGGTCGCGGCACGCCCATGGACGACGAGGTCGACCTGACGTCGCTCGCCCGCCGCACCCCGGGGTTCTCCGGCGCGCAGCTCGCGGCCGTCGTCAACGAGGCGGCGCTCGAGGCCGTGCGGCGCGACCTGGCGTCGGTGAGCATCGACTGCCTCGACCACGCGGTGGCCATGATCGCCATGGGCCGGGCGCGCACCTCCGCGATGGTCACCGAGCACGATCGGCGGGTCGCCGCCTGGCACGAGGCCGGCCACACGATCGCCGCGCTGCTGCTGCCGGACGCGGACGACCCGGTGCAGGTCACGATCGTCCCGCGGGGCCCCGCCGGTGGCGTGACCTGGATGTCCGGCAACGACGACGTGTTCCTCGGCCGGCGCCGCGCCCTGTCGCAGATGGTGGTCTTCCTGGCCGGTCGCGCCGGCGAGGAGGCGCTGCTCGACGGCGAGTACACGCAAGGCGCCGCGGGCGACCTGCAGTCCGCGACGCAGACGGCGCTGCAGCTGGTCACCCAGTACGGCATGAGCCGGCTCGGCTACATGGTGCGGTCCGACGGCATGCTGCAGGCCGGCGGCATGGGTGAGGTCGGCGAGGTCGTCGAGGAGCTGCTGGCCGAGGCGCACACGAAGGCGACCGAGCTGGTGCGGGCCCACCGCGCGCTGCTCGACGCGGTTGCCGAGTCGTTGCTGGACGTCGAGACGCTGTCGCTCGCGCAGGTGCGCGCGATCGCCGACACCGTCGGTGCGACCGTGCCGACCGCTCTGCCGCTGGTCACCAGCACCCCGTGGCGGGGTGAGAGGTCACGCTCCGGGCCGCCGGCGACCGCCGTCGAGCCGCGGCCGGTGCCCGGGCTGCCGATCCCGGCCCAGCGAGGTCCGCAGGTCCTTCGCCCGAGCGACCTGGGCCTCGCGGCCGCGACGCCGTCTGCCCCGGCGCCGACGCCCCGACGTCCGGTGCTGGTGTCGGCCGCGAGGACGGCGACGCAGCTGGCGGCACGCGCCCTCGAGGCGCGGCGGGCGCGACGGGCCGGCACGATCGGCTGACCCGCTCGTGGCGGCGACGCGCATCCGCCAGGATGGCGCCGTGACGATCACCCGGAACCACCAGGACGGCCGCACGCTCAGGTGTGCGATGTTCGTCGACTTCGACAACGTCTACCTGGGGCTGCGGCGGCTGGACCCGGAGGCCGCGGAGTCGTTCGCGACCGAACCGGCCCACTGGCTGTCCCAGCTGCAGTCCGGCTCAGGCGCCGACGGACCGTTCACCCGGCGCTTCCTGGTGCGCGCGTGCTACCTCAACCCGTCGGTCTTCAGCCGCTTCCGCCCCAACTTCACGCGCGCGGGCTTCCAGGTTGTCGACTGCCCGTCGTTGACCCAGCAGGGCAAGAGCAGCGCCGACATCAACCTCGTGCTCGACGCGGTGGACGCGCTTGCGGCGCCGACGCGGTACGACGAGTTCGTCATCGTTTCCGCGGACGCCGACTTCACCCCGCTGGCGCTGCGCTGCCGGGCCGCCGACCGCCGGGTCACGATCATCACGGCGTCCCCGGCCGCAAGCGCCTACCGCGCGGTCGCCGACGTGGTCGTCACCGCGGACGAGCTGGCCGAGCTCGTCACGGTCGCACCGGACGCCGACGCGCTCGGCGAGGCCGTCGTCGACCACGTCCAGGTGCCCGCGGCGGTCGACCCGGGCACGTCGGGCAACGAGCCGGCGAGCACGGTGGTGCTGCGGACGCTCAAGGAGGCGACCGGTCCCCTGCCCGGCGGCAAGGTGGCGCAGATCGCGCAGGCCGCCGACCCGGGCCTGCCCGCCAGCTCGTGGGCGGGCGCGGGCGGGTTCTTCGCCTGGTTGGAGGAGCACGTGCCGGACGTCGGCACGGCCTCGAAGCCCGCGCCCGGGTACGTGTGGGACGCGACGCGCTTCAGCACGAAGGACCTGCCGACGACGGTGGCCCCGGACGAGCCGGCGGCCCTCCGGCGCCAGGTCGTGTCGGTGACGGACACGCCGGGGCTGACCACCGACCAGTTCGGGCTGCTGCTGCAGACCCTGGCCCACGACGTCGACACGGTGCCGTTCGACCGGGCCGACACCTCCCGTCGCGTCCGCGACGCCTGCCAGGAGGCCGGCGCCACCATCGGTCGCGGCTCGGTGAACTTCGTCATCTCCGCGATCTTGTACACCGGCACGGAGCTGCAGGCCGGCACGCCCGTCCAGGCCTACGCCGAGGCGTTGGTCGGCAACGTCGTGGGCCTGTGCCGCGGCGCGCGCATGGACCTCAGCGCTGCCGACGTGCGAACGATCCGGTCCTGGGTGGGCGGCGGGCTGCTCGAGCCGTGACCTCCCCGCGCCCGGAGTACCGCCGCCCGAGCCGTGCCCTCCCCGCTTTACGCCCGATGCGCAGGGGACACACGCGGCGAACCGGGCACGAACGTGTGCAGCTCGGGCGTAGAGCGACCGGAGAGCGCCGCGCTAGGCGATCTCAGCCAGGCGTGGGACGGCGGGGCCGACCGCGTCACGGACGTACCGGGCGACCCCGCTGGGCGGCGGCGACACGATGACCGTGTCGATCCCGAGCCCGGCGTAGGTCCCGACGTCGCGGACGAAGCCGTCGACGTCGCCGTCTTTGAGCTGCGCCGCCTGGTGCAGCATGGTCACGCGGATCTGCCCGGTGTCGCGCCCGACGTCCTCGCAGTGACCGTGCAGCACGTCGAGCTTGTGCCGGACCTCGTCCGGCGACGTGGCGAAGAAGTTGCACGCGTCGCCGTACTTCGCGACCAGCCGCAGGGTCTTGCGCTCGCCGGAGCCCCCGACCATCACCTCCGGGTGGGGTCGGGTCAGCGGCTGCGGCGAGCAGAGCGTCTGCCCGAGCTGGTAGTGCCGACCCTCGTACGGCCCGTCGTCGTCCGGGTCCCACATCTGCAGGCAGATCTGCAGCGCCTCCTCGAGCCGCTCGAACCGCTCCTTCAACGGCGGGAACGGCACGCCCAGGGCCACGTGCTCCTCCTCGTACCAGGCGGCGCCGAGGCCGAGCGTCGCGCGACCACCCGAGAGGACGTCGAGGCTGGCCACGATCTTCGCGAGCAGGCCGGGATGACGGTAGGTGACGCCCGTGACGAGCGCCCCCAGCTGGATCGTCGACGTGTGGGCCGCGAAGAAGCCGAGGGTGGCGTATGCCTCCAGCATCGGGTCGTCGGCCGGGTAGCCCGCGCGCATCATCTGGAAGTAGTGGTCCATGACCGAGAGCCAGCTGACGCCGGCGTCCTCGGCCGCCTCACAGGCGTCGGTCAGCTCCTGCCGCAGCGCGGCCGGGCCGCCCGGGTAGTCGAAGCGCATGACGTGGACACCGACGCGCATGGGCCCTCCCCCTCCGTCGTCTCGATGGTCAGCGGACCGCGCACCATCATGCGCTCGATGCTCGACCTGGGCGAGCGGGTACCGCAGTCGGCAAGCCGAGCAGGGCCGCGAAGAAGTGCGAAACCGGCGGTGATGGCCGCCACCGCGGCCTAGCATCGGGCCATGGCTGCGCCGCCACGGGCCGAGCTGTTCCGGCTGGCCAGCGGCTTCATGATCACCAAGGCCATCGGCGCCGCGGTGCAGCTGGGGCTGCCCGAGCTGGTCAGCGAGCGCAACCGGTCCGCCGCGGAGCTGGCCGACGCCGCGGCCGCCGACCCGGACGCGATCACGCGGCTGCTGCGCGCCCTCGCCAGCGTCGGGGTCTTCACCGACGACGGCGGCGTCATCCGGCACACGCCGATGTCCGAGCTGCTGGTCCGCAACACGGCCGGCTCGTTCGCCGCGCAGGCGCTGGTGCTGTCGAGCTTCCAGTACCTGACGTGGGGCGAGTCGCTGCAGGCATTCCGTACCGGGCTGCCCGCGTTCCCGGCGGTGCACGGGCAGCCGATCTTCGACTGGCTCGCGGAGCACCCGGACCAGGCGAGCCAGTTCAACGAGGCCATGTCCGGCGGTGCCACCCTGCGACGCGAGCCGTTGCTGGAGCGCGACTGGTCGAGCGTCTCGTCGGTCGTGGACGTCGGTGGGGGCAGCGGCAGCACCGTCATCGCCTTGCTCCTGGCTCACCCGCACCTCGACGGGGTGGTCTTCGACCTGCCGCACGTCGAGGGCGAGGCGAGGGCCGCCATCGAGCAGGCGGAGCTCTCCGCACGGTGCCGGTTCGCGGGAGGCAGCTTCTTCGAGTCGGTCCCGCCCGGCGCCGACGTCTACCTCATGTCGGCGATCCTGCACGACTGGGACGACGTGGCCGGCGCCGCGATCCTGCAGACCGTGCGCACGGCCATGCACCGCGACTCGCGGCTGCTGCTGCTCGAGTCCGTCCTCGCCGACGGCAACGAGCCCGACGTCGCCAAGATCGCCGACCTGCACATGCTGGTCGCCCTGGGCGGTCGCGAGCGGACCGAGCCACAGTGGCGGGCGTTGCTCACCGGCGCGGGCTTCCGCGTCGACGGCATCCGCTCCGGCCTCGTGGAGGCCCGCCTCGACGTCTAGTTCTGCTACGGCAGCCGGATCCGTCGGTCCGCCTTGCCAGCGGTCGCCTGGATGAGCCGGGCGTTCGTCTCGTCCGAGCCGACCGCCCAGTGCCGGGCCTGCTCCGGCGACCGGCCGTACTCCTCGTGTCGTGCGATGAGCCACCGGATGCGGTCCTCGTGGTGGGGGTCGAGGAACCACGACTCGCTCAGGCACTGCCGCGCGAGCGGCCACCGGCCGGTCTCGGCGAGCAGGTAGTTGCCCTCGGTGATCACGAGGGGAACGTCCGGGGCCACGACGATGCTGCCGGCGATCGGCTCTTCGAGGTTCCGGTCGAACGTCGGCGCGTAGATCGTCTCGCCGGGACGCTGGCACCGGATCCGTTGCAGCAGCTGGGCGTAGCCCGCGTCGTCGAACGTCTCGATCGCCCCCTTCACCTGACGCAGCCCGGCGTGCAGCAGGACGGCGTTGGCGAGGTGGAAGCCGTCCATCGGGATGAGCACCACCCGCTCGGCTCCCAGCGCCGCGACGAGGCGGCGAGCAAGCGTGCTCTTGCCGGCCCCGGGCGCACCGGTGATCCCGAGGATCTCGCGGGTGCCCCGCGAGGCGAGGTCGCTGGCGGCCTTCAGCAGCGCGTCGAACTCGACGACGTCGGTCACCGTGCCACGCCCCGATCGTCGTCCCACGGCGAGATGCCCGCCAGGGCGCCGAGCCAGTCGCGGGTCCCTGGCTGTGCGCACTTGAGGGCGGCCACCCTGCCCGCGAACGTCAGGCTCGCCGACGGCGACAACGTACGTCCTCCTTCATCACGAACGGTCCGGGCGAAGCTGTACGCGCCGTGGAAGAAGTCGCCGGCGCCCAGCGTGTCCACGACGGTCACGGCAGCGGGTTCGATGCTCCCGTACGCGGACGGCGTCGCCCAGCGGACCGCGGCTGCCCCGGCGGTGACCGCCGCCAGTCCTACTCCCTTCCCCAGCAGCCATGGCAGCGGGTCCTGGCACCCGTCCGGCACCGCGAAGTCGGCCGAGCAGATGACGTCCGTCGAGAACGGCACCAGCTCACCCAGCACGGGCTTCCAACGCCCGGCATCGACCACCCGGGCGTCGGCACGCTCGTGACCCCAGCGCGCCGCCGCCATCGCCAGGTCGGCGTGATGGCCGTCGAGGTGGACGACGTCGATGCCCTCGAGCTGCTGCAGGGGCTCGGCGATGTGCCCGCCCTGCAGCGATTCCGTCGGGCGACCGGGCGTGCCGCTCCCTCGGGCGTCGGTCGAGACGACCAGCCGGTCGCCCGTGTCGTCCTGGACGACGACCGTGGAGACGGCCGGGACGTACTCATCGTCCGCCAGGTCCAGCACCTCCACGCCGTGCACCGCGAGGTCGTCGCGGACGAGCCGCGCGATGCCGCTGCGCCCGAGCCGGGTGAGCAGCGTCGCCCGGCCGCCCAACGCCGCGAAGACGACGGCGGCGTTGAGCGCCGGACCGCCACCCGCGACGTCCTGCCGCAGCGCCGTGGCCTTGGCGTTGGGCCCGGGTAGCTGCTCGACCCGTTGGATGACGTCCAGGGTCGAGAGGCCGACGAACAACCCGTGCGGTGCGGCGGGCACGGCCTCAGATCCCACCGTTGCGCTCGTCGTCCGTCGGCTGCAGCGCGCCGGTCATGAGCGCGACGACCTCGGCCATGCTGCGCTCGCGGGGGTTCACCACGGCCGCGCGTCGCCCGAGGCGGTGGACGTGGATCCGGTCCGCGACCTCGAAGACATGAGGCATGTCGTGGCTGATCAGGATGACGGGCAGGCCGCGGTCCCTGACCTGCCGGACCAGGTCCATCACCATCCCCGCCTCTCGGACGCCCAGCGCCGCGGTGGGCTCGTCCATGATGATGACGCGCTTGCCGAACGCCGCGGCCCGCACGACCGCGACGCCTTGGCGCTGCCCACCGGACAGGGTCTCCACCGACTGCGAGGGCGACGTGATCCCGATCTTCAGGTCTGCCAGGTACCCGGCCGACTGGGCGCGCATCGTCGCCTTGTCCAGCTGGCGCAAGAAGGTTCCGAGGAAGCCACGCTTCCGCGGTTCCCGGCCGAGGAACACGTTGCTGGCGATGTCCAGGGCGGGGACCACCGCCAGATCCTGGTAGACGGTCTCGATGCCACGATGGCGGGCGTCCAGCGTGGTCCTGAACTTGACGACCTCGCCGTCCATGAGAATCTGGCCGGAGTCGGGCACGAGCGCGCCGGACAACGCCTTGATGAGGCTCGACTTGCCGGCGCCGTTGTCCCCGATGACCGCCAGGACCTCACCGGCGCGGACCTCGAAGTCGGCCCCGTCGATCGCGGTGACCGAGCCGTACCGCTTCACGAGGTTCCGCGCCTCGAGGACCGGCGGCGCCTCGCCGGTCATTGCAGCCTCCGACGAGCGACCTGGTCGAACGCGACCGCGAGGATGACCAGCACCCCGGTCGCGATGTTCTGGTAGAGGTTGTCCACTCCGACCAGCGTCAGCCCGTTGCGGAGCACCCCGACGATGAGCGTCCCGATGAGGGTGCCCATCACCGACCCTCGGCCGCCGAACAGGCTGGTGCCGCCGATGACCACGGCGGTGATGGTGTCGAGGTTGGCCGTCTGAAAGGCGTTCGGATCGGCGTTGGGGATGCGGCCCAGCGCAGCCCAGGCGGCGATGGCCGCGATCACCCCGGTCATGATGTAGACCGCCATGAGGGTGCGGTTCGTCGTGATGCCCGAGTACCGCGCCGCGGTCGGGTTGCCTCCCACGGCATAGACGTGTCTGCCGCCTGACGTCTGGCCGAGCACGTACAGGCAGACGAGGTACGTCACGACGAGGACGCCGACCCCCAGCGTGGTGCGAAGGGCGCCCGCCCCGAACGAGCGACCGAGGACCGTCAGCACCTTCGACGTCACGGGATAGGTGGCTGAACCGGCGTACAGCTGCGTCGCGGCGGCGACGGCCGTGTAGGTGCCGAGCGTGACGATGAACGGCGGGAGCTGCACGAAGGCGACGAGCGAGCCGTTGATCGCGCCGATGGCAACGCACACGACCAGGGCCAGCAGCAGCGCGCCGAACGGGCCGGCGTCCGCCACCGTCTTGGCCATGATGATCGTGCCGAGCACGGCGATGGCGCCGATCGACAGGTCGATGCCGGCCGTGAGGATCACGATGGTCTGGGCAACCGCGAGGATCCCCACGACGATCGACTGCTGCCCGATCAGCGACAGGTTGTAGGGAGTGAGGAACGTCGGGGTGAGCAGCGCGAACGCGATGACGGCCACCACCAGCGCTGCCAAGGGGCCGACGAACGGCTGCCGGGTGATGCCCACCCAGTCGCGCCCGGTGGGCGAAGGGGTTCGGGTGAGGGTGCTCGCGCTACCGGTCACGGTTCTCCTCTCGTCGTCGGGTACGGCCAGGGGTCACCGGGCGACCGAACGGCCGCCCGGTGACCCCTCCTGCTGTCAGCCCCAGCAGTTCTGCAGACCCCACGCGCTGTCCTTGGAGTCAAGGCCCGCCACGGGGTGATCGGTGATCAGCTGTGCGCCGGTGTTGATGAAGCCGTTCGGCTTGGTACCGCTCTTCGCGTAGGCGACGACGGCGTCGACCCCCTGTTGCGCCATCTTGGCCGGGAACTGCATCACCGTCGCACCGATCTTGCCGGCCTTGACGTTCTGCACCCCGGTGCAGCTGCCGTCGATCGACGCCATGGTGACCTGGTCGGCCTTGCCCGCGGCCGAGAGCGCGGCGTAACCGCCGGCCGCCGCAGGCTCGTTGATCGTGTAGACCGCGTTGACGTCGGGGACCCGCTGCAGCAGGTTCTCCATGGCGGTCTGCGCCTTGGTCTGGTCGCCGTTCGTGTTCTCCATGCCCGCGATGGCGGGGTCGCCCTTCGTCAGGCCCATGCCCTCCAGGAACCCGTCGTGCCGGAAGTCGTCGACCGTGCCGCCCGGGGTGCCGTCCAGCATCAGCAGCTTCGGGGCCTTGGCGCCCAGGGTGCCCTTGACCCACTTGCCTTCGAAGACGCCCGCCTCCTTGTTGTCCGTCGCGTAGGTGGCGTCGACGGCGTCCGCGGGATCGGTCGCGGTGTCGAGCGCGATCACGATCACCCCGGCGTCACGTGCCGACTTGATGGCGGCCAGGATCCCGGTCGACGAGTTCGGCGTGATGAGGATGCCCTTGACGCCCTGGCTCACCAGGTTCTCGATCGCGCTGACCTGGCCCTCGTTGTCACCGTCGAACTTGCCCGCGAGCGCGACGAGCTTGACGCCCTGCTTGTCCGCCTCCGCCTTGGCCGCCTCCCGCAGCTTGACGAAGTACGGGTTGGTCTCGGTCTTCGTGATGAGCCCGACCTTGACGGTGGCCGCCGACCCTGTGGACGAGGCCTGCGACGAGGGGCTGCTGCAGGCGGCGACGCCAACAGCGAGCCCGCCGGCCAGCAAGACGGTGGTCGCGGTTCGGAGCGCCCCGAACCTGTTCTGCGCGTCGTGGCTGCGCATCTGCATCATGCGGACTCCTTCGGAAACCAGGGGCGAACACGCGTGTGTCGCGGATGGCGCATCACGCTAGGACCATACAAGCGCTTGCGCAAGCGTTTGTATGGTTCGATGTCGGCAGCCCCACTCGGGACGGAGGAGACGGCTTGGGCACCATGGCCGACGTCGCGCGGGAGGCTGGCGTCTCCGTCAGCACCGTGTCGCACGTCGTCAACGGCACGCGGCGCGTCAACCCGGCCACCAAGGAGCGCGTGCTCGCGGCGATGGCGGCCACCGGGTTCCGTCGCAACGTCCTGGCCAGCGCGCTGGTCACGTCACGGACGCAGACGATCGGGCTGTCCATCTCCGCTCTGCAGAACCCGTACTTCGCGACGCTGGTGCACAGCATCGAGGAGCGAGCGTCCGCGCGGGGGTTCAGGCTTCTGATGGGCGACTCGCACGACGATGCGCAGCTGGAGGCGACGCTGCTCAGCTCGCTGCTCGACCGGCGCGTGGACGGCATGATCGTCGCCCCGGCGCCCGGCAGCGAGCGCACGGCGCTGCCCGCCACCATCCGGGAGGGGACACCGGTCGTGCTCATCGACCGGCACGCGGACGTGGACTGCGACCAGATCGCCCCGGACAACGTCGAGCCCACAAGGGCCATCACCCAGCACCTGCTCGACCTGGGCCACACGCGCATCGTGGCGGTCACCGGTCTGCCGAGCATCCAGTCCACGACGGAGCGGATCGAGGGGTTCGAGTCGGCGGTCGACTCCGCCGGGGACGACGTGCGCTCCGTGCTCCTGCACGGCAACTCGACGATGCAGGACGCCCACCGCGTGGTGCTGAAGGCGTTCAGACGGCCCGCCTCCCGGCCGACTGCTCTGGTCACGCTGAACAACGCGATGACCGTGGGCGCGATGCGGGCCCTCAAGGAGCTGGGGCTGAAGGTCCCCCAGGATGTGGCGCTGGTCTGCTACGACGACTTCGAGTGGGCGGACCTGTTCGAGCCGCGGCTGACCGCGATCGAGCAGGACGTCCAGTCGATGGGCCGCACGGCCGTGGACCTGCTCGTCGACCGGATCAACGGCGCCAAGGGAAAGCGCAAGGTCCTGCGGACCGCGGTGATCCACCACCACCGCAACTCCTGCGGCTGCCCGGACTGAAAGAAGGAGAACCAGTGGCCGCCAGCCTGCAGGTCAGGTCGGCGAACCCGCCACACGACACATCCAGGGCGGCCGCATCAGCGGCCGCCCCTCGATGTCGCGAAGAGGGTCCCGCGATGTCGCGAAGACCCCGTGGTGGTCGGTGGTGGTGGGTGGGTGGGTGGAGGTGGCGGGAATCGAACCCGCGTCCGCTGACGCAGAACCAGGACTTCTCCGGGTGCAGCCCGCTGTGGTGTTTCTCAGCCCCAGCGATCACGCAGGCAAGTCGCTGCCGGGCTCAGCCGCCTAAGTGTCCCCTCGACCTCAGCGGCGAAGGTCGAGAGCAGTGGCTCCGTAGATGACGCCAGGAACCGGGGCCGGAGCATCCCCGGGCTGACGGACTTCTAGCCTCGCTCAGGCGGCGAGGGCGAAGTCGGTGCGCTGTGAATTGGCACCTATGGGTTTGCACGGATCGTTAGCGAGATAACCGTGCGTCCTCGACCCGCTTCTCCTGGTCGAACGATCAACGTCGAAACCGTTCACCCCCGTGATGGGGTGTGACCCCTGTGCAGTTGTGCCCCCAGTCTACGTGCCCGCGCAAGCGGGTACCGAGGCTGGCAGGGTGGTCAACGCAGGGTCCGAGGCCGCCATTCCGGCTGCCCCGCCGGCGAGAGAGGGAGCGAATGTCCCGTACGCGCGAGTGGCACCTGGTCCGGCGTCCGAAGGGGGCACCGACGGACGAGGACTTCCGGCTCGTGGAGGTCGACCTGCCCCAGCCACGCGCCGACGACGTGGTCGTCCGCAACACGTGGCTCAGCGTCGACCCGTACATGCGCGGCCGCATGGACGACCGCAAGTCCTACGTGGCGCCGTTCGAGCTCGGCGCGCCCATGGACGGCGGCGCGGTCGGGGTCGTCGAGCAGGTCGGCTCCGACGTCCACGACCTCACGGTCGGCGACACGGTGCTGCACGGGCACGGCTGGCGCGAGCGGTTCGTCACG
>Ga0070696_100001782_pt1 | contig 14114 bp, 6 predicted proteins | sample KBSK1253metaG_FD_65474 | JGI IMG/M metagenome (GOLD analysis project Ga0070696, IMG submission 65474) | Corn, switchgrass and miscanthus rhizosphere microbial communities from Kellogg Biological Station, Michigan, USA - KBS K1-25-3 metaG | ecosystem: Host-associated > Plants > Roots >... | reverse complement strand
ACGCGACTATCGCGTTCTGACGGCCAATGGCGCGCAGAGTGCGCTGCAAGTCCTCAAGGACCACGGCGCACCGGCGGTGATCGTCTCGGACATGCGCATGCCGGGGATGGATGGCGCAACGCTGATGAAGCATGTGAAACATCTCTATCCGGAAACGGCGCGCATTCTGCTGACCGGAGATCCCGGGCGCGATGTGGCGATCGCGGCAATCAATGAAGGGCAGATTTTTCGCTATTTGACCAAACCTTGCCCGCCGGATCATTTGCGTGCGGCAATCGAGGCCGGCGTTGCGCATCACCGCGTCTTGATCGCCGAAAAGGTCCTGCTGCAGGAAACGCTGATCGGTTGCATCAGGGCGCTCATCGACGTGCTCGCGATCACGAATCCCGTCGCTTTCGGCCGCGCCACGCGCGTAAAGCGCCTGGCCAACGAATTGGCGGCGGCCATCGGCAGCAAAGCGCTGTGGCAGCTCGATGCCGCCGCCATGCTGTCGCAGATCGGTTATATATCACTGCCGGCGGAATTGGTGGAAAAATTGTATTACGGCAAGCGCTTGACGGCGGAAGAACGCGTGCTCGCGGACGGCGCGCCCCTGGTCGCGCACAAGCTGCTCGGGCGCATTCCCCGTCTCGAGCCCGTCATGGAGATTCTGGCTGCATGCCAGCAAGCGGCCAGCGACGTGTCCGAGGGACCGATCAAACTGGGCGCGGATATTCTTCGTTTGGTGCTTCAGTACGATGCCCTCGTCGTTCAGGGCCAAACGGCCGACGTCGCCATTCAGGCGATTCGTGCCCAGCCGGTGCGGCACGACGGTAAGCTGATCGAAAGCCTTGAATCGTTGGTCGGCGCCGCGGGCAGCGCCCAGCAGGTCAGCGAAGTGTTGGTGGGACGGGTCACTCCAGGCATGGTGTTCCTGGATGACCTGCGCACACAGGTGGGCACGTTGTTGGTTCCCAAGGGATTCGAAGTCACGGAGACATTCTTGGAACGCGTGCGAAACTTCGGCCCCGGCATACTGCAGGAAAAAGTGCGGGTTTCAACCACACCCAAGGCATTGTAATAAAAAACGGCGTAGGCCTTTGAGGGCCTACGCCGCCGGGAGATCGCGCCAGCGGGGGAGTTGGCTGGCTTGCCGGCGCGAATTTCTCCTAAACCGGGTCGGCTTCGACGTTTCGTTTGGTTCCGAAGCGGGTACATCCTGCCAAAATTCCGCTGATGAGGGGTGTATGGTTTATACCTGACGATTTAGTTTTTTTCACTTGACCGAATTGATACATCATGGTTAGCGCCAACGGCAGTGCTCACGCCGATGGCTCCAAGAGCGGTGGCTGGCGCCATGCGGGCCTGTCGCCAGCGGCGCACCACCAGGTAGGCGCCGACGGCCACCACCAGCGTGACGCAGCTGAACTTGAAATCCTGCTGCAGCCCGGGCGTGAACGCCATGGCCACGAGCACACCGGCCATGGCGGCAACTGCGGCGTAGCTCAAGTAGGGGAACAGCCACATGTTGATCGCGGGTTTGGGATGGCCGTCGCGCTCGCGGCGGCGGCGCAGCGCGATTTGCGCGACGGCAATGCTCATATAGATGAATACGATGACGGCACCCGAGGAACTGACCAGAAAATCGAACACCGCCAGCGGCAGCTCGGTGGCCGCGATGATTCCCAGGAATCCCGCTGCGGCGCCGATCATGACCGAACCCACCGGCACCTTGCGCGCATTGAGCTTGACCAGCGATTGCGGCGCGTCGCCGCGTTCCGCCAGGATGAACAGCACACGCGAGCTCACGTAGAATGCCGAATTCAAACAGGACAACACCGCCGTGAGGATGATCACGCTCATGATCGCTCCGGTCCAGGGCACATGCATGGTGTTCAATGCGAGGGTGAACGGCGATTCACCGGAGCGCACGGTATTCCACGGCGTCACGGCGACGATCAAGAACAGGGAGATCACGTAAAATATCAGGATGCGCCAGATCACGGCCGTGGTCATTTGCGCGATGGCGCGGCCGGGCTGTGCGGACTCCGCCGCCGCAATGGTGGTGATTTCGGCGCCGGTCATGGCGAAGAAGACGGTGGGTACCGTGGCCAGCACGGCAATCCAGCCATGCGGCGTAAAGCCGCCATGGTCGACCAGGTTGCCGAATGTGGCGCCGTGCGGTCCGCTCCAGCCGAACGCATAGGAGCCGGCGATCGCGATGAACACGAGTATCGCGGCGACCTTGATGGAGGCAAACCAAAATTCGAATTCGGCATAGGAGCGCGCCGACATGAGATTGACCGCAGTCATGACGGACATCAGGACGATGCCGATTTCCAGCGGTGAGAAGGGCAGCCAGGTCTGCAGTATCTTGGCGCCCGCTATGGCTTCCACCGGCACCACCAGCACCCAGAAGTACCAGTACAGCCAGCCCACGCAGAAGCCCGCTCCTTCGCCCAGGCCGGCTCTCGCGAACTCGGTGAACGAGCGCACATGGGGCAGCGCCATCGTCATCTCCCCCAACATGCGCATCACCAGCAAGATGAGCAGCCCGGTAATCGCATAGCTGATGAAGCACGCGGGGCCGGCGGCGATGACCGCGGTGCTGCTGCTGACGAACAGCCCGGCGCCGATGATGCCGCCGATGGATATCATGGTCAGGTGGCGGCCTTGCAGCGAGCGGCTGAGCTCGTTTTTCGGCTGTGGCGGCGCGGGCGGATCAGGCTGGGTCATCGGCAATCCCCGTGTAGTGTGGATTCATATTACCCCGGATCGTCGCATCACCCCGCTTCGACGTTGACCCGCGCATCGCCGGGTTTCGGGATGGCCGTCCCGCCCCCCAAAGCGGCCGTTCGGGGGTCCCAGGCCTCAGCCCGAGGTGCTGACTGCCGCGGGCCGATTGGGCGGCGTCAATAGGTGCGCGTCGCCGGCCGGCGCCAGCCCATGCTCGTAGGGCCGGGCGGCCAGCATGTAAATCGTACCGAGGATCACGATACCCACGGTCGTGACCAGCATGGAGTAATTGCTGTACCAGGGATCGTTCGGGCTGCGCGGCCACAAGATGTTGGTGATCGCTCCGACGCCGTAGGCAAGGGCAACCAGGTTCACGGGCCAACCCCAGGCGCCGAGCGCAAAGGATCCCGACGGGCGCCAACCCCGGGCGCGCGCGATCAAGGCGGCCAGCACGATCATCTGGAACGAAATATAAATTCCGACCGCGGCGAAGCTGATGATGATGGTGATGGCGTCCTGCAGCCACAGCGCCGAGAGCGCGATGGCCGCCGGTATCGCGCCCATCACGATGAGCGCCGTGGCCGGTACGTGGGAATTGGGCGACATGCGGCTCAAGTACTTGCTGCCGATGATCATCCGATCCCGGGCATAGGCGAAAATCAGCCGGCTGGCCGCGGCCTGCAAACTCAACATGCAGGACATGAAGGAGACCAGCACCACGACGATCACGGCCCGAAAGCCGATTTCACCCATCGCTGCGCGCAGCAGAGTGACGATCGGATCCTTGTCGGCGCCCGAGATCACGGCACCCATGTCCGAAATCGACAGGACGAACGCCAGGCAGATCCAGATGGCGGCCGCGCCGCCGATATAAATCGTCATGCGCATGGCCTTGGGGATCATGCGTCCTGCGTCAGGCGTCTCCTCGGCGACATCGCCACAGGCCTCGAAGCCGTAGTAGCAGAACATGGCGGCCAGCGAGGAGGCGAGGAACGCGGGCCAATAACTGCCCTTGGTATGCACGATGGTCGTGTCGACCAGCACTTTGAGCGGCTGATGGCGCGCGAACAGCAACAGATATCCGCCCACCAAGATGGCACCGACCAGTTCGCAGACGAATCCGAACATGGCGGCGCGCGCCAACAAACGCGTGCCGCTCAAATTGAGCAGCGTGGTCGTGGTAATGAGCACCAGGGCGATGACCGTCGTCTCGATCGGCGTGCTGTCGAGGCCGAATAGTTGGGCGAGAAACGGCGCCACTCCGGTGGCGACGCCGGCCATGGTGCAGCACAGGGCCCAGGCGTAAACCCAACCGGCCATCCAGGCCCAGCGTTTGCCCATGAGGCGGCGCGCCCAGGGGTAGAGTCCACCCGAAATCGGAAACTGCGACACGATCTCGCCGAATATCAGACAGACCATGAATTGACCCATGCCCACCAGGATGTAGGTCCACCACATGGGCGGCCCGCCGTAGACATAGGCGCTGGCGAAAATCGTGTACACGCCCACGACCGGCGACAAGTAGGTGAACCCCAGGGAGAAATTCTCCCACTTCGACATCGTCCGGTCGAAATGCGACACATATCCTAACGCGCGCAGTTGTTCTGCGTCTTGATCGGCGGTCATGGCTCGGCATCATATAACAAAAATCGGGGAGCCCGCGCCCCTCGAATACGATGCCGACACCTCGAAGCTCGGGCTCTAAAACTTGGTATTCAATTCGAGTCCGACGGTACGCGGCTGATTGGTCGATACACGGGTGATCGTGGGCTGCTGCCAGGCGAAGGTCGTGTTGTCGATGGTCAGCGCCGCCTGCTTGTCGGTCAAATTGGTGCAGAACAGGTAAGCGGACCAAGCATTCTTCGACAGGCCCAACCTGGCATCCACCAAGCTATAAGGCGACAGCGTCTCGCGATAGTAGGCTTGGTCGTCCGTGGGACCCACATAGGCATCGGCGATGCGCGCGATTCCATGCAGTTCGCCGGTCAAAGAAGTCTCGTAGGTCAACGCCAAGTTGCCCGTGTACCGCGGCACATTGAGAATGCGGGTGCCGGGAGCGATCGATACGATGGTCGGGCTGCTGATATAGGCCTGCGTAAAGGCGCCGGCGACATCCAGCGTCAGCGCGTCGGTCAGCTTCGCCGACATTTCGAGTTCCGGACCGTACGATTTGGCTTCTCCCGCGTTGGTGTTATACGGATAGCCGCAGGACAGCGTGACGTTCTGCTGAATCTGCGACCATCTGACGTAGAAAACGTCCGCGTTGACCGTGATCCGCCGATCGGCGAACCGCGCCTTCTCGCCGATCTCGAAGCTCCATATATTGTCGGGCCCGTAGTAAGACGGTTGCGACGATACGTTGACCGGACCTGCGGGCGGGATGGGCGGCACGGCGTTTGGAAACCCAGGCCCGCAGTTGTACTGCGCCGGGTTTGCCTGCAATTGCGCCAGGGTGGGAAGCGGAATCGGTAGATTGACGCCGCCCGGCCGCGATCCCTTGGAAACCGTGCCATAGACGGTGAGATCCGGCGTCGGCGTATAGGAAATATTCACCTTCGGCAGCAGACCGTTGCCGCTGCCGCTGGCCGAGCCGATCATCGGCGTCGCGTTGGCCGTGCCCGTGCCCAGACCACGCTGGTTGGAGGTGTTCTTCACATCGAACTTGAAGTAACGCAGTCCGGCCGTCAGCTTCCAGGAGTCGTTGAACTTGTAGGAGGCCTCGCCGAAGATCGCTTGCTGCTTGGTGATGTTGGGATTGTTGTCGTTGAAGATGATGCCCTGCGGATTTGCGCCGGGCCCGCCGGCGTTCGGGTTGTACTGCTGAGAGGGCGGGCAATTGATGCCTTGATAAGGGGTGACGCAGCTCGTGGCGGTCGAGTAGGCCACGTCTTGATGGGTCGTCACATAGCCAGAATGCAGATCGGTAATGAACAGGCCGCCCACCCACTGCAATGCTGCGTCGCCGTTCGAGGTCACGCGAAACTCTTCGCTGACTTGGGTGGTCGGATCTTCTTCTTGGAAAAGGCCCGGGATGAACGTCGTAAAGTTGAATATGTTCTGCAGCGCCTCGGTGGAATCCGTGGTCTGAATGACGTCGCGCTTCCAATACGAGGTCGCTGAGGTGAGATTGGCCCACGACATGTCATAGCTGACTTTGAGGCTGGCCAGCTTGAACGAATCGTAGTACGGCTCTTTGATATCGGCCGGTTGATAGATGGCCAGGTTTCCCGGCGGCGCCTGGTAGTTGTTGTATCCGTCGGCATCGATCCGCTGATACATCAGTGACCCGGTGATGGACAGGGCATCCGTCGGCTTGATCAAGAGAGCCGCCCGCGCCGAGCCGAATCGCTCGAGATTGGAGCCCTTGATATCCTTTGCAACGGGGGCGTCCTGCACATCGCCGCGCGTGCAGAAATAGTAGCCGCAGTTGCCGAAGTTCGTCGGATAGGGAAACGCCCCAGGGGCGATCACCTTGCGGTCGATCCAGCCGCTGATGTATTTATCGGATACGACGACGCGCAACGCCGAAATCGCCCCGATCGGCAGGTTGAGCATCAAATTGCCGCCGCCGTTGGTGCCGCCGCCCGTGGTCTGCGACGCGTTGATCGAGGCCGCTCCTTCGAAGGCACCCAGCTTGGGGGGATTGGTCACGAGCTTGATCGTGCCGCCCATCGATCCTGCGCCGTACAAGGTGCCCTGCGGGCCGCGCAACACTTCGGTGTGATTCAGATCGAAGAGGTCGGCGTCGATGACGGTACGTCCGTTGAGCGCTACGGCCGAGGCCGACAAGGGCGTCTCATCGATGTAGAAACCGACGGTGGCGGTCGATCCGCCGCCGGAACCGAGGCCGCGCATCTCATATTCGGTCTGTCCGGGACCCGCGGTGCGAATGGACACGCCCGGCAGCGTGCCGATGAGATCCTGGACCGTCTTCAAGCCAACTTCTTGAATTTGGTCCGCGCTGACGGCCGTCAGGCTGATCGCCGTGGCCTGCACGGTGGAATCGCGCTTTTCAGCCGTGACGACGATCTCTTCCAGCCCGGCGTTGGCGTTGGTGTCGGCTGCCGGATTGGCCGCAGGGGCGGCAAGCGCCGAGCCACTCAGGGCCGCGGCGCACAGCAGTGCTGAGACCATCGACGCTCGGGATCTCTCGAGTGCCACTGCTGCACACAACACTGATTTCATGTACGAATCTCCCCTGAAGTAAAGGCCAGTACGGCTGCGCGATTGATTTAGTGTATGAATACGGCTCGAAGCTGCGGGTTGCCAACCTCGAAGAGTTCATCCGCTTATGCTTTTTCGCGTTCCCTCGTGATCGGCAGGTGCAATTCGTAGCATGCGGTTTACTGACACGCAAGTTTATTGCACAACAGGCACTAGAATCGTTGCTTGCTGCAGGTGCCGATCGGGTTGCTCGCCGACCGGTATGGGCGCCGGGCGCAATGCCCGCGTCAGCGCCGCCTGCTACTTCACCGCAAGCGCCGCAGACGCGAGGAAAGACTTCACGTGGTCGAACTCAGGCCGCGCGGACTGCGAGCCGTGGTCCGTCGACTGGAGCATGGCGGCGTAGTAGGTCTTCGCTCGTGCGCGGTCGCCCGCCGCCTCGGCCGCCCGGCCCGCATTGAAAAGGCCGTTGAAGCGGTTCGGACTCAGTTTGAGCGCCTGGGCGTATTCGACCAAGGCCTGTTGGGGCTGGCCCGATTCCAGAAAAATATCCGCGAGCATCTCGCGCGCTGGAATATCGACCTCGCCCTGGCCGACACGATCCTGCAGATCGGCGCTGTCTCGCATCTGTTTCAGCGCGTCCGCCGCCCTGCCTTCAGCGAATGCGATCCACGCCAGCATCTCGCCGCGCTCGATCCGCGCGCCGGTCGCATCCGCGAAGTAGGCGTGCCGTCCCTTGCGCACCTTTTCCACCAACGAGTCATAATCGGCCAGATCCGCCCGGGCTTGTTGCGCCTGGCGCAGATGTCCCGCGGCCACGGTGCGGGCCCAGTAGGTCATGGTCTGCGTCTCCGGGCGTGCGCCGGCAACCGGCTCGAGCGCAGCCGCGGATTTCCAATCCCGCATCTCCAACGCAAAAAACACCGGCAACTTGGTGCGGTAGTAGGGAAACATTCCTTCCATGTAATGCTCGCCCATGTCTCCCATCGACTCGAAGCGCGTCAGCGCGGCGGCCGAATCGCCGATGACTGCGCGCGCGCGGGCATCCTGGCCGGTCTGCAGGTAGGCATAGAGCAGGAAGTCGTCGGAGTGAAACTGATCCATGGCGCCGCTCTGGTGCCGCGCCTCCGCCGCCTTCGACGCAGCCACCGAGGCCAAGTTCGATTCGATGTCTGCGCGCCACATGCCTAACCGCGCAAAAATATGCCCCGGCATGTGGAGCGCATGCGGTGCCGAAGCCGCGACCTCACCGTAGTGCCTGGCCGCGGTGAGTCCCTCCGGCGCCAGCGACGGTGTGTCGCAGGCGTGGATGGTGTAGTGCACCACTCCCGGGTTGTCAGGGTGCTTGGCGTACAAGGGATCCAGCACCGTCAATGCCCGATGTTCCTGGGCCAGACTGGTGTCATCGGGCGCTTCCGCAGCCAGCAGCGACAGGGCGTAGAACGCCCCCGCGTCGACGTCGCGCGGATGGCGGCTGTACAGCGTGCCCATGGCCGCGGCGTAACTCTCGATGCGCGCCTGGTAATCGCGCTTGTCAGGGCGAAAGAAACCGCCGAGCGCGCCGACATACTCCCGCTCGCGTGCGGTTTTAGCGGGGTGCAGTTGCGCCTTCTGCAATTCGCTCCAGCCGAGCGCGGCCGCATGTTCGTCAGGGCGGTCCCAAATTTGATGGAACACGCTCATGGCGATGCCCCAGTGCGCCATGGCGCAATCCGGATCGCTCTTCGCGATCTGCTCGAACTGCCGCTGCGCCTCCTCGTACCAGAAATCGTGCAGCAGCGCGACGCCGCGGTTGAAAGGCGCGCGCACCGACGGCGCGCAGGAGACGCTGAAGGACACCGTGCCGAGGCGTTCGGCGGCCGATGTGGCCACCGCCGCGGCGGGCATCGCCTCAGCCATTGAATCGTGAGCGATGGTTGCCGCGTCAAGGGGCTGCGACGCGAGTGCGAACAGCAGCGGCGTCGAGGCGAACAGGAGCGGTGTGGCTATTTTCATGCCGGCGATTATAGGACCGAAACAACCGGCGCAGACAGCAGTGGGTTCGCGCCTCAGCCCACGGCGGTCCGCTTCTTCTTGTCAGCATCGTCGAAGGGCAGGGTGTGTGCCATGGCGGGTCCGTTGACGTTCTTGCCGCGGATTTCCAGCTTCGTTCCGTGGACCGCGACCGGCACGTCGAGCCGCGCCAGCGCCATCGACTTGCCGGTCAAACTCGACACCATGGCGCAGGTCACTACGCCAACCTTCTTGCCTGCGGCGTAAACCGGGTCGCCCATGTCCGCGGGCAGTTTGCCGTCCACCAGCAAGCCAAAGATCTTGAAGCGTTCCTTGCCCTTCAGGCGGGCATGGGCATCGGCGCCATGGAAGTCGTTCTTGCCGGGGCTCACCGTGAAGTCGAGGCCGAGTTCCCAGAGGCTGTCGCCGGGCGGATCCTTGTCGAAGGGGTACATCTGCGACATGTCATAGGGATAAAACAGCAGGCAGCTTTCCACCCGCAGCCAGTCCAGCGTGGTGAAGCAGGTCGGAATGATGCCGAACGACTTGCCTTCGCTCACGATCGTGTCCCACACGAGACCGGCATCTTCGCCCTTGCAGAAGATCTCGTAGCCGCGCTCGCCGGTGTAGCCGGTGCGTGAAATCGTGACGGGCCTGCCGAACAAGGTCGCCGGCATGTGATGGAAATATTTGAGATCGCGGATGCCGGGCACATGCTTTGCGAGGAAATCGACCGCCACCGGGCCTTGCAGGGAAAGATCGTGCAGATCGTCGTCGACGATCATGGCGGCGTTGCGGCCGACGACATACTTGGTCAAGGTCTCATGACCCGCACCGCTGCCATGCACCACCATCCAGGAATTCGGGCCGGTGCGGTACAAAATGCAGTCTTCGATGAAATGCCCGGCCTCGTTCAACATGCAGGCATAGGCCGACTTGCCGGGATAGATCTTGCTGACATCTCGCGTCGTTGCGTAATTCAATACGGCGGAGGCATGAGGTCCGACGAGGTGCATCTTTTTCAGGCCCGACACATCCATCAATCCCGCCTTGGTGCGGATTGCGACGTGATCCTGGGACACATCCTTCGCGTAAGTCCACGCCGTGCCCATGCCGTTCCAATCCTCGAGCTTCGATCCAAGCGCGCGATGCCGGTCGGCCAGGACCGAGGTACGCCAGCTAAGTGCCATAGGTGCCTCCAGAGTTATTCAATCTAATGTCCAAATCGATAGGTCGCCGAGAGCCCCCAGGTGCGCGGCGGCGCGTAGACCCCCAGCGCCACTCCGGAAAACTGCGAGGCGTCAAACGCGTACTGCCGGTATGCCCGCTCGAACATATTGTGCACGAAGCTGTTGAATTCCCAGTGTCCCCCGGCCGGCTTGTACCCGATGCGCGCACCCGCCACCGCATAGGCCCCTTCGTTCTCGACAGGCGCGCACAGAATGGTGAAGCAGGTGTGCCCCTGATAAGTCAGGTCGGTCCCAACCGAACCCGTTCCGGTGCCCAGCGGGAAGTCATAATTAGCGGACGCATTGGCCGAGAAATGCGGTGCCTGAGGCAGATCGTGATTGACGATCGATACGAAATCCGGCAATAGAATGTGATAGACGCGTGACTGCTCGAACGCCGGGCTCAGCTGCAAAGTCAGCCCATTGATGGGGCGGGAATTCAGCTCTATTTCCAGTCCGTTGGCGACGGCGTGCAGATTGACCAGGGTTTGAGTCGTACCGACCTGCGCGAATGCCTGGTAGTTATTGTAGCTGTAGTGATAGAAGCTGGCGTTGATCGCCGTCGTGTCGTTCAGGGTCACCTTGGTGCCGGCTTCGTAGTCGGTCAGGACTTCAGGCTTGTAGGGCATGCCGTTGAGGAACGCCACTTGTCCCGGAGCGAATGGAGTGCCGGTCGAGAACGTAAAGCCGCCGCTCTTGCCGCCGCGGTTGTAGCTCACATAGTACAGAACATTCTCGCTGGGTTTGTAGTCGAGCTCCAACCGCGCGGTCACGCCGCTATAGTTCTTGTCGGCATCGGCCGGCGTGAGATCGCTGCCGCCCGGAAAGACCTGGTGGGTGTTGAAGATGATGGTCACGTCCGGCTGGGTGTTGAGCGAGGGATCCGCCGGCGTGAAGCCATAATAGGACGCTATGCGTTCATCGTGCCAATAGCGCAAGCCGGCGATCAATTTGAATTTGTCGGCGAACTTCCACTCATCTTGGGCGAATCCGGCATAGGATTTCGTGTCCTCGGAATAGCGCACCGACGGCACGTAGCCAATGAAGGAGATCGGAAACCCCCCGACGTAGTGACCCACGATGTGCATGCCGAAGAGACCAACGGTGAGGTCATGGTTGCCAAAGTCGTGCGAGGCGCGCAGCTCTTGAGAGATCTGGGACACCCGGTTGTTGATGTAGAAGTTCGAATCCTGCTGGGGGGATGAGTCGTCATCCTCGAGATAGTTTTTCGTCCAATACTGATAGTCGGTAACGGAGACCAGGTCGTAGTCGCCGATTTTGCTGTCGACCCGCAGTGCGGAATCCCAGCTGCGGCGGTCGGTCCCCAGAGCGCCGTGTTGGTCGGCCCCCACCCCCAGAGCGCCGAGAGCAGGCGATCCGGAAGCCGCCGTCGTCCAGGGGTTGCCGCCGCGGCTCGGGGTGATCGCGTCATTGCGATAATTGTTCCCGTCCGAGCCGGGTACCGTGTTTCCCCAGAAGGAGCAGAGTTGGTTGGGCGCCACGATTGCACCCTGTAAGTTCGCGTTCGGGCAAGCCGGTTGGAATCCGTAGGCGCCGCCGGAACGCTCGCGGGGGGCGCGCAAATAACGCAGGGTGAGTCCGACGTTCGTGCCGTCAACGGGTTGCCAGGCCAGCATGCCGCGCAGCGCATAGTGACGGGAGGCGCCGAAGTTGGCCTCGCCGGGGGTCACATCCGTGATATAGCCGCTGTCGTCATCCTTGATCCCCGCAAGCCGACCCTGCAGATTGTCGAGCAGGGGACCGGAGACGGCGGCTTCGTAGATATGCTTGTTGAAGCTGCCGATGGTTTCGGTGGCGTAACCCTCGAATTCCTTGGTGGGCTTGTTGGAAATGAATTGAATCGCGCCGCCGGTGGCATTGCGGCCGAACAGGGTGCCCTGCGGGCCGCGCAGCACTTCAACGCGTGCCAGGTCGAAGGTGGGGAAGCTGGCCGTGTTGATGGAGCTCGAATAGCTGTCATCCTGGTAGACGGCCACCGGCGGCTCCTGCTGGTCGCCGTAGTCGTTCTGCGAGACGCCGCGAACGTTCCATACCACCGCGGAGGAGGAGAATGCATTGAGTTTCAGGCTTGGAACGGCGCGAACCAGGTCGGTCGCGTTGGTGACCGCCATTTCCTGCAACTGGTTGGGACTCAAGGCGGTCACCGAGATGCCGACGTCCTGCAGCCGCTCTTCCTTGCGTTGCGCCGTGACGATGATGTCGTTCAAGGTGTCCTGCGGCGCAGCCGGTGCCGCCGCGGCGGCACTTGGCTCCGCAGCGCCCGGCGCGGCGGATGCGGCCGGGTCGATCGTGATCACGCAGAGTAGTGAGAGCGTGGCGCTGGCAACGGCCGTCTGTTTGTTCATTTGTGGAATCCCCATGATTAACGATTAAATCACTTAGATGCCGCGCAAAGCGGGAAGCCGCTTTCCCGGCAGCATTTGGCCGGCGGGCATCATCTTGGGATCAGGCGGCCTATCAACGCTCTCGGCGGCCGCCGACTCCATTACTGAGAATTTGTCCGATACAGGCTATGCAATTATTAACTGTGGGTCAAGGATTTTTAACTGTAGATCAACAGGCCATCGTCATCGCGGCCGGCCATGCGGCCCGCTCCTTGCGCAAGTCGGCGCCATCCTGCGATGGCGCCGACGTTGACTGCGCAGATCCGCGCTATACCTTGTACTCGATCTCGAACTTGCCGCCCGGCATGTGCGGCGTTCCCCAGACGGCGACTTCCCGCTTGTACGGCAGCGGATACTGGGCATCCGCCTCTTCTATCTCCCGTGCAAGCCGGTGGCCGGTGAACGTGGCATCGGCGATCAGGCGGGGCGCCTCCGCATCGCCGATCACGTACACGGCCTTGACGCCGTTCTTCGCCCATTCCGATTTTCTAGCCTTCAATTCGCGGTATAGCTTGTCGTCGGAGTGGCGGCCCGTGACCAGCACCACCGAATCGAACTCGATCCATTGGTGCGAAGTATTCTCGGTGCGCGGCGAGACGCCTTTGCCGCGATAGTTGGCCTTGTAGCCTTCGCCCCACTTGCTGATGATCTGCATGCGTCCCGGCTCGACGCGGGTGCAGTAGTGCTCGACGTACTCCGTGAACTTGAGTTCATGGTTGCGGCGCATGATGTTCGAGTACTCGAGAGTGAAGTGCGTATACGCGGCGAGATGCACGCCGGACACGATGGTCACTTCATGGCCGGCCATCGCCAGGCGCTCCGCCAGGCTGGTCGCCATGAAGTAGGTATCGTAGTTGAGCACGATGACCCGCTTGCCGATGGGCTTCTTGCCCGCGAAAACCTGTTCCGGAGTCAGCTGGTCGGCGCGGCTGGCATCGACACCGGGTATGGGCATGTGAGAAATGCAATTGGTGCCGTCGGTGTTCCACCATGAGCCGGTGGCGATGACGATCTTGTCCGCGCCGTAGGCGAGCGCGCCGTCCGCCGTCATGGGCTTCTGGCTCAGCGCCACCTGGCTGTCCTTGTTCTTCTTGATCAGCTTGTTGATCTGGACTTCGCGGTAGTCGCGGTGATAGCCCCACTCGCCGAGACCGGGCAGGCCCGTGGCAATGCCGTTCAGATGGCCGCCGATCTTCTCCGCGGTATCGTACAAATGCGTGGTATAGCCGCGCTCGAGAAGCACTCTTGCGCATTCCGAGCCCGAGGGCCCGGCGCCCACGATCAGAATGGAGTCGTCCGAGGTCTTCTTGGCGAATTTCTCGGGGTGCCAGCCGCGGCGGTATTCTTCACCGGCGGTGGCGTTCTGGGTGCAGATCATGGGCGGTCCGCCGATCTCCCAGCGGGAAATGCAGACGTTGCAGCCGATGCACACCCGGATGTCGTCGTAGCGGCCTTCCTCGATTTTCTTGGGCAGGAAGGGATCCGAGATGGAGGGCCGCGCCGCGCCGATGATGTCGGCATACCCTTTGGTGACGACCTCGAGCATCTTGTTGGGGTCGGTGTAGCGGCCGACGCCGAGCACCGGCTTCTTGGCAACCTGCTTGATGAA
>Ga0070696_100001778_pt1 | contig 14119 bp, 15 predicted proteins | sample KBSK1253metaG_FD_65474 | JGI IMG/M metagenome (GOLD analysis project Ga0070696, IMG submission 65474) | Corn, switchgrass and miscanthus rhizosphere microbial communities from Kellogg Biological Station, Michigan, USA - KBS K1-25-3 metaG | ecosystem: Host-associated > Plants > Roots >... | reverse complement strand
CTGCGCGCGCCACAGCGCCTGGTCGAGCCCGCCGAGCGGCGAGCCGCGGTAGCCGGAGACAAAGCCCGCGGTGTTCAGCCCGGCCATCTCGTCGCGCGTGCGCTGCAGCATCAGCAGGCGGATGAGCGCCTGCGTGCCGGTCAGGAACACGCGCCCGCGCTCGACGGTGTACTTGTCCTCGAGGGTGAATTTGGCGAGGTCGGCGGGAGCGTTCATCGGCTAGGAATCCATTATCGTCCTAACCCCGATCTTGCCTTGATGCGGGGCTTGACCACCGCGCGGTCCCAGAAGGGCTCGGGGCCGAACGAGCTGGCGAGAAAGTCAATGAAGGCGCGGGTCTTTGCGGGCAGATGACGACGGTGAGGATAGACCGCATAAATTGCCACGTCGCTGTCGAAGCTATAGCCCGGAAGCAGCGACACCAGCGCGCCGTTCTCGAGGTGACGGCGCACGTCCCAGGTCGACTTGAGCGCGATGCCGAGGCCGGCGAGCGCCCATTCGCGCAGCACTTCCCAATTGTCGCAGACGTAGCGCCCGCTCACGCGCACGGAGGCCGACTTGCCGTCGGGGTCTTTGTATTCCCACGCGCTGCTGAAGTCCGACGCAATCAGGCAGTTGTGCTGCGCAAGCTCGGCGGGCGTGCGCGGGGTGCCGTGGCGGCGCAGGTACTCCGGGGTGGCGCACACCACGCGGCGGTTGGGCGCGAGCCGGCGCGCGGCGAGCGAGGAGTCGCTCAGGACGGCGATGCGGACCGCGACATCGAACCCGTCCTCGAGCAGGTTGACGCTGCGGTCCGAGAGACTGAGCGAGAGCTGAACCGCGGGGTAGAGCGCCGCGAACTGCGGCACGAGCGGCGCGACGTACTGGTTGCCGAATGCGGCGGGCAGCGCGACCCGCAAGGTGCCCTGCGGCTCCTGCCGGCCGGCGGAAACCGCGGCATTGGCATGCTCGATTTCGGCCAGCACCCGCGAGCAGCACTCGTAATAGCTCGCCCCCTCGTCGGTCAGGTGGAGGCTGCGCGTGGTGCGGTTGACGAGCCGAACGCCGAGCCGCGCCTCCAGGCCCGCCAGCCTCCGGCTGACCATGGCCGGAGACAGGCCCAGTTCCCGCGCCGCCGCCGAGAGGCTGCCGGTGGCGACGACCTTGGCGAAGACCGACATCTCGTTGAACGCATCAGCCACCTTTGCATTTTATGCAAAAGTGTTTTGACCGGTACCCCTGGTCTTGCCATCGGAGTAAAAGGCTGATACTGTTGCATCGCAGCACCGGTCGCCTCCTCCTCCTCCTCTGGCACCGGAGCTCTAAGGGCGGTCCTTCGGGATCGCCCTTATTTTTTGCCCTATCGACCCCCAGAGCGAACGGGGAGTGTGGCGTGTTCACAACAGATCGGGATCCCGTAAAGTCGGCCCCGATGACCTCCTACAGCAGGGCGCAGCCCAGTCCCCGTTATCGGGAGCTCCTCTCCCTCTACGGCCGCATGCACAAGGAGGGCGAAACGAGGCTGGGCATCCCCGCGCAGGAGACCTTCCCCGGCGCGAGCCTCGCGCCGCACATCACACCCATCAAGGGCTGGATCGAGCGCACCGGCGCGAGGACCATTTTGGACTACGGTGCCGGCAAGGGCCTGCAGTATCGCCCGCATAAGGTGACGATTGACGGCAGGCACGTGGCCGACGGCATCGCAGAGTATTGGGACGTCGACGAGGTGGTTTGCTTCGACCCCGGTTATCCGCCGCACAGTGCCGTCCCCGCCGGCCGCTTTGACGGGGTGATCTCGACCGACGTGCTCGAGCATTGCCCCGAGGAGGACCTGCCCTGGATCCTCGACGAGATCTTTGGTTACGCAACACAATTCGTGTATCTCAACGTCGCCTGCTTCCCCGCGCGCAAGACGCTGCCCAACGGGGAGAACGCGCATGTGACCGTGCGCCCGCCGCAGTGGTGGCGCGAGCTGATCGCCGCGCGCGCCACTACTGTGCCCTGGGACCTGCATGCGGCCTTTCGCCAGGATGGAAAGCTGCTCGAGCATGTTTTCGGAAGTTGAAACTCACGTAGTCGAGCGCATTGCCACCGCCGCGGTGCTGCGCGAACCGTTTCCCCATTGCGTGATCGACGGCGTGTTCCCACGGGACTTTTACGAGTCGGTCATCGATTTCTGGCCCGAGGAGGGCACCTGGCAGGCGCTGATCGACTCGGGGCGCGTGAACAAGCACGTCTCCGCCGAACGCATGGTGGTATTGATGAATGCTGCGGGCTACGCGCGCCTCGATGCCGCGCGGCGCAGCTTCTGGAGCATGCAGGTCGGCGGCTGGCTGCTCGGCGATCAGTTTCGCGCCGAGGTGCTGGGGAAGTTTGCGTCCGAGCTCGAATCGAGCGGCTTCGGCGCCCCCTTCGAGACCACCGCGGCCGACGCGCTCATCGTCAGCGACCGCACCTCCTACGCCATCGGTCCGCACACCGACGGCGTGCACCGGCTCGTTTCGCTGCTGTTCTATCTCCCCGAGGACGCGGCGTTTCGCCGTTTCGGCACCGCGCTATACGAACCCCTGGACCCGGCCTTCAGGTGCCGAGGCGGCCCGCACCATGGCTTCGAGCGCTTCCGTCGCGTCAAGACGCTCGAGTTCGTGCCGAACCGGCTGGTCGCCTTTCCGAAGAGCGACCGCTGTTTTCACGGTGTCGAGCGCGTAGACCTTCCGGGCATCGACCGGCGCCTTCTCATCTACAACGTTCGATGCATCCGGTGAGGAGCCGGTTTTCCACCGTGCCCGCGCTCCTGACGCGCCGAAGGAACGCGCGGTCCGGCTCCGCCGATTCGTCCTTCACCGCGCCGCAGAGCGCGCGCCGGAGCAGCCACAAATAGGCGTCCTCGAGCTCGCGTTCGAGGCCGACATCGATGCGCGCCTGGGCCCCCGCCAGGGCCTCGCGCAGCCCCGCGGCAAAGGCGCCGAGCAGCGCCGGGAATTCGGGCGCCAGGATGAGCAACGGCCAATGGTCGCGCGCACGCTCGCGCACAAGGGTGCTGCGCCAACCGGCCGGGTTGTCCTGGCGGTAATAGTAGGGCGCTTCCGCAACGTGCAGCTTGCCCTGCACCAGCGTGAGGCACGAAGCGAGGTACTGCCAGAAGATGACGTTCGCCGTGCGTGCGAGCGCCTTGGTGTGCGACTCGATGAACTGCGCGCGGCGATGCACCGCGTATAGCGTGGCGTTGAAGTTTGCGAGGTGCCGCACGACCCGCTGCGCGACGTCGTCCTCGGTGCGCGCATAGCCCTCGTGGCTGGAGAGCACGGGTGCCTTGCCCACCTGCAGGTGGAAGAACAGCATCCGTCCCTTCGCCGCCGCAAAATCCGGATGGTGCTCGAGAAAGTCCGCGCATTCGCCCAGGGCGCTGATGAACATGAAATCGTCGTCCGCGTGCAGCGCGACATAGTCGGTCTGCGCAGACTCCGCGCAGTCGGTGAGTCGCTGCAGGAAGTGCCAGGCGGGGTCGTGCTCGAGCGCCAGCACCCTGAGCCCGCGATGTCGCGCCAGAACCTCGCCCAGCACCTTCGCGTGCTCGGGCGGCGAATGGTCGCTGAGGATCACCTCGCCGCCGAACTGCTGCTCCTCGAGATGATGCAACGCGCGATCGAGCAGCGCCGCCCGCGAATGCACCGACGGGATGATTAGCGTGACCTTCACGGATGCAGCAGCAGTCCCTGTCCCGTCGGCAAGCTGAGGATCTCGACGCCCTTCTCGGCGGCGAAGGCGTCGAGCGCCAGCTTCTGCGGCCGGTGGGCAAGCGACCCATAATCGTCATACACCACGACGCCGCCGGGACAAAGGAGATCCCACAGGCGCCGGCTTGCCTCCACCTCGGGGTACGCGATGTTCATGTCGATGTGCAGATAGGCGAGCTGCCGCAATTGCGGCTCGGCGAGCGAGTCGGGCACGACTCCGGGCACCAGGCGCACGTTCGGATACGCCGCAAAATTGTCCTGCACCAGCTCGAGCGAATCAAAATAGTGCCTGCGGTTCTTGCTGCGTGCGAGCTCGAGCTCGGCGGCTTCGGCCTGCGTCTCCGGGATGCCGGTGAAGGTGTCGAACAGCCAGAAGGTCTTGCCCAGGCCCTCGAAACCCACATAGCGGCATACCGCGAGCGATGTGATTCCGGTGCTGACGCCGCATTCTGCGAAGTCCCCCGGCAGATGGGCAGCGTGCGCCGCCGCCCAGCAGCATACGTAAACCCGCCATTCGATATGCAGATCCTGCGGCGCGCAGATGCGCTGTCCGCTGTCCGCGCCTGCCGCATAAGCTTCGCGAAAGCGAGCCTGGGAGACGAAGCTGGCGTCGTGAACCGTCGCGAGGCCGTCTGCGCTGAACGTGTAGGGCGGCAAGCGCACTTCCCGGCCATCGGCGAGCCGCAGGCGGCGACTGCCGTCGCGGTACACGAACTCGGTATAGGCGGGCTCTTCCGAAGGCGGCTTCGCGGCGCTCATGGATGCGGACGATTGCGCAGCAGCCCGGTGAGCTGCGCAAGAACGCCCTGCCAGTGTCCATAACTGCTCTGGCGCAGCACGCGGGCGGAGGGATACCAGAGCATGTCGCCCGAGAGGCCGTAGCGCCATTCGGGCACGAACGGCGCCATGACGATCACCTCCCTGCCCAGCGCGCCGGTGAGATGCACCGTGGTGTTGCATACGCTCACCACCAGCTCCAGAGCGCCGATCAGGCCCGCAAGTTCGTCCAGGTCCTGGGTCACACCGGGGAACTCGAGCAGTCCGGAGCCCGTAAAGTCATGCTGCAACGAGACCCAGCCCGCCTGCCCTTCCCTGAGCACCGGCTGAAGCTGCTCGAGCGGCAGCGAGCGCCGGCTGCGGCCGGTTTTCTGCAGTCCGCCGATCCAGGACAGGCCGAAATGTCGCCCTGCGCCGAGGCGCTCCTTCCACAGCGCGACCTTCCTCGGATCGGCGATGAGGTAGCCGGCGTGGCGCGGAAAATCCCGGGGGCTGCGCCGGAAAAGGCCGCCCAGGTCGCCCGCGGCCACCACGGCGTCGATGTTTTGCAGGCGCTTCACCCGCTCGCCTTGGCTGCCGCGCGGCTCGCCGATGACCTCGAAATCCGGGAATGATCGCTGGAAGAGCGCGCCGAGCCGCGCATCGCACATCACCGTGATCCTCGAGGTCCGCCGTGCAAGGTCGGGAAACATCGAGGCGTACATGATCTCGTCGCCGAGCCCCTGCTCGCCGTAGACGAGAAGGCGGCAGTCGGCCTTTCCGTCCCACGCAGGCAGCTGCGCGAAGATCGTATGCTGATAGCGCTGGTCCGCCACTAGCTTGCGCGCCTTGTACTTCTCCCAGGCGCGGTCGAAATGCTGCTCGAGCAGATCGATGATTCCCTCGGAGAGGATTGCCTTGGGGTTGTCCGCGCTCGCTTGTGCCTTGCGAAACCAGCCCCGGGCCGCTTCGAGATCGCGGTCGCACTCGATCGCGAGCGTGCCGAGGTCCATCGCGAGCTTGGGATGATCGGCCGCCTCGGCCAGCATGCTTCGGTAGAGCGCCCGCGCTTCATCCATGAGGCCGAGGTCTTTCAGGATCAGGCCGAGGTTGGTGCGGTATCCGATGTGTGCTGGGCGCAGGCGCACCGCTTCGCGCGCGTGCTTCACTGCCTCCTCGAGCTTGCCCTGGCCCCAGAGCGAGGCGGCGAGATTGCCGTGGCCCGCGTGCGACGACGCATCGAGCTCGACCGCGCGCCGGGCAGCCTGCTCCGCCAGGTCCTCGCGCCACGGGTGGTAGATCCCCGCGATCGTGGCATGCACGTTCGCGGACCCGGGCTCGAGCTTCAGCGCGGATAACGCTGCCTGCAGCGCCGCATCGTATTCGCCCGACTTCGCGAGAAGCCGCGCGAGGTTGATCTGGTACTCGGAGCGCTCGGGTTTGCGCTCGACCGCGGCGCGCATGCGGGCAAGCGCCGACACCAGATCGCGCGCGTCCTCGAAGGCGAGCGCCTGCGCCTGCAGCTGGTCCGGGTCCTCGCCGCTCTCCGTGTCCGGAAGCGGCGCCGCAGCGCGAACCCGCCACCGCAGAAAGGCCGGCAGCAAGCTGCGAAGACGCAGCGCGAGGGCGCGCTGGTACGCGCGTCGGCCTTCGCCAAGACGCCCTTGCGCCCGCAGCGCGGAGCCGAGGTTCGCATGCGCGATGCCGTGCTCGGGCTTGCGCTCGATCGCCTTGCGGAAACACGCTTCGGCCTCGGCGTGCCAGCGCTTCTGGAAGTAGGCCGCGCCCAGATCATTGTGAACTTCTGCAAGGCGATCGTCGATGCGCAGGGCGCGGCGGAACGCGCTGATGGCGCGGTCGATCTTGCCGTCGTCGAGCAGCGCGTTGCCCAGATCGTGGTGATAGCGCGCCACGCGCCGGTCCTGGTCGGCGGCCTTGGTCAGGGCCTCGAGCGCGGGCTCGAGCTGGCCGAGCTTGTGCCGCGCGAGGCCCAGCACGTGCCAGGCGGCGGCGTTCTTGGGGTCCTCGCGCACGATCTGCGAAGTGATGGCTTCCGCTCGGGTGCACTCACCCTGATCGAGAGCGTGCTGTGCGTCACGAATGGATAGAAGCATCGATAACGGAATATGCCGGGCCGCGTATACTTTAGGAGATTCTCAACCTATAAGGAAGCTCGCATGAGCGAGCCGGCAAGGGCGGTCAAGATTCGCCTCGGCGACGTGATGGTCGCCCAGAAGGTCATCTCGGCGAGTCAATTGTCGCAGGCGCTCGAGCTGCAGAAGCGCACCGGGCGCAGGCTCGGGCGCATCCTGGTCGAAGGCGGGATGTGCACCGAGGAGCAGATCGCCGAGGCGGTGGCGCGCCAGCTCGGCATCCCGCACGTCAACCTCAAGTTCCACAATCTCGACAATCAGCTCGTGCGCCGGCTGCCCGAGTCGCTCGCGCGCCGCTTTCGCGCCATCCTGCTCGAGGACCGGCGCAGCTCCTACCTGGTCGGCATGGCCGACCCCTCTGACCTCTTCGCCCACGACGAGCTGCAGCGCACGCTCAAGCGGCCGGTGGATACCGCGGCGGTCAGCGAGGAGCAGCTGCTGCAGGCGGTCGACCGCATCTACCGTCGCACGGAGGAGATCAGCGGGCTTGCCAAGGAGCTCGAGGAGGATCTGGGCGACGACTACGTCGACTTCGGCGCGCTTGGCGCCACGGTGGGCGCCGAGGATGCGCCGGTGGTGCGCCTGCTGCAGACGGTGTTCGAGGACGCGATCCAGGCGAACGCCTCGGACGTGCACATCGAGCCCCAGGAGCGCAATGTCCACATCCGCTTTCGCATCGACGGCGTGCTGCAGAAGCAGGCCGAGGCGGATACCAAGATCGGCCCCGCGCTCGTGCTGCGGCTGAAGCTGATGGCGGGCCTCGACATCTCCGAGAAGCGCCATCCGCAGGACGGGCGCTTCAACGTCAGGGTGCGCGAGGCGCCGGTCGACGTGCGCCTGTCCACCATGCCGGTGCAGTACGGCGAGTCGGTGGTGATGCGCCTGCTCAACCGCAAGGCGGGCCTGCTCTCGCTCGACGGCATCGGCATGCCTCCCGAGATGCTCAAGCGCTTCCGCCAGGTGCTGAAGCGCTCCAACGGCATGGTGCTGGTGACCGGGCCGACCGGCAGCGGCAAGACCACCACCCTGTACGCGGCGCTCGCCGAGATCAACTCGCCCGAGAAGAAGATCATCACCGTGGAGGACCCGGTGGAATACCGCCTGGCGGGCGTCAACCAGGTGCAGGTGAACGAGAAGATCGAGCTCACGTTCTCCTCGGTGCTGCGCTCGACGCTGCGCCAGGACCCCGACGTGATCCTGGTCGGCGAGATGCGCGACCAGGAGACCGCGACCATCGGCCTGCGCGCCTCGCTCACGGGCCACCTGGTTCTGTCGACGCTGCACACCAAGGACGCGGCGACGACCCCCATCCGCCTGATCGACATGGGCGCGCCTTATTACATGGTTGGCACTTCCCTCAACGCGGTCGTCGCCCAACGCCTGGTGCGGCTCAACTGCGAAAGCTGCACCGAGATCGTTGCGCTCGAGCCGCAGGAGGCGGGCTGGCTCAACCGCGAGTACGGGGCGAGCGCCGGCGAACAGCGCTTCAAGCGCGGCCGCGGCTGCTCGCACTGCAACGGCACGGGCCTTCTCGGGCGTACCGGCATCTATGAGATGCTGGAGATGACGGCCGACATGGTGTCGGCGCTCAACCGCAATCAGGGCAACGAGTTCATGACCCTGGCGGACCAGGCGACGCAGGGCCAGTCGCTCAAGCACCATGCGCTGCGCCTGGCGCGCGAAGGCCGGGCGCCGGTGTCGGAAGTCATCCGCGTGGCAAGCGAGCTCGGCGACTAGTGCCTTCCTTCGCGTACACCGGGCGCAACGCGCGCGGCGAGCTCATCAAGGGAAGGATCGAGGGCAACGACAGCGGCGCGGTGGCCGACGAGCTCCTGACGACCGGCATCACCCCGGTCGAGATCAGGCAGGCGGCCGGCGACGCCAAGGCGAGCGGCGCCGCAAACTGGAGCACGCGGCTGTTCGCGCCGCGCGTGGCGCTGGTCGACTTGATGCTCTTCTCGCGGCAGATGTACACGCTGCTCAAGTCCGGGGTGCCCATCATGCGCGCGCTCGCCGGGCTGGAAGAGTCGATGATCAACCCGACCTTCAAGCTCGTGGTGGCCGACCTGCGCACCAGCCTCGACAGCGGGCGCGAGCTCTCGGCATCCATGCGTCGGCACCCCGCGGTGTTCTCGAACTTCTACGTCAGCCTGGTGCGGGTGGGCGAGAGCACCGGCATGCTGCAGGACGTGTTTCTGCGGCTTTACGAGCACCTGGAGTTCGAAAAGGAGGTGCGCGAGCGCATCAAGGGCGCGTTGCGCTATCCGCTTTTCGTGATCGTCGCCATGGTGATCGCCATGGCAGTCATCAACGTGGTGGTGATCCCGGCGTTCGCCAAGGTGTTCCAGGGCTTCAACGCGCCGCTGCCACTGATGACGCGCGTGCTGATCGGAATCTCGCAGTTCACCATCCACTACTGGCCCCTCCTGCTTGCGGCGGCGATCGGCGCCGTGCTGGGTTTCCGGTTCTGGGCCTCCACGCCGTTGGGCCGGTACACGTGGGACCGGCTGAAGCTACGCCTGCCGGTCGCCGGCCCGATCGTCACCAAGGCGAGCCTCGCGCGCTTCGCACGCAGCTTCGCCTTGGCGATTCAAAGCGGAGTGCCGGTGATGCAGTGCCTGAGCGTCGTGGCCGAGGTCGTCGACAACCACTACCTTGCCGACCGCATCGAGAAGATGCGCGACGGCGTCCAGCGGGGAGAGAGCGTGCTGCGCACCTCCGTCAGCGCAGGCATCTTCACCCCGGTGGTGCTGCAGATGATCGCGGTGGGAGACGAGACCGGCGAGCTCGACGACTTGATGATCGAGGTCGCCCAGCTTTACGAGCGCGAGGTCGACTACGACGTCAAGACGCTCGCGGCGCAGGTCGAGCCGATCCTGATCGTGTTCCTTGGCGTGATCGTCCTTATCCTCGCCCTCGGGGTGTTCCTGCCGATATGGGATCTCTCGCGAGTGGCCCTGCACCGTTGAAGCCCAGAGGCTTCACCCTCATCGAGCTGCTGGTGGTGATCTGCATCGTGGCGCTGCTTTTCGGCATCGCGCTCGATCGGCTGATGCGCTTCCAGGAGCTCGGCGAGCGCACCGCAATGGAGCAGAACATCGCCGCGATCAACGTCGCCTTGACCATGAAGTTCGCCGCCCTGGTCGCCTCCGGACACGGCCGCGCGATCGAGAAGGAGCTCGACGCCAACCCGGTCGATCTGCTCGCGCGGCCGCCCGAGAACTATCTGGGCGCCCTCTTCATGCCTTCGGCCGAGCTCCTGCCGCCGCGCAGCTGGTACTTCGACCGCGCTTCCGGCGACCTCGTCTATGTCCCGGGCCGCACGCGCTACCTGACGGAGCCGTCAGACGCGATGAACGGCCTGAGATTTCACGTGATGCTGGCCGATTCCGCGCCGCGTGGTGTGGAAGGCGTCACAGAGCTGCGCCAGGCCTTCATCCGGCCGCGCGCGCCGTATCGCTGGGTCATCGAATAGAACGTGCGATTTCGAACCGACTTGACACCTATTGACTTGCAAGTTGAGGCGGACCCCGCTAGCATCCGCGACACGGCTTGAGCTTTCGGCTCTAACTAGGGGATTACAATGAGAAAAGTGTCAGGGTTCACAATTATCGAGCTGGTCGTGGTAATCACGATCCTAGGCATTCTGGCGGCCGTGGCCCTGCCGCGTTTCTTCGATATCCAGAACGACGCGCGAAGAGCGTCGGCCCAAGGCGTCGCAGGAGCGGTGGCCTCGGGGGCGGCGATCAACTACGGAGCGCGCCTTGCGCAAAACAGCCTCGGTGGCACCGCAACGGTGGTCAACACCTGCACCACCGCCGTGCTGGGAAGAGTGATCACCGGGGGATTCCCCAATGACATCGTCCTCGGTGCCGGTGGCACCCTAACGACCACGCTCTCGACCGGAGTGACCGGTACGTGCGATTTCTACCACAGCGCTGGCGGTGCGACGACCACGGTGTCGATCATCGCCGTCACGACCTGACCGCGCCGGCGAGCCGATCTCTCAGAAAGGAGCCGGCAGGCTCCTTTTTTTATTGCGTCGGGTTCTCGCTCATCGAGCTCGTCGTGATCCTCGTGGTCGTCGGAGTGCTCTCGATCTTCGTCGGTAACCGCATCTCGGGGACCGTCGAGCGCACGCGGGCGTACTACGACGAACTCCTCTCGCAGGTGCAATACGCGCGCAAGGTCGCGGTGGCCCAGCGCCGCCCCATTTTCGTTCGCATCGAAGCGGCGCAATCGCGCTTGTGCTACTCCAAGAACGGAACCTGCGCGGGCGCCGACGGCGTCGCGTCGCCCCGCGGGGAAGTGCCTTTCGCCGTGGCCGTCCCAGCCGGTGTGGTCCCGACGCTGGCGACCTTCCAGTTCGATTCCCTCGGCCGGTACCGCGACCTCGATGGAGTGGCGACCAGCGTCCCGCTGCTGGTAAGCGTGGTGGGGGACGGTAATTACCAGTTCCGCGTCGAGCACGAGACGGGCTATGTGCGTTAGCCGCCGCGGTTTCACTCTCATCGAGCTCCTGGTCCTGATCGTGGTCCTCGCGATCGCAATGGCGGGGGTTCTCCTCATCTTCCAGAACACCGTGCGCAAGAGCGCGGACCCGCAGATTTACAAGCAATCGCTCGCGATCGCCGAAGCGATGCTGGACGAGATTCTGCTGAACCCCTACCAGAACGACGGCCCGACAGCAGGGCGTGCGAACTTCAACGAGGTACCGGACTACGCGGGCTATTCAACCGCGGGAGCCGGCATGAAGGACATCCAGGACGTCGCTGTCCCGGGTCTCGGCGACTACAACGTCTCGGTGGCGATCACCACCGGCGGCGCTGCCACACTCAATGACACCGGCGCCACCTTGACCGCGGTGACCGCGTCGAGGCGCGTGACGGTCACCGTCACCCACGTCTCCGGCCTGTCCGTCTCCCTCGATGGCTACCGGTTGAACTACTAACCATGAAGGGCGTCACGCTCATCGAGCTAGTGGTCGTCATCGTGGTTCTCGGCATACTTTCGGGAATCGCGGCGGCCATCCTGGTTCCCACCTACCAGGCCTATTTCGCCAGCCAGCGGCGCGCCGAGCTGGCAGACGTGGCCGACACGGCGGCGCGTCGAATGGTGCGCGACCTGCGCCTGTCGCTGCCGAACAGTCCGCGCGTCCGCATAAGCGGCTCGGACCAGTTCATCGAGGTCCTATTGACGAAGAATGGCGGCCGTTATCGCGCCACCAACGATGACAACGGCGGCGCCACGACCGAAGATCCGCTCGACTTCTCCGCCAGCGACAACCGCTTCGATACCCTTGGAGCGCTGCCCGCCACGGCCGAGCAGCAGGTCCAGGCGAATGACTACGTCGTGATTCACAATCTGGGCATCTCGGGGGCCAACGCTTACGACGTCGGCGCCACGACCCCCAACATTGCCCGGGTCTCCGCATTCGGCGCCGGCGCCCTCGCCGACGAGAGCCGCATCACCCTGAGCGCCTCTACGCAGTTTCCGCTCGAGTCGCCCGGACGGCGCTTCTTCGTGGTTTCCGGTCCAGTGACCTACGCGTGCACCGGGGTGGGGACCGCAGGAGGTAACGGTACCGGGTTGCTGCGACGCTGGTCCGACTATTCCATCCAGCTGCTCCACGGCGGCGTGGAGTCGGCGCCAAACGCGCTGCCGGCCGGCGCGGCTGATGCCATCCTCGCAGATAGTGTATCGGCGTGCACCTTCACCTACAGCAACAACCTGACTCAGCTCTCGCGCGGCCTGATCACAATCCGCCTCGCAATCACGCGCGCCGATGAAACGGTCACGCTGTACTACCAGGCACACATCAACAATGTTCCGTAAAGCGCGCGGCTTTGCCATGCCGGTCGTCATCGCCCTGATTGTGGTATTTGCCACGATCCTGTGCACCGCTTTGCTGACGCTCTCTTCCGCACAGCACGTCGGCTTCGGGCTCGACATCCAGGGCGCACGTGCCTATTACGCGGCGCGCGCCGGCATCGAATGGGGCATGTTTCACGTTCTTCAGCCGGGATTCGCCGGCTGTGGCGGCATCAACGGCAAGGCGGTGGCGTTTGGCGGCAATCTTGCCGGCTTTCGCGCCGAGCTCACCTGCCAGGGCGTCGCGCACCGGGAAGGCGGCGTGGATGTGACCGTCTTTGCGATCACGTCAACGGCCTGTAACGCCGGCGCCTGCCTGCCCGCCAACCCCCCTGCAGGCTATGTCGAACGCCAGCTTCGGGCGTCGATAACTCAGTGAGAAATATCATTGACCCACAATAGCTTAGTGGTATAACTTCAAGTAATCACTAGAAAAAAAGGCCGGGCGCATGTTCGGTTGGTTGCAACGGGGAGGGAAAACGCCGGGATGGCTCGCCGTCACGTTTGACGAAGCGAGGCTCGAATTCGCGCACGCCCGGCGCGTGCGCGGCGCAGCCGAAGTGTCGAAGTACGCCGCGCGCGATCTCCACGACAGCCGATCGCCGATCGATCGCGTGACGCGCGAGCTGAAGCTCGGCCGCTATCAGTGCAGCACCATGCTGCGCGCCGGGGAGTACGACATCCTGCTCGTGGATGCGCCCAACGTGCCGCGCGCCGAAATGAAAAGCGCGCTGCGCTGGAAGGTGAAGGGCATGGTCGACTATCCACTGGAGGGGACCACGCTCGACTTCCTCACCGTCCCCTCGGCGGGGGCCGCGGAAGGGCGCGCCCAACAACTCTACGCGGTGCTCGCCCGCAACGAGATCCTCGAGGCGCGGGTGCGCAAGTTCGACGAGGCCGGCATCCCGCTCGCCGTGATCGACATCCCGGACACCGCGCAGCGCAATATCGCGGCCCTATATCGCAGCGAGGGACGCGGCACCGCGCTCATCTACTTTGGCGCCAATACAGGACTCTTCACCATCAGCCATGGCGCCGAGCTCTACCTGACCCGGCGCCTGGAGCTCGGCCTCGAGGAGCTGGCGGAGGACGCCGACGCCGCGGAGGGCGGCGCGCACGAGCGCGTCGTCCTGGAGATCCAGCGCACCCTCGATCACTTCGAGCGCCAGTTCCGCAACCTCGCGGTCGGAAAGCTGCTGCTCGCCCCGGCCGGCCGCCCGACCCGGCTGAGAGAGATCCTCACCGAGCGCTTCGAGATGCCGGTGCAGCAGATCGATCTCACCGAAGTGCTTTCGTTCGGCGCGGAAAAGCCCAACGAGCAGACGCAGTGGCGCCTGTTCCATCACATCGGCGCGGCGCTCCGCGATACGGCCGCATGAGCCAGCAGATCAACCTCTTCGATGCGCGCTTTCGTCCGCAGAAGCCGCATTTTTCGGCCCTGACGATGGTCCTGGCGGTCTTCGCTGTTACCGTCCTCGCCCTCCTCGTCCGGGAGATGTACGCCTATCAGAACCGCGGCCTGGAAGCGACCCTCGCGCAGACCGACAAGCGCACGGCGCAGCTGCGCGAGCAGGTGACCGGCCTCGCCCGCGAGTTCGGCGTGCAGGGCCGCAGCGCCGCCCT
>Ga0070696_100001776_pt1 | contig 14126 bp, 9 predicted proteins | sample KBSK1253metaG_FD_65474 | JGI IMG/M metagenome (GOLD analysis project Ga0070696, IMG submission 65474) | Corn, switchgrass and miscanthus rhizosphere microbial communities from Kellogg Biological Station, Michigan, USA - KBS K1-25-3 metaG | ecosystem: Host-associated > Plants > Roots >... | reverse complement strand
CCATCGCTTGCCTGGGCGTTGCTGCTCGTGCCGTTGGCAGCCGCCGGTTTCAAACACCGCGCCGCTCTGATCGCGCTTTCCTTCGGCGCCGGCTTTTTCTGGGCCGCCTTCTGCGCCGGGCTGCGCATGGACGACTGGCTCGCGCCCGAGCTGGAAGGGCGCGACCTCGAGGTGGTGGGCGTGGTGTCGAGCCTGCCGGCGCCCTCCGAGCGCGGCGTGCGCTTCGAGCTCGAGGTCGAGTCGGCGGGAAACGGCGCGCGATTGCCCTCCAGGCTGCTCCTTTGGTGGTACCGCAGCCCGTCGCAGGAAGAGAGCCCCGCGCTACTCGCCGGCGCGGTGCACCCGGGCGAGCGCTGGCTCTTCACCGTGCGCCTGCGCCGGCCGCACGGCAATCTCAATCCGAACGGGTTCGACTACGAAGCGTGGCTCCTCGAGCGCGGCATCGGCGCCACCGGCTACGTGCGCCAGCGCGGCTCGCAGAAGCTGCTCGGGAGCCGCGCCGGCCCCCTGGATCTGGTTGAAAAGGCGAGAGAAGCGGTGCGCGGGCGCTTCCATGCGGCGCTCGGCGCGACGCCCGCCGCGGGCATCCTTTCCGCGCTCGCCGTCGGCGATCAGCGCTCGATCGCGCTCGAGGAGTGGCAGCTCTTCAGCCGCACCGGCGTCACGCATCTCATGAGCATTTCTGGACTGCACGTCACGCTGGTGTCCGGCCTCATGGCCTGGCTTGTTTCTGCGGCGTGGCGGCGAATACCCTGGCTCGTGCTGCGCCTTCCGGCGCGCAAGGCCGCGGCCGTAGCCGCCATCCTGGGCGCGCTCGGCTATACGTTGCTCGCGGGCTTCGCGGTGCCGGCGCAGCGCACCTGGTACATGGTGAGCGTGGTTGCGCTTGCGCTCTGGACCGGCCGCATCGCTTCACCGGCGGGCACGCTCGCGCTTGCGCTTGCCGTGGTGCTAGCCGCCGATCCCTGGGCGCCGCTTGCGGCCGGGTTCTGGCTGTCGTTCGCCGCGGTGGCGCTCATCTTCTATGTCGCGGCGGGCTGGACCGGCCCAGAGCATCGCCTCCTGCAGTGGGGACGCGTGCAGTGGGCGATCACGATCGGCCTCGCGCCCGCGGTGCTGCTTCTCTTCGGCCAGATCTCGCTCGCCGGCCCGATCGCCAACGCGCTCGCGATTCCCGTCGTGTCCGTGGTGGTGACGCCGCTCGCTTTGCTCGCCGCGGTGGTCCCGGCCGACTTCCTCCTTTCGATCGCGGCGTGGCTGGTGGAATGGCTGCTCCAGTTCCTCGAGCTCTGCGCCGCGCTTCCCGGGGCGCTCTGGCAGCAGCATGCCCCGCTGCCCTGGACCGTCGTCGCCGGGCTCGCCGGCGTCGCGTGGACCCTGGCTCCGCGCGGCGTGCCGTGCCGGATCTGCGGGCTCGCGCTCCTTGCGCCGGCATTCGTCCTGCGGCCGCCGGCCCCTTTGCCCGGCGAAGCGTGGATCACCACGTTCGACGTTGGGCAGGGCCTCGCCGTCATGGTGCGCACCGCGAACCGCATCCTGCTCTACGACGCGGGGCCCGCCTTCGGGCCCGATGCCGACAGCGGCGGCCGCATCCTGGTGCCGGAGCTGCGCGCGCTCGGCGCGACCGGCGTCGACCTCATGGTGCTGACGCACGAAGACCTCGACCACGTCGGCGGCGCGCTCAGCGTGCTCGAGAGCGTCGAGGTGCAGAGCCTCGCTTCGTCCCTGCCGCCGGCGCATCCGCTGAACGCGCTCGTGCCGGCGCCGCGCCGCTGCTACGCCGGGGAAAGCTGGACCTGGGATGGCGTGCGCTTCTCGTTCCTCCATCCCGGGCAGGGCGAGGGCGCTGTGCGCCGCAATAATCAGAGCTGCGTGCTGAGGATCGAGGCGCTCGGCGGTTCGTCGATCCTTCTCACCGGCGATATCGAGCGGCCCGCCGAGTTTTCTCTCATTTCCAAAACTTTACTGAAAGCAAACGTACTGCTGGTTCCGCACCACGGCAGCCGCACCTCGTCCAGCCGCGAGTTCATCGAGGCGGTGGCGCCGCGCTGGGCCGTGGTCCCGGCCGGCTATCGCAACCGCTTCGGCCATCCGAATGCCGAGGTGCTCGAGCGCTACCGCTCCGCTGGCGTCAGCATCATTCGTACCGACCTCGACGGAGCGATCCACGTCGTGCTCGGCAGCGATGGGCTTCGGGTCGAGAGCGAGCGCGTGCGCAGGCCGCGCTATTGGCGACGCGTGCCGCGCGTATAGAATGAAGCCACCCCAACCGAGGAGAGAGGCGAGCCATGGCAAAGAAAGGCGAGAGCGGCGTTTATCGCGTCACCGAGGTCATCGGCACCAGCACGAGCTCGTGGGAGGACGCGGCGAAGAACGCGGTGCAGACCGCCTCCAGCACGCTGCGGAGCCTGCGCATCGCCGAGATTACCAAGCTCGACATGCGCCTGGACGAGGCCGGCAAGGTCGTGCAGTACCGCGCGCGCGTGTCGCTGTCGTTCAAGTACGAGCACTGATGTTCACTGCGGTCGTGCGCGTCACCGGCGCGGGCCGGATCGAGGAGTTCCGCGAGCGCCTGCGCTGGCTGATGGTGCGCGACGAGGAGGCGGAGGAATACAGCGAGCACCACGGCGCGGGCGTCCTCGAGTACCGCTTCACGCCGCGCAAGGGCATCCCGTTTCCCGCCTTCACCGCGGCGTCGGTCGATTTTCCCGAGCTGCAGGTCGAGGCCGAATGGGAGCACGACGGCGTGCGCGGGCGCGCGCTGATCGAGAACGGGCGCCTCCTCCAGCAGGCGCCGCAGCTCGCGGGCGCCACGCTTCTCGAGTTTGTGGTCGGCGAGGACGGAACGCTCGAGCTCGCGCTTGCCTGCAGCCGGCACGAGGACGCGCTGATCGGCTACGCCGCGACTTGCGAGCGGCACACCTACTTCCGCTATCGAGGCAGCGAGCTCGAGCTGGTGAGCCCGGATGCGCCCGACGAAGCGCTCGAGGCGCTTGCGTTCGCGTTCGTCGAGGAGTGGATCTGGTACGACGAAGAGGACGCGGTGCTCGAGCGCGCGCGCTACGCGGCCTACGGCTACCCGGTGCGCGGCGCGAACCTGCGGGCGGAGAAGCTGAAGCTGCTGCGCGAGCACGGGTCGCGCTTTTCGTCGCTCGATGCCGCGGCCGCCGAGGCACGCGAGGCGCTCGTGGCGCAATGGCTGAAGCGGGCATAGGGCCGCAGTCGCGTCCCCGCTCGGTGCAGTGCGCCTCACCCCGGGGCCTGCATCGCATCGCGTACCTCGAATGGGGCGACCCGCGCAATCGCGACGTGGTGGTGTGCGTGCACGGCCTCACCCGCACCGGGCGCGACTTCGACGAGCTGGCGCGCACGCTCTGCGGCCAGTGGCGCGTGGTGTGCCCGGATGTCGCCGGGCGCGGCGAGTCCGACCGCCTCCCCGACCCGATGCTCTACGGCGTGCCGCAATACGTCGCCGACATGGTCACCCTGATCGCGCGCCTGGACGTCGAGGCCGTGAGCTGGGTCGGCACCTCGATGGGCGGCCTGATCGGCATGGGCCTCGCGGCCCAGGCCGGCTCGCCGATCACGCGCATGGTGCTGAACGACGTCGGCCCGCTCGTGACGCGGGCCTCGCTCGAGCGCATCGCTTCCTACGTCGGAAAAGCGCCGAGCTTCGCGAGCGTCGCCGAGGCCGAGCAGTACATCCGCACCATCTCCGCGCCTTTCGGCCCCCACAGCGACGCGCAATGGCGCTTCCTCACCGAGACCTGGCTGCGGCGCAACGACGACGGCACCTGGCGCGCGCACTACGACCCGGCCATCGCCGAGCCGCGCCTGGTGCCGGACAAGGATCTCGACCTCTGGAGCCTGTACGACGCAGTGCGCTGCCCGACGCTCGTCCTGCGCGGCGAGCGCTCCGATCTCCTGACGCGCGAAACCGCGGCGGCGATGACGCGCCGCGGCCCCAGGGCGAAGGTGCTCGAGATTCCCGGCGTCGGGCACGCGCCGACGCTGCTGCACCCCGACCAGATCGCGCTGGTGCGGGACTTTCTTCTCCAGGGACTTTCTTCTTGAAGAGACTCTTCCTTGCGTTCCTCGTCGCGGCCACCCCGGCCCTCGCGCAATCGACGTTCGACAACGTGCGCAGCAAGGGCTTCGTGCAATGCGGCGTCAATACCGGCCTCGCGGGGTTCTCGCTTCCCGACTCGAAGGGCGTATGGCGCGGCATCGACGTCGACCTCTGCCGCGCGGTCGCCGCGGCGGTGTTCGGCGACGCGGGCAAGGTGCGCTACACGCCGCTCACCTCGCAGCAGCGCTTCACCGCGATCCAGTCGGGCGAGGTCGACATCCTGGCGCGCAACACCACCTGGACCCTCGCGCGCGACTCGAGCCTCGGCCTCAACTTCGTCGGCGTGAACTACTACGACGGACAGGGCTTCGTGGTCCACCGAAAGCTCAACGTCAAGAGCGCGAGGGAGCTCAACGGCGCCACGGTGTGCGTGCAGCCCGGGACCACCAACGAGCTCAACCTCGCCGACTACTTCCGCGCCAACAACATGAAATTCAAGCCGGTGGTGATCGAGAAGCTCGAGGAGGTGCTGAACGCCTACTTCGCCGGCCGCTGCGACGCCTACACCACCGACCAGTCGGGCCTCATCGCGCTGCGCGGCTCGCGCTTTCCGAAGCCCGAGGAGCACGTGATCCTGCCGGAGATCATCTCCAAGGAGCCGCTCGGGCCCGCGGTGCGCCACGGCGACGACCGCTGGTTCGACGTCGTGAAGTGGTCGCTCTTCGCCATGATCGAGGCCGAGGAGCTCGGGCTCACCTCCAAGAACATCGCCGAGCACCTGAGGAGCGGCAGCCCCGCGATCCAGCGCTTCGTCGGCGCGAGCGGCGAGCTCGGCAAAATGCTCGGCCTCGACAACCGCTGGGCGTTCAACATCGTGAAGCAGGTCGGCAACTACGGCGAGAGCTTCGACGCCAATCTCAAGCCCCTGGGCTTCGAGCGCGGCCTGAACCGCCTCTGGAGCCAGGGCGGCCTCCTGTACGCTCCCCCAATCAGGTGACGGAAATGCGGGTTTTACTAGCGGCTCTTTTACTTTCCCTTTCCATGAATCTTGCGGCACAGGCCTATCCCGCAAAGCCGGTCAAGATCATCGTGCCGTTCGCTCCCGGCGGCGGCACCGACTTCATCGCCCGCTTCATCGCGCAGCGCCTCTCGGGCGCGCTCGGCCAGCAGTTCGTGGTCGAGAACCGCGCCGGCGCCGGCAGCACCATCGGCACCGAAGCGGGCCTGAAGTCGCCGCCCGACGGCTACACGCTGACGATCGTGTCCAACAGCTACGCGGCGAACGCGAGCCTGTACAAGCTGCGCTTCGACCCGGTGGCCGACATGACGCCGGTGATCCAGATCTCGAGCGGGCCCTACCTGGTGGTGGTGCATCCCTCGCTCCCGGTGAAGAGCCTGCGCGAGCTGATCGAGCTCGCCAAAGCCCAGCCCGAGCGCGTGTTCTTCGCCTCGTCGGGGCAGGGCAGCATCAACCACCTCGCCACCGAGCTCTTCGCCAGCATGGCCGGCTTCAAGCTCAACCACGTGCCGTATAAAGGCACCGGCCCGGCGCTCTCCGACACCCTCGGCGGACAGACTCAGGCTACGCTCGGCAGCACCGCCTCCACGCTGCCGCACGTGCGCAACGGGCGGCTGCGCGCCCTCGCGGTGACCACGAGCACCCGGCTCGCCTCGGAGCCCGACATCCCGACCGTGGCCGAAGCGGGCGTGCCGGGCTACGAGACGGTGCTCTGGCACGGCCTCATCGGCCCGAAGGGCCTGCCGCGGCCCGTGGTGGAGCAGCTCAACACGGAAATATCCAAGGTGCTGAAGCTCAAGGAGACGGCCGAGCAGCTCCAGAGCGACGGCGTCTCGCCCGCCGGCGGCACGCCGGAAGCGTTCCACGCCGCGATCGTCCGCGAGATCGAGCTCTGGCGCCGCGTGGTGAACGACGCGGGCGTGAAGCTCGAATAGCGCAATCGTGGCTCGGCCCGCATGAATCCGTACGCCCCGCCCGAAGCCCCGGTCGGCGACGCGTCCGCGAAAGCCGGCTCCGCGCTCAAGGCCGTCACCCTCGGACTGGTGGTGGACATCGGCGGCACCGTGGTGGGCGGGTTGATCTTCGGCGTCGTCTACGCCATGGTCGCCGGCGCCTCCGGTTCCGGCAGCGAAGAAATCGCGGCCTCGGTGAGCCACATCGATACCGACTCCTGGCTCTTCTATGCCGGCACTGCCCTGGGCCTCGCCTTCTCGGTTCTCGGCGGCTACGTCTGCGCCCGCGTCGCCCGGCGTTCCGAGTACAAGCTCGGCGCCATCCTCGCCGTCCTCTCCGCGATCGCCGGCGGTCTCATCGGCGCAGAGCAATACCAGCTCGGCACGCTTGTGAGCCTCACGCTCACCGGCATCGGCGCTACGCTCTTCGGCGCGCGGCTGGGATACCTGAAGAACCGCGGCGCGAAGTAGCACCCGGTCGAGACCATAGTTGTATCTTTTTGTCCGATTCCGCAGAGGTTCGAATCGGACATTGCGATAAATCGTCGCGCAGCGAATGAAAAAATCCTGTTGACGCCGCGCGCGCTGTTGGGCTATTCAACGCTCATCACGAGGCGCGCAGGGGAAAACCGCGCCCGTGTGTAAGGGAGGAAAAAAATCGAATGACCCGCTTGACTCTGGGCGCGCAGAGTTTCGGGCGCGCTTTTGCTCGTTTGGCCCACCGTACCCATGTCGGTATTTTTCTCGTTTCCATCAGTGCGGCGCTGACCCTCCTCTTTGCCGGTCCCAGTCTCGCTGTAGAGAAGGATGTGTTCACTTATGGAAGCGGCACGGTCTGCCATGACGACACATGCAACCCTCTTTTCCATCCCGCATTCACGGTACCCGGGCCTGATCAGTACGAGGCCGTATGCGGGCTCATATGGGCGGACGCGTACATATTTCCCGGTGATTCTTACGATCACGCGGACCCCGACGGGCATTGCTACTACCTCAACAATGGCCAGACCGTAAGACCCTTTGGATTTTGGAAGAACACTACTGCCCATGATCCGAAGAACAACGGAGATTGCTGCGGTGCCGTAGCGAACCCCATCAACCCGAGTGTCGGCAACAAGTTCCAGATCGAAACGGACTATTCAGGCAACGGTCCTTCCGCGCTCAAGCTGCAACGCACTTACAACGCCGCCAGCCTCGATATCTCGGGGCCAGCCGGCGCCAACTGGCGCCTGTTCTATGAACGCACCATCCGTGCGCTCCTGACAAATCCGCTGACACCGGTAGCCGCGCTGAGGCCCGATGGCAAAGTCCTGTACTTCACGAACAATGGCGGGGCGTTCACCGCCACAGCGGACACCGCAGATAGCCTCACTCGATTGACCGATGGCGGCGGACAAACCATCGGCTTCAAGCTGGTTACATCTGCCGCGGAAGAAACGGAAATCTATGACGCGTCTGGAAAGCTGACTTCGATCAGCGATCGTAGCGGGCTCACGCAGACACTCGCCTACGACAGCGCCGGTCGCTTGCTTTCGGTGACCGACCCGTTTGGTCGCCAACTCACGTTCAGCTACAACTCCAATTCGCGCATCGCGACCGCCACGGTGCCGGGCGGCGCGATCTACCAGTACGCCTACGATACCGCAGGCAACCCGACTTCCGTGACTTATCCAGGGGGAGCAATAAGGCAGTATCACTACAACGAACAGGCTCACATCAATCCCACGCCAGAGCCGCTCACCTGGACTCGCGCGACCGTTACCGTCTGTCATACGCCCTCCTGCTCGCCCGCCTTCAACGACACGGCATATGTGAGCGGCAACGATGCGCTGGCGGCATGCACGCTCGCTGCGTCGCAGGCATTCTGGTTTACGGCAACGAGTTTCGGCGGCGCGCGCGGCGGTCCGCTGACCGGCGAGTGCTACTACAACGATTCTTTCAACAATACCCAACCCACCCTTGGCACCTGGAGCGTCGTGAGCGGATGCGTCCAGGGAACCTATCCCAACCAGACCTTGTCCGGCGGAAATCCCGGCTGTCCGGTCGATTTACCCAATGCGCTTACCGGCATTACCGACGAGAACGGCAGCCGGTTTGCGACCTACACCTACGACCATGTAGGACAAGCGGTCGCTACGGAACATGCAGGCGGCGCTGGACAGGCGGCCGTCGCGTACGCAGCCGCAAGCTCCAACGTCACCGATGCACTAGGAACGGTGCGAACGATCGGATACCAGAAATTCTTCGGGGCGGTGAAGCCAACTTCTACGGCCAAGCCGGCGGAGTCCGGCACGGGCAACGCGACCGAGGAGCGCAGCTACGACGCAAACGGAAATCTGGCATCGCTCACCGACTTCGTCGGCAATCGCACCAACTACACCTACGATCTCGCGCGCAACCTCCAGACTTCGCGCACTGAGGGTCTTACGTCTGCGGGCGGCGTGACGCCGCAGACGCGGACCATCGCTACCGAGTGGGATGCGAACTTCCGGCTTCCCCAGCGCATCGCCGAGCCTTTGCGCATCACCACGAACGTGTATGACCCGGATGGCACTCAGTGCGGCGCGCGCGGCGCGCTGTGCTCCCGGAGCGGGCAGGCCACCACGGACGCGAATGGCTCCCAGGGCTTCTCTGCGACGGCCACCGGTGCGCCGCAAATCTGGACCTATACCTACAACGCCAACGGCTCCGTGCTCACAGTCAACGGTCCCAGGACCGACGTAGCCGACATCACGACTTACACCTACTACGCCAATGACGATGCCGATCTCGGCAAGCGCGGCAACGTGGCGAGCATCGCGAACGCTGCAGGGCACACGACGAACATCACCGCCTATAACGCACACGGTCAGCCGCTCACCATCGTCGATCCGAACGGCCTCACGACCGCCAATACCTACGACGAGCGTCAGCGCCTGAAGACGCGCACGGTCGGCAGCGAGCTCACTACGTACGACTACGACGACGCCGGGCAGCTCACCAAAGTGACGCTCCCCGACGGCTCGTTCCTTTCCTACAGCTACGACGCCGCGCATCGGCTCACCGGCATGCAGGACAACGGCGGCAACCACATTGCCTACACGCTGGACGCCATGGGCAACCGGACACAGGAACAGGTCTTCGATCCGGCGAGCGCGCTGGTGCAGACGCGCTCGCGCGTGTACTCGAACCTCAATCACCTGTTCCAGGAACTCGGTGCGCTCAACCAGACCACCGCGTACGGCTACGACGACCAGGGCAACGTCACCTCGGTGAAGGATCCGCTCGACCACGTTACTCAGTACCAATACGACGCGCTCAACCGTCTGAAGCAGGTCACGGATCCGGGAACGGGCGTCACGCAGTACGCCTACAACGGCCGGGATGCGCTCACCCAGGTGACCGATCCGCGCAGCCTCGTCACCGGCTACACGGTGGACGGCCTGGGCAACCTCACCCAACAGTCGAGCCCGGACACCGGGAGCACGGTCAACACGTATAACGCCGCCGGCAACCTCCTCACCCAGACCGACGCCAAGGGGCAGCTAACCACCTATGCCTACGATGCGTTGAATCGCGTCACGCTGATCACCTTCCACGACGGCTCGAAGCAGGCCTACACCTATGACCAGGGCACGAACGGCGTCGGGCGGCTCTCGAGCATCACCGAGACGAATCCATCCAATCAGCAAACCAGCCTGATTCAGTACGCCTATACGCCCCACGGGCGCGTGAGCTCGGAGACCCGCACCGTTGGCGGCGTGCAGTACGCTCTCGGCTACGCCTACGACACTGCCGGACGGCTCTCGGGGCTGACCTATCCCTCGGGCAGAACGCTCACCTATAGCTTCGATTCGGTCGGCCGGGTTTCCGGGATCAGCACGACCTTCAACGGCCAGACGCAAGCCGTGGTTTCCGGCGTCGCCTATCACCCCTTCGGCGGGGTCAAGAGCTACACCCTCGGAAACGGCCAGGTCTACACCCGAAGCTACGACCAAGACGGGCGCATCGCTTCCTACACCCTGGGTGCGAAAAGCTTCTCGATCGGATACGACGCCGCAAGCCGGATCGAATTCATCAGCGAGTTCGGCAGCCCGGCGAACACCAACAACTACGCCTACGACAGCGTCGACCGGCTTCTCTCGGCGGTGACCCCTGGAACGTCGTACAGCTACACCTACGACCTAGTGGGTAACCGCCGCACCAAGACGGTGGGCGCCGCGAGCGAGACGCTCGACTATGGCGCCAGCAGCAACCGCGTCGCCACGCTCACCCCTGGCACGGGACCGGCGAGGAGCTTCGTCTTCGATCCGAACGGCTCGACCACGAACGACGGGGTCAACACCTACGCCTACGACGTGCGCGGGCGCATGGTGCAGGCCACGAGCGTGATCGGCGCCACCAGCTACCAGGTCAACGCCCTGGGCCAGCGCATCAGGAAGACCAACAGCCAGGCCGACCGGGTGTTTCACTACGACACCCGAGGCCGTCTGATCGCGGAGACCGACCCCGCGGGGGCGTTACAGCGCGAGCTCATCTACCTCGGCGACATTCCGGTGGGGGTGGTGCAATGAGCCGCCTTTCGCCCAAGCTTCTATTGCTCCTGGTCTTCTTTCTCGTCCATGCGCCCTCGCAGGCGCAGATCGCCTTCCGCGCCGCCGCTTCGGCCACTGCCGCCGGCATCACGCCGGCCTTCCGCGCGGCCAACTCGGCGACGACGACGAGCGCCACGCTGACTATCACCAAGCCCTCGGGCACGGCGACGAATGACGTTCTCGTCGCCTCTATTGCAGTGACGCCCTCGTCGGCGGCGATTACGCCGCCTTCTGGATGGAACCTCGTCCGCCGGCTGAACAACGCCGGCCCGACCTCCAGCTCCCTCGCGGTGTATTACAAGGTCGCCACGGCAAGCGAGCCCGCCTCGTACGCCTGGGGCATGAGCGGCGCGAGCTTCACCGTGGGCGGCGTGCAGGGCTTCACCGGCATCGATACGGCAAGCCCGATCGACCTCGAGAACGGCCAGACCACCGCCTCGAGCCTCAGCCATGCCGCCCCCACCATTACCACCACCGTGGCGAACGCGATGCTCGTCGCCTCGCACGCCTTCGCGTCCTCGGCGAGCTGGACCCCGCCCTCGGGCATGACCGAGTCCTTCGACCGCCCCAGCGGCGCCAACAGCGCCACGGGCCTTTCGATCGACGGCAGCCGAGTGCTTCTGGCGGTAGCCGGAGCGAGCGGCACCAAGACCGCCACCGCCGCCGGCAACGCCGATGCGGGCAACGCGCACCTTCTTGCGCTGCGTCCAGCGAAGGTCAATCTCTCCATCGCGACGCCGACCGGCACCGCGGCCAACGACGTGATGATCGCCGCGATCGGCTTCAATAACTCGAGCGCTGCGCTCACACCGCCTTCGGGCTGGACGCTGGTGCGGCGCATGAACAACACCGCCACGACCTCCAACTCCCTCGCCGTATATCGCAAGAGCGCAATCGCGGGCGAGCCCGCCTCGCACGTTTGGGCCATCGCCGGAGGCGCCTTCCTCGTCGGCGGCATCCAATCCTTCTCGGGAGTCGACACGGCAAACCCGATCGACGCCGAAAGCGGCCAGACCACGGTAAGTGGCACCAACCACGACACTCCAAGCATCATCACGAGCACGGCGAACACCATGCTCGTCACCGCCCACACCTACGCCTCCGCGCAGAGCTGGACCCCGCAGGCCGGGCTCACCGAGTCCTTCGACCGCCCAAGCGGCACGGCGAGCGCCACCGGCCAGTCGATCACCGGCACCCGCCAGGCGCAGGCCGCTGCCGGCGCAAGCGGCACCAAGCGCTCCACCGCCGCGACGAGCTCCGACGTCGGCAACACTCACATCCTTGCGCTGCGCCGCTTCGTCCCGAATGTTCCGCCGACAGTGAGCATTACTAGCCCAGCGAGCGGCGCTACCTTCAGCGCTCCGGCAAACATCACTCTCACTGCCACCGCGGCTGATTCGGACGGCACGATCCAGAAGGTGGAGTTTTTCCACGATGGTTCTAACCTCATCGCCACGATCACCGCGCCACCGTACAGTTTTACCTGGACGGGCGTCCCTCAGGGCACGTATACCTTGAGCGCAGTGGCCACCGACAACCAGAACGCGAGCACCACCTCAGCGCCCGTCAGCGTGTCCGTGAATCACACGCCGGCACTGAATTTTGTGCACGTCGATCATCTGAACACACCCAGACTCGTAGCGGACGCTGCAGGTACGACAGTCTGGAAGTGGGATCAGCAGGAGCCATTTGGAGATTCGACCGCTGATGAAACCCCCTCCGGAATGGGAGCGTTCGAATTCCCGCTTCGGATATCGGGTTATTACAGAGACACCGAAACTGGACTGCTCTATGCGACCTTGCGTGATGCATATGACACCGGTTTAGGAAGGTTCTCCCAGTCTGACCCGATAGGACTGCTCGGCGGCATAAATACCTACCTGTACGTGGAGGCGAAGCCGTTAAATATGATCGACCCGTCCGGCCTTCAGGCTGCCGGTCGCTTTCCCTCTCGAGCGTACAACGAGATGTGCAGGGGTTATGCGGAGCGCAAGCTGGCGGAATGGGATGAAGAAATCGAGAGGACGAAAAGGAGCCTTCGTGCGTGCGAGAAGCGATGCTTCATAAAATGCTTCTTTGTGACTCAATCCGTCCTTGGATCATGCCCTATTGACACCTTCTTCGACATATTTGCCTACACCCCTGGCTGCCAGCGGAACTACGCGAGTGCTTCGGATCGAGTAGGTCGTTGGTTCTGCGACACCGGCGTAATAGTTGGTCAATCAGACAAAATGTGTTGCCCATGAACCCTACCCTGAAACTCTGGTCGTTCCTTTTGATTGGCTTCATCTCACTTGCGAGAGGCGCGACCAGCGGCGAGGAGTTGCTCAGAAATGCGTTAGCTACTGAGGAGGAGCTCCGAGGAAAGACATCCCTATTCGAACGGCAGCCAGATTTTAGTCAAGCAATCGAGCTTTATTCGAAAGCACTTGCCGCTGGGGATTTGTCGTCCGCAAACAAAGTGATGGCCCTCCTTAACCGCGCCGGACTCTATGTGGCCCTGGGCAATTGCCAGGCCGCAGTCAAGGACCTCGACGAAAGTCTGAGTTTGGAGGCCAACCAGATTAAGGCATACGCCCTACGGGGATCATGTCGACGACAAGGCAAAGCTTATGGGGAGGCGTTAGCGGACTTCAATAAAGCAGTCGCTTTAGCTCCACGTGATGCTTTCCTACTCAGGGAACGTGCAGCCGTGCATGCGGCGCTCAGCGAGCATGACAAGGCGGTACGCGACTACACTGGAAGCCTCAGAATTTTACGGCCTACGGAGAGTTCAGACATTCTTCTTGAACGGGGTGATGTCTTTCAAGCGCAAGGAAAACATGAGCGTGCGATCGAAGACTATCAGCGAGCCGTTCAGATAGTTAAGAAGAACGCTGCAAAGCTTTCGCCTGGAGGTAAGGCTAGCGATACGAGCCAGTTACGGCCAATATACGCGCGGCTGGCAGCTGCGTATAACGCCCTAGCGGAGCGAAACAAGTAGCGCCTCTGTTTGCCATTTTGCGGCTGTGATCCGGCGCGAGACTTCATCCAGGTCGATCATGGTGTGGAAATGGGATCAGGAGGACCTGTTCGGAAACAATGTGCCAGACGAGAATCCGAGCGGCCTTGGCGCCTTCGACCTACCGCTACGACTGCCGGGGCAAGTACTTCGACAGGGAAACAAATCTTCACTACAACTACTATCGGGATTACGACCCAAGTATCGGGAGATACGCGGAAAGTGACCCGATCGGGCTTGAAGGTGGTCTTAATACGTACGCCTACGGCGTAGATAACCCCATGTTGAAATCAGATCCACGTGGATTAGATAACCCGGGGCTTAAGTGGGGTCAGACGCGAACCTTCTCAGAACAACTGCAAAAAGGCCTGGCCGGAGAACTACCGCCCTTGGAGCAGTGTCTGCAACGATGTGTCCAGGACTTCCTCTTGTTCACAGCCATCGAAGAGGTCGGTATTCACGGGTTAGGACATCTTGCAGGCGCGATAGGCACTCGGGCTGCTCCAGTAGT
>Ga0070696_100001773_pt1 | contig 14149 bp, 9 predicted proteins | sample KBSK1253metaG_FD_65474 | JGI IMG/M metagenome (GOLD analysis project Ga0070696, IMG submission 65474) | Corn, switchgrass and miscanthus rhizosphere microbial communities from Kellogg Biological Station, Michigan, USA - KBS K1-25-3 metaG | ecosystem: Host-associated > Plants > Roots >... | reverse complement strand
ATCGCCGATCAGCAGTGCGCCGGGCATTTCCACTTTTGGCAGTGATTGATAGCCACCGGTGGCCATCGCCCGCGCACCAGCGGACAGGATCGAGCCGCCTTCCAGCAGTGGCCTGATCAGCGGATGGTGCTTCCATTGCTGGAACGCTTCCCACGGTTTGTAGTTCGGGTCGCTGTAGTCGAGCCCGCTGACATAACCCAGCGCCACGCGATCACCATCCAGGTGATACAGGAAACCGCCACCGTAGGTGCGCGTGTCGGCCGGCCAGCCAAAGCTGTGCACGATTTTTCCTGGCGTCACGCGGCCGGCGGGCACCTGCCACAGCTCCTTGATGCCGATGGAATAACCTTGCGGGTCACTGTGTTCGTCCAGCTTGAAGCGTTTCACCAGCACTTTGGTCAGGCTGCCGCGCGCGCCCTCGGCGAGCACGGTGACCTTGGCCTTGATGTCGATGCCCTGGGTGTAGTTGGCCTTGTGCGAACCATCCTTGGCCACGCCCATGTCGCCAATGCGCACACCGGCAACGGCGCCATCGTCGGCGTAAATCGTGTCGGCGGCGGCGAAGCCGGGAAACACATCCACGCCAAGCGCTTCGGCTTGCGGCGCCAGCCATGCGCACAGCGCACCGAGCGAGACAATGAAGTTGCCCTGGTTGTGCATGCCCGGCGGCAGCGGCAGCTTGTGCGCGCCAGTCTTGCTGAACAGGTAAAACTCGTCGGGGCCCGCCGGCACGCAAATGGGTGGCGGGTTGTTGCGCCAGCCGGGCAACAAGGCATCCAGCGGCTGCGGCTCGATCACCGCGCCGGACAAAATGTGCGCGCCGACGGTCGAGGATTTTTCGATCACGCACACGCTGACGTCGGGCTTGAGCTGCTTGAGGCGAATGGCAAAGGACAGTCCCGCCGGACCGCCGCCGACCACGACCACGTCGTATTCCATTGTTTCGCGTTCGCTCATGGCAGGCTCCATTGAATGGTCGGGTAGGGCGATGCACGTCATGCGTGCAACGGCGCCCTCCGCGTTTGCGTCATGCGCAGCTGTCGTTCAAGCGTGGCAGCGGCTCGGGTATTGTCAGGTTTCGCGTGGCGCGCGGCAAACGCTGGGTGGCGATGGGCAGCTGCGGCGCGGTGCTGGTGGTTGGCGTGGGTGTCCGCTTATGGCGGCGGGCAGTGCCGGCCCTACCGACGACGACCAGTGCCGGCAATGATCCGCACCAGCAACAATCGGTGCCGGCAATAACCCGTGGGGCGGGTCACTGCTCGCCGCTCCTCGTCAATGACGCGGTGGGCTGATCACGTCCGCGCTTGCAATCGCCTGCCATGCAACGGCGATAATCGGCGCACGCCATCCGGGGAGTGCTCATGAATTCGCAGCCACCAATCGCTGATCTCGACCTGCGTCGCTCCACGCTGTGCCAACTGCTGCATTGGCTCGCCGTCGGGCGCGTGCAGCCGCAGGCGCTGGCTGACGCCTACCAGGCGGCCATTGAACGCATCAACCCGCAGCTCAATGCGTATATCGATCTGCGCTCAGGCTTGCTGCAGGATCAGGCGCACATGGCTGACCGCCGCCGCCGTGATGGCGTGATCGGCCGACTCGACGGGATACCCGTGGCCCTGAAGGACAACTTCGACATGGCCGGTTGGCCCACCCGCGCCGGTCTGCCCGGGCGCGCCCGGCCGGTGCACAGCGACGCGCATGTGGTGGCCAGGCTGCGGGCGTCCGGTGCCGTGCTGGTCGGCAAGACCAACATGGACGAGGGTGCGCTGGGTGCCACTACGAACAATGCGCACTTCGGCGCCACGCACAATCCGCATCGGCATGGCTACACCGCTGGCGGGTCATCGGGCGGTGCGGCCGCAGCGGTGGCGGCCGGGTTGGCGGTGGCGGCGGTGGGCTCGGACAGTCTGGGCTCGATTCGTATTCCGGCCAGTTATTGCGGCGTCTACGGGCTCAAGCCGACGCATGGGGAAATTTCCGCACGCGGGGTGGTGCCCGCCGCGCGCCGGCTGGATGCCGTGGGTTTGCTGGCGCGCAGTGCCGAGGACCTCACCGTGCTGCTGCAGGTGCTGGCGGGTTACGACGCCGACGACGCGCGCTCGCGTCGGCGCCGCGTCGCGTTTGCGCTGCCGGATTGGGAGCCGGGCAATCTGCGCACTGGCCTGATGCCGGATCTGGCGGCAGTCGGCGTGCAACGCGACGTGATCGACTTGTTTGATTCGGCTATGGCGCGGCTGCCACATGCGCTGGGTGATCGGCGCACGGTGGATTTCAGCGACTGGGATTTTGCGCGCACGCGGCGCTCCGGCTTGCTGCTGATGGAGGCCGAGATGCTGGCGACGTTCTCTGCGGACCTGGCGGATACGGCGCATGCGGTTTCGCCACAGTTCCGCAACTTGCTGGAATACGCCGGACGCAAGAGCGCGGCGGACTATGCAGTTGCCGACCGGGTGCTGGACGCGGCGACGTTGAAGATGCGTCGACTGTTTTCCCAGGTGGACGTGCTGGTGCTGCCCACCACGCCGCAGGGGGCGTTCCCGCTGGACGGCCCGGTGCCGGATTCACAAGCCGACCTCACCAGCTTCGCGAGCCTCGCGGGATGTCCGGCGGTGAGCTTGCCCATGGGTCTGCTACCCGATGGCCTGCCGGTCGGCCTGCAGTTGATTGGTGCCCGCGGTTCGGACCTGCGCCTGCTCGAGCTGGCGTCCGTCTGCGCCGCGACGCTGGATCTGGCGCCGGCGTATCCGGTGATCGCCTGACCGTCGGTCGGCATGTGTGGTCCGACGGCGTTCAAAGGCGTCAGGCCGGACGCCGGAGTGTGCCGATGCCCTGCGTGGCCACGGCGAGCCGCGCCATGGCGGGATGGAATGCTGCGTAGCGTGTAACATGCGCGGTCAGGCCGCACCCGTTGGCGTTTCGCGACCCGTGCTGCGAATGGACTACAAGACGAATCCCGTTGCCATGATCGAACCTGCCGTGCGCTCCCATCTCGATGATCTGGAGGCGGAGGCCATCCATATCTTTCGGGAGGTGCAAGCGGCGTTCCAGCGGCCGGTGATGCTGTATTCGATCGGCAAGGATTCGTCGGTGCTGCTGCATCTGTTGCGCAAGGCGTTCTATCCAGCCAAACCGCCGATGCCGCTGTTGCACGTCGATACCACGTGGAAGTTTCGCGAAATGATCGCGTTTCGCGAGCGCGTGGCGGCAGCAGGTGACGTGCAGGTGCTGGTGTACACCAACCAGGAAGGCGTGCGCCAAGGCGTGTCGCCGTTCACGCACGGCGCGACGGTGCATACCGACATCATGAAAACCCAGGCGCTGAAGCAGGCGCTGGACCAGTACCGCTTCGATGCGTCGATTGGTGGTGCGCGGCGCGACGAGGAAAAATCGCGCGCCAAGGAGCGCGTGTTCTCGTTTCGCAACGCGCAGCACCGCTGGGACCCGAAAAACCAGCGGCCGGAGTTCTGGCACACCTACAACACGCACTTGCGCAAGGGCGAAGAGGTACGCGCGTTTCCGTTGTCCAACTGGACCGAGATGGACGTGTGGTTGTACATCCGGCGTGAATCCATCCCGCTGGTACCGCTGTATTTTGCCAAGCCGCGCCCGATCGTCGAGCGTGACGGCGCATTGATCATGGTGGACGACGACCGCTTCGTGTTCCGCCCGGGTGAAGCGCCGCAAATGCGTGAAGTGCGCTTCCGCACACTGGGTTGCTACCCATTGACCGGCGCGGTCGAATCGCATGCCGATACGCTGGACAAGATCATCGCCGAGATGGCCGCCTCGCGCACTTCCGAGCGCCAGGGCCGGGTGATCGATCAGGACCCGACCGCGTCGATGGAACGCAAGAAGCAGGAGGGCTATTTCTGATGCCGCCTGCAGATACCGCCAACAAGAGCCTGCTGCGCTTCATCACTTGTGGCAGTGTGGATGACGGCAAGAGCACGCTCCTGGGGCGCTTGCTGTACGACGCCGGCATGCTCGCCGACGACCAGATTGCGGCGCTGGTGCGTGACAGTCGACGTCTGCACGCGGATGCCGGCGACACGCTGGACTTTTCGCTGCTCACCGACGGGCTGGATGCCGAGCGTGAGCAGGGCATCACCATCGACGTGGCCTACCGCTACTTCCACACCGCGCGGCGCAATTTCATCGTCGCCGACTGTCCAGGTCACGAGCAGTACACGCGCAACATGGCTACCGGCGCGTCGAATGCCGAGCTGGCGGTGGTGCTGGTCGACGCGCGCAAGGGTTTGTTGCCGCAGACGCGCCGACATACTTATATATGTGGCTTGCTCGGCATCCGCCATGTGGTGCTGGCGGTGAACAAGATGGATCTGGTCGGCTATGACCGGGACGTGCACGAGCGTATTGCGACGGCGTATCGCACGCTGGCAGCCAGCCTGGGCATTACCGACGTGCAATGCCTGCCGGTGGCGGCCTTGACCGGTGACAACGTCGGCGCGCGTTCGTCGCGCATGCCGTGGTACACCGGCAGCAGCTTGCTGGAAGTGTTGGAGACGGTCGATGTGGCGCCGGCCACGGCTGCCGATTTCCGCCTGCCGGTGCAGTGGGTGAATCGTCCCGACCAGTCGTTTCGTGGTTATGCCGGCACGATCTGCGGCGGCAGCGTGGCGGTGGGCGACGAGATCGTGGTGCAGCCGGGGGTGCAGCACGCGCATGTCGAGCGTATTGTCACGCATGGCGGCGATCTGCCGCGCGCCAGCGAGGGCCAGGCGGTCACGCTGTGTCTCGACCGCGAGCTCGGTATCAGCCGTGGCGATGTCATTGCCGATGCGTTGCGCCCGGCGCCGGTGGCCGATCAGTTCACCTGCCACCTGCTGTGGCTGGGCGATGTCGCGCTGCTGCCGAATCGCACCTACTGGTTGAAAATCGGCACGCGCACGATCAATGCGCGGGTAATGTCGATCAAGTACAAGGTCGACGTGAACACGCAGGCGCAGCTGGCCGCGCGACAGCTGGCATTGAACGAGGTCGGTTATTGCACCGTGGGGCTGGATGACGCGATCGCGTTCGAGGCCTACGCCACCAACCACACGCTCGGCGGGTTCATCCTGATCGATCGCCTGAGCAACGCCACCGTGGCGTGCGGCATGCTGGATTTCGCGCTGGGTCGCTCCAGCAACGTGCACTGGCAGCATCTGGATATCGACAAGGCGGTGCGCGGCCAGAGCAAGGGCCAGCGGCCGCTGTGCCTGTGGTTCACCGGGTTGTCCGGGGCCGGCAAATCGACCATCGCCAATCTGGTCGAACGCCGCCTGCACACGCTCGGTTATCACACCTATCTGCTCGACGGCGACAACGTGCGCCACGGCATCAACCGCGACCTCGGCTTCACGCCGGAAGCGCGCGTGGAGAACATCCGGCGCATTGCCGAAGTCGCGCATTTGATGGTGGACGCCGGGCTGATCGTGCTGGTCAGCGCGATCTCGCCGTATCGCAGCGAGCGGCGTTCGGCACGCGAGCTGTTCGCTGCCGGCGAGTTTGTCGAAGTGTTTGTCGACACGCCGCTGGCCGAATGCGAGCGACGCGACGCCAAAGGATTGTACCGCAAGGCGCGCGCCGGGCAGATCCGCAACTTCACCGGCATTGATTCGCCCTACGAAGCACCCGAAGCGCCGGATATCCATTTGGCGACCAGCGGCAAGCGTGCCGAAGACATGGCCACGCAGGTGGCGGAGCAGTTGGCGGAACACCTGCCAGCGCTGGATTAGCTTTGGTTTTGATTGCAGCGCGATTACGCAAAAGCCGGCGGCAGTGCCCGCCCTACGTTCCGGTGTCGGCGCTGTCCGGCGGTTGTAGGGCGGGCACTGCCCGCCGCGTACGCCGTGTCCAACCGGCGCCAGACTGGCAGCGGCCGGCTGGTGTAGCGGCCAGTGCGGGCAGAGTACAAGCGGGTGTTGCGCTCGATAACGTACCGGCTGTAGGCGCATTGCCGCGGTGACAGTCGCGTGAAAAGCGACCAGTGTCGGGGCATGTCGTGGCTCCGGACGTGCCGCCGCCGCATCGTGTCCATCGGTCACCCGGGAGGCCGGGTCCGGCGTCGTCTCGGCATCGCGTGCTGCTGGCTGGTTGGCGCTTGGCTTGTCGGTCGTGCGCCGCGATAATCGTACTTTCGCCGAGGTGCGCACCGATGACTGAAAAGACCGTACTCAACGCTACCCATCGCGCGCTGGGCGCCCGCATGGTCGACTTCGGCGGTTGGGACATGCCGATCCATTACGGCTCGCAGATCGAGGAGCATCATGCGGTACGGCGTGACGCGGGCATGTTTGATGTGTCGCACATGACCGTGATCGATCTGCACGGGCCGCGCACGCGCGAGTTTCTGCGCCACCTGCTTGCCAACAACGTGGACAAGCTGCAGGTGCCGGGCAAGGCGTTGTACTCATGCATGCTCAACGCCCAGGGCGGCGTGATCGATGATTTGATCGTGTACTTTTTTGCCGAGGCGTATTTCCGGCTGGTGGTGAATGCAGCGACCCGCGCCAAGGATCTCGCCTGGATCGAGCAGCAGGCGCGTGCGTTTGCCGTGGAAGTGAAGGAGCGCGCCGACTTCGCGATGATTGCCGTGCAGGGTCCGAACGCGCGCAGCAAGGTGCTGGATCTGCTGCACGAAACGGATCGGGTGCGGATCGAGCAGCTGGGCAAGTTTTCGGCCGCGGCGGCGCAGGGGCTGCAAGGCGTGCCGCTGTTCATCGCCCGCACCGGTTATACCGGCGAAGACGGGTTTGAAATCCTGGTATCGAATGCGCAGGCCATCGCGTTGTGGGAGGCGCTTGCCGCGGCGGGCGTGGTCCCCGCCGGTCTTGGCGCGCGCGACACGCTGCGGCTGGAAGCCGGCATGAATTTATATGGGCAGGACATGGACGAAACCGTGTCGCCGTGGGAAGCCAATCTTGGCTGGACTGTGGCGCTGGACCCCGGGCGCGATTTTATCGGGCGTGACGCGTTGCAGGCGCAAAAGGATGCGGGTGTACAACGTGTGATGGTCGGTGTCGTGCTGGACGACAAGGGTGTGCTGCGCCACGGGCAGACGGTGCACACCGAACAAGGCAACGGACAGATCCTGTCTGGCAGTTTTGCCCCGACCCTGAACAAGGCCATTGCGTTCGCCCGGGTGCCGGCCGGTACCAGTGGCACGGTGCACGTCGACATCCGCGGCCACGAGGTACCGGCGCGCATTGTGAAGTATCCGTTTGTACGCGCGGGCAAAGCCTGTGCCGGCATTTGATTGCCCGCAACCACACGACATCCGGGGCAATGCGTTGTCGTTAGAATTACCCGGCAAGTTGTCTTTCCCAACCACCCCAAAACCCTGGACCCGACCATGCAAGAGATTCCTGGTGATCTGAAATTCCTCAAGTCCCACGAGTGGGCACGTGTAGAAGATGATGGCTTGGTGCGTGTCGGTATCTCGGATCACGCGCAGGAACAGCTTGGCGATCTGGTTTACGTCGAATTGCCCGAAGTCGGGGCGGCGTTGCAGGCCGGCAGTGGCGCGGCGGTGCTGGAGTCGGTAAAGGCCGCCTCGGACATCTACGCACCAGTCTCCGGTGAGGTCGTCGAGGTCAACGAGCTGCTCAATGACAAACCGGAAACCATCAACGAGGACGCGTTTGGGGCCGGCTGGATTTATGTGGTGCGCCCCAGCGACCGCGCCGAGCTGGACGAGCTGCTCGATGTGGCGGCGTACGAAGAGTTGCTGGAGAGCGACGAACACTGAGCTTTGCGGGCGCGTGGCTCCCGGTTGCGCGTTCGATCGCGCCTTCGTCCGCGTTGCGCGATGTGATCGCGCTCAGGGCGGTCGGCCGGGTGCTTGCTGCGGGCGTTTGCGTGGTCGAGCGGGTCCGCCTGGTCTGGGTGCGCCGACTCGGGCGATGGCATGAGTGAGGCCGGTATCGCGGGTGCGTCATTCGCGCGGAGTGCGCGGGTCGACCGCCCTAAGCCCGCATATCGCGTGGTGGGCGATCCGTGCCGAGGTGTCCCGTCGGGCTGACGCGATGACGCGGGAGTTCGCGCACTCGTCTGGCGTGGCGCCGGAAAAAAACTGTCCATCACTGGTCCCGGAATCGTCCGGGAATTTTTTTTGCGCGGACATTTCCGGTTTGCGTGACGCAGGTGCCAACTGCTCCGCGAGACGTGTGGACGAGGGCGTCGGGGGAAAAATTTTTTCGCCAAGTCGGCGGCAATCCATGTCACTCGGTGGCCGTGCGTTCATCTCCACGGCCGCCGGTTGGCCGCCAGGTTGACGCATCAAATGATATTGCCGTGCGTCGGAATCCGGCACGCACGATTGCCGCCGATCGCGCGCAAGCGTTGGCCGGCAACGGCTTGCACACAGCCTGGTATTTCAGGTGGATTATCATTTGGACGTATGGACGTCCATATACGAATTCATGGGATAGCCGGAACGCGTTGTGGCGCCACGTTCGGTAGCCGTGATGAGGTCTGGCAACCGGGCTGATTTCATGGCTAAAATCAATTGACAGCTGAAATCTTCAGGGATAGCTTTCGCAACAGATCACGGGGAACGCGCATCATGGCAACGGCAAAGTTCATCAAGCCCTATATTCAACATGGTGAAAAGGCCAATGCAGTACGCAAGATCACGGTCTCCATTCCGCTGCATGTTTTACGCAGGCTTTCCGATTTGCGCACCGAGCGACAGGTCAAAAATTTTCGGCACGCCACCAACAGCGACTTGTTGGTCGAGGCGTTCCTGCACGCTTTTACTGGGCAACCACTGCCAACTGATGAGGAGCTGAGACGAACTATGGCTACTGCCAAGAAGAAAACCGCTGCAAAGAAGCCGGCCGCCAAGAAGGCTGCCGTGAAATCCACCGCGAAGAAAGCCGCTGCCAAGAAGCCGGTAGCGAAGAAGCCAGCAGCGAAGAAGGCTGCTGCACGCAAGCCGGCTGCTGCCAAGAAGGCGGCCGTCAAGAAAGTCGCTGTGAAGAAGGTTGCCGCCAAGAAGCCGGCCGCCAAGAAAGCTGCATCGGCCAAGGTGGTGAAAGCCACCAAGACCGCGAAACCCGCGAAAAAGTCCAAGAAGTAAACAGCAAGTCGCGTTTCCATAAGCAAGAGAGCTGTCGACTTCTCCCCCTGCGGTGCCCAGCGCAAGGGGAGCTTTCGAAAACCAATTCGTCCCGGCTTGCCGGGACGTTTTATTTTGTGGGCCTGGCGCATCCAGACGGGTCGGTCTGTCCATCAGTCTTGCCGGTCCCGCATGGTGTTCGCGCCAGTTGCCCGGCGTATTGGCCGTCGGCAAGAAGTGCCGCGTAGCCGCCGGCGATTAGCATTTGCCGTGTTTGCTCGTTGGAGTTACCTTCTGCATGTCCGCGCCGCACCGAAGTCAGGGACTTCGGTGGTCCTGATTGGACGGGGGACGCGGGGGGGCCGCCGACACTCAGTGAGAGACTATGCATACCCGATATAGAATCGAGAGCCGCGCCGGTGTGCGCGGACGTGCCAACACCACGCTGATCGCCGTCATCGTGTTGGTCGTATTGCTGGGGGTCGGCGCGTGGCTGCTGATCATCAGGCCGCATCAGGAGAGCCTGTTGACTGATAGTGCCGGGCATCCTGCGCTATCGACGTCCGCGGCGAAAGCCGCTGCTGCCGCTCCGCCGGCAAACGTGGCCGCGATGGGCGTGGACGAACTCCTGGCCGAAGGGCGCAAGGCGCTGAATGAGCGGCGCTATCTCGGGCCTGCCGGCAATAGCGCATTCGAGTTCTATCTGCGCGTGCTGGAGACGCAACCCGGTAACCGGGTTGCCACCGACGCCTTGCGCGAGACCTTTCCGTTGGCCGCTACTTCAGCGGAGCAGGCCATCAACTCGCGTGATTTCACTGACGCGCAGCGGCAGATTGATTTGCTCGCCAAGGCGGATCCCACCAACTACACGTTGACCATCCTGCGTTCCAAGCTGGATGCACAACGCAAGATGCTGGACAAGCAGCAGCAGCAGGAACTCGAGCAACAAAAGGCCCAACTGGCGGCGACGCAGAAAGCTGCGGTGGAGAAGCAGGCTGCCGATCGATTGGCGCAACAGCAAGCGCAACAGGCGGCCACCCAACCGAAGGTCACGCCGCCGCGCGCTGCGCCGGCCCCGCAGACGCAAGTGGCTGCCACCGTGCCAGCGGCAAATGCGGCAGTCGGGACAGCGGGTGGTGCCGGCGGCGCCACCAGTGATGCGGTACTGACCCGTGCCGTGCAACCGGCTTATCCACCGATTGCCTTGCGCTCGCGTCAGAGTGGTTGGGTCATAGTCTCGTTCACGGTAGATGCGGAAGGCCGTACCACCGACATAGCAGTAGTCGATTCAAAGCCGCATCGGGTCTTTGACAATGCGGCCACTGACGCCGTGCGGCGCTACCGGTTCACGCCGGCGATGAGCAATGGGGTGGCCGTCGCGAGCAAGCGCCAACAAAAAATCGAGTTCAATTTGTAACGCCGCGCCGACCGGGTGCGGTATTGCTGCGTGACACCCGGGAACGGCACATGCATTCGTGTGTCGGTCCCGGTCCGGTATGCCGGGACTGTTACTACGGGCTGGCGCTGAAGCTGCAGATATTGCGTGCGGTCGCTGTTTGCTCCGGCCGTGTGCAAAGCGCACTGCAGATGCCCATTCCATACTTTGCCGCGAATGACTCGCGAGCTGCTTGCTGCCGCGCCGGCTCAGTGCCGTCGCCGCGCAGCATGTCGGGTGGTGGCCTTTTTCGCCGGGCGCCTGGAGACGTTCCTGCGGGGTGTCGGGGTGCTTTCGATCCCTGCCCAGTCCACGTGCGGCAGGCCGAGCAGCTCGTCGAAGACCATGGGCATCAACCCGCCAGGTGCCGGCCCGGTTGAATTCCACAAGGTGACCACGCCGACGTGGTATTTGGGAAAGAAGCCGATCATGGTGCGGTAGCCGGCAACAGCACCGGCATGAAAGATCAGGGTTTCACCGCCGTACTCGTAAACCCGCCAGCCCAGTGCATAGTGCGCGGCGGTCAGGCGTTTGCGCCGCCATGGTGTGGCCTGTAGTTCGCCGGGGGTGGCGATCGCGGGAGCATGCAGCACGTCGAGCAGCGTGGTGGGCAATACATCCTGGCGGCCACCCATTTGGGCGATCAGCCATTTCTCCATGTCGCGAATGCTGGCGTTGACGCCGGCCGCCGGAGCAACCCGATAGTAGGTTTCGTTGGGCTCGAACGGCACCCAGCCATGGCTGGCCGGATGGTGCGGTCGCGCCCAGCTGGTGCTCGACTCCAGCGCGGCGCGACCGTAGCTGGCGTCGGTCATGCCCAGTGGATAGAAAATGCGCTTGTCGACGAGCCGATAAAAAAAGTTTCCGGTACGCGCGAACAGGATGTCGCCAATCATCGAGAACGCCACATTCTGGTAGCCGTAGCATTGGCCGACGCTGCAGCTCATGTCGACTTCGTCCAGTTTGCGCACCAGCTCTTCGTAGGGAACGTCTCCTTCGAGCATGTTGTCGTAGGTGTTGCGCGGCAGCCCGAGGCGCTGGCCGAGAATGTCGCCCACCGTGGCATGCTCGGTGCCGGCAGTGTCCTTGAGCTTGAAGTACGGCAGCACATCCACCAGCCGCGTGTCCCAGCTCAGTCGCCCGCCATCGACGATCAGTCCGGTAATCGCCGTGGCAAACGCCTTGGACAGTGAAGCCAAGCGGAACACCGTGTCTGGCACGACGGGCTGGCGGGTGGCGACGTCGGCGTAGCCGATGGTGTGTTCGAACACGACTTTGTCATCAACGACCATTGCCGTCGCCAGGCCGGCAACATCATTGCGCTCGGCAAGCGTATCCAGCCAGCGCCGGTAGGCGGCCAATGTGGCTTGCAGCCGCGCTGGTGGCAGCGTGTCAGCGACGTTTTGCGCGACAGTTGCAGACGGCGTCGCAACTGCAGCGGAGGTGGACTGCGCTGCCGTGCTGGCCAGCGCGAGAGCCGCTGCAAGGGCCGGGAAAAAACTTCGGAAGTGCATGCTACTCTGAGGTCATTCGGGCGCGGACATGCGCTGCAGGCTGGAGGGTTTACCGATGAGCATGATCATTTTGCTGGTGGTCGTCGCACTGATTGTCTTGTACTTCGTTGCCATCTACAACGGACTGGTGACCTCGCGCAACAGTTACAAGAATGCGTTTGCGCAAATCGATGTGCAGCTTACGCGACGCCATGACCTGATCCCCAATCTGGTGGAAACCGCCAAGGGTTATCTCGCCCACGAGCGCGGAACGCTGGAAGCTGTGGTGCAGGCGCGCAACGCGGCCGTCAACGGGCTGGCCGGCGCCAAGGCCAACCCGGGCGACCCGGCGGCAATGCAGCAACTGGCGAGCAGCGAGAACGCGCTGACGCAGACGCTGGGTCGTCTGTTTGCATTGCAGGAATCCTATCCGGACCTGAAAGCCAACCAGACCATGATGCAGCTGTCCGAAGAACTTACCTCCACCGAAAACCGCGTGGCGTTTGCGCGGCAGGCGTACAACGACTCGGTGCTGACTTACAACAACAAGCGTGAAGTGTTTCCCGCCTCGTTCGTGGCCAACGGTTTTGGTTTTGTGGCGGCCGAATCGCTGAAGATCGATGACCCGGCGGTGCGCGAAGTACCGAAGGTTTCCTTCGGCTGATACCAGTGCGGCGCGGCGCCTGCCGTGCCGCCACTGCTTGAGCGAGACTTCATGGATTTCTTTGCGCAACAGGCACGCGTGCGTGGCAGCAGTCGCCGCCTGGTCGTGCTGTTCATCCTGGCGGTGACCGCGATCGTGTTGGCGATCGACGCGGTGGTGTGGCTGGCGCTCGGCCATCACCCGGTCGAGGGCGAGCCGACGCCATCCAACCTGCCACTGCTGTTCATCACCAGCTGTGCGGTAGTGGGCGGCATTGCGCTCAGCTCGCTGTTTCGCATCATGAGCCTGTCGGCGGGTGGTCGGAAGGTTGCGCAAACGGTGGGCGCCGTCGAGGTGCCGCCGGATGCGACGGACCCGCAGTTGCGCCGCCTGCGCAACGTGATCGAGGAAGTGGCCATTGCCGCTGGCGTGCCCGTGCCGGACATTTATTTGATGGCCGAGGAAACTGGCATCAACGCGTTTGCCGCCGGCTACTCGGCCTCGGACGCGGCTGTATGCGTCACCCAGGGTTGTCTGGATCAGCTCAGTCGCGATGAATTGCAGGGCGTGATCGCACATGAGTTCAGCCACGTGCTGAACGGTGACATGCGCCTCAACATCCGCCTGATGGGGTTGCTGTTCGGCATCCTCGTGCTGGCCGTGGTCGGCCGGCGGGTGATCTGGTTTGGCGGTGGGCGCGGCAACCGACGTGATGGCGGCGGTGGCCAGGTATGGATGATCGGTCTGGCGCTGATTGTCGTGGGCTACATCGGTTACTTTTTTGCGCGCCTGATCCAAGCGGCAGTGTCGCGATCGCGCGAATCGCTGGCGGATATGTCGGCAGTACAGTTCACGCGCCAGAGCGATGGTATTGCGGGGGCGTTGAAAAAAATCGCGATACACAGTGAAGGCTCCACCCTGCAAACCGCCAACAAGCAGGAAGTGGCGCACATGCTGTTTGGCGAGGCGGGCAAGTTCAACGCGTTGTTCGCCACCCATCCGCCGCTGCTGCAACGTATCCGCGCGTTGCAACCGGGTTTCCGCGATGAGGACCTGGTGCGGTTTGCGGCGTCCCTCGCACAGCCGGCGGCGGCTGACGAGGCCGCCGCGCGAACTGCGGCACCGAGCGCGCACCCAGCGGGCGCCGCGGGGTCGCCCGGTTTTCCGGGGCCTGGCCTGCCGCCGTTGCTGCCCGTCGTGCTGGGCGGCGCGGTCGTGGCCGCCGTACCGCAGGCAGGCTCCGGTGCCGCGCCGACGGCACTTGAGCGCGGCGCGAGCTTGCGTCGCAATTTGCCCACCAGCCTGACCACCGCGGTGCAAAAACCCGAAGCTGCGCTGGCGGCGATGCTGGCCTTGGCGATGTCCGCGCAGGCCGAGTTGCAGCAGCGCCAGCGACGGCCGCTGGCTGATGCGTTTGGCGACGATGTGCAACAAGTCGTGATGGCGCTGTTGGCCGAAATTAGAACGTTGACGCCGGAGCTGCGTCTGCCGTTGGCAGCGCTCGCCTTTCCGGCGTT
>Ga0070696_100001772_pt1 | contig 14152 bp, 12 predicted proteins | sample KBSK1253metaG_FD_65474 | JGI IMG/M metagenome (GOLD analysis project Ga0070696, IMG submission 65474) | Corn, switchgrass and miscanthus rhizosphere microbial communities from Kellogg Biological Station, Michigan, USA - KBS K1-25-3 metaG | ecosystem: Host-associated > Plants > Roots >... | reverse complement strand
GTTCATTACGAAGCTCCGTCGGGTTTGGCCGCGCTCGGAGCGCCGCTGACGACCTCAACCTTGAAACCCGGAACAAGGCGGAGCTGGCCGTCGGTAACCACAGTTTCACCCGGCTTCACGCCTTGTTGAATCACGATTTCGTGCCCGTTCGCGCGGCCGAGCGTGACCACGCGGCTTTCCACCGTTTGATCGGCTTTCACCACGAATACAAACTGGCCTTTCTGCCCGTTCTGAACGGCTTCGGCCGGAATGACGGTCACCTTTCCTTCATTGCCCACCGTCAGCACCACATTGACGAACTGGCCGGGCCAGAGTTTGCGTTCCTTGTTTGCGAACAGGGCCTTCAGCTTGATCGATCCTGTGGCGCTGTCCACGGTGTTGTCGATGAAGCTGAGCTGGCCGGTGGCGGGTTGCGGATCGTTAGGCACGAACGCCTCGACTGCGAGCGGCCGCGCCGCCATGGAACGCCGGATGGCAGTGAGCTGATCTTCCGGCACCGAGAACGATACATATGCCGGATAGATCTGATTGATGGTCACCATGGGTGTATCGGCGTTGGCCTTGATCAGCGTACCTACTTTCACTTGCAGGCTGCCGGTGCGGCCATCGATGGGTGAGCGGATGACGCAATATCCTAGATCGAGTTTCGCTTTTTCGACCGCCGCCCTGTCGGCGCTGACCGAGGCACGAGCACTTTCGAGCGCCGCCTGATCGGCGCGCGTGGAGGCTTCGAGCGAGCCCGCGTTGGTGCGCATCTGATCGTTCTGCTCCTTCGACACTACGCCTTCGCCCGCGAGCTTCGCGTAGCGTGCCGCCTGGACTTCGGCGTTTTTGGATTGTGCGACGTCGCGCGCCAGGTTGGCGTCCGCCTGCTTTTCCTGCGCGATATCGCGGTTCAGATTGGCTTCCGCCTGCCGCAAGGCCTGTTCATAGGGGCGGCGATCGATTTCGAACAGTAGATCGCCCTTCCTTACGTCCTGGCCCTCTTTGAAATGAATCTGGATCAGCTCCCCACCGACCTGCGCCTTGACCGGAATGGACGAATAAGACTCGACGTTGCCAATGGGCCTGACTTGTATGGGGATCGATTTCTCAACGGCTTGCGCAACAGTGACGGGAACAGCCGGCATCTGCGGCGGCGGGCCAGGCTTCGAACCACAGCCGGCGCCAACCAGCGCAAGTAGTGACAGCAAGGATGCGGACAGGGGACGGAACGGCAATCTAACCTCTTGGGATACTACATTATAGTGTACATGTAATTCCAAGTATTGTTGGATGACTGAAGGCGGCAGGAAGATTCCGCTCTACGGGGCTTCATCCGGCGGCAGACCGAACCAGGTCCCATGCCCTTTGCACGTGACGGCGCGTGGTCCCCATGTTTCCGATGGCAATGCGCAGCGTGAATTTACGGTTCAGCACGGTGTGCGAGATGAACACTTCGCCCGACGCGTTAACCCGTTCGAGCAGCGCCTGGTTCTCTTCGTCGGAAGCCTTTTGACGGAAACACACCACCGAGAGCGGCGCGGGCGCCATGATCTCGAAACGCGGGTCGCGCGCGATATCGACCGCCAGCTCCTGAACCCAGCTAATTTGCTGCCGGATGATGTCCGCGATGGCTTCACGGCCATAGTAGCGCAGCACAAACCAAAGCTTCAGCGCGCGAAAGCGGCGCCCGAGCGGCACACCGTAGTCCATGTAATTGACGGCCCGCGGATCTTCGGCGGTCTTGAGGTATTCCGGAACCAGTGAAAAGGCGCGGCGCAGAATTTCCGGGCGGCGCGTATAAAATGCGCTCAAATCGACCGGAGTGAACAACCATTTATGGGGATTGGTGACGAGGGAATCGGCGCGATCGCAGCCTTTCAGAATGTGCCGGAGCTCGGGCGCGATGGCCGCCACCCCCGCATACGCCGCGTCCACATGCAGCCACAATCCGTGCTTCTCCGCGACATCCGCGATGGCATCGACGGGATCGATGCTGGTGGTTGAAGTCGTGCCGACCGTCGCGACTACACAGAACGGCCGCAGACCGCGTGCGCGATCGCGTTCGACGGCCTCAGCGAGCGCATCCGGCCGCATCCGAAATTCCGCATCCGCTGGAATCTTGCGCACGTTTTTCTGCCCGATGCCCACGGCAATCGCGCCCTTTTCAATCGACGAGTGCGCCTGCTCGGAAGCATAGAGCACAAGTCCCACGCCGGCGCCTTCGGTGCGGATTTCGGGCGCCGCCATCTCACGTGCCGCGGCGACGGCATGCATGCTGCTGGTCGAGGCCGTGTCGAAGATGATGCCGAACCAGTTTTCGGGCAATCCCATCCAGTGCGCCAGCCACGCGAGCGTCACTTGTTCCAGCTCTGTGGCGGCGGGCGATGTCTTCCACAGCATGCTGTTGGTGTTGAGCGCGGTGGCCAGCATGTCGCCAAGAATGCCGGGACCCGAAGCCGAGTTCGCAAAGTACGCCATGAATCCTGGATGATTCCAGTGCGTGGTGGCAGGGACGATGTAGCGGCGAAAATCCTCGAGAATCGCGGACATCGGCTCGCCTTGCGAGGGACCGCAACGCGGCAGGCTGTCGGTCAGCTCTCCGGGCTTGACGCGCGGAAGCACGGGATAGCATTCGGGGTCCGCTAGATACTCGGCGATCCACTCGACCACTTCGTGCGCGGCCTTTCGGAATTCCTCGGGAGACAAACGGCTATTTTATTACGACTGCGCCGGTGGCCCGCATCCTGGCCGCGACGTCGGGCGGCAATTTCCAGTTGCGGTCGAAGCGCCCTTCGGCAATCACGTTATCGAGCGATCCCTTGAAAAGTACGTAATCGCCGAACTGATCGAGCAGGCCGGCAGGTCCCGAAAGCGGATGAAATCCGGGCCGCTCGATGGATTCGCTGCCCGTCCACCACGGCAGGCCGGAATTTACCAGCGCGTAATGGTTTCCGGCGGGAGCGATGAAAAGGAGCCCATAATCCGCGGCGCCGGCATTTAGTTGGATCGGAAAATGCTCATCCAGCCGGGCAATCACGCTGCTGGTCTCTTTGGTGCCGAACAGGATGAGGTTGGCGCTTGCCAGATCTGCGTCATCGATATCCCGATCCTTCTTGACAGCGAACGAGACGGCAAGCCGGCCGGCCATCCCTGTCCAATCGGCTGCGCGGGCTGCGATCTCACGGCGGGATCGCAGCTCTTCCTCTGCGGGCGATCCGCCGGTTCCATACACATAAATGTGACGCGCGGCCACGGCTTCGCTGATCGGGCCTTCAGCTCCGGCGTGCTTGGCAGTTCGTGAATTCTTGAAATGCGCCGCCGTCCATCCCCGGGCGGTTTTCGAAAATGACAGCGGCTTGGTTTTGATCGCAGTTCCGTCGATCGTCACCGCCACGGGCGTGTCGCGAGAATATTTCGGGTGCCCGGCGAGGTTCAGCGTGAAGCCGTCCAGATTTTTCGTGGTGATTTCGAGGGTATTGTTGCCGGTGAAACGCGCGTCGATCGACGCCGCGGTCCCGGGAGTCAGGCCGTCGAGCTTCACCCAGTACGCCGAGTCATATTTGTACGCCGGGCTGACGAAGCGCACGTGTTCCGGATATCGTACCCGCTTGAACTTTGCAAACCAGTCGAAGATCGCGGCGTTCTTATACGCATAATCCCAGGAATTGTGGCGCACGCCCGGATATTCCACATACTCGGCTTTGGCGCCGAGGTCGAGAAACCGTTTGTGCCACAGACGCGACACGTCGACCGGTACAACTGGGTCCTGATCTCCGTGAAACAGGTGCACCGCGAGATTCAGGGCATTCGGCGCGAGTTGCTCGGTACCTTCCGGAGCGGCAGCGCAAACCGGTGCGAGACCGGCCCAGATGTCCGGACGCGTGAGCCCGAGCCATAAAGTGCCGCCGCCACCCATCGAAAGCCCGGTGAGATAGATGCGGTCTTCATCGATGGAAAATCGCCGCTTCACGTCGGCCAGCACGTCGTAAACGTCCTTCTCAGCGATGCCCTGATAACCCATCGTGCCGCGTGAATACGGTGACGCGACGATGTAATCCACATCGCGGAACGGTGGAAAATAACGCGAAGCTTCCGCATCCGGCTCGCGCGGCCGATTGCCCTGTCCGAATATACGGCGCATGTTGAGACGGTGATTCGAGAACGCGCCGTGCAGGCTGATCACCAGCGGATACTTCTTCGCGGGGTCGAACGACTTGGGAATATAAACGGCGTATGGCTGATCGGAATCGTCGGCATTCGACCAGAACGTGACGACCTGCGGTCCGGCCGGATAGGTCTCAGCGGTACAGGCAACGGCCAGCCAGAGTGCAATTGTGCACCTAAGCGTGTGCCGCCTCCTTCCGCACTTCGGGCAACCAGGCGGCGAGCCATTCACGAAACTCTTCCAAACGTTTTTGTCCGGCTGGAGCCAGCGGGGTGGCGCACGACCCTACTTTCAAATCGCGCGCGGCGGTTGCGGCTTTGACAGCGACCGGGGATGGGAACTGATCGTGCCACGCAAGAAACTCCTGGAGACGGGCGTCAAGCCGCGCAACCTCGGGCGAGTTTTCGCGGATCGCGCGATCGAGCGCCACCAGCAATTCGGGAACGGCGCACGCAACTCCTGAAACGATACCGTGCGCACCTCTTTGACGCGCCCGCGTGAAGATCCTGTCATTGCCCACCAGCAGCGAAAAAGGCTTTTCACTGTTAAGAGTGCGCAGCCGCTCGAAATAATCGAGGTTGCCGCTCGAGTCCTTGATGCCCGCGAACTGTCCGGTCGTCAGCAGCTCGACCGCGGTGTCGATGGCGATTTCATTCGTGAAAAACGGAATGTTATACAGCAGAATCCGCGTCGCTCCTGCAAGCTCGTCCGCGAATCGCAAATAAAACTCGCGGATGTCGTCCTGCCCATACCGGAAAAAATACGGCGGCATCAGCAGCACACCGGCTGCTCCCGCGGCTGCGGCCGCCCGCGCCAGGCCAACCGCGCCATTGAGCGTCGAATGCCCAACTCCAACCAGGATGGGCACGCGGCTGCGTTTTACCGCCAGGTCCACCAGCCGCACACGATCATCGAAAGTGAGATGAAGGAACTCGCCGGTGGAGCCGAGCAGAGCGATGCCGTTCACGCCGGCCGCCGCGAGAAAATCCACCAGCTCGAGCGTCACCCCTAAGTCGGCTTCGTACCCGCCCTTGCGATACGGGGTGACGGCCGCGACATAGACGCCGCTGATGGGGCGGTCCTGAATCATGGCGAGCCGCCGCTATTTCACCAATGGTGTGACGGTAATCTTGCGGAACTCGACGGGTCCGTGGTCGCCTTGCAGAATCAGCGGACCGGGTTTGCCCTCGTCGGCATTGCCCGCGATGGCGGTCAGGCCTTCGATCTCCTGCTTGTCGATAATCTTCTGGTCGTTCAGCACAACCGTAACCTGCCGGCCGACGAGCCTGATGTCATAGCTCTGCCATTCATCCGGCGGCTTACTCGCGTTCACTGAAGGAGCAATACGGCTGTAGAGTGCGCCGTTCGAGTGCGAGTTCGGCGGCCTGCCATAATCCTCGAGAATCTGCACTTCATAGCGGCCACGCAGCCCGATGCCGCTGTTACTGCCCTTGCCGAGTCGAAATTCGACGTGCAGTTTAAAATTCCAAAATGTCTGCTCCGAAATCAGGTTGTTTGCGGCGGCGACGTTGGCCATGGCGCCGTCCTTCACCGTCCAGCCCAGTTCCTTGTCAGGGATCAGGCCGCGCCATCCGGAGAGATCTTTGTGATTGAAGAGCTCGACTGGCCGGCCATCGCGCCACGAACCGTCATCTTGACCCTTGATCGCGGGTGCTCGCACGCCAATCCATTCAAGCGGTTCGCCATCCGAAGGCCGCATCGTCCCGGCCAGTTTGCCGTCCGCCGCGACTCGCGCGGTATAGTCGCGGTGCATCGGTTTCTTGGTCGTGTAGTCGTTGTAGTCGAAGCTGAAACGCAGTTCGCCCTTCTGGATTTCAATTTTCGGGATGTCGTTCATGTCGCCGCCAGGGAATCCGACGAACCTGCCTTTCAGGCCCGGTGTTCCGGCGCCGGTGACCTCAAGCCACCACGCGCGCGAGCGCGATTCGTGCGGCACGGTAATGTCCCAGCGGCCGTTGAACTGCGCGTCCGACGCAAATGCGGAAGCGCTGATAAGAAGTGAAGTGATGAGAGTGCGCATGATTGTTGGCTAGCCTATTTTACATCCGGGCCAGCTCTGTCAGGCTCAGCCGGCCGGTGTAGATCGCCATACCCAATGCGGAGTGCACGTGGATGGCGGTGAGCGCGCGCACTTCGTCGAGCGTTGTGATGCCGCCCGCTGCCGTGATCTCCAGATCCGTCGCGGCGCGCAGCCGGCGGAACCACTCGAGGTCGGTCCCCTGCATCATCCCTTCCTTATCCACATAGGTGCACAGAAATCCGCCGCAGTACGGTTCCAGGTCTTTGAGCATGTGCTCCGCCGTCAGATTCGTAGATTCACGCCAGCCTTTGATAACGATTCGGCCATCCTTGGAATCGAGCGCCACTATGAGGCGCTCTTTTCCGATGGCGCTGCCGACAGCGGTAAGAAATGCGTGGTTGACGCCGTCTGCTGAGAACGCGGCCGTGCCGACAATCACTTTGTGAGCACCATCCTCGACCAGCTTTCGTGCGCGTTCGACCGAGCGCACGCCGCCGCCTACGCGGGTCACGGCGCGTGCCGCGATCAGCTTCACGGTATCGTTGTTCGCGCCACGGCCCATGGCGGCATCGAGATCGATCAATTGAATTTCCGGAAACGCCGAAAACCTGGCCAGCATGTCGAGCGCGTCGGCTTCCAAGGCCTTCTCGCGGCCCTGCACGAGCTGAACAGCTTTGCCATCCATCAGGTCTATGCAGGGAATGATCATGCGGTCTTGCGCACCGGAATCCCGTGACGCCCCAGATGTTCCTTCAACTCGGCGATGGTGTAGGTGCCGTAGTGAAACACTGAGGCTGCCAGCGCGGCATCGGCTTCGCCATCGGTGAGAACGCGCAGAAAATCGTCGGGCTGGCCGGCGCCTCCTGAAGCGATGATCGGAATGTGCGTGGCGCGGGACACAGCGCGGGTCAGCGCGCAATCGAAGCCCTGTTGCACGCCATCGGTGTCCATGGACGTGAGCAGAATTTCACCCGCACCCAGGGCGTCTCCGCGTGCGGCCCACTCCACGGCATCGATCCCTTCATCGTCACGCCCGCCCCGCGTGTAGACGTTCCATGCGTCCGGCGCACGCCGACGCGCATCGATAGCCAGCACCACCGCCTGTGCTCCGAATTCGTTGCTGAGCTCCGTGATCAGCTCGGGTCTGCGAACGGCAGCGGTGTTCACGGAAACCTTGTCCGCGCCCGACATGAGAATGCGCCGCGCATCGGCAACTGACCGGATGCCGCCGCCCACCGCGAGGGGAATGAAAACTTTTCTCGCCGTGCGCGCTACCACATCGGCCATGATGTTGCGCGCATCGCTCGACGCCGTGATATCGAGAAACACCAGCTCGTCGGCGCCTTCGCGATTGTAGCGGTCAGCCAGCTCCACGGGATCGCCCGCATCCCGCAGATTCACAAAATTCACGCCCTTCACCACGCGGCCGCCAGTGACGTCAAGACAGGGAATGATGCGCTTAGCGAGCATGCGGGTTAGCGCAGCCCGTCCATCAGGTAAAGTTCCGAAGACGTTGTGAACATGCTGTATGCGTAGGATTTGCCGTCCGGAGTCACGCGCATCGCGATCATGCTGACCAGCCCGGTACGATCGGGTGGGCTGATCTCGCGAAACAACTGCCGGTGGCCGGATTGCATCTCCCAGCGGTAGATACTGCGTGCGGCACGGGAGAAGAGGTAGAGATAACGTCCGTCAGCGGTCCACCCGAGGGGCAGGTCAGCCGTCTCGGTACCTTGGGCGGGGCGAGGCGCGCCCCCGTCCATGTTAATGAGCCAGACTCGGCGGTTGCTGTCGGCGGCGGCAATGATTTTCTGGTCGGGAGTAATCGCGCTCCAGTATCCGGTGCCCAAACCCTCCGGCCCGATCGGATCCACGCGGCTGACGGCGAGAGTCTTCGAATCCAGAACCACCACGTGCAAACGTGCACCGTGTCCCGGCTCGTTGGCTAACAGCAGCAAGCGGCGGCCGTCCGGGAACCAGACGGCGGCATGCGGATACAAATTGCTCGGAAGCGCAACCGCTTTGGCCTCCCCGGGCCCGGTGGGCAGCAGTGTGACCCGCTGCGGCTTGTGGGGAATGGCGATGGCCCATTTGCCGTCAGGCGATAACCCCATCGCGCTGCCCTCGCCCAACCGCACGGCCGGAGAACCGTCGGTCTTGCGCATGTAGACCGCGTAAGCCGAACCTGCACCCTCTCCGGTCTCGTCGAACAGTATCGTCTTGCCGTCAGCGGACAGATCGCGCAGCAATGACCAGTCCAGCCACGATAGATCCCGTTCGCGAGTTTCGCCCGGACCGAGGCCCGCAATTCCGATGCGTGATGTGTCGCGCGAAGCCAGCACGCGCCCGGTTGCCGAAACATCATGCAGTGTCAAAATGCCAGGGGCGCGAAACAGGACGCGCCGTTCACCCGCCATCGTGACGGCCTGGAGCGCTCGGTTGTTGCCGGAGGCGGCCCCCGAGAACCATACTTCATCGCCCGTGGGGGCCCAGGCGAGGCCCCATTCGCTGATCCATCCTTCCGCAAGGGTTTTCTTGGCGCCCTGGAGATCGACCACCGCCACCGAGCCGCCATCATCGCCACGGGCCGGATGTTCCAGAAAGGCAATCCGATCCCCGCGGCGCGAAACGCGAGGATGACTGATCCAGCCAGCCGTCTCGTAGAGTATCTTGCCGATTGGAAATTCGAGGCGACTTTTTCCATCCACGTCGCGTACGATCGCAAAGCCCGAGCCGTCCGGCGCCCAATCCGCCCACTGGACGTCGTCGAGAACTTCGCGCGGCGCTCCTCCGGATTGCGGCATTCGCGCCAGCATGCCGGCGGACAGGAAACCACCGATGAAGTGATAACCCTGCGACACGGCAAGCTCGCCCGAACTGGATACGGAGAGCACCGTCGCCTTCTCGAGTCCGAGGGCGGTAGATTCCGGGCTTCCGGGACGCGTGGTGTAGATTTGCACCGGTTCGCCGCCCCAGGATGCGCCGTAGATAATCGTGCGGCCGTCCGGGGCGAAGCGTGCCGAGTTAACGGTCCCCCGCCGGAAAGTGAGGGCTTGAATCTCTGGGTATGGAGCGCGCCGGAATGTGCGTGCGGCCCAGAGTCCACCGATCAGTAAGGTCGCCGCGAATGCGACCGCCGCTACCAGCCACCATCGGCGAACCGGTACGCTGGCGGCAGGCCGGATCGATACGCCCGATACATCGGACAAGTGGTCTCGAAGATCGCGTAAATCGCGGTAGAGATCTTTTGTCGAAGCGTATCGCTCGTCCGAAGGCTTTGAAAGGCAGCGTTCCGAGATCCAGCGTAACGGCGCGGGCACGCTTGCATCGAGCGGCGGCGGCTCTTCCTTGAGAATCGCCGACAGCGTTTCGACTCCCGTGTCGCGGCGGAACGGCTGCTTGCCGGTGGCCATCTCGTACAGCACCAGGCCGAACGCGAACTGGTCGGATCGATAATCGACGGCCGCGCCTCGTGCTTGCTCGGGGCTCATGTAGCTCGTCGTGCCCACCAGCATGCCGGATTGAGTATTCGGCCGCTGCGTCATGGTGGCGGCCGCCTCGCTAGCCGCCAGTGCGTTTTGTTTGGCGATGCCGAAATCGAGAATCTTGACTCGTCCTTCGCGGGTGATCATGATGTTCTCGGGTTTCAGATCGCGATGCACGATGCCGGCTGCGTGGGCGGCGGCCAGACCGTCGGCCACCTGAAGACTAAGATCGAGCAGGCGCCGCAATGCCACCGGCCCGCGCTCAATCTCCTGCCGCAGGTTCTCGCCTTCGATCAGTTCGGAAACAATAAAAGACACGCCGGCTTCGTAGCCGACGTCGTGAATGGAAACGATCGTAGGATGGCTCAACGCACCGGCCGCACGCGCCTCCTGTTCGAAGCGTGAGCGGGCACCCGGATTTTCCGCGATCTCCGGCCGCATGACTTTGAGCGCCACTTCGCGGCCCAGGCGCGTATCGCGCGCGCGGTACACCTCACCCATTCCGCCGGCGCCGAGTGACGACAGAATCTCGTACGGACCCAGGCGAGTGCCACGCGCCAAACTCATCGAATCGAGTCTACCAAAGCGCGCATAAGTCAGATTTCCGCGAAGTTTTTCACGATGCGCAGCCCCGCGGGCCCCGATTTTTCAGGATGAAACTGCACCCCGAAGATGTTACCCGATTCGAGTAACGCAGTGTACGGGAGACCGTATGTGCAGCTCGCAGCCATCGCAGCGGTCTCCGGAACGTAATAGCTGTGGGCGAAGTAGACGAACGGTTTCGCATCGAGTTTGGCGAGCAGGCGTGACGGCGCCCGCAGATCCAGCTCGTTCCAACCCATATGGGGAACGCGCGCATCTCGCGGAAAACGCTGCACCGTGCCCTCAAAAATTCCGAGACCGCGCACATCGGGTGCTTCCTCACTGGATGTAAACAGACCCTGCAACCCCAGACAGATGCCGAGAAAAGGAATGCCGCCGCGAATGCAATCGACCAGCGCGTCCCGGACCTGCATGGTGTCCAGCGCGCGCAGCATCTGCCCGAAATGGCCCACGCCCGGCAGAATAATCTTCGGAGCTTTGCGAAGACCGGCGGCATCGCGCACCAGCGTGTAATTCGCGCCAATCTCACCCAGCGTGTTTTCGACTGACCGCAAATTGCCCGCGCCGTAATCGAGAATGGCGATCATAAAAGACCCTTGGTCGAGGGCAGTTGATCGCGCAGCCGCTTGTCGGTCGAGCACGCATACTTGAGTGCGCGAGCAAAGCATTTGAAAATGGCTTCGATCTTGTGATGATTCGAGCGGCCATACAAAACCTTGGCGTGCAGATTGGCGCCGGCGTGATTGACGAAGCCGCCGAAAAAGTCTTCGACCAGTTCCGTTTGCAAATCGCCCACCAAGCGCACGCGGACCAGATCTTTATAAGCCAGCGCGGGCCTGCCGCCCAGATCGAGCGCCACCACCGCCAGCGTTTCATCCATGGGGAGCACAAAATATCCAGCGCGGTTGATTCCGCGGCGATCGCCCAGCGCTTTCGAAAACAATTGCCCGAGCACGATCCCCACATCTTCGACGGTATGGTGCTGGTCGACGTCGAGATCACCCTTCGCCTGGAGCTTCAAATCGAAGCCGCCATGTTTGGTGAACAGCTCGAGCATGTGGTCGAAGAAGCGGATCCCGGTCGAGATTTCGTACCTCCCGCGGCCTTCAATGCCGAGCCGCCCGCGAATCTGCGTCTCTTTGGTATTGCGCTCGATGGACGCCGTTCTCATGCGTTTAACACCGTTTCCAACTGGTTGATGTCGTCCAGTACGGCGATGGCGTCGTGCTGTTTGAGCACGCGGACCAGATCGTCGTAGCGCGGATTGGCGGGCGCGGCGATCCCGATGAATGGCACTCCCGCTTCCTGCGCACAGCGCGCGTCATCCACCGTGTCGCCGATATACCAGCGCCCCTTCGGCCGGCACTCGTTGCAGATCTTCAGCAGCCCTTCGGGCGCGGGCTTCGGCCGCTCGACGTTATCGGTCCCGATAATCGGAGCAAAACGCAATTGCGGCGCGCAGCGCGCGAGCGTCAGCTCAGCCTCCCAGCGAAGCCTTCCGGTGAATACGGCGAGTTGATAGCGCGCGGCGAGGCGTTCGAAAAGGCCCTCGCTGGCTATCCAGCGCTCGCGCAGAATGAGTCCGTCTGAACCGTTGCCGTGGAAGATTGAGTTGAAGTAATCCACGACGGCCTGGTACTCAGCCTCTACTCCCGCGCGGCGAATCAGATGATTCGAGAGCGCCCAGTCGTCATTCCAGCCGCCCCGATTTTTCCAGTCCTGGATTTCTTCGCGGCCGATCCGCGTACCGGTGAAATGTTCCACCGTGCGCTGGATGGTTTCGCGATAGGACTCAGTTACGTCCACCAGCACGCCGTCCATGTCGAAAATCAGCAGTTGATCGAGCGCGTTCACCAGATCTCCTCAAGTGCCGCCAGCAGCCGCCGCGTTTGCTCGCGCGTGCCCACGGTCATACGGACGTGACCCGGTACTTCGTAACTCCGATCGCGCACCAGAATCCCGCGGTCGCGCAGAGTATCGCGGATCCTGATCGCGCGCTTCCCCAAATTCGCCAGCACGAAATTCGCGGAACTCGGCACGTACGTGATATCGAGTTTCTCCAAACCCACGCAAAGCAGTTCGCGCGCTGCCAGGACTTCAGCCACGTAGTTCTCGATGTAAGCGCGATCCCGAGTGGCCTCCTCCACGGCGAGCGCCGCCACCGCATTGACGCTGTACGGCGATTGGGCCTTGTGGAGAAACGCGATGTTCGCCGGGTTCGAGAACAGGCACCCGAGCCGCATGGCCGCCATTCCGTAGACTTTTGAGAATGTCCGGCTCACGAACAAATTCGGCGCGGTGGCAATCCGCGGCAGCATGGTCGTCCCGCAGAATTCAAAATAAGCCTCATCGATAAATACCGCGGCACGGCGCGCCCGGCTGAGGATGCGCTCGATCCCATGCATCTGAACAGCAGTTCCCGTGGGATTATTCGGATTGGCGATGATGACGGCGCGAGTCGCGGGCTTGACGGCGCGCAGCAACTCCTCGAGAGGGAAATCCATGAGCGGTGGACGATAGGCGACCTCAAGGATCTTCGCCCCGGCGACCTCCGCGTAGAAGCGATACATGGCGTACGCGGGACGCAGGAGCAGCACCTCGTCGCCCGAATCGATGTAGGTGTTTATGAAAACCTGAATGGCTTCATCGGTGCCGTTGGTCAGCAGGAACTCGTCAGGCGTAACGCCGAAGAATTTCGCGAGCGTGCGTTTTGTCCGCCCGTACTCCGGATAGACGGAAAGTCCGCCGGCCGAGAGCTGTGCGCGAACGTATTCGATCACGCGCGGCGAGCAGCCGACGGTGTTTTCGTTGAAATCCAGCCGCAGCTTGCCTTCGCGGCCCGCGGTTGGCGGCGAATAAGGCGCCATGCGCAACACGGCTTTGCGCGGCCGTAGAATACCCTTCGGGACTCGCGCCGGCTTCGGGCTAGCCATCCGTCCGCACCTCAACCGAACGCGCGTGCGCTTCGAGTCCTTCCGCGCGGGCCAGCGTCGTAACCGCGGGTGCGAGCTCACGCAACGCACGTTCGCTCAACTGCTGCACCGAGATCGTCTTCACGTAATCCATGACCGACAATCCGCCGCGAACGCGCGCTGCACCGCTCGTCGGTAATACGTGATTCGGACCCGACGCGTAGTCGCCTGCCGCTTCGGGACTGAACGCTCCGATGAACACGCTCCCTGCGTGATTGACCTTGGCGAGCAGCGATTCTTCTGGAATGCTGAGATGTTCCGGCGCAAACTGGTTCGCCAGTTCGATCGCTTCATCAAGCGACCGCACCAGAATGATGGCGCTGTTGCGACGAATCGACTGGCGCGCGACGTTCGCCGTCGGCAGGGTTTCGAGCTGCCGATCAATTTCCATCGCCACCGCCCGCGCCAGGCTTTTCGAGGTCGTCAGCAGCACCGCGCAAGCGTCCACGTCATGCTCGGCCTGCGCCAGCATGTCGGCCGCGAAAATTTTTGCATCTCCATCCGCCGCGATGATCAGGATCTCGGTGGGACCAGCCACGAAATCGATCCCCACTTCGCCCGCCAGTATTTTTTTCGCGGCGGCGACATAAATATTTCCCGGCCCGACAATCCGGTCGGCCTTCGGAACCGTACGCGTACCGAACGCAAACGCCGCAATCGCCTGCGCGCCGCCCATCTGAAACACGTCTGCAACCCTCAGCCATCGCGCGGTTCCCAGAATCTGGTTGACCGGCCGTGGACAGGCCACACAGATCCTGCGCACTCCCGCCACCTGCGCGGGAATTACCGTCATCATCAGCGTCGAGGCCAGGGGATATCGGCCCGCCGGGATGTAGGCCGCGACTGTATCGAGCGGGCGCACCACCTGGCCCAGGCGCAATCCCGGCGTAATCTCTTCGGA
>Ga0070696_100001771_pt1 | contig 14153 bp, 20 predicted proteins | sample KBSK1253metaG_FD_65474 | JGI IMG/M metagenome (GOLD analysis project Ga0070696, IMG submission 65474) | Corn, switchgrass and miscanthus rhizosphere microbial communities from Kellogg Biological Station, Michigan, USA - KBS K1-25-3 metaG | ecosystem: Host-associated > Plants > Roots >... | reverse complement strand
TCACTATGAACGGCGGATCCGCCGGGATTTCCGGACCCCTCAGCGTCAGCGTGCCCGCTGACGCTCGCGCGCATAGCAACAACCAGCTTGGTGAACCACTCGCGGTGCGCCTGGTACGCCGGCACCGTCTTGAGCAACACGTCGACGAAATCTTCGCGCACGAGCTGCGTCGCCATCGCCTCGTACGTGTCGTCGTCGAACTGATCGAGCACGACGTCGGCGTACGCCTCCGGATCCAGGTCCTGCTTGGCCCACTGGTGCAACATCGCCCGCGCCGGCGTCGGGATCGACTGCAACATGAGGACCAGCGGATCCGTGGACGTGGCGGCCGCGGCGCCGGCGTCCGATGCATGCACGTCAGCTGCAGCGCCGGCGTCGGACGTCGAGGCGGTGGCACCAGCGGCACCAGCAGGGAGGCGGCGGCGCATACGAGTCTCGTCGGTGTCGAGCTTCCGCTCGACGATTTTGAGAAGGCGCGGCACGGAGTCCGCGAGCAGCGAGATCATCCCGCCGTTCCCGCGCGACTCGCCGTCCCCACGCTCGGGCTCGAGATCCTGTTGGAACTCGCGCATCGATTTCATCATGCCGATCACCGCGGTCATCTGCGCGACGGGATCGGACGTGCCGCCAGGCTTGAGCACGTTGGCGAGCTTGAGCAGCTCGTCGACGCGATCGGGCGGCGGTGGCGGTCCCTCGAGGAGTTTCTTCGCGAGCACCGGCGCGATCGCGCCCGCGAACGCACCGACGGCGGTGAGCAACACTTTCTCCCACGGACTCGTCGACGCCGGCGTCGCGTCGGTGGTGGCCGCCGCGGTGGACGAGCTGCGCGGCTTCGGTTCGCCCGCGACGTTGACGACGGCGCTCGGTCCGTACTTGCCACTCTTGCGACGGATCCGGACCCAATAGCGGCCGCCGCCGAACTTCGACTGGATGAACTCCTCGATCCCGAGTGCGCGGACCGACTCGATCGGATACTTGTCGATGTACGCCGGCCGCGACGGATCGTCGTAGTCGTACAACTGCAACACGTCCTGGCGCGCGTCGGCGGCGCTCAACATCTCGGCGAGCGGATCCTCGCTCACCGTGGCTGCTGTCGCCGCCGGACGTCGGGTCACGCTTTCTCGACCTCGCGCCACGTGCGTAGGAACTCCGCGCGCCGCACCAGGTGCGCCGGCCGGCGCATGTCCTCGTCGCTGCCGTTGCCGTGGCGCTTCACGATGAAGTCGCCGACGAGCGCGCCCGGGTCGAGCTCCTTGGCGCTCGCGAGTGACTTGTCGTCGATCTCGGTCGCCGTGCAGGACTCGAGTCGCTCCTCGTACAGTTTCTCTTTCATGGTGCCCTGGCTCCGATCAGGTAGGGGACGCCGCAGCCAACCGAACATCGTCCATCGTAATGAATCGGCGCGGTGCGCGTGAACTCCTCCGGAGGAGTTGCCAACACCCCGCCACCGGAATCACCACGGTTCAGACCACCGTTCAGTCCACAGTTCAACTATGGGCATACGCTGCGCTAGCACCCCGCTCGCCGCACTATCGGCGGCGCCGGTACTGCTGGCGCCGTCCGATTAGTTGCGGCTCGGAGGGTGCGGCCGATTACGATCGGCCGCTGTCGGTCTGCAACGCTGCGCGTTGCTAAACGGATTTGAGTGAGCGCCGGCGATGACGAACCGTTCCGCTGGCGTGGGGGGCTTTTGCCGTTCCCCACCTATCAGCCCGACCACACCGACCCCTAGCGCCGACTGATGTGTGGCGCCGACGATGCCCGCTTGCTCGCGATCTCACTGCGTCGTCTCTCCCGCCTCGCAGCACCGAATCCGGTCACTCTCGAGGACGGTGGTGCAGCACTACACTGCACTTTTCGGGTGGACTCTTGGCTGCGACCATCGGGTCGATCGCAGCAGCGTTCTTATGGGCTGACTCCTATGTCCGTGGTGCAATTCAGCGGATCAACTCGAGTCCTCGTACAACTGCCGCCTTGCAAGGCGGCGCGAGTTTGAGATCCACGCAGAGAGGCCAGGGAAGTCGCCCAGCCTGGGACACCTACAACGGCCCGATCGGGCCGCAGCAACGATTCTAGGAGGGAGTTTGTGACGGTGGAGCGCTGAGACGACGATCGCGCGATCGAATCTCACGTCGCACCGTTCGGAATATCCGAAACAGCGCGCGGTGATGGTCCTTCCAGCTGCGGGGCGCGTGGGCCACGATGATCTCGGCGATCTCTTTGTCCAACGCCTCGAATCGACGGAGCAGTATCGTGGTGGCGTTCTTCGTTGGTGGCATGGGGCGTGAACGTACGCCCGCGCTCCTGGGCCCGCATCTCCCGGCGCGCGGCCCGGATCATCCGCCACAGTGTGCGTCGCGACTTGGACCAGGTCCGCGGGGCGCCCTCGAGGAGTGCGCTCAGCTGGCGCGCGAGACGATCGAGCTCGTCGAACCGATCGCCGGTCCGCGGCCGCGGTGCATGCACTGCCGTCGACGGCACGATCGTGGCGATGACCGCGCTGAGGGCTGCCGCCCCTTGGGTCCGGCCGCGGATCCGGTCCTTCCCGGGCATCTCGTCCACGTGGACGACGTCGGCGCCGGCGGCGCGTGCATGCACCGGCGGCCGCGGTGAGCTCGAGGCGCGTGCATGCAGCTCGCGATCGCGTTTCGACCTGGCGGCCGCGTCGCGCTCCATCTGCGCCGGCGAGACGTAGTCCGCAGCTGCTGATCGGCGACTCATGGGTGACGGCGCTTCCACCAGGCGGCCGCGGCCGCCAGGAGCGAGAGCACGCCCACCTGGGCGACGATTGGCCACCAGCGGAGACGACGCGTCGCACTCGAGCGTGGCCGACGTCGCCGGCTCGCGATCAACGGAATCTCGCCGCGCCGCCGGTTGCCACCGTGATAACTCACGCGCGCATCTCGATCTGGACGTCCACGTGGCCCCTCGACAGCTGTCGGATGCCTTCCGCGATCGCGTGACCAGGTTGTGTGAGCTCGTAGTCGATCGACTCACCTTCGTCGGCTTCGGCGCCGACGATGAGCTGCGCGTGCTCGAGCGCCTTGATCGTGTTCGTCGAGTACCCGCCGATCGCGCGCGACAGTTGTGTCTCGGTGAGCGCACCGCCGTCGAGCAGCGCCAGTAGCGCGCGACACTGCCGGTGATTCAGGCCCTGGAATCTCACAGCGCCTCCGGACCGTGGATCCGACACACCCGGGCGACGACGTGCTGCGATCCCAACCCGAACGCCTCGAGGTGACAATCGAGCTGGTACTCGTTGGCGCACCGCTGCTGGTGCGTGAGGCAGATGTACGCGCCGGACCCGGCGTGATGACACGCGACCGATACCTCGTCGCGCGGCTCACCCGGGAAGTGGACCGCGTCGCCGGCGACGGCCGGCACCACGAGCACAGCTGCAGTCGGTGCATGCACCTGACCTGGTTCTCCTGGATCTCGAGCAGCTGGCCCGTGCATGCACGTCTCGCCGGCGGCCGCGGACTCGACGTCCATTGTGACCGTCGCGCCTATGTCGGCGCCGAGCTGCGCCATGCCACGATGGAACACGTCCACCGTCGCGGCGTCTCGAGCGGCCGCGCGCTCGAGATAACTGTCCCGCCGGCGGCGCGTCATTCGTCACCGCCCAGCGCCTTCTTGCTCGGCAACTTCCCGAGCCGTTGCAGCGCGTCGAAGTAGAGCAGGGAATCGAGCCCGGGCGCCGGCGCCGTCGTTTCCCAACCCCAGGAGTTTTTGTGCGTGCTGGCCTTGATCGACTTCTGTTCGACCTCACGCAACAGCTCGAGCGTCGCCTTGCTGATCCGCGCCGACGTGTAGCCACTCGCGCGACGCAATTGCTCGTACGTCCTGGGCGCCGTGTAGCCGCGGGGCAGGGGCACCGTCGGCGTGATCGTGTCCGCGGTCCGGGCGACGCGTGGTTTCGCAGCGACCTTCTTTTTCGCGGCCCGCCTCTTGGCCACGCGGCGCGATCGTTTCGTTGAACGCTTCGTCTTCATGGCAGGATCCTCGATCGTGGTGCATGCACCGCGGCCGCGGCCGCGGCCGACGTCGACGGGCTGCATGCATCCATCCGGAGTACATCGCGGCCGAACGTCGTGAGCTCGTAGCGCCCATCCAGGTAGAGCTCGAGCCGTGCATACAGCCGACGGACGTCCTCGCGCGACAACAGCTGCTCGAGCAACACGTCGTCCACCAGCTGACCTTCCTCACCACGCATGGCCATGCAGATCTCGCCGGCGCGCGTGAGCTCCATCGCGAAGCGGCCCTCCTGGTACAGCACCGTCACGGGCGCGAGCTCGGCGCCGACGTCGATCGGTGGCGCGGTCCGCGGGGCGCTCATCGTTTCCCCCCGATCGCGTACTCCTCGAGTGCCCGCATGAGCTCGAGCGCGGCGCCGTACGGGACCGGCGTGTCCTGGTACCGCGATTCAATCCAGATCTGGATCGCGTCCTCGCGCGAGTAGATGCCGGCGTAGCCGACGTGCGCGGTGTAGCCGTGACGATTCGGGCCCCACCAGCCGTTGTGCTCGGGCGCCCAAATGCACCACGACGTCGTCGACGCCGGCGGCGTGACTTCCTTCTCGAGCACGCGATCGACGGCTTTCTGCGCGGCCGCGCCACGTCCCATGAATTGCTCGAGTCCGCGGAGATCCTCGGATCCACCACCGTCGGCGTTCATCGTCCACCGCCGAGCCCGGGCGTGACCGTCACCGCTTCACCCGCGATCGGTGGATGGCGGTGCTTTCCTTCCATCGCGCCGGCGGCGTGCGCGCGACACAGCTCGTACTCGTCGGGCGACGCGGCCGGCGGATCGTCCGGATGCGACACCGTGACCACGTGCTCCGCGAAATCCTCGCACAACTCTTCGCCGCTCGAGAAGCGGGCCAGCTCGCACGCGTTCACTGGCCACCTGGCCGACGGGGACACGTCGACGGGGCATGCGCGCCGCCGCAGAAGTTGCACCACACGCCGCCGCGGTGACGGCGCATCCACTCGTCGACGCGTTGCTCGTCGGTCTGCTCGACGACGCTGAACCAGGTGACGACGCCGCGCGTCGACACGCGCACGAAATCACCGTTGGCGTTGTGCCACAGGTTCACGCGATCGTTGATTCCCGCCTGGAGCGTTCGCACGAATCGCAGCGCCGTTGTCGGCTGCTCGATCGGCGTGACACTCGAGAACCGGAACGTGCGCGACAGATAGTCGGCCATTTCACTCGCCGACGTCGCCGCCACGGCGTTCACTTGGCACCGCCAGCGCGAGACTCCGCGTCACGCCGGCGCGCGATCGCGCCCAGGGAATCCGGATCCGCCGATGCATGCATTCCAGCTGCAGGTCCTGCGGCCGTGCGATCGGCGTTGCTGTCGCCGGCCGTGGCGACGCCGGCACCGTGCTTCAAGATCTCGAGCGCCGCAGTGAGACGTTCGTGGATCGTGTCCAGCTCGTTGACGTACGGATGGTGACTCGAGTCCATCGCCTCGAGGAGCTGGATCGAGTCGGCGATGTAGTCCGACAGCTTGCCGATCGCGGCGACGATCGCGCCGGCCGGCGTCACGTGCGACTCCTTGAGCGGCAGCACGACGCCGGCGAGATCGAGCAGGACGTCGAGCGTGGCGACGTCGCCGAACGGTGACGCCAGGGCAGTGAATCGCTCGTGCAATTCCAACAGGTACGGATCCGGCCGCGTCAGCACCAATGGCGACTGGTGGACGTAGCTGAGGATCAGCGCCTGGGATCCGGTCCGTGGCTCGGGCGCGACGACGCACATCGCGGCCAGGTTGCGCGGCTTCGCCGGGCGGGTTTTGACGGGCGCGCCGTTGACTGGCGCGGGCGAAGTTGTAGCTTCGCTATCTGAGACGGCGGCAACGCCGCGACTCAGAGGTCTGGATGTCTTCATCATCCACTCCTCGCAGTGCCGCCCTTGAACAAGGCGGTGGCCCCTTCGACAAGGGCCAAGGTTGTCCAGTGAGACGGGGGCCTCTAACCCTCGTGCTTACTGGGGCGAATGTGGACGGGCAGTTGCCTTGTCCACATTTTCTGGGAGGTAGTGGTTTACATAACGCATCTAAGTCGTTTAGCTGCAACAACTTAGACACCACAGCCTCTGTATCGCTGCCCCAAGAATACCGCGAGGCGGCGAAATCCACAAGATCCTGGCGCCGGCGACGTCGCCGCGATCGCGCCCTCGAGATCGATCTGGTGCATGCACGCGTCGATCGACCTATAAACCATTCATACCGTGCATGCATGGCGACGCCGGCGGGGCGGCACCAGACGAATGCGACCGGCGCGGACGGTGATGATGACGCGATCGCCGTGGAGCGCGACGCTCTCGAGTCGCTGGAGAAACGACCGTCGCCCGTGCGGGATCCGCTCGCCGCGGAGGTAGCGCAGCAGCGTCGGCTCGGACGCGCCCAGGATCCACATGGCAAACTCGCGCTGCGAGAATCGCGATCGCGCGAGGACCGTGGCCAGCTGCTCGTGCGCGGGCGGCTGGCGGCCGCCGGCGTCGTCTGCATGCACCGGCTCGAGCGCGAGCTCGCGCTGATCGGGATCCACGTACGGGCGATCGTGATTCCACTCACGGTGTCCAAAGTGCCGCGGCCACGGCTGCCGCGGAAAGATTTCCCATCGAGACACGGCAGCTCCGCCTGCGTTGGCGACACAGTAAGAGTCGCCAGCAGCGGCGCGGCAACATTTGAGTGTGAGGAGAACCAAAACATCGCGTCAGTCGTCCGTGTCGCGGTTGAAGGACTTCAACCCGAGCCAGACGCACGCGCCGATCGCGCTCACGACGCCAACAGCGACGAGAGTTCGTTGAAGCCGCCTCCTGACGACGTCGTCCCACAGGCGCTGGCGCACCTGCTGGCTTTCGTTCGTCTCGAAGTGCTCCGGATCCGGCGTGCCCTTGAAGTGCAACCCGGCGCGCATGCCGAGCTCCTCGCCGATCTGCGCGAGCGTCTCGTACCCGGGATCGGCGTACGACGTCGCGCCGACGATGCGGAGGTGATACGCGGCGCCGAGCGGGTGCGCGCTGTCGTCGGGCTTGGCGGCGCGATAACCAGGCTTCACGTCGCCGCTCGCGTCCAGGCTGTCGGCGTAGAGCTCACCCTGGCGCGCCAGCGATCGCACGCCGCCGTCGCGTGGCACCGTGGTGCGTCGGCCAGTGCGCGCCTCAAACAACGACATGTGATGCGTGAGCGTGCTGAACACGTCGGGCCGCAACGTCCAGACTCGAGCGAGCTCCGTCGGCGTGAGGTAGCTCATGTCGGCACGACCGACCAGGTGTAACGGGGCTTGAACGTGAGCACCTCCTGAGCCGTCGGCACGAACGCGCCCGTCAGGAACCAATACATCCACCACTCGAGCGGGAAAGACGTCGGCACGTTGCCGACGCCAGCGACGTCCGCGGCCATTGATGGCGTCACCGACGAACCGAAGCGGATTTTCCCGGCGGGCCCGTAGTTGGACGCTTGGCTCGGCCCGAAGGAGATCGTAAAAGGTTGGTTGTTCGACGGCCGGATTATCAGCGCGAGATCGGCGTCGCTCAGCGCGAGCGGCGCGTTGTCGGCGATGACCGTTGCCGGCTGCGCGCTAAACATGATGCCGCCGATGCCCATCGCTGGCGAGCCGATCACGAGGTTCGCGCCCGTGCGCTGCACACCGAATTGCACGCCGCTCAGATAGTACGACGTCCCCGCGACGCCCGTCGCCGGAGCGACGAGCGGGCCAATGTGCAAGCGGCCGTCAGCGAGGGCACCGTCAGCGAACACGTCACCTGTGATGTAGGCTGTCGTGTCGTTTGGGCGCGTCCACGGAATGTCGGCCCCGAACGTCGTGATCTGGTCCGGGACGGCCCGCGCCTTCGTGATTAGTGGCAGCGCGTTGGTGCCTGGGGACGATACCGACGACTCGCTCATGGGCTCACGCTCCGACGACGCTGTTCGGACCGCGCGAGAACCGCACGTTCCGAAAGTTGAAATACTCCGTCGCGCTGGCGACGCCGACGCCCCACGCGATCACCGAGTTGATCGTCGCGCCGATCGCGGGCCAGTTCGCATCGGCCGACGTCTTCGTCACGACGGCCGTCGGGAAATCGTTGATGAACACCTCGAGCGACGCGTCCGTCGCACTCGTGGCGTGACGAAGCTTGAGGATGATCTTGTTCCACTCGGTGACGGTGCCGGCGAGCGCCGTCGTCTGAAACCCCGTCGGGCCGCGCATGCCGAACGTGAGCACACCGGACTCGTTGTAGATGGTCCAGCCCTGACTGAGCCCGGCGACGGGCCGCAGGTTGGCGAGTGCGTTCACAAACCCTAAGACGAGCCCGTTGTCTGTCGCCGCCGTGTTCGTCGGCCAACTCCCGACCAGGCTGAGCGTGTACAGCCCGTCGTCCCAGCTCGTGATCTGCGTCGGCCGCGCGGTCACCAGGGGAATCCGAAACTCCGAGAAGATCGCGCCCTGCCGGATCCGGTAGCAGCTCGCCGACTTGTACGCGACCATCGTCGGCGCTTCGCCGCCGAGACCCCAATTGCTCGAGCCGCCGTTCAGGAGCGAGACGGGGCCGGGGTAGCCGCGCCCCGTCGCGGCCGCTTGCGGGCTCGCGTTCTGTGAAAACAGCGGCTCCATCTGCACGTCGATCGTGCGCGCCGATCCATCCGGCGCGACGGCGACGACTTGTTCGGCCATCGCTCGAGATCCTCGCTACCGCTGAACGGGGTTTTTCCATCCGACCAGGCCACAGCCGGCGGTGTATGCACCACCGTCGACGTTGAGGATGAGCACCGAGATCCGCGCGCCCTGGGGAATCTGGATTCCCAAGTACGGGCCGATCGTCTTCGCGACGCTCGCCGCGCCACTGCGGCCGAGAATGGTGAGCGCCTCGTAGCCCGGGATCGCCGAACCATTCACCAGGATCTGCCAAATCACGTTCGACGTCGCCACGATGCCGTCGAGCAAGAGATCGATCTGGTGGAGGATCGCCACCTCGCTCGCTTGCAGCTGCACCACGAGTGACGCCGGCGTGTACGTCGTGTTCGCGCCGGTGATGGCCTGGTTGACGCTCGGGTTGTACCACGAGGAGTTTTTCCGCGGGTACAGGTTGAGCGGGAGCGTCGTCGCGCCGGCGTCGTCGAACGGCCCGGGAATCGACGGCGCGCCCGGGCGCACGATCGCCCGGCGCCGCGCGATCTCCAATCGCCACGGCGACGCGTCACCGACTCGCGTGAGTGTGTCCACAGGTCAGCCCTCCGCGAGTGAGGGGTTAACCCAGGTCGATCAGAACGCCGACGAACGCGAAGCGAATGTTGAGCGTGTTGCCGCCGGCCGGATTCGACGCCGTGATGGTGAGCGTCGCGTTCTTGGCCAGCACCAGCGGCTCCGGCCAGATCGCCGGCTGCTTCGCCGAGCCAAACAGATTCTCGACGTCGACGGTGGCGTTCGCCGGCGTGTAGTTGTTCTGCTGGTTGTCGGTCATCGTGATGAACAGCGGATCGCCGTCGCGATTCACGAGATCCGTGTTCGAGCGGAGCTTCACGTTGCCAAACCACGCGATGAACGCGTGCTGCGAGTCCACGTTGAACGACCCGGGCAGGGTGGCCGCCGCGGCGAGCGCGAGGATCGTGATCGGCATCGTGAACCACTGCATCGGCTTGTTCTGGTACTCGGCCGGCACGGTGGCGAGCAGCGGGGAAGGCAACGGCAGGGTCAGACCCGCCGGCAGTTGGCGATTCAGAGCGTCGCCTGTCGAAGTATTTCCACCAGCCATGAGAGCAGTCCTCGATCTGTGAGGAAAAAGTCAGTGCAGCGAAAAGGGGAGCCAACGAGCGGCGGTCAGGTCGCCGTCGTCAGCCCATCTGCGTGTCTGTTCCCTGACGCACGCCGCCCTGTAGCGGCGAGACTTCGGTATTAGCCGACCTTCACGTAGTTCCAACCGAGGAACACCATCCGGATCAAGAACGCCGCGGTGACGGCATTCTGGACGCCCCAGAACAGATTCAGCGGGAGTCCTTCGTTCTCGTTGATGACGAGACTCACGGGCCAGCCGCCGATCGCGGCCGTGCGGACGTGGTTGTTCACCGCGGAGTGCGACGCCGCCGACGGGCTCGAGTTACCGCCGAAGTCGGGGAGGATACCGCCCATCTCACCGATCGCGTCGAGCGGGATCGGATCGTACGTCTTCGAGATCGACTGCACGGTGTACTGTGCGAAGCCGCGGCTCGTCTTGAGGATGCGATCGACGTCGCGCACGATGTTCGCCGCCGTCGGTGCGGCGTCGGCATCGTTGGTGAGCTCGAGCAGCGGCACCAGGAATAGCTTCTGCGCGTGGAACCGCGTGCCGCCGGGCGCGAACTGGTTCTGCGCCGGCACGTTCGTCAGCGTGATATCTGACGGGGTGCTCTCGGCACCCTGGAAAAACTTGAGCGGCGCGTTGATCGCTTGGCCCGCTTGCGGGAACTGGATCGTCGAATAGCGCGTCGAGACGTAGCGCAGATAGCCGTCGACGACCGGCGTGCGCTCCGCATCGAGCTGAGCGCCGTTCAGTGCTGGAGGAAGCGAGTTAAACATTTGTCAGTGAAGCAGTGACGTCTGCCGACGTCGGAGCCCGGGAGTGGTTTTGTCCTACGGCCCTGCGCGCGATCGTGGTGGACCAGCATGCATGCACGTCGGCGATCGCCAGCGTGCATGCATGGCAGGATCCGCTACGCCGCGTTCACCGCCTGGGCGGCGGCCGCGGTCGCCATCCGGCGCGATCCGGTCGCATAGCCCTGAACGCTCGAGTCACCGCCGCCCGTGTAGGCGCTGCTGCGACTCGGAATGTCCCCGACGACTTCGCCGTAGTCGTCCGGATGCGCCGACACGAGCGTCAGGCCCGTGCCGTCACCGATGACGTACCCGTCATCGCCGAGCGAATCGGAGATGTGCGGGATCTTCAAGTTCTGGACGAACGTCATCACCGGCGCCGCGACGCCGCCGGCCGCGATCGCTTCACCGAGCGGCCGCAACATCGGGTGGATGAGCGAGACGCCGAACCCCGCCACCAGGCCCGTTGCGATCTCGATCACCGAGCCCATCACACTCCCGGGCTCCTGCTTGAACAGCCCGCGGACCTTCCGCGCGCCGATCACACCACCGACGACGCCCACGCCCGAGATGAGCGCGCGACCGGCGAACGCCGGCGCCGTCTTCACCAGGGCCATGAAGCCCGGCGGGTTACGCCGATGCCCGCGGCGACGGTGCCGCTTCGTGTGCGGCGGATTGTGTCGGGCGACGAACTGGCCGCCCGAGCGGCGGGCGCGGTGTTTGCCGCGCTTCTTGCCTCTGCGTTTCGCCATTGGCGACGCTCCTCGAGTGAACACCACCGCGCGAGCCTTGGGACCTGGACGAATGGAAGCCATGTAGGCCTTCCAGCTCGACCAACCCGCGGGCGGGCGGCGCTTCGATCGTTTCCGCGGAACGGCGCGGCCCCGTGACGCCTGCCGGCGTCGGGAATTCCCGGGTGGATTTTTCAAGAACCGTTTGCGATGCATCGTGCCATCTCCGTCGAGGTACAGACCGTGGAGTGACTTCGTGGGATGACGGAGCACCACGCTGCCGTCGCTGCGGGCGCGCATCGTGACGCCTGGGCCGAACTCGTGGCGCCAGGGCTGCGCCGACGTCTTGGCGTGTTTGTACGCGACGTCGAGCACGTTTCGCGAGATGACCGATTCCCGGAGTCGCGGCATGTCACTGAGATCTCCGCGGCGCCGGTATGAACTTGAGCGCGAGCGCGCCAGCGAGCAGCACGCCGCCGCCGATCGCGATCGCCTTCGCCGCGTTGCTCAGATCCGGGAGTCCCAGCTTCTGCCAGATCGTTTGCTCGTAGATCGCGGCTTCCTTCGGCGCGTTGGGTGAACCCGCCTCGGCGAGCTGCGCGTCGAGATTCTTGATCGCGAGCACGCTCGCCGGCGCGAGCACGTAGACGTAGCCGGTTTTGTCGGCGGTCTGCGAGAGCGTCGCATCGATCTTCCGGGCGTTGAACGCGGCGCCGTACGCCGCGGTCGTGAACTTCGCCGCGGGCTTGCCGGCGTTCGCCGTCGGCGCGAGCGACTTGGGCCACGTCGTCGCGGATCCGCCGGCCGACTTCACGCTCGAGGCCCACGACGCGTACGCCGGCGGCCAGTCGCCGAGCTGCGATGCATGCACGCGAGCTCGAACGCGACGGTAGGTGCCCTGGGCCACGTTACGCCACCCTCATCGTCGGACGCGGGCGGAGGAGCGAGATCAGCACGACGCCGCCGGTCAGCGCGACGACGCCATACACGAGCGGCTTGTTGTTGCTGATGAACTCACCGATCGGACCGAGCACGCCGCCACCGACCGCGCCCTGCGCGGCGCCCTCCGCGGCGTTGCCCACGGAGCGCGCCTGGTCCGCCGCGGTGGACGCGGCCGCGCTGGCGTTGTCGGCGACATTCTGCGCGGCCTGGGCGGCGCTCGAGAGCTGCGAGATCCCGAGCGTGTCGCCGGCCTTCTTCGCGAACTCGAGCGCCTGGGACAACTTGCTGGCCTTCTTCGCGGCGGCGTCGGCGACGTCGGCCGCCTTGTTGGCTTTCGCCTTGGCCGCGGTGCCCGTCGCCAGCACCTTCTTCGCGGTGTTCACCTTGCCGGCGATCGAGCCGCCCTTCACGCGTTTCTGCGTCGACGGCGTCTGATCTTCCGCGGCGAGCACGTTCACCGGCGCGTCGCTGATCTCCTTGATGACCGGCATCGCACCAGCGGTGGAGGGAAGCACCGACACGCCCGGGATCTGCTGCGACAGCGTGTCGAGCGGCGAGCTCGTCGACGCCGGCAACGCTTTCGCCGCGCGGCCGGCCGCGACGCGCTTCGCGACGGCGCCACCAACCCCGCGCACCACCTTGCCGGCGATGGCGCCACCGGCGCCGATCGCGGCGCCGCCGGCGGCCGCCTTCGCGACGTCCTTCAACTTGCCACCTTTCGCCGCGGTGCCCGCGGCTTGTGTGCCAGCGCCGATCGCGGCCGCGAGCGGAATGCCGACGCCCGTTGCCGCGAGCACGGTGCCGAGAATCGCCTTGCCGGCCGTGCTCGTCACCACCTTCCCGACGGCCTTCGTCGCCTTGAGACGCGTCTGGTCGACTTTCTTGAGCGCCTTGCCGACGGAGCCGCCGATCTTGATGCCGAAAATGCCGAGCTGCTCGTCGGTGTAGCCCGCGAGCTGCAACGCACGGCGCGAGCGTCGACGATGCACGCCGCTGCCCGGCTGTGCATGCACGACGTCGTCGTAGTGGTCGCCGACGTAGTCGCTCACGTACTCGGTGACCATCCCGTCGCCGATGTACTCGCTCGTGTAACCGCGGAGCGCTGGCACCTTGCCCGTCGCGACGAAATCCACGAACGCCTTGCTCGGGTTCGGCGCCAGGCGAATCGCCGCGGCGACGTTCATGCGCCGGCGGGGACGTCCACCAGGCGCGGCGCCGGCCGCGATCGGAATCGGAACTGGCGTGATGAATCGGCCGCTCGTGTACATGGCTGCTCCTACGCGTTGGCGACGAGTCGCCGCGAGAACTGCGCGCGACGCACGTCGGGTGGCCTGGTGAAGTCCATCTCGACCGCGGCGCGGCCGCCAGTCGTCTTCGGATACGCCACCGCGAAGACGTGCGAGTACGGCTCGTCGGTGGCCTTGAACGCCACGGCGATGAACCGGCACGCGATGTGGACCGCTTCACAGAGTGCGGCGGAGAGCATCGCGGCGCCGGCGCAATTCCCCTGGGCGTAGCCCTGGTCCCGAATCTTCTCGAGGCAGTAGATCGGCGCGTTGCCCGCGAGATTCTGGTACCACCGCGGATCATTCACGAACCGCCAGCGCGTCGCGCACCAGGCACGAATCGTCTGCGCCTGTTCACTCTCGGCGCGCGGCGTGACCTTGGCGATGATGCGACGCGCCGTCTCCCATACGATCGGCGCGATGACTTGCGCGCGGACCAGGTTGCGCATTTCGGCGAGCGTATCCTTCGCCTGGACGCGAGTCCGCGGTCCCTTCACGACGACGAGCTGCGGCGACGCCGTCATGCGATCGCCTTCGTCTCTGGTGGCGAGCCGGTGTCACTATGAACGGCGGATCCGCCGGGATTTCCGGACCCCTCAGCGTCAGCGTGCCCGCTG
>Ga0070696_100001770_pt1 | contig 14156 bp, 11 predicted proteins | sample KBSK1253metaG_FD_65474 | JGI IMG/M metagenome (GOLD analysis project Ga0070696, IMG submission 65474) | Corn, switchgrass and miscanthus rhizosphere microbial communities from Kellogg Biological Station, Michigan, USA - KBS K1-25-3 metaG | ecosystem: Host-associated > Plants > Roots >... | reverse complement strand
AGCCGCGCGCGAAACGCCGCCTGATCGATGTCGTTGAACACGAGGCCGCGCTTCTCGAAATCTCCGCGCAAGCTGGCATTGCGTTCGCCCTGATCTATGCGCTGCTGGCGAACGTACTTCGTCGCGTTGCGTTCGATCACCGTTTTAATGTCGGCAGGCAGCGCTTTCCAGGTTTCCAAATGTGCCATCAGATTGAAGCCGGACCACATATGATTGGTCATGCTCACGTGTTTTACCAACTCGTAGAGTTTGTAGCCGTCCAAGATCGCGAGCGGATTCTCCTGGGCTTCAACTCTCCCAGTCTTCAGCGCATCGTAGATTTGATTGGCCGGGGTCGTGACCGGTTCTGCTCCGAACGCCTTGAACGTGTCGAAGATCATTTGCCCCGGCGGAACGCGAATTTTCATACCGGCGAAATCGTCGGGCTTCGCTATGGGGCGGGCGATGGTCGTCACTTGACGCATGCCATTGTCGAAGCCGGCGACAGGGAAAAGGTACATGCCTTTTGCCGCCATCTCCTCACCGATATATCTGCCTAACGGTCCATCGATTGCCTTGTGCGCTTCGGGCGCCGACTTGAAGGCGAATGGTATCTGCTGCGCCTCCGCCACCGAAACCACGGTGCCGATAATGCCGCCCATCAGGGTGAAAAACTGGATCTCGCCCGCGAGCAACTTCTTGAATGCTTCCGGATCGCCGCCCGGTATCTTATTATTCTCGGCATAGACCGTCACCTCGACTCGACCATTGGTCTCGGCGCGTACGGCTTCCCACATCGCCGTGATGTTCTTGTGCAGTGTGCCACTGGCCGGCTGATTATGATATTGCGTGAACTTATATTCTGCGGCGCGCAGTGGTTTGACGAAAAACGTCAGCGAACCTGTAGCGGCGGCGCTCATGATGAGCGAGCGGCGTGTGAGCATTGTTTTTGTCATGGAGACCTCCTCCCCGCTCGCAAATGCTATGCCTGCCGGCGGGAGAAGTCTTGCCGCAACGCGGCGAAGCCCCTTGCTTATGATTATGCTAAAAGTTCGTTTCGTTGCAGCCGACGCATACGCGAGCAATTCATTCCATGTCCGACAAGCCGCCCAACCGTCTTTCCAACAATCCGCAGAGCCCGTTCTACGACACAGACGTACTTGCGCGTGATGTTGGCATACGATTTAACGGCGTCGAGAAAAATAATGTCGACGAATATTGCATCAGTGAAGGGTGGATTCGCGTGGCTGCAGGGACGGCGAAGGATCGCTTTGGTAATCCCCTCACGATCAAACTAACGGGAAAAGTCGAAGTCTATTTCCGAGAGAAAAAGGCGAACTAAACCGAACGTATTGATCGGCAGATCGTCCGTTCAATTTTTTGCCGCCGGCGCAACGGCCGCGTCGGGCTGATTGCTTCGCTTGAGCGCATCGGCGACAAAGCCGCTTGCCTTCATCTCCTCGACAAACGCCCGTAGATATTGTGCGCCTGCCACACGGCCCTTTGGTGTTCCCATTGCCTGGCGAATCTCCATAAAGCGCCCTTCCAAAATCCGCACATCCGGATGGGTCTTTGCGTAGGCGACGAGTGGCTGTTTCACGCCTGCAGCGGCCTCGAGACTCTCTTTCGCGAACAAATCGACCCCGTTCTCTGCGCGCACGAGCGTCGCATGCTTGAGCGTGCGGGTGAGAAATAGGTCGTAGGCGGAGGCCTTGTTGACACCGATACGCACACCTTCGCGATCAACATCCGCAACGTTTTTGAGCGGTGAATCCTTTGGCACCATATAAACGCCCTCGATCAACACGTAGGGTGCCGTAAACTCGATCTCGGCGGCTCGCACCGGCTCAATCGCGAGAAAAATGATGTCGAGCCTTCCTGCCTTGAGCGCCTCGAAGGTCTTCCCCGCGGCATCGAACGAAATAAATTCGATAGGAACGCCAAGGCGCTTGCCGAGTTCGCGCGCGAGGTCAGGTGTGATGCCCCGCGGCGCATCGGGAGTACCCTGCACAAGCACGATATTGTTGAAATTTATGCCGACTCGAAGAGTTCCGATGGGGGCAAGCTCTTTAATGATGTCAGACGAGGCAGGACTCACGATACTTCCTCTCCGCGGTGGGGCGGCTGCATTTTGAGCGGAAGCCACGGAGGAGATCGTGATTCCGAAAATTGCCGCAGCGCAGACAATTTTTAGCATATCTCGTCCCGCTTGACCCCGTCGATGAAACCAGGAGTGCACTTTAGCAAAAGTGCGCACTTCGCGTAGCGAGGAAGGGCGAAACGAAACTGTAGACCTTATTCCGCTGCGACCTTGTGCGCGTCGGAAGGTGCTTCCACCTTCGCCGCGCAATATTTGAACTCGGGAATTTTCCCGAATGGATCGAGCGCAGGGTTGGTGAGGAGGTTTGCCGCCGCCTCGACATAGGCAAACGGAATGAACACCACGCCGTCCGGCACCGAGTCGTCTTGGCGCGAAGTTAGAGTAACCGTGCCGCGACGCGTCGAGACGACCACCATGTCACCCGGCTGAATGCCGAGCTTCACGATCGTGCCGCGCGAAAGCGAGGCGACAGGCCCCGGCTCAAGCGCGTCAAGCGTGACTGAGCGACGCGTCATCGCACCGGTATGCCAGTGTTCAAGTTGTCTTCCCGTCGTGAGAATGAACGGGAATTCGGCGTCAGGCATCTCGTCGGGTGCCTTAAACTTCGTTGCAACAAGCTTTGCGAAGCCGCCCGGGCGCGGAAAGCCCTTGTCGAACACTACATCGCGCCCCGGCTTGTCCGGCGCATCGGTCGGATAGGTGACGTGATACTCGCGCTCCACACGCTCCCAACTGATATTTTCAAGCGCGGGCATCATGTTCGCCATCTCGGTGAAGACCTCGCTGACGTGTTTGTAGTTCCAGTTGCATCCCATGCGTTGTGCGAGATCCTGGATGATCCAGAGATCTTGCCGTGCCTGGCCCGGTAGCGGCAGTGCTTTGCGGCCCATCTGCACCTGGCGGTTTGTGTTGGTGACCGTGCCGTCCTTCTCGGGCCATGCGGAGGCCGGAAGAATCACGTCTGCATAACTTGCGGTTTCCGTAAGGAAAATGTCCTGCACCACAAGATGCTCGAGGTGCGCGAGCGCGCCACGCGCATGGTTCAAATCCGGGTCCGACATCGCGGGATTCTCGCCCATGATGTACATGCCCTTGATCTCATCGGCATGCACCGCGTCCATGATCTCAACCACGGTCTTGCCGCGTTTCGGATCGAGTTTAACGCCCCAGGCGGATTCATACTTAGCGCGCGTCTCCGGATTTTCCACCGACTTGTAATCGGGGAAGAACATCGGGATCAGGCCGGCGTCGGATGCGCCCTGCACGTTGTTCTGTCCGCGCAGGGGATGGAGTCCCGTGCCGGGACGGCCAACCTGGCCGCAGATTAAAGAAAGTGCGATCAGGCAGCGCGCATTGTCGGTGCCGTGGGTGTGCTGCGAGACTCCCATGCCCCAAAAGATGATGGCGCTTTCGGCGCGCGCGAAGGTGCGCGCAACATTACGCAAGACGTCAGGAGCAATACCGCAGATCGGCGACATCTCTTCCGGTGTGAACGGTTTCACGCTCTCGGCGAGTTTGTCGAAATCCTCGGTGTAAGTCTGCACATATTGCTTGTCGTAGAGTTTCTCGCCGATGATGACATTGAGGATGCCGTTTAGCATTGCGACGTCGGTGCCGTTCTTGAACTGCATCATCTGCCAGGCGTGACGCTGTAAGCCGCCGCCGCGCGGATCCATCACGATGAGCTTGGCGCCACGCTTCGCGGCCTGTTTGAAGAAGGTCGCTGCAACCGGATGATTCTCGGTCGGATTCGCGCCGATGACGATGATCACATCCGAGTTCTTGCACTCGTTAAAGGTGGCGGTTACCGCAGCCGAGCCGACGCCTTCGAGGAGAGCTGCCACTGATGAAGCATGACAGAGACGCGTGCAGTGATCGACGTTATTGGTACCGAAGCCTGTGCGAACCAGCTTCTGGAAGAGATAGGCCTCTTCGTTCGATCCCTTGGCGGAGCCGAAGCCCGCGAGCGCTCGCGAACCGTCGCGGTCGCGGATTTTCGTGAGCCCGGAAGCGGCACGCTCCATCGCCTCTTCCCAGGTCGCTTCGCGGAAATGCGTCCACGGATTCGACGGGTCGACGAGATCGTCGGCGGCCTTGCCAACGCCCTCCTTGCGGATCATCGGCACTTTGAGTCGTTCGGGATTGGTGATGTAGTCGAACCCAAAGCGGCCCTTCACGCAGAGACGGTTTTCGTTTGCGGGCCCGTTGCGGCCGGTGACGGAGACGAGCTTGTCGTCCTTGATGTTGTAGGTGAGCTGGCAGCCGACACCGCAGTAAGGGCAGACGCTGTCGACGCTGCGATCGGCATAGACAGTGCGCTCGTTCTTTTCGTTTACGAGGCTCGACGGCATTAAAGCTCCGGTGGGGCAAGCCTGCACGCACTCGCCGCACGCGACGCAAGTCGAGTCGCCCATCGGGTCGTCGAAATCGAACACGATCTTCTCAAGGCTTCCGCGGCCAGCCATGCCGATCACATCGTTGACCTGCACCTCACGGCACGCGCGAACACAAAGATTGCACTGGATGCATGCGTCGAGATTAACCGCCATCGCAGTATGACTGCGGTCGGGCGCGACCTTGCCATGCTCGGGGAAACGGCTCGTGGCGATCCCCATCCTGTCGGTCCAGTTCCAGAATTTCGATTGCGGATCGTGCGCTGTTTCGCGCTCGGGCTGGTCGGCGATCAGGAGTTCGAACACCATCTTGCGTGAGGCCTTTGCGCGCTCCGACGCCGTCTTCACTTTCATGCCGGCAGTGGGTGTCCGGATGCAGCTCGCGGCGAGTACACGCTCGCCTTCGACCTCGACCATGCAGGCGCGGCAATTGCCGTCCGGCCGGTAGCCAGGCTCGGGTGAAAAGCAGAGGTGAGGGATCTCGGTACCGAGGCGATTTGCGACCTGCCACAGCGTTTCACCCTCGCGCGCTTCGACTTCCCGGTCGTCGAGCGTGAATTTGATCGTGCTGCCTTTGCCGTTCGTTTTCATGCGCACCTTGACCTAACCTAGCGTCATTTTTTTATCAGCGGAACGTAAGAGTGAAAGAGCCATGCCATCACCAGAAATCCGCCGATAAAAAGCGTGTAGCTCGCTACCTTTGAGGTTACGTATTGTGCGGCGATAAACGCCGCGATGAACGGGATGAGCGCAAGCAACGACGACATCGGAACGCCGACTTTTCCGTCGCATTCCGGACAGGTCATCGCGATGGCGGGGCCGAGCAATTGTTTCCGCCAAAACGGAATCGTGGGTTTGTGACAATTGGGACATTCAAGTTTCTCCCACATCACCAAGTCCCCAGGGGCTTCGTCAGTTCCCCGCGGAAATACTTGAATACGCAGGTCAGGGGGTTCGACGCCGCCTGACCGAGACCGCAGATCGATGCATCGCGCATCGCGCCCGAAAGTTCGTTTAACAGCGCTTCGTCCCACGGTCCTTTCGCCATCAGCTTAACCGCCTTCTCGGTGCCGACGCGGCAGGGCGTGCACTGACCGCAGGATTCGTCCTCGAAAAAACGCATGAGGTTAAGCGCGACCGCTTTCATATCGTCTTTGTCGGACAGGATGACGACGGCATGTGAGCCGACGAAGCAGCCATATTGCTCGAGCGTACCGAAATCGAGCGGCAAATCGGCCATAGAAGCGGGCAAAATTCCGCCGGATGCGCCGCCCGGAAGATAACCCTTGAATGTGTGGCCCGGCAGCATACCACCGCAACATTCGTCGATCAGTTCGCGCGCGGAAACGCCGGCAGGAGCGATCCTCACACCCGGGTTTTTCACTCGGCCGGAAACGGAGAAGCTACGAAATCCCTTACGTTCACGCCGCCCGTGCGAAGTGACCCACGCTGCGCCTTTTTCGACGATGTCACGAATCCAGTAGAGCGTTTCGACATTCTGTTCGAGTGTTGGGCGCCCGAAGAGTCCAACCTGCGCGACGTAGGGCGGACGATGGCGCGGCAGCCCGCGCTTCCCTTCGATCGACTCGATCATCGCGGATTCCTCTCCGCAGATGTACGCGCCTGCGCCGCGACGAAAATGGTATTTCGTGTTCTGGACGAGGCCGGCCGCTTCGACCTTGGCCATTTCCTGCTCGACTAGGAGACGGATCTCGGGATACTCGTCGCGCAGATAAAAATAAATCTCCGCCGCTTCAACAACCCATGCCGCGAGCAACATTCCTTCAATGAAGCGGTGCGGGTCCTGTTCGAGATAGTAGCGGTCCTTGAACGTACCGGGTTCGCCCTCGTCGCCATTCACTGCCATCAGGCGGGGCGCGGGCTCAGCGCGCACAAGCGACCATTTACGTCCGGTAGGGAATCCGGCGCCACCTAGGCCGCGCAACCCGGCGTCGCTGACAACCTTGATGATGTCTTCGCGCGTATGCTTGCCGGCGAGACAATCCTTCAAGAGTTTGTAGCCACCCTCTTTTTGATAGGCGGCGAAGTCTTTCGGTGTTTTGTAGGCGTGCGGATGCACGCCTTTCTTCGCGGCGGTCGCAACCGAATCAACAGTTGCGCCATGCACCTGCGAATGGCCCACAGCGCAAACCGGCGCACGGTCGCAAGCGCCCATGCAGGGCGCGCGAACGACGCGCACATCTTTGCCGAGTTTTTTTGGCAGCTCGGCCAACAACTTTTCCGCGCCCAGCATCGCGCAGGAAAGCGAATCGCAAACCCGGACAGTGATCGCGGGCGGCGCTGTCTCACCTTCCTTCACGACGTCGAAGTGCGCGTAGAACGTCGCGACCTCATATACTTCGGTCAGCGCAAGCTTCATTTCATGCGCGAGCGCGGCGAGATGCGCCGCGGACAGATGTCCGTATTTGTCCTGAATAAGATGCAAATGCTCGATCAGAAGATCGCGCTGGCGCGAGCGATCGGTCAGCAGAGCCCGGATTTCATCCAGGGCGACAGGGTCGACCTGCCTGCCCTTAGGGGTTCGGCGTGGACGCCGACGTCCCTCCGGGGCTTTGCCGCCTCCCCGAATTCCAGAAGCTGTTGTGCCGCCAACGGTACTCATGAACCGCAAGATCGAGCGACTGCCCCTTCTGAACAATGGCCTATTACCTATAGCTTGATAGGACACCTCTATCAAAAAGGCTAATTTGCTTGCCTTTTGATAGAAAATACCTTTCTACAAGCGCCGTGATAGATAAACTCGAATACCTCATGGCTTTGGCCCGTGAAGAGCACTTCGGGCGGGCGGCGGATGCCTGCGGCGTGACTCAGCCGACGCTTTCAGCCGGTATCAAACAGCTCGAATCCACGCTCGGCGTCATGTTGGTTCAGCGTGGTTCCCGATATATCGGGCTGACCCCTGAGGGCGAGCGAACGCTCGATTGGGCTCGCCGTATTGTCGGCGATTCTCGCTCAATGCGCCAGGAAATCAAATCTCTGAAGCACGGACTGACGGGGCGGTTGCGAATCGCCGCGATTCCAACGGCCCTCGCGATGGTCGCAGCACTCACGACGCCTTATCGCGCCAAGCACCCCGATGTGCGCTTCACCATTTTCTCGCGCACCTCTATCGAGATTCTCGGTCTGATCGAAAATCTAGAGATCGACGCGGGCATCACTTATCTCGACAATGAACCACTTGGCCGCGTATCGGCTGTTCCGCTCTATCAGGAGCATTACCGGTTGATCACCGCCGCGGATGCGCCGCTCGGGAACCGGGATAAAGTGACCTGGGCGGAAGTCGCCGAGGTACCGCTCTGCCTGCTCACGCCGGACATGCAAAACCGTCGCATCGTCGAACAGCTTTTGCGTTCGGCGGGCGGTGATCCGCAGCCGACGCTCGAATCGAATTCGATGATTGTGCTGTTCGCCCACGTACGCACAGGTCAGTGGGCAAGCGTGATGCCGGCGAAACTCGCGGAGACTCTTGGGCTCACCGATACAATTCGGTCAATCCCGATTGTCGAACCGGAAGCCGTACACACCATTGGGTTAGTCGTTCCCCAGCGCGAGCCGATGACGCCGCTCAATGCGGCGCTTGTTGCCGAGGCGCGCAAGCTTGCACCGCGCCTGGTGAGCTGATTGGTTTTCCTGCTGCGCAACAATATCTTGTCTTATTGCAGCATAATCCTATGAACCCAGTGCTGACATACCGGGTACGCACTTGATGGCGCGCGCTGGCTGAAGCACAATTCCGTGTCTTCAATAGCCGGCAGATTTCCAGCCATGCATGTCGCAGATAGCAAGCGCCTGACCCATGCGGGGGCGAAGAAAATGATGGCGACTGCCATCGCCAAGGCACAGGAGGCCGATATTGCCGTTTCAGTCGCAATTGCGGATTCAGGCGGTCATCTGATTTTGCTTGAACGCATGGATGGCGGGCGCTTTCACACGCTGCATTCTTGTACCACCAAAGCTGTTTGCGCCGCCTCGAACAAACGCCCGACTTCGTCACGTGGTGCACAAGGACAGGCGCTAGACGTGGCGCATGCGCTGGGTCTTGCACTTGCAGCCGGGGCCGAGCGCTGGACCGCCATGGAAGGCGGCTATCCAATCATCGTCGATGGCGAATGTATCGGCGGTATCGGCGTGAGTGGCGGCGATTGGGCCACGGACGAAAAAATCGCGCGGGCAGCGGTTGAAGCGATTGGCGCGAACTGGAAGTGACCGCCAGAGAATGCGGCGACGATAAAAAGGCTGATCACAGCCGAACCGGGAGGACTGAATGGCGGTCGAGCCGTTGCGAGTGGCCTGCCTCGGCATGGGCTGGTGGTCGGACGTGCTCGCTGACGCGATTGAGAGGTCCGGTAAACTGAAAATTGTTGCTTGCTATTCGCGCTCGGAAGACAAGCGGCGGAAATTCGCCGAAAAATACGGCTGCCGCGCTTCCGAAAGTTACGAGGCGATCCTGGTCGAGCCGGAAATCGAAGCGATCGTCAACACCACACCGAACGACGTGCATCTCCCGACCACGCGCGCCGCGGCGGAAGCAGGCAAGCACGTTTTTCTCGACAAGCCGATCGCCAACACAGTTTCCGATGGGCGCGCGATTGCAGAATGTTGTCGCAAGGCGAGAGTCGTGCTCGCGCTCGGCTATCAGCGGCGGCGTGAGAGTCATTTCCGTTGGATCAAACGAGAAATCGACGCGGGCGCTTTCGGCAAGCTCGTCAACGCCGAAGCCAATATTAGCCGCGACCGCCTCGGCAAAATCGATCTCAATTCCTGGCGCTATCAGGCGGCAGGCATGCCGGGCGGCGTGATGTTGCAAATCGGCATTCATTATACGGATGTGCTTGAATATCTGATCGGGCCTATCAAGGCGGTGAGCGGAAACTTCGTGCGGCTGGTGCTGCCCGGCGATAACCCGGACGTGGCGAGCCTTGTGATGGAGCACGAGAACGGCGCGCTCTCCACACTGAACGCCAGCTACGCTTCGGCTTCCGAGTATTATTTGATGAATATCTACGGCAAGGAAGCGAGTGCCTATTACGATATGTACGGTGGATTGCGCGTTTTGAAACGCGGGAGTGAAAATGCCGCGCCAGTCTCTTGCGCCAAGAATGACACCTTTGTCGAGGAACTTGAAGAATTCGCGAGTGCCGTGCGAGGCAATGGAAAGCCGGAAATGGACGGCGATCGTGCCACGACTTCGCTCGCGGTGGTACGCGCCGGAATACTGTCCGCACGCGACGGGCGCCGGGTTGAGATAGCGGAGATCTTGAATAGCGACTGATTGGAGGAAGTCATGAATGCATGGAAGAAAATTCCTGTCTTCAGTTGCACGATATTCCTCAGCTTGGCAGCTGTTTCTGGGGCGCAGGAGCAGGTTTTTCCGCAGAAAAATGTAATCGAGATGACAGTGCTTTTTCCTGCGGGGTCGTCGGCGGACGTGACTGCGCGCTTGCTCGCAGACGGCATGGGCAAACAGCTCGGCACGAACGTGGTTGTCATCAACCGGCCCGGAGCAGGCGGCGCCATCGGCTATAAATACGTCGCCGCGCAGAAAGCCGACGGCTATTCGCTGGTGTGGAACTCCAATTCGATCTCGACCACTTACTATTCGGGCACGCTGGCGTTCAATTACGAAGCTTTCGATCCAGTGGCGCGGGCGCTGAACGAATCGCCAGTGTTGGCGGTACGCACTGAGTCAAAATGGAAAACGCTTGCAGATGCGATCGCCGCAGCCAAATCCCAGCCTAAGGGAATTACGGTAGGCAATTCCGGCGTCGGCAGTCATACCCATATTTCGTCGGCGGCATTGTTCAAGGCGGCTGGAGTGGAAGTATTAGATGTGCCGTTCGGGGCGGCGCAGGTGGTAACGAGTCTTCTGGGCGGCCAAGTGGACGCAGTCATGCAACTGCCGGCGGCGCTCTCGGCATACGTCAAGGCTGGGCAGGTGCGGCTCCTTGCATCGCTGACATCCAGCCGCGACCCGGCATTTCCTGATGTCCCGACCGCGCGCGAACAAGGCTATGATGTTTCGCTCGAAGCGTGGCGAGGCGTGGCAGCGCCCAAGGGCACGCCAAAGAACGTCATCGTCGCGCTCGAGAACGCGATCAAGAAAACGGTGGAGAGTCCTGAATTCGTGCAAGCTTGCGAACGGCTTGGCGCGCGCCCGGCCTTCATGCCGGCGTCTAACTTCGCTCAGTTGATTGCGAAGGAAGACGCGGACCTCGCCCGCATCATGGACACCATTGGGCTAAAGAAACAGCCGTGACTGTCTAGAACAGCCCAACGATTTTTCCATCGGTGCCGACGTCAATGCTGTCAGCCGCCGGCACCTTCGGCAGTCCCGGCATGGTCATGATCTCACCGCAGATCGCGACAACAAATTCGGCACCGGCTGAGAGCCGTACTTCGCGCACATTCACGATGTGGTCGCTCGGCGCACCCTTGAGGTCGCCATTGGTTGAGAAGCTGTACTGAGTTTTGGCGATACAGATCGGTAGCTTGCCGTAACCCATCTTCTCGAAGGACTCGAGCTGTTCGCGCACCGGCTGGTGCACGTCGATTTCCTTGGCCCGGTAGATTTCCTTGGCGATGGTACGAATCTTCTCGATTAGCGGCATTTCGTCGGGATAGAGCAGCTTCAGCTTGCTCTTGCCGCCCTCGGCGATCTTGACGACGGCCTTCGCAACGTCGGCCGCCCCCTTACCGCCTTCAGCCCAGTGGTCGGCCATGACGGCCTCAACGCCCAGCTTCTTGCAAGCCTCTTTCACCAAAGCGATTTCGGCTTCGGTATCGGCGGAGAAGCGATTGATCGAAACCACCGGCACAATGCCGAATTTCTGCATGTTCTCGACGTGACGAGCAAGATTGCTCATGCCGCTTTCCAGCGCCTTGAGGTTTTCTTTCTTCAAATCTTCTTTCTTCACGCCGCCATGCATCTTGAGCGCGCGGATTGTCGCGACCAGCACAGCACAAGCGGGCTCGAGTCCGGTCTTGCGGCACTTGATGTCGAGGAACTTCTCGCCGCCGAGATCGGCGCCGAACCCGGCTTCCGTCACCACGTAGTCGGCAAGCTTCAGTGCAGTTGTCGTCGCCAACACCGAATTGCAGCCATGTGCGATATTGGCGAAGGGGCCACCGTGGATGAAAGCTGGCGTGCCCTCGAGTGTCTGTACTAGATTAGGCGCAAGCGCTTCTTTCAGCAGCACCGTCATCGCGCCATGCGCCTTGAGATCGCGTGCACGAACAGGCTTTCGGTCGCGCGTGTAAGCGACAATAATATTACCGAGCCGCTCTTTAAGATCGTCGAGATTCTTGGCGAGACAGAAAATCGCCATCACTTCCGAAGCGACCGTGATATCGAAGCCGGCTTCGCGCGGATAGCCGTTGGCCACGCCGCCAAGCGAACAGACGATCTCACGCAGCGCCCGATCATTCATATCCATCACGCGCCGCCAAGCAACGCGGCGGCTATCAATGCCAAGCGCGTTACCCCAATAGACGTGATTGTCGATCAGTGCCGATAGCAGATTATGCGCCGACGTAATGGCATGGAAGTCACCCGTAAAGTGCAGGTTAATGTCTTCCATCGGGACGACCTGCGCGTATCCGCCGCCGGCAGCGCCGCCCTTCATGCCGAAGGAGGGGCCTAGCGATGGTTCGCGAAGCGCCAGCATCGCCTTCTTGCCGATGAAATTGAGCGCGTCGGTAAGGCCAACCGTGGTGGTCGTCTTGCCCTCACCGGCGGGAGTTGGAGTGATCGCCGAAACAAGGATTAGCTTTCCGTTCGGCTTCGACTGCAACGACTTGATGTAGTCCATCGAGATCTTAGCTTTGAAATGGCCATAAGGTTCGAGGTTCTCGGCTGCGATTCCGAGTTTTTCCTTCGCAAGCTCCATGATCGGCCGCTTCTTGGCAGCTTGTGCGATTTCAATATCGGATTTTGGATTGGCATGTTGCGAGGCGGGCATTGCGATTGAACCTTCCTAAAGGGCAGGGAATTAGACGAATCTCGTTCCGGTCTTGACGCTGGCGGCATTCACATATTCGCCGCCGGTTTGCTTTGCGCCACCATCGGGCTGTACGCGCAGGATTTTGATGCGGCCGTCAGCGACGGAAACCGTAAATCCTTCGCCGTCCACTTCGACGACTTCGCCGGTTTTTCCGCCGATGCCTTTCGGATCGCGCGCCGGAATCGGCTTGATATCAAACACCTTAACTTTGGCGCCGTTCAGTGTCGTCCATGCGCCCGGGGCCGGATTGCATCCGCGGATCAAGCGATCGATCTGTTCCCACGGCTTGCCCCAATCAATGCGTGCATTGTCAGGACCGCAGCGGCCTTCATACGTCGCCTTCGATTCATCCTGCTTGATGCGTGGCGCATTGCCGGCTTTGACGAGATCGACCGACTCGAGCATGGCATCGACGCCCATGGGAAACAGACGATCGAAGTAAACCGTGCCGAGCGTGTCGGTACCGCTAATCGGTGTTTTCTTCTGCAAGAGCACATCGCCGGTGTCCAAGCCATTGTCTGGCCAGAAGATCGACAGACCGGTTTCTTTCTCGCCTTTGATGATCGGCCAATTGATTGCGCTTGCGCCGCGATAGGCGGGCAGGAGCGATGGATGATACTGAATCGAGCCGTGCGTCGGCGTATTGAGAAATTCTTCCGGCACGAACAGCGTGACGAACGCCATCACCTGCAGGTCGGGCTTCAGCGCTTTGAACTCGTCCCAAACTTCTTGCTTGCGATAGGAAGCTGGTTGAAAAATCGGAAGCTTCGCAGCGAGCGCGGCTTCCTTGAGCGGGTCTGGTTTCTGACCGGGTTTTTCTGGCGCAACATACACGCCGACGATATTTTCACCGCGTTTCAAAAGCGCTTCTAGGACTGCTTTTCCGAACGCCTGCTGACCATGCACCACAATACGCATGACTGCCCCCAACCACTTCATATTTGGCGCGGCGAACCGCGCGGGAATTGAAAACGCGCAGGGCGATCAAGCCGCGGCGCGCTTTTTCTCTTCTGCGGTAATCGCTCCGGACGTCTTGATCTCCGCAACCTCCTTCGCCGAATAGCCAAGGACCTTGCTGAGGATTTCTTCCGTATGCTCGCCGAGAAGCGGCGAGCGCGTCACTTTGGTAATCGAGTCCGACATCTTCACCGGATTGCCGACCGTGAGGTATTTGCCGCGGGTCGGATGATCGACTTCGACGACCGTGCCGGTCTTGCGCAACGACGGTTCCTCCGCGATTTCCTTCATCGACAGGATCGGACCGACCGGGATGTCGACCTTGTTGCAGATTTCCATCACCTCGAACTTCGTCTTGGTCATGGTCCACTGCTCGATCGTTTGAAAGATGTGACCGAGCTTCGGCAAGCGTGCCGGCGGTTTGGCGTACTCGGGATCGGTTTTCCATTCCGGCTTGCCGATCAGATCGCAGATTGTGCCCCACACCGGCGCTTGCGTGATGAAATAGATGTAAGCGTCGGGATCGGTCTCCCAACCTTTGCATTTGAGAATCCAGCCCGGCTGACCGCCGCCTGAATCATTGCCCGCGCGCGGCGTTGCATCGCCGAAGGGAATGTTCTGGCCGTATTGGCTGTATTCGGTGAGCGGCCCCGCTTTCAGCCGTTGCTGATCGCGCAGCTTCACGCGGCAGAGATTGAGCACGCC
>Ga0070696_100001766_pt1 | contig 14180 bp, 12 predicted proteins | sample KBSK1253metaG_FD_65474 | JGI IMG/M metagenome (GOLD analysis project Ga0070696, IMG submission 65474) | Corn, switchgrass and miscanthus rhizosphere microbial communities from Kellogg Biological Station, Michigan, USA - KBS K1-25-3 metaG | ecosystem: Host-associated > Plants > Roots >... | reverse complement strand
TCGATGAGGCCGAGATCCTTGAGAGCCATGCTTACGAAGCGCGCGTACATCAGGTGCAGCACCGCGTGCTCGTTCCCGCCGATGTAGGAATGCACGGGCAACCACCGCCGCGTGAGCTCCGCATCGAACGGAACATCGTCACGATCGCTGCTCGGATAGCGCAGGAAATACCACGCGCTATCGAGAAAAGTGTCGGACACGTCGGTCTCGCGCCGCGCCCGGCCGCCGCATTTCGGGCAGGTCGTCTCGTACCACTCGCGAACGCGCGCAAGCGGGCTGATCCCGGAATCGTCGGGCTTGAAATCCTCGACGCGCGGCAACAGCACCGGCAGATCTTTCTCCGGCACCGGCACCGGACCGTCCTTGTCGCAATGGATGATCGGGATCGGCGGACCCCAATAACGCTGCCGCGAGATGCACCAATCGTGCAGCCGATACGTGACCTTCGCCTCCGCGGCCTTGCGCTCCGCCAACCAGGCGACGGCGCACATTGGCGGCGCCGCCGAACGACTGCGGGAAGAGATCGGTTGTCCGCTGACGCCAGGTGAACGGCTCAGTCACGACCGGCATATGGCCGCGGCTCGCGCCGCCCTGGGAGATGACGTTGCATTCAACCGAGCTTGGAAGGAGGGTCGCGCCATATCGCCCGAGCAAGCGATCGAGATTTCATTGAAAGCTGCGGTTGATCGTGAATGAGGAATAGATTGAATTCTGCCGGTTGGTCACCACATCGTCCTGGTTTTGCGGTGGCAACATGGTGTGCAACGGCGCGATAGCAGCATGCAAATGACGCGATCGCGTCGCAGCTGCAACGTGCGTAATCCCGGTCGATGGCTACCACCCTTGTCAGAACTTGACGCCGTCGATCGTCGTCAGCGTAACTCCGGACGACACCAACGGCGCGTTGGCGAAATGCCACGCCGTGTACTGTTCCGCGTACGCGTTGTCGGCGGACATGCCATCGACCGGCACGATCACCTTGAAGCCTTTCATCACGGCGGTGCTCGCTGTATAGAGCACTGCGCCGTGTGCGGCCGCGCCGACCATGATCACCGTCTTCACGCCCTTGCCCTTCAGGAACGACTCGAGCTCGGTGTTCGCGAACTTGTCGACGCCCGACGAGACGATCGACTCGCCGGCAGCCGGCGCGAGCTCCTCGGGGAGATCGGCGGGCTTTCCGCCGCCGCCCAGCGACCAGGCAACCGGAACCCCCGCGGCGCGCGCGGCGACCAGCAGCGACTTCACGCGCGGAATCGACGCGATGCACCGCGGCCTGCGTTGCATGTTGCACGTCTGCTTGTTGAAATCGAGCATCAGCAACGCGGTCGTTGCCTTGTCGCGCCGTGCTAAGGCAGGAGCACCGCGGCCGAGCTACTGCGCCGCGCGATACAGCGCGCATCTGGATACTCGGGAACCGCCCTTGACACGCCCGCGCCGCTGCGTTTTGATGTCAGCGAGTCTGCGGTGACCGACCGCGCTCGATCCCGGTCGGATACCCTTCCGAGGAGACGACCATGCTCGAAACGCTCCGTCCCGACCCGACGTTCTATCCGTCACCGCGCCTCGCCATGGAGGCGGATCCGGAGCGCATCGCGTACACCGCGCTGCTCTCGCCGGATCGCTCACGACCCGACGCGCTCGCCGTGATCGATGTGGACAGTACGTCAAAAACCTTCGGCACGATGCTGTACCGGCTCGACATGCCGGTGCGCGGCGACGAGTTTCACCACTTCGGCTGGAACGCCTGCTCGTCGGCACTCTCGCCGCTGTCCGGGCACGCCTTTCTGAGGCGGCGTTATCTCATTATCCCGGGCATCCGCTCGTCGCGCCTCTACGTGGTGGACACGCAGCCCGACCCGCGTCGGCCGAGCATCGCCCGAATCATCGAGCCCGAAGAGGTGCTGCGCAAGACGGGTTACTCGCGTCCCCACACCGTGCACTGCGGCCCGGAGGGCATCTACATCAGCACGCTGGGTGGGGCCGGTGCCGATGGCACCGACGGCGTGCCGGGCGTGTTCATCCTGGATTGCGAGAGCTTCGATATCCTCGGCAAGTGGGAGATCGAGCGCGGGCCGCAGAAGCTGCACTATGACTTCTGGTGGAACCTGCCGCGCGACTACATGGTGTCGAGCGAATGGGGATTGCCGCCGCAGTTCGAGAACGGCATCGTCGCCGAGGACCTGCTCGCGAACCGGTACGGCCATGCGATCCATTTCTGGGATCTTCGCGCACGCAAGCATGTGCAGACGCTCGACCTCGGCGCCAATCATCAGATGGCGCTCGAATTGCGGCCGGCGCACGATCCGGCACGCGAATACGGCTTCCTCGGTGTGGTCGTGGACACGAGCAACCTCGAAGGCTCGATCTGGACGTGGTACCGGGAGTCCGCCGGCAAGTTCGCCATCAGGAAGACGGCGACGATTGCGGCAGAGCCGGCCGATGCCGATCTGCTGCCGCCACTGCTGAAGGGCTTCGGTGCCGTGCCGCCGCTGATCAGCGACATCGATCTCTCGCTCGATGACCGCTTTCTCTATGTTGCCTGCTGGGGCACGGGCGAGCTCAAGCAATACGACGTTTCCGATCCGATGAAACCCCGTGTTGCCGGCAGCGTGCGGATCGGCGGCATTGCGCAGCGCGGCGCGCATCCCAGCGGACGCCGCTTCGGCGGCGGGCCGCAGATGACCGAGATCAGCCGCGACGGCAAGCGCGTGTACTTCACCAATTCGCTCTACAGCACCTGGGACGCGCAGTTCTATCCCGACGGCGTGCCTGGCGCGCAGGTGATGTGCCACGTCGGCGCGAGCGGCGGCCTGACCCTCGATCCAAAGTTCTACGTCGATTTCGGTCCGGACTACGGCGCCCATCAGGTCCGTCTCGAAGGCGGTGATTGCTCGACCGATTCGTTCTGCTATACATCCGCTTGAGCAGAGCCGATGCGTTCGGCGGTCGCGTCACGTGACGGGTGGCGCTCACACGAGCCTGTGGATCATGGTCATCGCCTTCGGCGTCTATCACGGGCTGAACCCGGCGATGGGCTGGCCGCTGGCGGTCGCGAACGGACTGACGGCAAAGCGTGATGCCGCGGTCTTCGCGACCGCATGGCCGCTTGGCGCAGGACACTTCTTCGCGATGGCGATCGTGCTGGTGCCGTTCGCGCTGCTGGCGTGGTACGTGGAATGGAGCCGCGCGATCCGCCTCGGCGCGGGCGCGCTGGTGCTGCTGTTCGGCGCATACCGGCTGATCGATCGCCGACACCCGCGCTTTCTCGCACGCGTGCGGCCGACGCAGCTTACGTGGTGGTCATTCCTGATGGCGACCGCGCATGGCGCCGGACTGATGCTCGTGCCCGTCGCGTTGAGCCTTTGCACGCCGGCCGGGGTCTTGGCCTCCCCGCCTGCGGCGTCCGGCCACGCGGCATCGATGGCGCTGATGCGCTCGGGGTTCACCATGGCGATTGCGGTATCGGTCGTCCATACGCTCGCGATGATCGCGGCCGGCCTGGGCGTAGCGTGGGTCGTCTACCGTTATCTCGGATTGCGCTTTCTGACGCGCGCCTGGCTCAATCTCGAGACCCTATGGGGAGCAACGCTTGTCGTGACCGGGGCGGTGAGTTGCGCGATGGCGCTCGCGGTGCCATCCTGACGACGAGCCAGAAGGATTCGATGCCATGACCGAACCCGTCATCATCACCGTCGCCATCACCGGGTCGGTACCGCGCAAGAAGGACAATCCGGCAATTCCGGTCACGCCCGCCGAACAGATCGAATCGACGCATCAGGCGTTCGAGGCGGGCGCGTCGCTCGTGCATGTTCACGTGCGCAATCCCGACGAATCGTCGAGCTCCGATCCCGAGTTGTTCGCGCAGGTGCAGGAGGGCATCCGCAAGCACTGCCCGGGCATGATCGTGCAGTTCTCCACCGGCGGGCGCGGCCGCGATCAGGCGGCGCGCGGGGCAATGCTGCATCTCAGGCCGGACATGGCGTCGCTTGCCACGGGCTCGGTCAATTTCCCGACCAGCATCTACGAGAATCCGCCGGACTTTGTCGAAGGTCTCGCGCAAACGATGCTGGACTACGACATCAAGCCCGAAATCGAAATCTTCGACCTGGCGATGCTCTACAACGCCGCGAACCTCGTGCAGAAGGGGTTGCTGCGCACTCCGCCTCACGTGCAGTTCGTGCTCGGCATTCCGAACGCATTGCCGATGCGGCGTTCGGTCTTCGACTTCCTGCGATCCGAATTGGCCGACGTTCTGCCCGGCGCCACCTGGGTGGCGGCCGGTATCGCTCGACATCAATGGGAAGTGAACCAGTGGTGCCTCGAAACCGGCGGCCACTGTCGCACCGGCCTTGAAGACAACACGCGATTCGATCGGACGCGTCTTGCCGCGAGCAACGCCGAACTGGTCGGCAGGGTCGCATCTGCCTGCGGCGAATACGGGCGCCATGTGGCATCGCCCGCCGAAGCGCGGCGGATTCTCGGCCTGCATTGAGGTTCATGTCAGTCGGGAAGGGCCGCCCCGACCGACTGACCAGCCCCCTGGGGGGCAGCAAGCGGAGCGAGCGTGGGGGATGTTTCATCCTAGGCGCCGCCGGGAACTCGCCCGATCCCGGGCAGCTTCAGCGCGGGATGCCGAAAATCGATGCCGGTGACAAGCCCGAACAGGTTGAGCTCCAGCCCCTCGTCGCGCGCGGCGGTCACGCCGACGACGCCACCGACGGATAGCTGGTAGCCGGTGCCGCTCGGCGTTGGCGAAACCCATTGCCCGATGGGCAGGTAGTCCTTGCCGATCGCAAGCGCAGGCATCGCGAGATGCAATTCGGGAATGGCGCGACCGACATACGCGATGAACGTGTTGCTGTTCGGGCCGGGCCACGCACGGTACGTCGCGTAACGGTAATCGGCCGCGACTTTCACGAGCTTCGCGATGGCCGCCTCGGCGCTCGCACCCCGCGCATCGCCGATGAGCCGCGGCGCGCGGCCATACCACTCCGCATCGGGCGCTTCGTCATCGGAAATCGCGAGTCCCGATCCGCCACTGCGCGCATGCCACCCGATGACTTCGTAGCGGGTGTAGCGATCGGCGTGCGCAGGCTTCGCGGCAATCCACGTGTGCACGGCGAATGCGCCGCGCCAACCGAACGTGCGGCTTGCGTACACCTGCACGACGGCATCCGGATACGTGCGCGGATCGGGTGCTAGGCCCGTGGGCCGGTGCGTGGCGGTGCGCCAGTCGCCGTGCATCGAGACGCTGCCGAACGCGAGGGTCAGCAACGGTCCGGACAGCATCAGCGCGAAGACGATAACGAACCATCCGAGCGCGCGGATGCTGCCGCTGCCGATCGGCGTTCGCGCTCCATTCATGCGGTCCTTTCGGCCGGCACCGGCTCGCGCGCAGTCAGAAATACGCGAATGCGCTCGATTTCCGCTTCCAGCGCCGATCGGAAATGCCGATCGCGCGGAGGCCGTCCGGCGACATAGCCTGCGTCACTCGTCAGCGCCTCGTCGTTCAGCGCGAGATTCGCCCACCCGATCACCTGTTCTCTCCATAACATCGGCAACGCATAGTAGCCGAGCTTGCGCTTCGCGACGGGAGTGTAGGCCTCGAAGCGATAGGCCCAGTCCCAGAATCGCTCGAAGCGGGCGCGATCCCACACGAGCGGATCGAACGGCGCCAGCAAGCGGACCTCGTCGTCGAGCGCCTCGCGCGCCGCCTGCGGCGCCTCACCGTCGGGCCAATACCATTCCGCGCCGTCGACGCGGGCATGCGCGAGCCGGCGCTTCGTGCGCGCCAGCGCGGCATCCAGCCCGCGCTGCAGTTGCGGCGCGCCGAAGCGCAATCGCCGCACGAGCTGGCCGAGGCTCGCCGCCGGCAGCGGCGCGTATTGGCGAACCGCCACATCGATCAGCGCATCCAGACGCAAAGCCGGCGATAGCAGTTCCTGGGCGTCGCTTCGCTCCATGCGCGCGGAATAGATGCGAATGCCGCCGCGGCGGCGCGCGACGCGTAGCCATCCGCGGTAATGCATCGCGTCGAGCAGATGGGTCGTCGCATTCGACGATCCGCCCCAGGCGTTGACGACGGCGCCGTGCGCGAAGCGCTCGTCGACGTCGCGGGGATGCACTTCGCCGCGCTGGCGCACGAACGCCAGCACCGCCTGCGCACGCTTCTTTTTCGCCAGGCTCCACGGCGTGCGCACGACGCGCGGGTGCATGAGCGCGTGGTGCGCGCGCGGCAGGAACCCGTAGTTGACGAAAAAATCCTCCTCGATGTCGAGCGTCGGATAGCGCCGGTCGAGATCGCCCGCGCGGTAACCGGCGACGCGATGCCGCAGCACGAGGTCCTGCGCACGCGCCGGCGCGCGGATTGGATCGGCCTGCACGAACCCGAGGCGATCGAGCGCGCTACACAAATCGGTGCGGAAAGAAAGGCTTCGCGCAATCGCAAAGCGCCGCAGGTCGGCAAGCTCGACGGGGGATGACAAGGGAAGCGCGCGATCGACAAGCGGCAAAACGTCGTTGCCTATTTTAACGGTACTGATGGCGCCCGATTTCCGGTCGGTCGATCGTTGAGCAAGCGTTCATCGCGACCTGTCGGCGATCGCGGACGTCGGACCGACGCGTACAGGGATTTCAGCCGACGGCCGGATTCGCCGGCATTCGAATGCGTCAATATTGACGTCGGTGCTTGACGCATGATCTTCCGGCGCGTCCGACAGTACGACGCGGGGCCGGCGAGACGTGACCCATTTTGCAGGTTGGCCGGAACGTCGCATTGCGCGATCGCGGTAACGATGCCCGGAGCCTCGACGCTCCGCCGGCCCGGCCTCCTTCGTTTCGTCTTCCGGTCGAAACGCTTCCCCAGCCGGACGAAACGACGTGCGGGCCCACCTGCCTGCACGCGATCTACACGTATTGGGGCGACCGTGAGCCGCTCGCCACTGTCATTGACCGGATGTGGCGGCTCGAGCACGGCGGTACGTACGCGGTGTTTCTCGGCTGTGACGCGCTTGCCAAGGGCTATCGCGCACGCATTTACACGTACAACCTCTCGTTGTTCGACCCGACATGGTTCACGCAGCCGCACGTCGACATCGCTGCGCGACTCGCGCGCCAGCGCGATCTGAAAGACGAGCGGCGCGGCCAGCATGCGACCGACGGCTATCTCGAGTTTTTGAAGAACGGCGGACGGCTTCGCTTCGCCAATCTGTCGCAGCACCTGATACGCGGAATCCTCCGTTGCCGGTTGCCGATCGTGACCGGACTGTCGTCGACGTACCTCTATCGCTCCGCGCGCGAGTTGCCCGACGGAACGCCCGACGACGTCCGTGGGCACCCGGTTGGCCATTTCGTCGTCATCGCCGGCTGGGACGATCGGCGTCGACGCGTCCTCGTCGTCGATCCGTACCAGCCGAACCCCTGGGGGCCGTCGCACGAGTACTGGATCGGCATCGATCGCGTCCTGGCGGCCATCCTGCTCGGCATCGTCACGCACGACGCGAACCTGCTCGTCGTGTATCCGCCGAAAGCAACACGCATCTCCGCGCCATGAGCATCCTTGTCGTCGTCAATCACCAGCGCGACTGGCCGTTCGAGATCGAGAGCACGCGCATCGTCACTGCGCGCGAATACCTGACCGATCCGGCGTACAGCGAGAATCAGTCGGCGCGCGTCATCAACCTCTGCCGCACCGACCGGTACCAGAGTCGCGGCTACTACGTATCGCTGCTCGCCGAGGCGCGCGGCCATCGGCCGCTGCCGGAGGTCAAGACGCTCGGCGATCTGCAATCCGGCGAGCCCGACCGGCTGCTGAACGGAAGCGCGAGCGACCAGTTGCAGCGCGCGCTGCCGGCTGCCGGCGATTCCGCCTGCACGCTGGACGCGTATTTCGGCCGCGACCCGCACAAGCAAAACGACGGCCTCGCGCAGCAACTGTTCGCGGCGCTGCGAATACCGTTGCTGCGCGCGCATTTCGAGCGTCCGAGCCGGCGCTGGCGCCTGCGCTGCGTCGAGGTTCTGAGCGTGTCCGATATCGAGCCGGCGCGCCGGCCCTTCGTTGCCGAGGCAGCACGCGATTACGTGACACGCAGCAGCCGGCCGCGCGTGCGCGAGTCGAGCCCCGGCACGCCGTCGATCGCGCTGCTCTACAACGAGGATGAGCCCGATCCGCCATCCAATCCGGAAGCGATCGAGAAGTTGTGCTCGGCAGCACGCACCCTCGGCATGCGCCCTTCGATCATCGGCCGGGACGACATCGACCGCCTGCCGCAATTCGATGGCCTCTTCATTCGCGATACGACCGGCGTGAATCACTACACCTACCAGTTCGCGCGGCGCGCCGCCGCCGACGGACTCGTCGTCGTCGACGATCCCGATTCGATCCTCAAGTGCACGAACAAGGTCTATCTGAACGAGCTTCTGTCGCGCCACCGCGTGCCGGTGCCGAAGACGCTGATGGTCCATCGCGACAACGTCGACCAGATCGTTCCGGCGCTCGGACTGCCCTGCATCGTCAAGCAGCCGGACAGTGCGTTCTCGCTCGGTGTGGCGAAAATCGAAACCGTGGAGGCATTGCACGACGTCGTCGATCGGCTGCTCGTCAAATCGGACCTCGTAATCGCGCAGGCATGGCTGCCGACGGCGTTCGACTGGCGCGTCGGCGTATTCGACCGACGACCGCTCTACGTCTGCAAGTACTTCATGGCTCCCGGGCACTGGCAGGTGGTGAAGCGCGAATCGGGACGCACGACCGAGGGTTCGACGCAGGCGCTGTCGGTGGGCGAAGCACCCGAGATCGTCGTGCGCACCGCGGTACGCGCCGCGAACCTGATCGGCGACGGACTCTACGGCGTGGATCTCAAGCAGGACGACCAGCAGTGCTACGTGATGGAGGTGAACGACAACCCGAACCTCGACGCCGACAACGAGGATGGTGTGCTGAAGGACGCACTCTACCGCGAAGTGATGGGCGTATTCCTGCGCCGCATTCACGAGCGCAAGCGCGTGACGGCATCGTGAGCGGCGACGGCCACGAGCGACGGGCCCGATGATCGGCGCGCAGTCCCCGCTATCGGCATTCTCGGGCTACGGCATCGAACTCGAGTACATGATCGTCGATGCCGAATCGCTCGCGATCCGGCCCATTGCAAGCCAGTTGCTGGAGGATCTCGCGCGGCGGGACACACCGGTTTCCGGGCGCACCGGGATCGGCTGGTCGAACGAGCTCGTGCGGCACGTCGTCGAAATCAAGAACATCGCACCGAGCGTCGATCTCGCCCCGCTCCCCGCGCGCTTCCACGACGAGATCCACGCGGCCAATCGACTGCTCGCGACGCACGGCGCGCGTCTCATGCCGACCGCAATGCATCCCTGGATGAACCCGGCCACCGAAACCGCCCTTTGGGACGAACCGATCTATCGCACGTACGACCGGGTCTACGGCTGCAATGCGCATGGCTGGGCGAACCTGCAAAGCATGCACGTCAACCTGCCGTTTGCCGACGATGCGCAATTCGCGCGGCTGCACGCGGCGATCCGGCTGATCGTGCCGATGTTGCCGGCGCTCGCGGCGAGCTCGCCGATCGCCGAGGGTGTTGCGACCGGCCAGCTCGATTTCCGGCTCGACGTGTATCGCAGGATCTGCGCGATCACGCCCGCCGTCGCCGGGCGCGTCATCCCGGAAACAGTCGAAACGCGCGCCGAATACGAAGCGAAGATCCTGGCGCCGATGTACGACGAGATTGCGCCTCATGATCCGGATGGCCTGTTGCGGCACGAATGGCTCAACTCGCGCGCCGCCATCGCACGCTTCGACCGCAACGCGATCGAGATTCGCGTCATCGACGTGCAGGAATGTCCGCAGGCTGACGCGGCGATCGCCGCCGCGACATCGGCCGCGGTGAAGGCGCTCTACGACGAGCGCTACGCGCCACTCGACGAGCAGCAGGCGATCGCGACCGAAACGCTGCACGACATCCTGCTCAAAACGATCCGTGACGCCGACGAGGCCGTCATCGGGCACGTCGAATATCTGCACGCGCTCGGCATGCCGAAGGCGCGATGCACGGCGCGCGCGATCTGGTCCGCGCTGCTCGAAGGCATCGCGAACGGCGCCTGGTGGCGCGCGTCGATCGACCTGATGCTGCGCGAAGGTCCGCTCGCCCGGCGCATCCTGCGCGCCCTCGACGGCAGCATCGATCGCGCGCGGCTTCATGCGGTTTACAGCGCGCTGTGCCAGTGTCTCGAAGACGGTCGGATGTTCCGGTGATTCCCGCGCACGCGGAATCCCGGAATCCCGACCCGCGGCTTCGGCGAACGAAGGTCGCCTACGTCGTCACCTGCGAGCACGGCGGCAACCGGATTCCGGCCGTCTACACGTCGCTGTTCCGCGGGAAGCGGCGTTTGCTCAGCTCGCATCGCGGCTACGATCCCGGCGCGCTCGACGTGGCGCGAGCGCTCGCGCATACGCTCGGCGCGGTGCTCATCGTTTCGACCGTGAGCCGTCTGCTGGTCGAGCTGAATCGCTCGCCCGGTCGGCAATTCCGGAACTCGCCGGTGATGCGTAACGCGTCGCCCGACCTGCGCGAGTTCGTGCGGCGGCGCTATTACGAGCCTTATCGGCGCGACGTGGAGACGTTGGTCGCGAAAGCGATCGCTGCCGGAACGCGCGTCGTGCACATTTCGTCGCATTCGTTCACGCCTTCGCTCGATGGCGACGTGCGCCGCGCCGATGTCGGTCTGCTGTACGATCCGGCGCGCGCGGGCGAGCGCGACCTTTGCGTTCGATGGCAGCGCGCACTCAGAGCGCGTGCGCCCGGCTGGATCGTGCGCCGCAATTACCCTTATCTCGGGCGCAGCGACGGCCTCACGTCGCATCTGCGGAAGCGCCATGCCGACGTCGCGTACGCGGGCATCGAGCTCGAGATCAACCAGGAACGCGTGCAAAACGGCGCGTTGCCCACGCGCGATCGGCGCGCGATCACCTGGGCGCTTCTCGACGCGCTTGCCTCGCAACACGCGACGGGCCGCTCAGATGCTCGTTGAAGAACGCGAGCGTGCGCGACCAGGCGAGCTTCGCGGCCGCTTCGTCGTAGCGCGGCGTCGTGTCGTTGTGGAAGCCGTGATTGACGCCGGGATACGTGTACTCCTGATACCTGATGTGATTCCTGTCGAGCGCCTCCTTCCACGCCGGCCATCCGGCGTCGATGCGATCGTCAAGGCCCGCGTAATGGATGAGTAGCGGCGCCTTGATCTTCGCGGTATCTTCGGCGCTCGGCTGCGCGCCATAAAACGGCACCGCCGCGGCAAGATCGGGAATGCGCACGGCCATCGTGTTCACGATGCCGCCGCCGAAGCAGAAGCCGACTGCGCCGACATGGCCGTTGCATTCCGGCCGCGACTTCAGAAACGGAACCGCCGCGAGCAGGTCCTCGGTGCGCTTCGCCGGATCGAGGCTCGCGAAGCGTTTTGCCGCCTTCTCGTCGTCGCCGGGATAGCCGCCCACCGGCGTCAGCGCGTCGGGCGCGAACGCGACGTAGTTTTCGACGGCAAGGCGCCGTGCGACATCCTCGATGTACGGATTGAGGCCGCGGTTCTCGTGGATGACGACGACGCCGGGCAGCTTTCCGCCATCGTTCGCCGGACGCGCGAAGTAGCCGCGCATCGTGCCCGACCCCTTCGGCGACGGGTACGACAGGTATTCCGCGTGGATGCGCGGATCGTCCTTCGCCACTTGTTGCGCGAGTGCGTAATTGGGTCGCAGGCTCTCGAGCATCGCTGCGGCCGTCATGCCGCCAAGGGCGAACTTCGCGGCCCGATCGAGAAAGGCGCGCCGGTCGATGAAGCCGTGCACGTAGCCGTCGAAAAGCTTCAGGACCCCCGGTGGAAAATCGCTCGCCTTCATCCGCTCCATCGCGCTGCTCCTTTCACGCCGTGTATCGACAACAGAGCGTCGGAGCCGGCGGAAAGTTCAGGCGACGCCGGCGAGCACGATGGCATCTTCCGGCGTGAAGGCGACGCCGGCCTGCGCGCCGCGCGCGAGCGGTGCGTCGACATCCGCGTCGAACAGGAGCAGGTCGCCCCACGGCGTGCCGAGCACATACTCGATGCGGCTGCCGAGATAGGCGGCGCGGCGGCATTCGGCGGACAGCAATCCGTCGCCAGCGGTCGTGAGCCGCAGGCGATGCGGCCGCACGGCGAGTGTCGCGGGTCCGGCCGGGACGCCATTGGCGCGCACGCGGACGCTTACCGCGTTCGCACGGAACGACGCGCCTTCCGGTCCGTGGATCAACTCTCCTGCGACGAGATTCGCGTCGCCGATGAAATCGGCAAGGAAGCGGCTCGCCGGGGCATCGTAAAGCTGCGACGGCGTTCCCTGCTGCGCGATGCATCCGCGATCCATCACGATCACCTGGTCGGAGACGGCGAGCGCTTCCTCCTGGTCGTGCGTGACATAAATCACAGTCAGTGCAAGCGACTGCTGAAGCTCGCGAATCTCCTGCCGCACGCGCCGGCGCAATTTGGCGTCGAGGTTCGACAGCGGCTCGTCGAACAGCAGCACCGCGGGTTCGAGCACCAGCGAGCGCGCGACGGCGACGCGCTGCTGCTGGCCGCCGGAGAGCTCCGACGGCAGCCGCTGCTCGAGCCCTGCGAGGCCCAGCATCGCGAGCTTTGCATGCGCGGCTTCGCGGGCTTTCATCTTCGTCGCACCCATTGCCAACGGGCCGTAGCACACGTTGTCGAGGACGTTCATGTGCGGAAACAGCGCGTACGACTGGAACACCATGCTGACGTCGCGCTCGTTCGCCGCGCGATGCGTGACGTCGTGGCCGCCGATCAGGATGCGTCCACTCGTCACCGGCTCGAGGCCCGCCACCATTCGCAGCGTCGTTGTCTTGCCGCAGCCGGACGGGCCGAGGAGCGTTACGAGCTCCCCCGGCCGGACCTCGAACGACACGCCGGCGACCGCCGTCACGTCGTTGTAGCGCTTGGTGACGTGGTCGAAGACGACGCCACCCGATGTCTTGGTCATATGATCCTCATTGCGGTGCGACCACGACGGCGGCGACACGCCGGCCGAGGCGCGCCTCGCCGACGAACTTCTGCATGCCGAGCAGCACCGCAAGCATGAAGAGCATCAGCACCGTCGAATACACGATGGCGAGCGGATATTCGCCGGCCTCGACGCGGTTGATGATGTAGACGGTCGACAGGTTGTACTTCGCGGTCGCGAGAAAGATCACCGCGGAGACCGCCGTCATCGCGCGCGTGAAGCTGAACACGAGCGTGACGAGAATCGCCGAACGCAGCAGCGGCATCACGACGCGCGTCAGCGTGCGCAGCGTGGATGCGCGCAGCGTCGCCGACGCCTCATCGAGCGTGCGGTCGATCTGCGCGAGCGATGCGACGCCCGAGCGCACGCCGACCGGCATGTTGCGAAACACGAAACACAGCACGAGGATTGCCATGCCGCCGGTCAGCTCGAGTGGCGCGATGTTGAAGGCGACGATGTACGACACGCCGATCACGGTGCCCGGCACGGCGAAACTGACGAGCGTCAGGAACTCGAACATGCGTCGCCCTGCGAAACGATGGCGCGTGATGACATAAGCGGACAACAGGCCGACGAGCGCGGTGAGCGGCGCGGACACGAGCGCCACCTCGATCGTCGTGAACAGGCTGTCCCACGCCGATCCGCTGAAGAGCAGGCCGTGCGCCGCCCATTCGAGCCGGAAGCCGTCGAGGAAATGCCGGAACGACGGCGTCATGTCGCCACGGCCGATGTCGCGCACGAAGCCGCCGGTCAGGATCACCGCGTAGCACATCAGCGTGAACACGATGAATGCCGCGGCGATCCAGAAGCAGGCCACCCACAGCCTGCGCGGCAGCGCCGCGGGTGCGCCGCCGTCGCCCTTGCCGCTCACCGTCACGTACGACGCACGGCCGACCCAGCGCTGCTGCAGCACGAACGCGAGGAGGGTGAGCGCAAGCAGCACGATCGCGAGCACCGCGGCGCGGCCGGCGTCGTACTGCGCGCCGGCTACGGCGAAGAAGATCTTCGTCGACAGGACTTCGAAATTGCCGGCCAGCACGATCGGATTGCCGAAATCGGCGAGGCTTTCGACGAACGCCAGCAGGAACGCATTTGCGAGCGCCGGCCGCAGCAGCGGCCAGGTAACGGT
>Ga0070696_100001765_pt1 | contig 14189 bp, 11 predicted proteins | sample KBSK1253metaG_FD_65474 | JGI IMG/M metagenome (GOLD analysis project Ga0070696, IMG submission 65474) | Corn, switchgrass and miscanthus rhizosphere microbial communities from Kellogg Biological Station, Michigan, USA - KBS K1-25-3 metaG | ecosystem: Host-associated > Plants > Roots >... | reverse complement strand
CAGCGGCCCCATCAACTCGCCACGAGCGATTTGCCTGTCGTGCTCTGCGGACTCGGCGAGTAACGCGGCTCGATCTTGCAGGGCGACGATGGCGTTGACCCGCGGGTTTATTTTCTCGATGTGATCGAGATACCCGGTCATGACCTCGACGCAAGATATCTGCCGAGCCCGAATGGCATCGGCGAGCGCCGCGGCGTCCAGCATCACTATGCCGGATGGCCTGGCCGCGGCGGCTGACGAAGACGCCCCAAACGATGGCGCCGCAGCGCCCGCGGCCACGCCGGTCGCCAAGCCAAGAAGCGCACGGCGATCGAGATTGGGGTCAGTAGGATTCGTCGGCGGCACGCGATCTCCCCGGCTGGCTATGAAATCATTGGAAGCCCTGCGACCCTGCAGGACCACGTCGGCCTACGCTGAACGATACATCGAACCGTTGGACGTTCCAAACGGCAACGTTGCCTTTACCGAAGCACAACTCAACGATCTTGCCGGGCAACCCGACAGCGGCTGGCCTCAATCGATCCAGTGTGGGACGATTCCGCGAAAACGAATACTGGAGATAAGGAATGAATGGACGTGTGGCGCTGGTCACCGGCGGTGGCAGGGGGATCGGGCGCGAGGCGGCGCTGCTGCTGTCGGGAGCGGGGGCGCGCGTAATGGTCGTCTCGCGCAGCGCGACGGAACTGGCGGCCGTTGGCCTCGAATACGTCGCCGCCGACTTAGGCACAGCCGCGGGCTGCGCCCTGGCCGTTGCCGAGACTGAGCGGCGACTCGGGCCGATTGACATCCTGGTCGTGAACCACGGCATCGGCTCGGCCCACGAACGGCTCGTATGGGAGCAGGATCCCGAGGTTTGGCGCGAGACGATGCGCATCAACCTCGACGGTCCGTTCGAGCTCGCGCGCCTGACAGTGGGCGGCATGTGCAAGCGCGGCTTCGGCCGGCTCGTATTCACCAGTTCCACCGCCGGCGAGAAAGCGGAACGCTCCGGCAGCGCGTACACCGCTTCCAAGCATGGGGTTATCGGGCTCGCACGCGCAGTCGCCCAGGACGCCGGGCCGTTCGGCGTCACATCCAACGCAGTGCTGCCTGGCTGGGTGCGAACGGCAATGGCCGAGCGCTCGGCGAAGGCCGAGGCCGAACGGCGCGGCATCGGCGTCGAGCAGGTGTGGCGCGAGCGCGCCGCCATATACCCGCAGAAGCGAGTGCTGGAGCCGCGCGAGGTCGCACAGGTGATCGCGTTCCTGTGCAGCGACGCCGCCGGGGGCGTGAACGGCGAGGCGATCACCGTGGCTCTCGGCGGCATGTGGTAGAGGTCAAGATCCATGATTCCTGCTGGTGAGAATCAGAGGATTACCGCGTCCTCAATCGCCATGCGTGATGAGCTTGTGGACAAACTGGAGCTCCCCTATGAGTGAGCAGATTGCCCGAACCCCCCAAGCAAGTAGGCGACGCGGTGCGCCGTCGCCGCCGCCCCCGCATATGTGCAGGCGCTCATGCCATGGTCGGTGGTGGGTCGCCCGGCTTGATGCAAACGATCAGTCGATGTGGCCGTGTGCGGCAGAGAAGGCGCGGCGGCAGGACGCACGCCCTGCCGCCGCCCTTCGGCCTCATAACACAGATTCCCGTCAATTCTCTCAGTCCGCCGACATCCGGGAGAAGTAGATGTCCTCTTCAATGGCTCCATTGAGTCCGCGCGTATCCGCCCACACGATGTTGGGCCGCCCTTGCGCATCCACCGTGAGCCACATGTAGTCGCCCAGGAATCCCGCCTGGTTCGGGTTGTTGGCTGTGGTCAGGTTTGGCATGGAGGCGGTGGTAACCCGGCGGTGGCCGACCGACGGTGCATTTGAGGCGGGATGCGCTACTTTGGCCAGCGTAATATCGTTGCAGCCCGTCTGTTCACATGCGCCGTACGAACGATCGTAGTAGGCGACCCACAGCGTGGAGCCATTTGCGGTAACCCCGCTCCACGGCATCCACTGCGCGCTCCCGGCGGGCGTAAGCTTCGTCGCGCCACTCCAGGTGGCACCGTGATTCACCGAAAACGAATAAAACACGTCGTTGTCGCACGGCGGTGTCGCCGTCGCGGCCGCTCCTTTGCAATTCGGCTGGCCATTACGGAAGTCGGCCCACGTCACGTAGAGTCGGCTCTGACGATCCACCGACACGGAAATCTGCACGAAGTCGTCGAGGCGATAGCCATTCGGCGGCAAGCATTGCCGGCCGCCGGGACATCCCACGGCGCTTGGGCCGACTGGCTGCAAATCGAACAGATCGGCCACCTTGATCGGCGCGCTCCAGCTCGCGGACTTACTGCAGTCTGCGCTCGCGAGACAGGACACGATTAGGATCTGGTTGGTCGCGCCGCTCGTATTACCGTTGCCGAATGTCACGTAGAGCGTGCCGTCGGGACCTACGATCGGATCGGAGCCCTGATCCTGATCACAAGCGTTGACGTTGGCTTCGCCGCTGAATGCCGTGCAGATGGCGGTTGCTCCACTGATCTCCACCCCGGGCGACCAGGTCGCACCTCCATCGGTCGACTGACTGAAGAAAATGGGACTATCGGCGCCCACTCCAGCGCCGGTGTTGGCGTTAAACCGTGTCCACGTCCCATAGACGTTGTTCTTCTTGATGCTCCCCGCCTGCGCATCGGCGACGATGAACTCCTTGTCGTGCGCGATATTCGGATCGTTGTCGCTGGCGATGACACCGACCGGCGTGTTGCTGAAGGTCTGAAATGGCCCGGGCACGGGACTGTGATAAAAGGCGCCATTGATTCCCGCGTTCGACTTCATGGCGATGAAGGCGCTGGCGGGCGAGGCAATGTCGAACAGAATGCCCGCGACATACGCATTACCCACCACATCGAACGTTGCAGTGGGGTCGCTGCAGGCATCGGCCGTGTGTCCGTCGCCCAGAATGAACTGATAGAAGGGCGGCAGCATGTCGCCCCACGTTTTGCCGCCATCGAACGAGAAGTCGTAGCCGCAGTGATTGAACCCTATGCGTGAGTCGTTCTGACCGGCGATCAGGTTGTCGGCATCGGTCGGATTGATTGCAAGGACCTCCTCCGCCTGCCGGCGCAGAGAACAGTCCTGATTCACGCGAGTGTTGGTGCGGCCGCCGCCGGAAAAGACGTTCGTGCAGCCTGCGGTAGTCCTCTCGGGGGTGACGTTGAAGACATCCGCTCCGACGTTCACGTTCACACGCTGACTCAGTGCGCCGCTCGCGGCAAGGACCGAGTACATGATGCCTGACGAAACACGCGCCTCGTGTGGATTAGCAGCCCGGCGACCAGTCTCAATATCGAGCGCGTGGGCGAGTACCTTATTGGCCGGGTAAACAGTGGGTTCGGCTCGTTGTGCCTGTGCGGTGCACACGAAGCCTGCCGTAGCAATCAGACCTATCAGCGACAGCCGGGTGACTTGAGGTGCCATGATCTGTCCTCCTGAAAGAATGATCGGATGGATGGGTTACGTTTGTTAGGTTTGTCCTATCTCGTTTTGCGAGGCGGTGCGCGGTGATGGGAACGTCGAAGCCGGTGCTGCGATGCGATCAGCCGGCCAGGAAAGCGTACGGAGGATGCAGGGTCCCGCGACGGTCCGAACAGATTCCCGCCATACGCGCGCCTCCTGCGGCATTGCATGCCTGATCCGGCACCCATATCGGCGCCGGAAGCGTTGTGGTTTGGAACTCTTAGCGCGATCCGACAGCGAAGTTTAAATTATCGTACGCCGGCGAAAGTGTGGCACTTTGATGAATCATTGTCGAGCCGTTGCCGTCGAGGACCGAGATGTCATTATTTAGCAGGAGCTTTGACTATTTCGCGCTGCACCCTGGCGTTTCGACCTGACCAGAGCCGCGGGCGGTACCTTCCCGGGAATCGCAATCCGGCGTCGCGATCGCGATTTCCGCTATTGCTCGACATCCAGTCTGACTTGCTCGAGCCGTTGGCCACACGCGTCGTCGTTCCACTCGCTCCAGCAAGTTCGGGCAGGGCACGCTCAATGCGGACGTTGACTCCTATCCTGAAATTCGAGGGGAAGGATTACCTGATGCTTACCCCGCAAGTCGCGGGCATCCCGGCCCGGGAACTCGGCCCCGTCGCAGGAGATCTCGCGTCCGATCGGGATACGATCGTCGCCGCCGTTGATTTTCTACTCGCGGGAATCTGAATCGCGGCTGAGTCAAAAGTGGAGCGGGCGATGGGAATCGAAAATACCGCCCCGGAGCCACTAATCATCTGAATCAAAGCGTTATGAGATCGCTCGAGCGGCGCGTGCGATTTTTGTGTGAAAAACGGTGCCACACGAGCCAACGCCAGCCTATGCGGCCATTGGCGACGAACCACCGGTTACGTAGCGATGAGCGAGCGAACGGTTGTCAATGACGCGAAAGGCGACGGTCGCGAACAGACACCTCAACGCAAGGTAATGCTGGCGGGGCACTTACGGCATCCTTGCGGTATGTATGAGATGCATATATTATACCTATATGGGTCCGAAGTTCGATCCCGACAAGGACGCAGCCAATATCGTCAAGCACGGTCTATCCCTGGTTGAGGGCGAAGGCGTGTTGAACGATCCGCTAGGTCTGACAGTGGAGGATGAGTCCTCTGCGGGTGAGTCTCGCTGGATCACGGTCGGGATAAACGCCGGCGGCGAAGTATTGGTGGTTGTTTGGACCGAGCGCGACGACGGCGAGCGCTTAATCTCAGTGCGACGAGCTACTGCGAAGGAGCGGAAAGACTATGAAGGCTGAGTACGATTTTTCCAAAGGGCGGCGTGGGCAAGCGGTGCCAACGAAGGGAAAGACCCGCATCACCATCTACATCGACGATCAGATCGTCGATGCATTCAAGGCGGAGTCGGCGCGGACGGGTATCGGGTATCAGACGCTCATCAACGAGGCGCTCGGGCAACACCTGGGTACGGCGGAAAAGCCAATCACAGCCGAGCAGGTGAGGGAGATCGTTCGGGACGAGCTTGCGCAAGTGCGTTGACGGTACAGACCTGCAACGGCAATTCAGGGCTTAGACCGTCGGGTTCGTTATCGTGGCAGACGCTTCAGCCGGGGCTTTTGGTTGCTTGGCGCGCCCTATCGTCACGCCCGCGTCACCTACCGTGGCAGACCGCTCTCGGCCGGCCAGTGGCAACGCTGAGTAACCAACCCAAGACCTGCCATTAGACGCCCCGCCTTATGGGCAGACATACGCCTCGTCAGGATCGACAGCCTTCACGCCGTTGTCGCTGTGGCGGTCCGGCGGGTCCTCCTGGCAGAATAGGGCATGGCGCACGAGCACAAACGACAAGGATTTCGTTGGTCCATAACCCGTCGCCGCTTTATCCTGAGCACATCGATGCTGCCGTTCGCCACCTGGGCCGCGGGGCTGGACGCTGGGGTGACCGCAACGGCGGGTATTTCTGGCAGTTCTGAGGTCGTACCAGCCAACGTAAAAGACATTTTGAACGTGCGGGGTTTCGAGCCCCTGGCCCGTGCGGCATTGCCGCCAGCTCACTTCGGATATCTCGCCACCGGCATCGACGACGATCGCACCCTGCGACGAAACGAAGATGCATTCAGTGACTACGAAATCCGCGCCCGGCGCTTTATCGACCTGTCTCGGGTCGATACCAGCACTACGATATTCGGTGCTCACTGGCGAACTCCGGTCTATTTTTCCGCCGTCTCGGCAATGCGTGCTTTTCATCCCGATGGGGAGGCAGCGGTGGCGCGTGCTGCCGCAAGCCGATCGGCCCAACTAATGGTTTCCACGGGGTCTTCTGTTCCGCTCGAGCAAATTTTGACACAGCGCGGCGCGCCGGTATGGCAACAACTTTATCCAACGGACGACTGGACAGTCACACGGGAACTCGTGCGTCGCGCCGAATCGGCGGGTGCTGATGCCATTGTACTGTCAGTTGATTCGACAGCTACCGCGGGCGCTCGGAATTCAGAAACTTTGCGGCGTGCCGCGCGTGTCGATAAACGAGACTGTACTGCCTGCCATGTCGGAAATCGCCACGACGTGTGGCTCCGAGCGCCACTTTTTGCGGGAATCGATGTGTCACAGGTAAAAAGGCTCGCGCCTCCGGGGCTGACCCTCGAGTGGTTGCTGTTCTCCATCGCGGCGCAGCCTAAAACCCAAAGGCGCAAAAGGAAGTGCGCCTCTGCCAACGAGCGATAACTGGGCGATGTTCTGGTTCGCGTCCCAAGGACAACGCAACAACACGCCAGGCAACGAAAAGTGGAGCGGGCGATGGGAATCGAACCCACGGCGAAGGCGCTTCCGCAGCTAGAAAACAGGCGGTTTCGCGTAAATGCTGATGCCAAGTGTGATTAGCGTGTGAATTTTCGCGGTATGTGGGGCAACGTAGGGCTACGTGTGGATACTCGACGCGCGAAGTCCCGGGCTCGAACTCAGTTGAGGCTCTGACCAGCCATTCGTTGACGATCACGTTACTGAAACTTCGCCGTGAAACTGACATTGGCGTGTCCAAATCACCGTTGGTTGCCAATGTCCGGCGCGTGGACCACCATAGGTAAGTACGAAGAAGAAGGGAGACAGTATGGCGGAGGGGATGCTCGGCGGAATACTCGGGGAAGAGGACGAGAAAGGCGAGGTCGAAGCCCCGGACGCGCTGGCTGGCGCGGAGGCATTCGCGTCGGCCGTGGCGGCCAAACTCGCCGGCAACGATCCCGAAGTCGCGCGCAAGACAGTAGAGTTCTTGGGCAAGCAGTCACAGCTCCTCGAGACCCAGAACAAGCACCTCGAAGAAGATCACGCTGCGCGGCTGCATTATCTCCGCGGTCAGGCGCGCGAGGTGGACATCCGCCGGTTCGCCCTGCGCCTTCGAGTCGGCCTTCAAATCTTTCTTGTGCTCGTGGCGACGGTCGTTGGCATCGGCGCCTTGACCTTGATCCGCGATGCGGTCGAGGACCATGGCCTTGTGGTAGAGGCGTTTTCGGTCCCGCCCGATCTGGCCGCGGACGGACTAACCGGCGAGGTGGTCGCTACTCGCTTCCTGGACAAGTTGCAGGCCATGCAGATAGCGACGACGTCAGAGCGCCCGGCAGACTCCTATCAATACAATTGGGGATCAAACATCAAGGTCGAGATCCCAGAGACAGGGTTGAGCTTGCGTGAATTCAGCCAGTTGCTCCGAGACCGGTTCGGTCACACCAATCACATCACGGGAGAAGTCATTCGCACGCCCACGGGAATCGCCGTAACCGCGCGATTTGGTGGTGCGACACCTGCAACGGTTACCGGCCCGGAAAGCGACTTCGACGGGCTCGCGAGCAAGGCGGCGGAAGCGGTCTATCGCACTAGTCAGCCCTACAGATTTGCCCAGTTCCTGTTTCAGCACGGCCGCAACGAACAATCCTTCGAGGTCATTTCCGATCTTGCTACCAATGGCCCCCTTGCCGAGCGAGGCTGGGCTTACACACTATGGGGCACGCTTGATGTGAATGTGAGCGCCGATTTGGACAGCGCGCGCAAACACTGCTCGAAGGGGCTATCTTATTCGGGAGCATCAACTGTTCCAGCCGAGATATGCCTTGTGGATGCGGAAACGTGGTCTGGACATGATGAAAAAGCGTTCCAGTATTCGGTGCCACTCGAACGCCATTCCCAAAAGGATTCGCCCGGGATCTCCAAAGTCTTTTTTGAAAGCAACCGATTGATCGCTCAGGGATGGCTGGAGAGCATCACCGGGGATCTACAGAAGTCGGCCCAAGACTGGACGCTCGTGGAGTCCGCGCCAGAGTTCCTCGGGAGTGCCAAACTAGCGCCGGCCCTCGCAGCCAGCACATACGCACTCAATCACGATCCGGATGCTGGACGAAAAATCGCCGACACCCTCGAGCCTAACGATGATCGATCGTTACTGACGTTGGACGCAATTTGGGCGTTTAATGCGCTCCCCGACTATTGGGTTGCTGCAACCAGCGACGACTGGCCGGCCGCGTTAATCGATGCAAAAACCTGCGATGACTGGCTCGTCAACCATGCTCCTACCGACAAGCTGTTCGGACAGCTTCGTGCAGTCTGGATTCAGCCGCTGCTCGCGCTGGCCATGGCGAAGGCAGGCGACGTGGTCGGAGCCGAGGCGCTTATCTCCGCGACACCGCTCGACTGCTATCTATGCGTGCGCGTTCGCGGACAGATCGCGGCAATCCACCGCGACTGGCCGTCTGCCGAACGATGGTTTGCAGAGGCGGTCCGGCAGGCACCGTCCCTACCGTTCGCCTATTCAGAATGGGGCAACATGGAGCTATCGAAGGGCGACATCAAAGTTGCCCTCGCGAAGTTCGCAGGCGCTCATCTGCACGGTCCGCACTTCGCCGATCCGCTCAAGGGTTGGGGTGACGCGCTGGCAAGTCAGGGGCAATGGAGTTCAGCGCTGGCCAAGTACGACGAGGCGCTAGCGTGGGCCCCCAACTGGAAAGAACTCAAGGCGGCCCGTGAGGCCGTCGCGAAGCACACGAGCTGATTCCTGTTCCGCGAAGCGGACATTTGACGAGAGACAACGCAGGGACACGCAAGGCAACGAAAAGTGGAGCGGGCGATGGGAATCGAACCCACGGCTCAAGCTTGGGAAGCTTGGGTATTACCATTATACGACGCCCGCTTGACGCCGATTCTATTCGCCTTGCCGACCGTCAGGCAAATCGGCGCAGCAGCCGCCTGCCCAAATCCCAATCACGACTCGTACACCCACTGACCGCCGAGCATCGTCCGCTCCACTTTGATGTCGAACCAGCGTTCCGCATCGACGGCAAATGGATCCTCGTGATGGCCGGTCGGATCCCGGCGCGCCGTCATGGAATACAGCCACAGCAAGTGCATGACGTCACCATGAAAATTCACGTAACCCGCGAATGGGATGGGAATCGCGCCCACCGCTCGCCGGTGAATCCACCAATACCGCCCGATTCTAAGCGTATATCGCCAAGTTCTGACAAAATCGCCGTAAGCACCCGAATTGATTGCTTGGCGGCGCCGCATTGTCTATTCTGCCGCAATCCACTGCGAGTTGACGGAATAACTCAGGGTGCATTCCATCAAGGCATGAACTGCGTCGAATGCGCCCGCGCTTGCTCTCAGTGACTTGAGTCGAACCAATAATATCGAGAGGCATTCCATGTTGAGCACTGTCACCCGCGCCACGCGCTATTCGTTTGCCGCTGTCTGCGCCGCGGCCGCACTGACGGCCAGTCCCCAAATGGCCGATGCCCAAGCCGCCTCCGCTTCTTCCGGCGCGCTGGAGGAAATCGTGGTGACCGCTCAGAAACGCGAGCAGAACTCGCAGGACATCGGAATCTCGGTATCCGCGATCACCGGCGCCGATTTGAACTCGCTCGGCGCCGTCGCGGCGACGGACATCACTAAATCAATGCCTGCGGTGGTGTTGACGCAGCCGAACGGCCCGTCTTCCTTCACGCTGTCGATTCGCGGCATCACCCAAAACGACTTCGCCGATCACCAGGAAAGCCCCGCCGCCATTTACGTGGACGACGTATACGTGAGCCAAATGGCGGGCCTCGCGTTTTCTCTCTTCGACATCGACCGGGTCGAAGTGCTTCGTGGTCCGCAGGGCACCCTGTTCGGCCGCAACGCCACCAGCGGGCTGGCCCAATTCATCTCGCGCCGGCCCACCGACACTTACGAGGGCTACGCCGACGTGACCACCGGCGGCCACAATCTATTCCGCGTCGAAGGCGCCGTCAGCGGCCGGCTATGGGATGGAGTCGACGGCCGCATCGCTTTCCAGAGCAATCACTACGATCCGCTGTTCACTCACTTTGGGGTTGCCGGCGGACAGAACTCCGAGAACGGCAATGACTGGGCACTGCGCGGCCAACTGCTGTTCAAACTCGGCGACAAGTCGGAGTTGTTGTTCATCGCGCGCGTGGCGAAAGAGGATGTGAGCGCAGGCGCATGGGAATCCCGCTCGACCTACTCGATCGGCAACGGTGTCGACACCTTTCTGCCGCCCGGCGGGGACATCGGCTACGGCCCGGGCAATCATGGACCGTGCACCAACGGCACGAATACCACGCCGTGCACGGGTTACCCCTCATCGGGTGCGTTCTCGACCTACGGCAACTTCCAGGGGTACGCGAGAATCGCGACCAGTGGCTTCACCGCCAAGTACACGCAGGACCTCGGCTTTGCGCGCCTGACCGCGATCGGCGATTATCAGAAGCTGACCAAGAACTATGCCGAAGATTCGGATACCACGCCGCAGAGCTGGTTCCAATTCTTCAACGGCAGCAACGTCAACCAGGAATCGGCCGAACTGCGCCTGAACGGTGGCGATGCGAAACTCAATTGGACCACCGGCGTCTACGCGCTGCGGATAGACGGGAACTACTACGAGGGTTGGGACGGAGATTTCAATTACCAGGCGAGCCAGTTCGTCACGCCGACGAATCCCGGCGGCGCCTGGCCCTCCCCGAGCGTGCCCGGCACCGACGGCGGCGTCCCCGAAACCAAATCACCCTACAGCCTGTTGACCAAGTCCGGCGCAGTCTATGCGCAAGGCGAATATCGCCTGAACGATCTGGTCGGCTTCACTCTCGGCGGACGGTACACCAAGGACCAGAAAGACTACAACTTCAACTGGTACCCGTTGGAGCTCTTTCCCCAGAACAGCGTCGGCAGCCAAGTCGTGCAGCTGACGCCGGTGGCGGGCCTGGCGCTTTACGGCTACAACAACAGGCTGTCGAGCAATTTGTGGAGCGGCAAAGCCGAGATGGACCTTCATCTTACGCCGGACCTGCTCACCTACCTGAGCTTCAACCGCGGCGTGAAGGGCGGCGGATTCAATGCGCCGCTGTTTCCCAACACCATCAGCACCCCGGCGCTGCTCGCTGCGCTCGAAATCAAGCCCGAGGAACTGAACGCGTACGAGGTAGGCATCAAGTCGGAGTGGCTCGACCACCGGCTGCGCTTCAACGGCGCCGCCTACTACTACGATTACAAGAACAACCAGGTATTGACCTATCTGTTCGCGGTTGCCCAGCTGATCCGCAATGCGCCGGCAACTCACAAGGGCGGCGAGTTCGAGTTGGAGTATGCCCCGACCGAAGGTCTGCGCCTCGGCCTGGGTGCGGCCTATGTCGACGCAACCGTCCATGACATCGATGCGCGAGGCACAGGCGTTACCGGCGACTACACACCGAGCAACGCGCCGCGCTGGAGCGGCAATGCACTCATCCGCTACACCTGGCCGGTCTTCACCGGGCACCTCTCGGCCCAGGTCGATGGGAATTACCTGAGCAGTTTCTGGTTCGGCGTCGCAGACATCCCCGATATCAGGCAAGGCTCCTACGGGTTGGCGAATGCGCGCGTGAACTACGTGACTCATAGCGAGAAGATCGAGGTCGGCGCCTCGCTCGAGAATTTCACCGACAAGCATTACTCGACGATGGGCTTCGACAATACGGGCGTGAACAACCTGGCGCAGTCCTACCCCGGCATACCGCGCTGGTTCAAGGTTCACCTGAATTACAAATTCTGATCCATGAAGACCTTGCTCGCCTCGATACTGTTGACGCTCGCCACGCCGCTGGTCGCGCAGACCGCGGCGATTGGCTCCGGGACGGTAGGCATCGCCGAGGCGCCCGAGGCCGTGCCGCCGGCGCCGCAGGAATATCGGGCCACTTACGAGCGGCTGCTGCAGGCGATCGAGAAGATCCCCATCTTCGATAACCACGGCCACCCGGGCTTCGCCGACGATCCCGACGTCGACGCAATGACCTCGCCGCCGGACATCAGCACGGCACTGCGGCTGCGTCCGGACAACCCCGAGTTGATCGCCGCCTCAAAATCGCTTTTCGGCTACCCCTACGACGACGCGACCCCGGAGCACCTGCAATGGCTGACGCGCAAGAAGGCTGAGTTGCGCCGGCAGCAGACGGGCTACGCCTACTTTAACGGCATCCTGGACCGGCTGAATGTCGAAGTGGCGCTGGCCAACCGCGTGCGGCTCGCGCCGTATCTTTCGCCGAAGCGCTTCCGCTGGGTCTTCTTCGTCGATTCGCTGCTGCTCCCCTTCGACAATCACGCCATCATCGCGCGCAACGGCGACGAAGCGGTGTATGTGCCGCTCCAGGAAAAGAAACTACGCGATGAGCTCGCGCAGGAGGGATTGCATTCACTGCCGGCCGCATTCGATGACTATCTCGCCTTCGTCACTCATCTGCTCGAGGACAATCAGCGGCATGGAGGCGTGGCCATCAAGTTCGAAATCGGGTACTTCCGGTCGCTGCACTTCGACGATCCGGCCAAGGCCGCCGCCGAGGCCGCGTATGCCAAATTCCGAGGCGGCGGCATTCCGAGCGAGACCGAGTACAAGGATTTTCAGGATTACCTCTTTCGCTATCTGATCCGCGACGCCGGGCGGCTTCATCTGCCGGTCCATATTCACACCGCTGTCGGCATTGGCGACTTCTACAACCTCACCGGCAGCACCGCGCTGAATCTGGAAAATGTCCTGCGGGATCCGCGTTACAACAGCACGACCTTCGTGCTGTTGCACGGCGGTTATCCGTTTCAGGAGCAGGCAATTTGGCTGGCCGCGCGCAAGAACGTGTACCTGGATTCGTCATTGATCGAGCTGTATACCTATCCGGCGGATTTCAAAAACACGCTGCGGCACTGGCTGCTGCTGTTTCCCGACAAGGTCGTCTTCGGCTCGGACGCCTTCCCGTTCAACGACGCGGTCGGTGCCGAGGAGAGCTATTGGATAGCCGTTCGCACCGCGCGCATCTCGCTGGCCGCCGCGCTGGCGGAGATGGTGGTCAATCGCGAGCTGACCGAGAAGCGGGCCCTGAAGTTTGCTCATGGATACCTCCATGACAACGCTGCCGCGCTCTATCCCCGATAAGCGCTCAGATCGCGAGCGACGCGACTTCGCGTGTCCAGCCGAATGGATCCGGCGCACGACGCTCTTGTATTGAAAGCAAGGCCTCGCGCAGCTGAGCAGCCACTGCATCGATGCGCGTCGGGACGTATTGCCGTCCGTCTCGATCGGCCAGCACGCCGATGGGGCTGACGATCGCGGCGGTGCCACAGGCAAAGAGTTCACTGCATTCGCCGCTGCGGATTTGCGCCAGCAGTTCATCGACGGCCATGCGCCGCTCATGCACGGCGAACCCCAGATGCCGGCCGAGCGTCAGCAGGGAATCCCGTGTGACGCCGGGAAGGATGGCGCCGTCGAGCGCCGGTGTGTGCAGCTCGCCGCCGATCACGGCGAACAAATTCATCCCCGAAAGTTCCTGAACGAATCGCTGCTCGCGGGCATCGAGCCATAGCGCAACCGTGAACCCGCGCGCGGCCGCAGCGGTTGAAGCGCGCAACGATGCCGCATAGTTTGCGGAGGTCTTGGCCGTGCCGACTCCGCCCACGGCCGCCCGCACGTCATCGCGTTCGATCGCCACCCGCATCGCCCCTGCCGCATAGATCTCCACCGGATTGGCGATCACCATGAAGCGAAACGTGTGGGAATTGCGCAGCAGGTAGCCTGCTTCGGTGCCGAACAGAAACGGCCGCAGGTACAGCGCGCGGCCCGACTCGCGCGGAATCATGCGGTGACAGGACCCGACAACGGCGTCGATGGCCTGGAAGAACAGGGGCTCCGGAACGGGCGGCATCGACAACCGCTCGGCCGAGCGCGCCATGCGCAGCAAATTTTCGCGCGGGCGAAACAGGTTCGGCGCCGACGCGCCGACGCGATAGGCCTTCAATCCCTCGAACACGAGTTCCGCATACTGCAGCGCCCTTGCGCCGGGCAGGACCTCGATCGGCCCGTAGGGCATGAGTTCGCCGCGGCCCCAACTGCCCTCCGCCCAATCGGCCGCGAACATGACCGGTGCCGCCACGGCACCAAAGCCGAGGCTGGTGGGGAGTTCAAAATTCTGCAGCGCCGCGCTCACGCCGGGCGCCACCTTGTAACCCGTACTCAATCGAGTTCAGCCGCGCAGATACGCGTCGGTGCCGGCCAGCCAATCCTGCCGCGGCGGATTGAACACGTCGACATCGAGTGTGTCTTCGAGCGCCAGCGCGCGATGCGGCAGGTATGAGGGGATCACGAGCACTTCGCCGGCACGGACCGTCAATTCGCGCTCGCCGTTTGCTCCCAGCCAGAACTGCAGCGCGCCTTCGAGAATGT